>OLGD01000506.1_pt1 | contig 78346 bp, 62 predicted proteins | sample 1605311 | NCBI WGS metagenome assembly OLGD01 (sample SAMEA3888917, study PRJEB22519) | human gut metagenome | biome: human gut; feature: human-associated habitat; material: faeces | place: Denmark | collected 2010
GCCGAACCACTTCGACAATCCGCAAAAATTCCCTCATCTTCGCGGTTAATTCGCCCAATTCTTCTTCCAGCAGTGGAAAAAGATATCTTTCCATCGTAAAGTAAAGCTTCGGCAGATCGTTCATTTTTCCTCCAGGTTTGATAGTCCCAGAGTTAAGATGAACCTTCTGCCTCTTTTTTCATCCCGCCGAATTAAAAACTTTTGAAATTACCTCTATTATAACCTCATTTTTCCGAATATGCAATCAGAAAAAATGATTTTAGGCTTGAATTTTTCCCGGTCGAGCACTACTTTAAATGCACGATGGAGTATTTCCATTACCCTAAAACTTCAAAAAGGAGTCTTTCTCATGGCGATCAGCTACAAAGATCTCGGCCTTGTGAACACCCGTGAGCTGTTCAAGAAGGCAATCAAGGGCGGATACGCGATCCCCGCGTACAATTTCAACAATATGGAACAGATGCAGGCGATCATTCAGGCCTGTGTCGAAACGGAATCCCCGGTCATCCTCCAGGTCTCGAAGGGGGCCCGCGAATACGCCAACCAGACTCTGCTCCGTTACATGGCGCAGGGCGCGGTCGAGTATGCTAAGGAGATTTCCGGCGGCAAAGGCATTCCGATCGTCCTTCACCTCGATCACGGTCCGGATTTCGAAACCTGCAAGAGCTGCATCGACAACGGCTTCTCCTCGGTCATGATCGACGGATCCCATCTCCCCTATGAGGAGAACATCAAGGAAACCCGCAAGGTTGTGGAATACGCGCACAAGTTCGACGTCACCGTCGAAGGCGAACTCGGCGTTCTCGCCGGCGTCGAAGATGACGTCAAGGCGACTTCTCACACCTATACCCGTCCGGAAGAGGTGGAAGATTTCGTCAAGCGCACCGGCGTCGACTCTCTGGCGATCGCCATCGGCACCTCCCACGGCGCCTACAAATTCAAGCCGGGCGAGAATCCGCGCATCCGTCTCGACATCCTCGCCGAAATCGAGAAGCGCATTCCGGGCTTCCCGATCGTGCTGCACGGCTCCTCCAGCGTTCCGCAGGATCTGGTCAAGATCATCAATGAGCATGGCGGCAAACTCAAGGATGCGATCGGCATCGGTGAAGATCAGCTTCGCGCTGCGGCCCGTTCGGCGGTCTGCAAGATCAACATCGATTCCGACGGCCGTCTGGCGATGACTGCGGCGATCCGCAAGGTCTTCGACGAGAAGCCGGAAGAGTTCGATCCGCGCAAGTACCTCGGCCCGGCCCGTACCGCGCTCAAGGAACTCTACAAGCGCAAGAACATCGAAGTGCTCGGCTCCGCCGGTCACGCCTACGACAAGTAATTGTCGTATAACGAATTAAAATTCGTTGATTCAACCGCTTCCGGCGTTTCGCCGGGAGCGGTTTTTTCATGAGAAGGGTTGTTTTGTCGAAACGGAGGCCCCGGGGCAGGGGAAGTTATTGCCGGTGTCGGGGATCCAGTGCGTCGCGCAGGGCATCGCCGAGTACATTCAACGCCAGCACCAGCAGGAACATGAACCCTGTTGCTGCGGCGATTTCCCACCAGATGCCGCGCCAGAGACGGTCCTGACCGTCGGAGATCATCACCCCCCAGCTCGGAGCGCTTTGAACGCCGAACCCCAGGTAGCTCACAATCACCTCCAGCATGACCGCTCCGGCAAAGGTGAGGGTAAAGTAGATGATGACCAGGTGGAACACATTCGGCAGAATATGCCGTAGAATGATCTTCGGGGAACTCACGCCGGCAACTTTCGCCGCAGCAACGTACGGCATGGTGCGCAACCGCATGGTTTCTCCGCGCACTACCCGGCACAGGGTCACCCAGCCGGTCAGTCCGATGGCGAGATAGACCGCCAGCATGCCCGGTTCCGCGCGCAGCAGCGATCCGAGGATGCCAGCGAACTCCATCATACCGGCGGAGAGAAAGTTCCGTGAGACCAGAAGGGCGAAGGCGAGAATGAAGAGCAGTGTCGGCATGGAGGCGAAGGTGCTGTACGCCCATACCACCCAGTCGTCGAATTTTCCACCGTAAAATCCGGCGATTGCACCGAGGGCGACGCCGATGAAAACGGCGATGAATCCAGCGATTACGCCGACCTTTACCGCGGTTGCGCTCCCCGCAGCGGCACGTAACAGGACATCACGCCCCTGATAATCGGTCCCCAGCCAGTGTTCACGGGACGGAGGGGCGTAACGAGACGTATCATCCGTGCGCTGAAAGATCGGTGTTACACCGGTCTGTTCGCAATAGATGGAATATCCTTCCGTCCCCACCGCCAGAAGAAGATAGAAAAGCACGACAACAAGCGATGCCACCGCGGAAGGCATCCGCAGCAGCATTCGCCAGGCGGTGACGCGGCGTGCCGTCATGAGTGCTTCTCCGCAAGAGTGTGCAGTTTGACCTGCAGCAGCGCGATATCCGCCGGAGTGACCCCGTCGATTCGTCCGGCCTGCGCCAGGGTGGTCGGGCGCACCTTCAGCAGTTTCGCGCGGGATTCGCTGCTCAGACCGCGAACCGCCTCATAATCAAAATCGGATGGAATCTCCAGATGTTCCAGCCGATGGAGTCGAACGATTTCCGCCGCCTCCCGCTGCAGATATCCGTCATATTTGGCTTCGACCAGCAACTCGCGCCAGACTCGCCTGCCCATCGGCGTGTCCGGAAGTTCCGGCAGCAACCGTGCAGGGAAGGGCAGGGGAGTCGCGGTTCCCCGTTCCGCAGGGAAGGGGGCGTCCGGCCCCAGTTCGGCCAGATGTTTCAACAGCGGACGCCCGGCGGATTTTTCGCTCCGGCAACGGGTAAGCGTGGAATCAAGCATCTCTTTGAATTTCAAAAACTCCCGATATTTCGACTCGGGAAGAAGGCCGTTTGCTCTGGCAAATTCCGTCAACCGGAGATCCGCATTGTCCTGCCGCAGCGACAGCCGATATTCCGCTCGGCTTGTGAAGAGGCGATAGGGTTCCACAATCTCTTTGGTGGTGAGATCGTCGATCATTACACCGATATAACTGCGGTCGCGGCCCAGTTCGACCGGGGAATGGCCGGCGACCGCTTTCGCCGCGTTCATTCCCGCCACAAGCCCCTGTCCGGCTGCTTCTTCATAGCCGCTGGTGCCGTTGATCTGACCGGCCGTGAAGAGATTGTCGTAACGTTTGACCCTGAGAGAGCGCTCCAGTTGGTCCGGGTAGAGAAAGTCATATTCAATCGCATAGGCATAACGGGAAATCACTGCGTGTTCCAGTCCCGGCACGGAACGGACCATTTGCCGCTGTACCTCGGGAGGAAGACTGGTGGAGATTCCATTAATATAAAACTCGTCTGTCTGGGCTCCTTCCGGCTCCAGATAGAGCAGATGGCGCGGATGTTGCGGGAAGCGAACGATCTTATCCTCAAACGAGGGGCAGTAACGAGTACCGATTCCTTTGATAATTCCTTGATACATGGGAGAATATTGTAAATTTTCCCGGACGATTTCCGCCGTGCGCCCGGTGGAATAGACCTGATAGCAGGGCAGATCATGCCGAACGGCTTCCGGGAGGGCAGGGGAGAGCTTGCGGCTCCAGTGGCTGAAACGTTCTTCCGTTTCTTCACTTGGCTGAAGTTGCATGCCGGAAAAATCGATGGTCTTGGCAAGGATACGGGGAGGGGTGCCGGTCTTCAACCGGCCAAGACGTAGTGCCAGATTTTCCAGAGCCCCGGAAAGAGACATCGCCGGAAAATCTCCGGCCCGGCCTCCCGGAAAATGGCGCAATCCATAGTGGAGCGTGCCCCGCAGAAATGTTCCTGTAGTAATGACCACCGCACCGCAGCGGATCTGATCGCCAAACTGGTTCTCGACGCCGACAATCCGCTCTTTTTCGACGAGAAAACCTGTGACTTCCGCCTGCAGGATATCGATGCCGGGAGTCTGTTCGAGCAGATATTTCATGCCGCGCTGGTAGCAGACCTTATCGCATTGGGAACGGGGTGACCAGACTGCCGGCCCTTTGGTGCGATTCAACATGCGAAACTGAATCGACGCTGCATCGGTGACGACTCCCATCGCGCCGCCCATTGCATCGATTTCCCGTACCACCTGTCCCTTGGCAATACCGCCGATCGCCGGATTGCAGCTCATCTGGGCAATATGATCCAGATTCAGCGTAATCAGCAGTGTTTCAGCTCCAAGCCGGGCTGCCGCAAATGCCGCTTCGCAGCCGGCATGTCCGGCTCCGATAACAACAACATCGTACTGTTTCATCGTGGTTGACAAATTTCCTTGCTATGGCAGAATGACATCTTATTAAAATAAAACATTCCGCACATTTTATCAAATCGGTTTAAAAAGATACTCTCAACAAAAAATCGTGGCTTATCGACAATTTTATGATCAAGTTATTAACAAGCATCATGTTTGCAATTCATATCTTTTTTATAATAAATGAATTAATCATGCTCCCCTCACCTCGGAACAAGATTCGTATATTAACATAACATACATTATGCGACGTTAGAAATATACCGCAAAGCCACGAGAAAGGCCCGGAAATCCCGACGGGTACAATCACCCTGCCGGATCATTAACCGGGCCTCTATGACGTTCGGCGAAGTTTCGAGAGATGCCGATCATACGGCGCGCCAGCACCGCCGGGCAAAAGGCCGAAGAGACATGAAGTCTTTTTTCGGCTCTTTTTGCTCCGGCTGGATGCAGGCGCTAAGAGATTACTCTTGCATCCTTGAAGAACTCAATCGCCAGCTTGGAGAGTAACGAGGAAGCCCGGTCGTAATCATTCATGGCGGCATAATTTCGAAGCAAGGCCTTCTCCGCCGTGGAGAGCTTGCGGAACCCTTCGGCGACAATATCCATGAACTTGCGCAATTCCGGTTGCGCCGCACCTTCGGTAATCGCCAGATCAGAAACATCCCCGATCCCGAAATACGCTTTCAAGCCACGCGACCAGCAAAGCGAATGGATCCCGCGAGTTGCCCGGAAGAGTTCGCAGAAGCGATCAGCGGCCCAGTCCGCCCCGTCGGCGGCTTCGGCCAGAAGCTGCATCGGCGAAAAGTGCCCGGATCCCCTACCCTGTTTTTCAGACGGTCGGCATTTCTCCAGAAATCAAGCTTTCTCACAGACTTTAAGCGCGGTCAGCGCATGCTTTGCATGTAACAGAACCTCTGTCTTCTCGCGGGCTTTAAGCGCGGTCAGCGCCGCGAGCGCATGTGAGAGAACTGCTTTGCGTTCTGCAAAGCAGCAAGGAGCAATTGCGACGCCGTCGAACGGAGTCGAGCGGAGCCCCTCCGGCGATTGAGGAGTTGGCGGGCGCAGCCCGGCAATGTAAGGCCCGAAGGGCCGCAATGCGGAGAAGCTGGCAGACGACTTTGCCTTCTCTCGGGCGAGGAGGTCTGGAGGGCGTCAGGCCCTCCAGCTCCCCGACCATCATCTTCTTGCGGAAGTTTTTTGATAATCTCCCTGCTCTCTGACCGCCTTTCCCAGCTCATGTTCCCACAGAAGTTTTGCACAGCCCCCTGCCCGCTCGCTCCGTTCTGCCATGACGAACAACTGCCATTGCCGTTCTGCAACTTGACGGGACTTCTACACTGCGGAGCCGGCACGGGGTTGTAATTTCCGACATTCATGCTAATGTAGTAAAGAGAGTCTTATCCATAAGAGAGACAAAAGAGATGGTATGACGGACAGAATGGATTCCTCCGGTACAGCGAGACGACGCGGAATTCGACGTCTGTGCGCAATACTGTTTTCGCTGGTGCCGGCCGCCCTCCCCGCGTGGGTCGCCATCAGCGTGACACTCTCCTATTTCAAATGGTCACCACTGGGATATGAACCGTGCGGATTGCAGGGAGTGGCGTGGTTTTTATTGATTTATCCGATGCTGGCGGTGGTTTTTCTGATTCGGAGCGTCGTAATGACGGTATACCGGCTTCCCCGCAGATTTCTGCTGTTTCCAGTGGTGCTGGGCGTACTTTTTCTGCCGATGGCGCTGTTTTCCGGAGTGATCGTTCCGGCAATCATCGGATGTGTTATGACGGCGCTGGTTTTTCTTGTGGCAATGATAACCGATTTTATGTTCTGGAACAGAACTGCAGACGCTGAAAACGCGACAATTGAAGTATTTTTGACTGAATATTTTCCTGATCGGTTGTCTTTTTCTGAACTGCATACTTCGTTCCTCCACGGGAGTTGCATCCCCCCTGCCCTGTCAAGAGCGTTTGATTTTTCCCTCTCCCGATAGGATACTTCCCACTTCATTTTGGCGGCTTTTGCAGTGATTTTTCCACAAAACTTCATTTTTTGAACTTGAACGAATGAGTAACCGGCACTATAGTATGCCGTATTGGATCCGTAGCTCAGTCGGTTAGAGCAGGTGACTCATAATCTCCGGGTCCTCGGTTCAAGTCCGGGCGGATCCACCACTTTCTCGCTTCTTCTCTGCCGGTGCACGCTTTTTCCGCAAAAAAAATAAGAGCTGCCATTGTATTTCCAATATCTCAGCGTTACATTACGGTACCGCTATGAAATCGTTTCATAACAGATATAACGCAAGAGGGAAAGATGGCTTTGATTCGCTGTGCTTCCAATCCGGTCCTGTCGGCTGAGGACATTCCGTTCGACGCGTCGTTGATCTTCAACGCCGGCGTGTGCAAATATCAGGGACGCTATGTCATGGTGTTCCGGAACGACGTCGGGTTCTCGCCGGACGGCAACTGGGGAAAAACCAGAACCAACCTCGGTATCGCCTGCAGCCGCGACGGCGTGAAATGGGAGGTGAAACCGGAACCGTGGAAAGCGGCAGCCGATCTTGTCGCCTCAGATCCGGAAATTCTCCGCATCTACGATCCCCGCTTGACGGTGATTGACGGCCGCTGCTATCTCTGCTTCGCCGTGGACACTCTGCACGGAGTGAGGGGCGGGATTGCCGTCACGGAGGATTTCGAGACGCTCGAAGTGCTGTCACTTTCGGCGCCGGACAATCGCAACATGGTACTTTTCCCTGAAAAATTCAAGGGGAATTTTGTCCGACTTGAGCGCCCCTTCCCCGAATACAGCCGCGGTTACAAGGAGAAATTCGACGTCTGGTCGAGCCTCTCGCCCGACTGCCGCTACTGGGGAGACACCCGTCTGGTGCTCGGTATGGAAGATGTTCCCTTCGCCAACGCCAAGATCGGTCCGGCGGCGCCGCCGATCCGCACTCCGGCCGGATGGCTGGCAACCTTCCATGCCACCATTAAAAATCCTGACCGCCGTCTGAACGGCTGGGAGAAAAACGGCTGGTTCAAGGAGTATGTCGCCGGTCTGATGCTGCTCGATGCGGAAGATCCGCAGAAGGTGATCGGCCTTGCGCCGGAACCCTTGATCCGCGCCGAAGCGAAGTATGAACTGGAAGGATTCCGCGGCAGCGTGATCTTTCCCGGCGGCATGATTCTCGAGGAGAGCGGTGAAGTCAAGATCTATTACGGCGGCGCCGACACGGTCGAATGTCTCGCCTCCGCACCGCTGGAAGAGCTGCTGGCGATGATCCAGCCGGTTTCCTTCCGGCACTGAAGAAACGGTGTTTTTCAAGAAAGAAGGGGAACCCTTTTCCGGGAGAATTTTCCGAAAAAGGAGGTTCCCCTTCTTTCAATTCCTCCGGATGATGCTATATTACCCCCCTGACAACCCGCACGGCAGGAGTCCTCGCTGAAATCATGGCTGCAAACAAATATCAGATCGATATGTGTCACGGACCGCTGTTCGGGAAGATCGTGCTCTTCTCGCTGCCGTTGATGTTCACCTATATTCTTCAGCTGCTGTTCAATGCGGCGGATCTGATTGTCATCGGCCACTACGCGCCGCATGAAGCGATGGCCGCCGTCGGAGCCACGATGAACCTGAATTCGCTGGTCATCAATATTTTCATCGGCATTTCCATCGGCGCAAATGTGCTGGCAGCACGCTACTTCGGGGCCCGCGACCGGCGAAGCATCACCCGGACGGTTCAGACCACGATGACCGTGGCTCTCTTCGGTGGAATTTTGTTGATGATCGTCGGTCTGCTGGTGGCACGACCGCTGCTGATTCTCATGGAGACGCCGGAAAATATCCTGCCGCAGGCGTGCACCTACATCTGGATCTGCTTCTGTGCGATTCCCTGCATCATGCTCTACAACTTCGGCTGTGCGATTCTGCGGGCGGTGGGCGACACCCGGCGCCCGCTCTTCTTTCTGGTGATCGCAGGTGTCATCAACGTACTGCTCAATCTCTTCTTCGTGATCGTCTGCGGCATGGAGGTGGCGGGCGTCGCTCTGGCGACGGCGATCTCTCACACGATTTCCGCCGCTCTGATTTTGCGCACTCTCTCCGTCACCCGCGAAGCCTACCGTTTCAACCTGAAAAAACTCTATGTCGACTGGAAAATCTTCTTCGAAATGCTCAAAATCGGCATTCCTGCCGGAGTACAGAGCTCCTGTTTTGCGATTTCCAACATGATCATCCAGTCGTCGATCAACTCGTTCGGTTCGCTGGCGATGGCGGGAATGACGGCGGCTCTCGGTGTGGAAGGAATCGTCTATGTCGGCTCCTTCTCCTTTCATCAGACCGCGATCTCCTTTGTGGCTCAGAATCTCGGCGGAAAGAAGTTCAAACGGATCCAGCGCAGTCTCTTCGACTGTTTCTTCTGTGCCTGTTTGTGCAACCTGATCCTGGGCGAAGGCTTCTACCTCTTCGGCGAACAGGTGCTCCGGATTTTCAATCCGAATCCGGAGGTGATCGCCTGGGGATTGCTCCGCATGAAAATCCTCTTCACCACCTATTTCCTCTGCGGCATCATGGATGTCGCCAGCGGCGGTCTGCGCGGGCTGGGATACTCGTTTCTTTCCGCTGTCATCACCCTTTTCGGCGCCTGCGTCTTCCGTGTCTGGTGGGTGTTCGAAATCTTCCCCCATTACCGGACGATGGAAAATCTGCTGCTCTCCTACCCGATCTCCTGGCTGCTGGTTGCCATCCTCAACAGCGCCCTGCTCTACTGGGTCTGCCGGAGGCTTTTCCGGTCACAGCGGTGGAAGGGCGGCCGAATCGGAGGCGTCGGACGCCCGGCATAACCTCAGAACTTCTCCACGCCGAATTCACGCCGTCGCCAGTTACGAATCCGATCGAGGAAAAGAGGAATGATGGTTGCCGCCTTGGCCGGCCCAATCCCCTTGATCCGCATTGCCTCTTCCACAGTCAACGGCTGTTTTTCCGCCAGCGCATTCAGTTCGGCATCCGCAAGCACTCGGAAGGCGGGAACACCCCGGGTGCGGGCAACTGCCGAGCGAAGCAGACGAAGTTCGTTCTTCAAATCGTCATAATCCGCAGCGGGCAGAGCTTCCGGAGAGGTCTCCTTTCGTTTTCCAATGTTTTTCGACAAGCCGGGTGACGGGATCTTCCGGCTTGTCGTTGACCGGGAGCTTGTTTCGCGCGGTGCCGGAGTGACTCCATCTTCCAGAAGAGACGGCAGGGCAAGAAGCGGCTCGCTGTGACCGGCAAACACCTCATAACCACGCGCCGTTACCGTAAGACAGGGATACTCTCCCCGCTCAATCCGATCGAGACAGCCAGCCTCCTCCAGCGCGCGGATATAGCGGCTGATCCGGTTCGCAGTCAGAGCGGAAAGCGCACCGAAACTGCGACTGCGACTTAAATTGCGACCGGGCGCGTCCGTTCCGGAATCACCGGAAAGCAATTTTGCAATCCGGGCGGCGCCGAACCGGCCGTCGAATTCGTCGACCGCCTGCAAAACAGCCCGGATGATGACCGGTTCCTTCCCCTGTGGAGGACGTTTGGCATCGTGCCCCCGGCAGTTGTCGCAGCAGGAGCAGCGCCAGCCTTTCACCGATTCTCCGAAGTAGGAGATCAGTTCCGCCTGCCGGCAGCCGCGGGTGGAGGCGTAGCCGATCACATCCTCCAGACGCGACATTTCAAAGTCCCGCCTGGCCTGCAGAGCCTCATAATCAAGTTCCGCTTCAGCGGTCTCCGGGTGGAGCAGTTCGGTCGTTCGACCGGAGAAGGGAACATGCCAGTTCAGACAGGAGCCGTTGAGCGCCGCGAGGACCCGGCGGACCTGTTCCGGAGTGAGTTCCGCGGTTTCCGCCAGCTCCTCCAGCGTGCGGGTGTTCTCCCGTAGAAGTGTCTCCCCATAGCGGCGGATACAGCGGCTGATGAAACGGGAACGCTGGGTGTTCTCCAGCTGGTGGATCAGCCGGAGCTCTTCCAGATCTCCGGTAAAACGCAGAATTCCGCAACCGGAACGGCGGGTTCCGCGGGCGATCAGCCCCGCCTTTTCCAGAACTCCGAACGCGGCCGAGAGCTGGCTTTCCGCCCGCGCACCCGGAATCAGCGGCAACAGGTCGGCTGTGGTGATCTCGAGAGAGGTTGTCCGGTTCTTCTGTCCGAGTCGGAGCAGCGTCCGGTAGAGCTCCCGGATCACCTCTTCCGGCGGATTCCCGAGATCGATCAGAAACTCCTGCACGAATTTGTCGCGGTAGGCGAAAAGCAACACACAGTCGGCCGGCGCACCGTCGCGCCCGGCACGGCCCGCCTCCTGATAGTAGGCCTCGAGCGAACCGGGTAGATTGTAATGGATCACCTGCCGGACGTCGGGGCGGTCGATTCCCATCCCGAAGGCGTTGGTGGCGGCGAGGACAGGACAGGGATCGTTCATGAAGCGCTCCTGCGCTTCCGTGCGTTCCTCGTCGGACATTCCGGCGTGATAGCCGATCACTCCGAATTCGGTCATAAGCTGCTCCACCGCCTTCCGGGTGGAAGCGTAGAGAATGGTCGGCACTTTTCGGGCCAGCCGTTTGGCGACCGCCGCAAGTTTGCTGGCATCCGAAGAGCACGGCACGATGGAAAAGGAGAGGTTCGGACGACGGAATCCGGCGACATGCAGCCGCATGTCCGGCCGGTGAAGCTGGACGCAGATATCCTGCCGGACATGTGGTGTCGCAGTCGCGGTAAACGCGCACACCTGGCGGATGCCGAACCGGTCGGCGATCTCTCCCAGCCGACGGTAGGAGGGGCGGAAATCGTGTCCCCATTGACTGATGCAGTGCGCTTCATCGACCACCATCGTTTCAGGTGGAAAACGTTGCAGAAAATCCTGAAAAAACGGTGCCTGAAACCGTTCCGGAGCGACATAGAGCAGTTTGACCGTTCCTGCGGCGGCGGAGTCGGTGATCCGACGCTGTTCCGGAAACGGCACGATGCTGTTGATGAAGGCAGCGGGGATGCCCCGTTCGCTCAAGGCGTCCACCTGATCCTTCATCAGCGAAATCAGCGGAGAAACCACGATGCCGTATCCGGGACGCAGCAGAAGCGGCAACTGGTAGCAAAGAGATTTTCCAGCACCGGTCGGCATGATGACGCAAAGGTCATCCCCCGAGAGTATCTCACGTACGATCTCCTCCTGGTGGGCGAGAAATCCATCGAAACCGAAATACCGTTTCAGTGCGGCTGTCACTTCATCCATAGGACGCGTCACCTGTTCCCCGCCGCCGGATTGTAACGGATCGAGCGGCGAATCAGCCGGTCGCTGTTCCAGAACTTCACCAGATCCGCAGCCAGCTTGCGGAAGTCCACCTGACCGAAGGCGACACGTGTCGCGGCGGCGGGATCCGCGGATTTCACAAGTTCCCGGTAATAGGCGGGAATGATTCGAGCATACTCCTGTTTCCCGGCGACCGGCGCGCCTTTTAACAGATAGTAGACCAGACCGTGTGCGAGCGGATAGTTGCGGTCGCGGTTTTCTCCGTAGAAAGTCTGATAATCCATCTTCACCAGGGCGGAGAGTTCGGAAGCGGTTGCCCTGCGAAACGTGCGGCGCAACTTTATCTCACTCCGCTCTGCGAGCCGCACCTCCGGTTTCCCTCCGCGAAACTCGATCCCTTCGAAATATTGCGCAGCTCCCTCATTGAACCAGATCGAAATTGGAATCCGCCCCAGCGCGTAGTGGATGTACTGATGGAACCCCTCGTGAAATGCCACCTGACGAATAATTTCCAGCTGGACATTTTCCGGAGCTCGAGCGTCAATCGGGGAAATCACCAGCTCCTCCCGGGCGGGAACCCATACGCCGCCGGACCATTGCAACTCCTTGCCGACATAAGCAAGATACTCATTGCGCGTTCCGAAAATCCGGACCACGCTGACCGCATCCGGTTTGCCGCGCATCGGGAAATGGGCGGCAAAGGCGCTTCGCGCCCTCTCCAGATCCCGCCGGAGCCGGATCATGCTGCGACGATCCTCCTGGTTGGAAACAAAGATGTAGTTCTCCGTCTCCAGATACCACCAGTCGCGGAAGTTGCGGATGTTGTCGATCACCCGGCGACGGCTCTCCTGCCAGGAATCGGAGGAGTTTGTCACCGAGGAACCGCCCCCTCTGCCCGCTTCAATCCGCCGTGCGGAGGCGTCCCGCTCCGGCCGGAAGAATTCGACGCTGCCGAGGGAACGAAGTACCGCGCGCTCCCACTCCGGAGTGAACGAACCGCTCTCCAGCTCGTAAACCAGCAGCATCCTCCTTGCCGGCTCCCGGTCCGGAGCAATCAGATATGCCCTGGTACGGCTTCCCGCCGCGCCGGTAAAAAGCACCCGCCGCCAGACGCAGTCATAGATCTTCATCGTCGCGGCGCGAAAACCGGAAACGGAGTTCCCGGTAAATGCGCGGATCCATTGCTTCAGCCGCGCATCATCCCATTCCGCCCGGCGGGGGGAGACTGGATAGCGCTTCTCCAGCTCTCCGGTCGTGGCGAGCTCCCGGTCGGAGGCGGGCGGTTCACAGAGCAGTTCCCCGATGGTCACCCTGCAGCCTGCACCGCCCCAGATCCCGGCGGTCTGGCGGCTGCGCCACCACTCCAGTTCGGAATAGAGCTTTGCCTGATCCGCCCGCCTTACGGCGCGGATTGCGGGCAGCGGCTGCGGCTGCGGAAGCATATTCCGGAAAGCCCGGAATTTCATTCCGCTTACCGGTAGAACATTTTCACCGCCCGGCGAAGGGGCGTCCGCCAAAACGGAGGACGCCAGCAGCAAGACGGCAAGCAGCCCGGCTCCCTTCAACACGAGCCTCCTCAGCGGTCGACGCGGGCGCCGCCGCCCTTCATCAGCTTTTTCACCTCTTCAAAGGTCGCCATCGATGTGTCGCCCGGCGTGGTCATCGCCAGGGCGCCGTGAGCGGCGCCGCAGTTGACGGCGTACTCCACATCACCGGTGGTCATCAGCCCGAAAATCAGGCCGGAGGCGAAGCTGTCGCCGCCGCCGACGCGGTCGAAGATTTCGAGGTTCGGCCGGTTGACCGCTTCGGCGAATTTGCCGTCCTTCCACGCGATTGCGCCCCAGTCGTTGAACGAGGCGGAACGCACCGCGCGAAGGGTGGTCGCCACCACCTGGAAGTTCGGATAACGCTTGACCGCCTCTTCGATCATCGCCCGGAAGCTGGCGGTGTCGAGTTTGCTTAGATTGGCGTCAACCCCCTGCACCTCAAGGCCGAGACAGGCGGTGAAATCCTCTTCGTTGCCGATCATCACATCGACATATTTCGCAATTTCGCGGTTCACTTCGCGGGCCCGTTCGACACCGCCGATGCTTTTCCACAGGCTCGGCCGGTAGTTGAGGTCGTAGCTGGTGATGGTGCCGTGCTTCTTGGCCGCCTTCAACGCTTCGATCGTCACATCGGGCGTCGTATCCGACAACGCGGCAAAAATGCCGCCGGTATGGAAGTGACGCACCCCCTGCCCGAAGATCGCATCCCAGTCGATATCACCGGCCTTGAGCTGGGAAACCGCCGTATTGCCGCGGTCAGAGCAGCTCTTCGCCCCGCGGCATCCGAAGCCGCGCTCGACGAAATTGAGACCGTTGCGCACTTCACGGCCGACACCGTCGAACGGCACCCAGCGGATGAACGAGGTGTCCACTCCGCCCTGCAGGATGAAATCCTCCACCAGACGCCCGACCGGATTGTCGGCAAAGGCGGTGACCACCGCGGTACGCAGACCGAAACAGCGACGCAAACCGCGGGCGACATTGTATTCGCCGCCGCCCTCCCAGACGTCGAATTTGCGGGTGGTGTGAATTCTCCCCTCGCCCGGATCGAGCCGGAGCATGATTTCACCGAGGCTGATTTCATCAAAACGGCACGATTCCGCGGATTTGTACTGCAGCATGATTATTTCCCCTCCTTGAGTTCGACCGCCTTTTTCACCGTTGCGCGGATTCCGTCCCAGTTTCCGGAGGCGATTTCGTCGGCCTTGCCGAGCCAGGTACCGCCGACGGCGACCACTTCCTTGATGGCAAGATAGTTGAGCACATTATCCGCCGTGACGCCGCCGGTGGGCATGAAACGGATGCCGAGATGCTTGTAGGGGGCGATCAGTGATTTGAGCATCTTGACGCCGCCCGCGGCTTCGGCCGGGAAGAATTTCAGGAACTTGCAGCCGAGTTCATGCGCCTGCTCCACTTCGGAGGGCGTGCAGACTCCTGGCGCGAACGCAAAATCACTCTCGACCGCGGCACGCACCACCGAGGGATTGAAACCGGGGGCAACCGCGAATTTCGCACCGGCGTCGAAGGCGCGCTTGAGATCGTGGACATTGAGAATGGTTCCGGCGCCGAGATAGAGAGTCGGGAAGCGTTTTGCCGCCTCCTTGATGATCGCCTCGGCCGCCTGGGTGCGGAAGGTCACTTCGGCCGCAGGAAGACCGCATTCGACCAGAACTTCGCACATCTTCAACCCCGATTCCACATCATTGAGCACCAGCACCGGCACGATCCGGATGCGGGAAAGTTCATTCACCACCTGTTCCGATTTCAACGCAAAACTCATGATCCACTCCTTCCCTGGAATATTAAAGTTGCGATGCTTTGGTTTGTTTCTCTGTATAGTATACGGCAGGCGCGCTCAATATTCAAGTTATTTGCGGGAATATTGTCGATGGAAAACCCAAAATCCATTTGCATTCTTCCCCGGAACCACTATACTATAAAAGTCAGAACCAGGGAGGAACAGAATAAAATGGATTTCGGACGTTGGATCACCAGTTCGCAGCTTTCACGCAATTGCGTTTCCGCGGAACCGCCGTCGCCGGCGCCGCATTTCCGCCACACCTTCGAATGCAGCGGGTTCACGACGGGGCGGGTACACCTTGCGGGGGTCGGTTATCACGAACTCTATCTCAACGGTCGCAAGGTCGGCGATCGGGTGCTCGATCCGACCGTGAGCTGCTATGAGAAGCGGGTCCGGTTCGTCACCTTCGACATCACCGAATATCTCCATCCCGGCGTCAATGTCGTCGGCGTCATTCTCGGCAACGGCTGGTACAATCCCTCGACCGCCGAAGTGTGGAACTTCTTCAAGGCGCCCTGGCGTGACTGCGTGAAATTCACCCTGCAGCTGGAGATCGATGGTGAAATCGTGCTCGAATCGGACGAAAGCTGGAAATGCGCCTCCGGGCCGATTCTCTTCGATGCGCTCCGCAATGGAGAAACTTACGATGCGCGTCGGGAACTCGACGGCTGGCTTGGCGAACGGTACGACGATTCCGCCTGGGGCAATACCATGTGGATCGCCGGCCCCGGAGGGGTGCTTGACGAACAGAAGATGCCTCCCTGCAAAGTGTTGCAGACGATTCCCGCCGTTCTTCATCCGGCGGGCAAGGTATACGACGTCGGGCAGAATCTCTCCGGCTGGGCCCGCATTGCCGTGCAGGGAGAGGCCGGTGCGGAAGTAAAACTTGAATATGCCGAGCGGATCACCGAAGACGGGGACCTCGACACCAGTTTTCAGGATATTTTCATCCAGTCCGGGGACTTCCAGACCGATCGCTACATTCTCAAGGGCGGCGGCATTGAGAGCTGGGAACCCCGCTTCACCTACCATGGATTCCAATATATCCGGGTAACCATCACCGGCAATGCGGAGCTGCGCGGCATTGAAGCACGCTTCGTCGGTACCGCCTTCGACTCCATCGGTGGAATCACCACCAGCGACGAGACGCTCAACCAGCTTCAGAAAATGACCCGCTGGAGCTTCCGCAGCAACTATGTGGGCATTCCGACCGATTGTCCCCATCGGGAGAAAAACGGTTGGACCGGAGACGCCGCCATTGCCGCCGATACCGGGCTCTACAATTTCGACGTCGGGTCGAGTTATGCCGAATGGCTCCAGCTGCTCGCCGACTGCCAGCGCATGAACGGGCAGCTCCCCGGCATTGCGCCCACCGGCGGCTGGGGCTTCGACTGGGGCAGCGGTCCGGCGTGGGATTGCGCATTGTTTTCGATTCCGTACGAGATCTATCTGCACACCGGTGACGATACCGCGATCCGGCAGAACTATCCGGCGATGAAGCGCTATCTCGACTTCTGCGGCACGATGGAGAGCGATGGCATTCTCGCCTTCGGTCTCGGCGACTGGGCCGCTCCGGAGCCGTGCGGGAACGCCCCCTCGCCCGCGTTGACGTCGACCGGATATTACTACATGGATGCCAGAAGAATGGAGTATTTTTCCAAAGTGCTCGAAAAGCCGGACGAAGAGGCACGTTACCGCGACCTTGCCGAGCGGATTCGCGCGGCGTTCAATCGACGGTTCCATCTCGGAGACGGTCTCTACGGCGACGGCAGCGGCAGAGGGGAACTTACTTCGCTCGGCTGCGCGCTGTATCACGAGCTGGTCGAACCGGCATTCCGGCAGCGTACGCTCGAACGGCTGGTCGCGCTCTGCCGGGAAAACGACTGCCGCGCATACTTCGGCATCCTCGGCGCGAAATATGTTCCGCGGGTTCTTGCGGAAAACGGCCATGCCGATCTTGCCTGCCGCTTCTTCACGCAGCGGGAATGCCCCGGCTGGGCCCACTGGATCGATCTCGGCCTGACCACCCTCGGCGAACACTGGGATGGAACCGCTTCGCGCAACCACATCATGTTCGGCGATCTTGGCGCCTGGTTCTTCCGCTACCTCGGCGGGTTCCGGCACGATCCGGAACGGCCGGGGTTCCGCCATCTGATCGTGGCCCCCTGCCCGGTGGTGAACTCCTGTCGTGCGGAATATCGCGGCTACGTCTCGGAGTGGGAAGTGAAGGAGAAGGTCATGACCATCCGTCTGACCGTGCCGCCGAATTCGACCGCTCTGCTCCGCCTGCCGGGCAATGAGAGCTTTGAGCTCGGTTCCGGCATCTATGTGCGAAGCGCGAAACTCTGACTCACAACCTGGAAAAGGTGGTGTGATTATGGAATGCGTACAACTTCCCCTCTGGCGGGATTCCGCGATAGAGTCCCGCCTCGACCGCTATCCGGACTCCGATCCCGGAAAAAAACCGGCATTGCTGGTGATTCCCGGAGGCGGCTACGGAAATGTCTGTGAAACGACCGAAGGGCAGCCGGTTGCAGAATGTTTCCGAAAATTCGGATTCCGGACCTTCGTTCTGCGCTATCGGGTTGCGCCGCACCGTTATCCGGCCCCTCAGCAGGATGCGCTCCGGGCGATCAAGCTGATCCGCGCCCATGCCGACGCCTGGGGAGTGATTCCCGACCAGCTTGCGGTCTGCGGCTTTTCTGCCGGAGCCCATCTCGCCGCCTGCACCGGAACGCTTCACGATCGGATTCCGGCCGCGGACGGCGACACGGCGGACACCTTCAGCGGCCGGCCGGATGCGATGCTGCTCGCCTACCCGGTCATCTCCTTCACGAACAATCCCCACCAGGGGAGTGTCACGAACCTGCTCGGTCCCGATGCGGCATGGGAAGATATGGAACGGCTCTCGCTGGAACAGCAAATTACCGGCGATACACCGCCCGCCTTTGTCTGGCATACCGCGACCGATCAGATTGTGCCGTTCCGGAACAGTCTGCTTTTTGCCGATGCGATGTGGCGGGCAAACCGGAGATGTGAACTGCATCTTTTCCCCTACGGTCCACATGGCATGCAGCTCGGCTACGGCCGTGACGACATCCGGCGCTGGCCGGAACAGGCGGCCGCCTTTCTGCGGACCGGGTGCGGCTTCGATCTCGATCTGCCCGCTCCGCGGCGAACGGTGGTGCTGACCTTCGACGATGCGGTGAAGAACCATCTCACCTTCGTCGCTCCGCTGTTGAAGGAGCACGGGTTCGGCGCGACCTTCTTCCCTTGCCGTTTCTCCGATGAGTGGCGGGGGAAAAACGAGGCGCATCTGCTGACGGGGGCGGAACTTCGACAGTTGCACGATATGGGATTTGAAATCGGGAATCATACGTGGAGCCATCCTGATATGCGTACTCTCCCTGCGGAAGATGCCGGGAGGGAAATCGACCAGCTCAACCGTTTTCTCGCAGATTCGGGCATTCCTCTTCCGAAAAGCTTTGCGTATCCTGGTGGACCGTTTGCGGAGAATATCGTGCCGCTGCTCAAGGAGCGCGGGTTCTCTGCCGCACGAACGACGGAGCAGAGGCCATGGAGAAAATCTTCCGACGACCCGATGCGGATTCCGGCATTCCCCGTCAGTCGGGATGATCGGCTCGGTTTCTTCAGGGCTCTCAGCTGCTGCCGGGAAGATAACGCGGTGGTGCTGGTTTTTCACGGCATTCCGGACTCGGTCCACCCGTGGGTGAACAACTCCCCGGAGTGTTTCCGGGAGTACATGGAGTATCTCGACAATGAGGGGTTCCGCGTCGTCTCCATGGCGGAATATCTCGCTGAATGATTTTTTGCTCATTTGAGACGATGAAAAACAGGCGGCAATCATGGTAAAGCGATCAGTGGCTCTGGCGGCATTCCGTGGCGGGGAGTTCCTTGCCGCACAGCTGGACTCCATCCTGAACCAGAGCCTGCCGCCGGATGAGATCATCCTCTCAGACGACTCCCCGGACGAGGCGACCCGTCAGGCGGTTGCGCCGCAGCTTGCCGCACATCCGGAAATTCATTATGTCCGCAACCCGGTTCCGCTCGGCCCCGATCGGAACTTCGAACAGGCGATTTCCATGACGACCGGCGACCTGATTTTTCTGGCCGATCAGGACGATGTCTGGCTCCCCGGACGGATGGCTGCACTTACCGCCCGACTGCCTGATCCCGACGCGATTGCCGGCGCCTTTTGCGACAGCGAAAGCACCGACCGGGAACTGCGTCCGCTCGGGATTTCCCATTGGCGGAACCGCGGCTTTACGGAACGGGAAAGAACGGCCTATGCCGACTGGACGCCGGAACAGCGGCTCTCACTTTTTCTGCACCGGGTTCCCGCGGCCGGGCACGACATGGCGTTCACCCGCGCCGCCCGGAAGCTGCTGCTTCCCTTCCCCTCCCTTGACGGTTGTTACGACAGCTGGATCGGGCTGATTGTCGCCGCCGCTGGGAACTGGGAGTGCATTCCGGATGCGTTGACGCTCTTCCGTCAGCACGGCGGCAACCTCTCCGGCTCCGGCAGACCGAACAGCTTGCGTGATAAACTCCGGCAGGCGCGGGAGTCCGCGGCCCGCGACAGTTTCGGCTGGACTGCCGAACTCTATCGGATGCTGGAGGAACGGCTGACCGGGGAAGTGCCCGCCCCGGTGCTGCGCCGCCTGGAGGACAGACGGCGACATTCGGAGGCGCGGGCGGCGATGACGGGCTCCGGAATTCGCCGATTTCGATTGATTGTGAATGAACTTCTCTGCGGACGCTACTTCCGCTACGGCCGCGGCTGGCTCAACGTGGTGCAGGATCTGCTGCTCAGAACTTGAGGTTGAAATGATTTCCCTGTTGAATAAAATCCGTCAACTGCTCTCACCCCGTGACAAAAAGATCATGGTTCTGCTGGTTCTGATGATGGCTGCCGGCGCCGTTCTGGAAATGATCGGCGTCTCCATTCTGATGCCGATCATCGCCGTGGTCACCCGGCCGGAACTGCTGGAGCAGAACCGGTATCTCCGACTCATTCATCAGTTCATTGCTCCGTCGAGCGAACGGGAATTTCTACTGACGATGTGCGTTCTGGTGATCCTCTTCTTTCTGTTGAAAAACCTCTTTGCCGGAATTACCATCTACTGTCAGTCGCGCTTCGTCTACGCCAAGGCGGCGGAACTTTCCCGACGGCTCTACGGCAACTACCTTGCGGCTCCTTATCTCTTTCACTTGAACCACAACTCGGCGGAACTCATCACCAACATCAATCAGCTCGGACTGCTGGTCAACGGTGTGCTGCTGCCGCTGATGCTGGTTGCAACGGAGTGTTTTGTCATCGCCGGTCTGTGCGTTCTCCTTCTGTACTTCTCCCCCGTCACCACCCTTGTCGCCGCGACCGCGACCTGCGGAATGCTCCTGCTGCTCTATTATCCGTTCAGAAACTTTCTCTATCGGATCGGAGCTCGTTTGCAGGAGGTGTATCAGCGGCAGCTCAAATTTCTGATGCAGGGGCTGGGCGGCATCAAGGAAACCAAGGTTCGAAATGCCGAGTCAAGTTTCCTGGCGGGATATGGGCGGAGCGCCGAAGAACGGGGAAATCTGGAACTGGCCAACTATGTCACCGGGCAACTACCCCGGCTGTGCCTCGAGAGTTTTGTGATTCTGGCCGCCGTCGGCGCTCTGGCGGCATTTGTAGCGGCCGGGATGGCATCCGGAACCATCATCCTTACCGCCGCACTTTTCGGAGCTGCGCTGTACCGTCTGCTGCCGTCGATCTCCAGAGTACATTACAACCTGGTGCAGATTCGTCAGAATGTCTGCATATTCAACCTGTTGTGGAATGATCTGGTTCAAGCGCCGACTCAGCCGGCCCCCTCCGCCGGAGCGCCGATCGAATTTCGACATGAATTTTCCGTGGAAAACGTCACCTTTCGCTATCAGGAGAACCGCCCCCCGGTGCTGGAACACTTTTCGATGACGATCCCCCGTCACAGCAGTGTCGCGCTGATCGGTCCGACCGGCTGTGGAAAAACCACGCTGGTGGATCTTCTCCTCGGGCTGTTGAAGCCGCAGTCCGGAAAAATCACGGTGGATGGCCGAAATATTGAAGAGAATCTTCCCTCCTGGCAAAAGAAGATCGGTTATGTCCCGCAGTTCATCTATCTTCTGGATGACTCCATTCGGGAGAACGTCGCATTCGGCGTCCCCCCGGAAGAGATCGATGACAATCGGGTCTGGCAGGTTCTGGAACAGGCGCAGATCGCCGATTTTGTGCGCAGCCTGCCGGGACAGCTGGCGGAGCCGATGGGGGAACTCGGCTCCCGTCTTTCCGGCGGTCAGCGACAGCGGATCGGCATTGCCCGTGCCCTCTATGCGGCTCCGGAAATTCTCATTCTCGATGAAGCCACCAGTGCGCTTGATCTCGAAACCGAGCGCGCGTTTGCCGACGCTCTGGCGAAACTCAAGGGAGCGCTGACCATTCTGACCATCGCCCATCGCCCCGCAACGGTTCAGATGTGCGACCGGGTGGTACGTCTGGTCCCTGCAGCGGGGAGCTCTTCCGCCCGGAACGAAACGGATGTCAGCGGAAATACGCGGGAATGACCAGGGATTCCGGGTGTCGTTTGCCCGCAATGGCCGCGACGAGCAGTTCCGCGGTGCGCCTGCCGCACTCCCGACGCGGTGCGACCACTACGTGACGGTCTCCGGGCAATCCCGGGATATTGAGACCGTCACAACCGATCACCGGGAGTTGCAGATTGTGTTCCGCAAGCATGGCAGCGAGTTCCGGCAGCTGGTGATCGTAGGCGGCGAGCAGCGCATCAGGCCGGCTCCGGTCGAGAACGGCGGCCAGAGCCGGAGCTCCCTGCCCGGTCAACGGCCGGGCATTCTCCGCAAGGATCGGATCCGCGGCTCCGCAGCAGTGCTGGACCGCCTGCCGGTAGGCGAGATACTTCCGGGGCGACTGGAGAGGAGACGAAGTTCTGGTTTCTCCGATGAAAGCGATCTTTCTGCACCCGTCCCGGTAAAGCAGTTCGACCGCCTGCCGGATGCCGTCATCGAAGTCGAAGGTCACCTGCGGAATTGCCGGATCTTCCAGCGGATCGCAGGCGGTGATGAAGGGAACTCCGGCGGAACGAACCTGGTTCAGCAGTTCCGGGGAGGCGATTCCGAGCACGATTCTGCCTGCGGCGGCAGACAGGGAAAAGTGAGTCAGGTCGAGCGTACCGGAGGACGGCTCCGCCTCCAGCATATTCAGCACCGGCCGAAAGCCGGCGGCGGCGAGCTGTTCGACCATGCCGGACCAGATATCTCCCCAGAAAGGATGGGTGAAGATCGTCGTGAATCCTTCGAAAATCACTTCGATCAATCTTCCGTCCCGGGGTGGCGGAGAGCAGACTCGTGTGCCGCTGCGGCGGCGGCGTTCGAGCAAGCCTTCCGCAACCAGACGGGCGATGGCCTTGTTCATCGTCTTGGGATTGACGTCGAATTCCGCAGCCAGCTCCAGCGTGGTGGGCAGCGTGCCGGAATAGATTCCGGTGCTGATCCGCCGCCGGAGTTCGTCGACAAGGGCTGGCTGTTTGAATTCAATCATGAAATGGGGCTTGCTGTTTTTTCGTTTAAATTAAATATAACCATACTTGTATTTTGGAGAAAATGCAAATAAAACGGCACCGGAAAAAAGAGTTTCTGAAACTTTTTTAACGGGAGACGTCAATTTCCGAACGTTTTTGACGCTGCGGAGAATTTTTCTCTCCGCAGCGCTGCCGGTGTGGTTCCGGTATGCTTTCGGAAAAAACGGATAAAATAGTTGACGCTGGAAAATCCCAGCTCTCTGGCGATCTCCTCCGAATCGGGGCGCCGGCTTTCGATCATCCGGATGGCGAGGCGGATCTTCTGCCGTGCGATGTATTGCACGGGGGATGTGCCGAGATATTCCCGGAACTGCAGGAAGAGCTTCCGGCGGCTGACGTTACCGATCCGGCGCAGATCCTCTACGCTGATATCGGTGTGCAGATGACTTTCGATGTAGTGCAGATAACGCTGAATTTCAGAGTGTTCCGGACAGTGATCCTCCCAGCGACCGCTGCGGAAGGCCTCTCCCAGCATCCGGAAGAGTGCGAGCGAACCGTGAAAAGCGGGGAATTCCGATTGCTCCGCCTCGTCAAGCTCTTTTTCGAGCGCATGCAACACCTTCTCCTCCAGAGGGATTTTCCGGAGTTTCCCATCATTGAAGCAAAGGAACGGCGAAAGGTTGCTGAAGTTGTACCCATCAGCCGCCAGGTATCCGCCCTGAAACGTCCTTGCGGGTTCTGCTCCGGTGCGCCAGAGGTAGGGATGTTCCCCCGGCAGGAGAACCAGGTCGCCGCGCCTGCAGGAAACCTCTTCCCCGTCCGGCGTACGGAAGAAGATCTCTCCGATGAGCATGACCACCACCGTGCTGTGAATGACGCTGTGGAAGTCGCATTCCACCCCGGCGGGCAGATTGCAGAAATGCAGCAGGTGAAACGGCGGCAACGCGTTGTAAAATTCCTTCGTTTTGACATACCGGGACACGTTCCGGAAAGCAATTTTCTGTATTTCCTCCATGAATCCGTCTCCGCCGGGATTTGCACAATTATATCTTTTTTTTCATCTAATACGTTCCAGCAAGCAATATATCACAAGAAATATGAATGATCAAATGAAGTTGCACTATTATGCTATTATTTCTGCATTTATTTCCCCTAGACTTCTCTTGAAAAAAAAGAAATTTTCCGGTATACTTTTCCTGTGGCAACCATCAAGGAAAGGAACAATGGCATGGATCGCTTGAAGAATGCGCGGCGGATTCGCCGCACCGTCACGGCCGTCCGTCTGGGACTGCTGGCACTGCTGGTCACCATCACCGCCGGGACGGTATCCGGCGCGGAAACGGCAGATACTCTGAAACTCCGGACATGGCGTCTCGCCGCGCAGGGGGCTGACGCGGTGATGGTGACGGAATTTGCCGGCCGTTCTCCCGCGGTCCGGGTTGAATTTCCCGGAATTCCCTCCGGACAAACCGATCTCAATGACAACTCCGCCACCGCTCTGAAAGTCAAAGTGGATCCGGTTTATTCGAAACCGAAGCCCGCCGCCTCCGGCCGGACCAGTGCTGCGATCATGATGGCGAAGCATGAACTGGCCAACCCGTTGCAGGCTTGGATTCCTCCCTACATCGGCATTACCGCGGCCAAAGTGGCGCTCGCCGTCTTCCCGCAGGAATGCAAAGGCGATGTGCGGCTGTTTCTGGAAACGGTCCAGCGCGGCGCCGCGCCGAAACCCCGCCGCACAGCCCGTCGGGAGATACGGCTGCGCGAATTTCCGGCCGGGAGATGGTCTGAAGTGGAGTTTGTCGTCGATACCGACGCAGCCCGGCGGCTGGCGGAGGTCCGGCTGGTGCTCTCCGGTTCCGCTGAGGCTGAGTGCCGCTTCCATTTTGCCGATGCCCGGATCAAACGGCAGGACGGCTCGGAATATGCGCTGCTGAATCGCGACTTTCCCGACTATCTCGCCGGCATGAAGAAGCCGCTCGCCGCGGCTCCGGCGAAGAATCTCCCGAAACGAAATCAGTTACAGATCGGCTACCCTAACAACTGGCATATTCTCTATGACGCGAAACACCTGCCGGAAATCGGACGCCTGATGAAGCAGTATCTGCCGGAGTATGACGTCGTTCTCTCCTGCGGGCAAAGTCCGGAACCGGAACTTGCCGCAGTCCTGCCGCAACTCCCGGAGAACCTTTTCTACCAGTTCCAGAAGGCTCAGCACGGCATCCAGTATCCGATGCTGTACGACGCCCTTCCCCGCGACTGGCGCGGCAATCAGCAGAATAAACGGTTCAACTCGATCGTAGCGACCCATCCGCTCATGCAGAGAGCGCTGAAGAATCAGATGGACTACGCCGCGACTCTCGGCGTCAACAATTTTTTGAGCTACGACTACGTCTGGCCCTACCTCGGCGGCCGCTGGGGATACGACAAGGCCACCGTTGCCGCATTCCGGGAGGACCTCATGGGGAAGGATGAGGGGCTGGAGATGGATTTCGAAACCGGCGCTCCCCGCCGCACCATTCACTTTCACGACTATTTTGAAGAGCTGTACGGCAGACGGTTTCAACCCCGCGATCTCGGGTTGAACAGCTGGGAGGAGTTCTTCCCCGTTACGGAACGAGCCGCCGCCGCACCAACGGCAACAACAGCGACGCAGCGGAATTTCACGCTTTTTCTCGTGCTCTGCCACTATGAGTGGCTCCGGCAGGCGCAGCGCTTCAACCGCTGGGCACAGCTCCATGGCGGAACCACTTACGACTACGTGCTCAACGGCGAAGGCTGGGTCAACGGCAACGACCACATCGGGCTGCTTCGGCTCGCCGGAACCGGAATTGTCGCTCCGGAATTCTTCATGCACACGCCGGAGAATCTTGAAACCATCTACCGGGGCCTGGGACGCTACATCCGGGCGGGCAAACGGCTGAACAAATCCCTCGGGGCCTGTTTTGAAGTCTCGCTCGGCGGTAGCGGCCACCCCTACTGGGATCTGCGCACCGGCTATCTGGTGGCCTACTCGATCGCCGCGCTGGGTGCCGCCCCGCTGCACCACGATTTCCAGGGGCGATGGACGCGAAACAATCCGCTGGATAAGACGACATTCCACCTTATGATGGCGCAGGCGCGGGCGTTCCGGCAGGCCAAACTGGATCAGGCGGGGAAAATCCCGGGGAACGAAGTGCTTCATGTCACGCTTCGCTCCGTCGGCAGACGGATTGACGGATTGCTCAGCAATTCGCGCACCCTTCGAATCACCAGCCAGCAGAACTCCTGGATCCCGACGCTGATCGATCACGAAATCAACTTCGAGCAGACCGATCCTTCGGAACTGCCGCTGCTGCTCGATTCCGCCCGGGTGGTTTTTCTCTCCTCGCCGGTGACGACACCCCGCTGTGCCGCACAGTTGGAAGAATGGCTGGCAAGAGGAGGCAAATGCCTGCTGCTCAACACCACATTGCCCTTCCGGCACGACGAAGGAATCTACAATTTTAAGACGAAGCCGGGGAAAGCGCTGTTCCGGGGATTCCGGAACGGGAAACCAGCGGGACGCACTCTCCTCACTGACGCAACGGGAGCTCCGCTGCTCACCCGGATTGACCGCGGCCGCGGCAGCGCCGTCTACTATCTGCACACAAGTCCGACACGGAGTTCCGCCGCAGCGATGAAACCGGTGATGACGTTGCTGAAAAACGAGTTGCATCTTCCTTGCGTACAGATTGCCGAACGCGGGGACAATGCGGTCGTCCTCCCCTACCGGACGCCGGCCTGCCGGGTCGTCGCCGTCTGGAACCGGAAACTGCGCGATGAGGCGGCCGCCGGGCTTACGAACTGGATCAAGACCCGCTGGCGGCTGAGACACCGCTTCTTCGATCCAGAAGCCTACGCGTTCCGTTATGAACAGCCCGGCGCGGTCTGTTCGACAGCCGTCAACGTCGGAAAGCCGGGCTCCTACCGGGTTTACCGTTTTCTGGCTGACCGTGAGGAGTTGATTCCGGTCGGGGAGGACGGCGTTCTCGAACTGAAGCTTCGCGATGCCCTGGGCGAGCTTTTCTATCTGGGGGAAGACACCCCCGCCTTCCGGGAACACCTGCAAAAACTCCGGGAAGACCGCGGAAAAACCGCCGCCTTTCTTGCCGAACAAAATACAATCTGGGAGAGTCGCTGATGAAATCGAAAAAAGTACTGGTCCTCGGTGCCACCGGTGCGATGGGGAAATATCTGGTTCCGCTGCTGGCGGAGCGGGGATTTCAGGTCGATGCCTGCGCGCTCGACGCAATGGAATTCCATCATCCGAACGTGCATATGATCGTCGGAAACGCCATGGAGTGGTCGCTCCTCGCCGAACTGCTGAAACATCGCTATGACGGCATCGTCGATTTTCTGATCTATTCGACGCAGGAGAATGCGCTCCGCCTGCCGCTGCTCGCCTCGCAGACCGGTCACTACCTCTATCTTTCGACCTATCGGGTGTACGACAACAAGGAAATTCCGATCCGGGAGAGTTCGCCGCTGCTGATCGATACCGCCGATGACCGTCTGTTGCGACTTTCCGATGATTACAGCATCTACAAGGCGCGCGGCGAAGCGATTCTGAAACTTCAGGAAAACTGGAACTGGACAATCGTCCGCCCCGCCATCACCTATTCGCGGATGCGCTACCAGCTGGTGACGCTGGAGGCGCCGGACACCGTCGGTCGCGCCTTCGCCGGCAAAACCGCCGTCCTGCCGGAACAGGCCAGATACAAGCAGGCGACGATGAGCTGGGCTGGAGATGTGGCGCAGATGCTCGCCCGACTGCTCTTCAATGAAAAGGCACTGGGAGAAACCTACACCGTCGCCACCTCCGAGCACCACACCTGGAGTGAAATTGCCGATTACTATCGGGATATCTGCAACTTGAAGACGATCTGGGTGGACAAGGCGATCTTCTCATCGCTGATCAGCTTCAAACAGTTCCCCAATGTTCCGCCCTTCTGGCAGCTGGAGTGCGATCGGCTGTTCGACCGGGTGATCGACAACTCCAAGGTGTTGGAGGCAACCGGATTGAACCAGAGGGAGCTCAAGCCGCTCTACGACGGTCTCTCCATGGAGATCGCCCGCTGTCCGAAAGATTACCCGTTCCGGGTCAACCATCGGATGGATCAATATCTCGCCGAGCACGGCCTCGTCTGACGCAATGGAAGATTATGAAAACCAATCAAAAACAGGGAGAACTTTTGATGAAAAAGAGCCGCGATTCCCTCTCCTGCCGCAACACGGAACGAAACAGGGACAATTTTACCCTTATTGAACTGCTCATCGTGATCGCGATCATCGCCATTTTGGCGGCGATGCTGCTACCGGCACTGAACCGCGCCCGCGCCAAGGCGCGCGACAGCGCCTGCAAGAACAACCTCAAACAGATCACGTTGACCGAAATCCAGTACAGTGCCGATTACCAGAACTACATGGTTGTGCTCATGGAACAGAGCTTTGCTTCCGGAAGCAGTGCGGTTCTGACATGGGACAAGCTCTTCTCCAGTCGGAACTCCACGGCGGGACGCCCCTTCTTCAGCAGAAAACTTTATGCCACGCTTCCCGTCTCCACCTTCATCTGCCCGGAGGCGGAGGACCGTCAGCGTCAGTTCGACGAGGGAAAATTCTCCTACGGCATGATGGTCCCCAACAAATACCGCGGGCTGGTCATCGGCAATACCCCGGTGGATGCTGTCGATAAGCAACGGGTGCAGAACGTCGGTTCCTTCGTGACCGGCTTCGATACGGCAAACGGCCCGATCACCTACTTCATGCCGAAGATGAAACGCCCTTCCGGCATACCGATTATCGCCGACACGATCAACGGGTTGTTCGGGACCTCCTCCTATCGGCAGGGCACATGGTTCTTCGATCCCACCGCTCTCTTCAACAACGCCTACGGCGTCTATCTGCGCCACGGGGAACGGGCGAACTGCGGCTTTGCCGACGGTCATGTGGAGAGCGGTTCCCGGAATGAACTCTTCGAACTGCCCTGCCCGATTCAAGGGATGTTCAGCGCAAATCTCACCCCGCTGACCATGCCCTGAAAAGGCAAATCCGCCGCTTTCATTGAATCCGGCTCCGGTTCGACTTGACATTCCCGGTTTACGTGGTATAATATAACCATATAAAAACCACACCAACCAGGAGAGGTGAATATGTCGAACGTCAAGACGATGGCCACCGTGATCGAACGCCCCGGCGAGGCGGCGTTTCGGGAAGTAACCCTCACGCCGAAACGGGAGGATACGGTTGTCGCGCGCACCATGTTCAGCGCGATCAGCACCGGCACCGATATGAAGACCTACCATGGCATGCAGCACCCGGAACAGTGTTACTATCCGCTGGTTCCCGGGTATGAGAACATGGGCGTCATCGTCGAAGAGGGCAGCTACGCGCCCGGACTGCACAAGGGCGACCGGGTCATGATCAACGAATGCCGCAAATACGGCGACTGCTGTGCCGCGTGGGGCGGCGGCACACTGCTGGTCCATAAGGACTCCGACAACGCCGGCGGCGCGGGCGACCCGCTCTGCAAGGTGCCGGACAACGTCTCCGACACCGACGCGGTGCTCGCCTATCTCGCCTGCGTTCCTCTCAAGGGAATTGAACGCTTCCATCTGCGTCCCACCGACGTGGTGCTGGTTTTCGGCGCCGGAATGGTCGGATTGAGCGCGGTCCAGATCCTGAAGATCAAGTGCCCCGGCATCACCGTGATCAGTGTCGAGCCGAATCCCTTCCGCCGCGCCATCGCCGAGAAATACGCCGACTACGTCATTCCCTTCGGCGACGAGGGAATCCGCCAGCTGCTCGACATCACCAACGGTAAAAAGGCCGACAAGATCATCGAATGCTCCGGCAACCCGATCGTGCCCGGCGTGCTCTGGAAATACATCAAGGACGGCGGCTGGAACGACGATGACGAGCCGGGACACATTCACCTCAACGGCGATTATCCGGAAAAACTGGTTTTCGACCACTATCACCGCTGGTTCGTCAAGAACGTCAACATGTCGATGACCTGCGCGATCAAATGGCGCGGCAAGCCGGAAATTCTCAAGTGGATGAGTGAAGGAAAGTTTGTCACCAAACACCTGCCGATCGAAATCTGGCCCGCCGCCAAAGCGAAGGAGGCGTTCGAGTACCAGTCAAAACACGGCGCCAACGTCTTCAAGATCCTCTTCGACTGGAGGGACCTGTAAATGCAGCTCGGCAACGCCGCCTGGGGACTGCGCGAGACCCCGCTGGAACAACAGCTCGCCATTACCGCCGCAATGGGGCTCGACCTGCTCGAACTCTCCATCGCCGGTTACGACCGGGACTATCTTCAGCTCGATGCGGATGAGAGGAAGATCGCCGAAGTTGCGAACCTCTTCCGCCGATACAACGTCCGGCTGGAATGCGCCTGCACCGGGAACGATTTCACCGGCGACGACGCGCCGGAGCAGCTGATCAAAGTTAAGACCGTGATCGACATCGCCTCGAAACTCGGTGTGAAGTTCCTCCGCATCTTCGCCGGCTTCCGGTCGGACAGCGAAGTTGCCGGTCCCCGGTTCGGGCAGATGATCGCCTCTCTCCGCTCCGCCGCGGAATATGCCGTGCCCCGGGGCGTCACGCTCGCGGTCGAAACCCACGGCGGCGTCATGAACAACGGCGACGCGTTGGTCCACTTCGCCAGCGCCACCACCCGGATCGACTGGTGGAACGACATCCTCGCCACCGGCGTATCGATCAACTACGATCCGGCGAATTTCGCCGCCGTAGGCGCAACCGATCCGGTCGCCTTCTACACCCGTTTTAAAAACAGAATCAAATATGTTCACCTGAAGGATTTCCGCAGTGTCGAAGGCGGGGTTCTTCCGGCGGCATGTGGCGAAGGGCGGCTGGACTGGCCGGCACTGATGGCGGCGCTCGCCGACTACACCGGCCCGGCTCTGATCGAATATGAGCTGCCCGGCGACGTCGAAGACGGGCTGCGGCGCAGTCTGGCGTTTTTGAAACAGTTCCGGTAAGATCGCAGTAAAAATCCAACGCAACAGGAGATTTATTTATGTCGAAGAAACCGCAGATCATCTTCATGCCGCATGCGAACATTCAGTACTCGCAGCTCGACCCGGCGCGCCGCGCCTGGGTGTGCGAGAACTGCTACCGGCCGCTCTTCGAGCTGGTGCGCAACGGAGATTACCGAATCGCCTTCGAGGCGTCGGGGCGGACGCTCGAGGTGATGCACGACGAGGCACCCGCGGTGCTGGATCTGCTCTCCGGACTGATCCGCGATGGAAAGGTCGAACCGATCGGCTCGCCCTTCATCCATGTGATGCTGACCAACATTCCGCCGGAGATCGGCATCGACACGCTGCGCCACGGGCTCGACGCCTGGGAGAAATACACCGGTGTGCGTCCTGAAACCGGCTGGAATCCGGAGTGCGGCTGGGCCGGCTGGCTCCCCGACGCCTATCTGGAAGCGGGCTTCAAATCGCTGGTGATGGATGCCGACAGCTTCTTTCTCTCCTTCCCGGAAATCCGCGAAGCGACGGGACTCAAGTACGACGTGCAGGGCCACAGCAACAAGAACCACCTCTTCAAGATTGAGGAGTACATCAAGGAGAAGCCGGAGTTCCTGCGGTATCTCACCAATCCCTCGGTTGCGCCGAACGGGCTCAAGATGATTTTCCGCAGCGACTGCATGGCCAATCCGATGCTCTGGTATCTGATGGGCGCGACGGAGGGGATGCGCAAGGATCCGGTATCGCTCGACGAAATCCGGGAAATGTTCCTCAAATGGCAGCCGCGGATAGCGAAATCCGGCAGCTTCATCATGCCCTACGCCGAGGACGCCGAGTACATCGGCAGCTCCGCCTACTTCTACGTGAAGCAGTTCAATCAGGCGCGCTTCTTCGAGCCGGAACCGGCCAGCGTCAACCGCTTCCGGGAATTGCTCGACATGGCGAAGGAGGTGGGCTATGAACTCTCGACCCCGGCGGACGTGATCCGTTCGGCGGAGACGGTGATTGAAAACGATCTCATCGAGAACATCGAAAACGGCGCCGCGTGGCATGGCGGCACCGCAAAAGCCTGGGCGAACACCAGCTATTCGCGGATTCTCGACCCGGTCTGCCGCTCGATCTTCGACGGCGTGGTTGCGCTGCGGAAGCGGCTCGGCAACACGCCGGAACTGGAAAAGGCGATGAAGGCGGTCACCAGTGCCTACGTTTCGGATTCGCGTTGGCCTCCGCTGCCGACCAGTCCGGGGCGGTTCAACGTCCGCGAGACGCTCGACGACCTCTACCTCGCCAACCGGATGCTGGAAGAGGCGATGGCGAAGGGCGGAATCGCTGAAAAGCGGGCGATCTACTCCGCGCCGCTGATGCTGACCCAGATCAGGTTGATCGAACAGATCCTGATGGAGCAGAAATACTTCGGCGAATGACGCCTAGATGTGCCCCTGCCCGGCCGGAAAAGTTCCCGCCGGGCTTTTTTGTTTCCGGAAAGCGTGAAACGCCGGCAAAATCATGGAGCAACAAGGAAACGTCCTCATCAGGATCGGAACATTTCACGCTTTGCCGACGTTCCACGACGATGACTCGGGGGCAGTGGAACATTCCAGTCGAAAGAAGTCAGAAGGATGCTGCGACACCGGTTCGACCTGATCGGCCCCCTTTCCTGCTTTTCTCTTCTCGCACAGACATGAAGAAGCCTTTTCCCGTATGAAACAGAGAAAAAACAGAAAAAACTGTGATTGTCCCTTGTAAAATTCTTTTCTCGGCGTCATGGTATAACAGGCAGGAGTTACATTTCTGCCCCAACCCGAGGAGGAAAGCGGTATGAATGAAGAGATGTTCTGTTTCCAGTGTCAGGAGGCCTGCGGAAATACCGGCTGCACCGTGCGCGGCGTCTGCGGCAAAACGGCGGAAACCGCCAACAAGATGGATCGGCTGATCGCGGAGCTCAAACGAATCGCCCTGCTTCTGGATGACCGGCATGACACGCCGGATTCTGAACTGGGACTCTTCATGATTCAGGCTCTGTTCGCAACCATCACCAACGCCAACTTCGATCCGGCCCGAATCGATGAACTCATCCGACGTGCAGAGAGCCGTGCCAGGCGACTGGACCCGGAAAGCCTGCTCCCCCCGGTCGGTGTACTCAGCGAAACCGATCCGGACAAACGTTCCCTCAAGGAACTGCTTCTCTATGGCCTCAAAGGGCTGAGCGCCTATGCCGATCATGCGGCAATGCTCGGTTACGAAGACAGCTCTATCTACGCCTTCGTCTGCAGGGCACTGGTGGCGACCGTACGTCCCTGTACCGTGGAAGAGTTGACCTCCATGGTGCTCGAGTGCGGTCGGACCGCGGTCGGCGCAATGGAACTGCTTGACCGGGCCAATACCGCCACATACGGTCACCCTGAGATCACCAGAGTGAAAACCGGTGTCGGCAAAAATCCCGGAATCCTCGTTTCCGGTCACGACCTGCGCGATCTGCGCGAACTTCTGGAAGATACCGAAGGGCTCGGCATCGACATCTATACCCATTCGGAGATGCTCCCAGCCCACTACTACCCGGAATTGAAGAAATTCCGTCATCTGGTCGGCAACTACGGCGGAGCCTGGTATCGGCAGGATCGGGAGTTCGGTCCCTTCCACGGCCCGATTCTCATGACCACCAACTGCATCACACCGGTGAAGCCGGAGTATCGTGACCGCATTTTCACCACCGGCGTGGCGGGGTATCCCGGAGTTCCGCACATCGCCGACCGCCCGGCGGGGGGGCGCAAAGATTTTTCGCCGCTGATCGCACTTGCCAGGAAATGCCAGCCTCCGGAGGAGCTGGACAATCTGGAAATCGTCGGAGGATTTGCCCATCATCAGGTGGGATTGCTGGCGGACAAGGTAGTGGAGGCGGTCAAGTCAGGTGCCATCCGGCGCTTTGTGGTGATGGCCGGCTGCGACGGCCGGCAATCCGCGCGAAAATACTTTACGGAAGTCGCAGAAGCATTGCCGGCAGACACTGTTATTCTGACGGCCGGCTGTGCGAAATACCGTTACAACAAGCTTCCGCTCGGCGACATCGGCGGGATTCCGCGGGTACTGGACGCCGGACAGTGCAACGACTCCTATTCGCTCGCGCTGATCGCCATGAAGCTTCGCGATGCATTCGGTCTGGACGACCTCAACAAACTGCCGCTCTCCTTCGATCTGGCCTGGTATGAACAGAAGGCGGTCGCAGTGCTGCTGGCGTTGCTGGCGCTCGGATTCCGGGATATCCGGCTCGGACCGACGCTGCCGGCTTTCCTCTCCCCGGGGGTGGCAGAAGTGCTGGTGAAGAATTTCGGCATCAAGCCGATCGCGGATCCAGCGGGCGATGTCGAGGCGATGCTGGCCGGTCGCTGATCCGCCCGGCCCAAGGGGCGTTGTCCGAATTCAGCAAGATGACCATCGCCCCGTTTCTCCGACAAACACAAAAACTCCCGGTTTTCGCCAAGGCGGATTCCGGGAGTTTTTCAAACGGACCGGTACGGTCAATCGGCCAGCGACTTGACGATCAGATCGGCCACCTTTTCGCCGGAGAGCATCATGCCGCCGAAGATCGGTCCCATCCGGTAGCCGCCGGCCACGTTGTTCGCGCTCATGCCGCAGGCGAAGAGGCCGGGGAAGTATTCGACAGTGTTCTCGACCGTCGAAGCCTCGCCGGAATCCACCCACATCGGTTTTTCGCCCATGATGCCGCCGGTCGGCGTGGAAAGCTTGATTTGCGCCTTTTCGCAGGCGAGATGCATGATTTCGCTCGGATGGCCGGTGCCGTCCAGCACCGCGCGCGCGATCACAGTAAGCGGGTCGACGTGCATGCCGAGCCGTTCGACCGGAGTCCAGTTGATCACCAGTCCGTTCACCTTGCCGTCTTTGAAGACGATGTCCTCGACGCTCATCGCGTTGAAGATCTTCGCTCCGGCATGAACCGCGCCGTAGATCAGGGCCGACGCCATCTCCACCGAATCGAGCGTATAGTATCCCGGATTTCCTTCTATCGGCTGATGACGGATTCCGAACTCCTTGAGGATATGAACAGCCGACTCCTGCACCACCACTTCATTGAAGAGCATGCCGCCGCCCCAGGTTCCGCCGCCGGGTGCAAGTTTGCGCTCGAAAATCGCCACCTTCAAACCGGCGTCGGCCATGTGCTTCGCAGCGACCAGCGCCGACGGGCCACCGCCGACAATCGCGACGTCGACGATCAGGTTGGAGAGCAGTTTTTCGGAAAATTGCCGCACAATCGCGGCGGAGATCACATTCTCAATCGGCATTTTGCTGTTCCTTTCCAAAATAAAAAAACGGCCCCTCCGGAGCCGGAGCGACATTCTATTAATATTACCTGAAAAAGAGTTTTTTCAAGCATCCATGCGCTTGATTCCGGAAAGAAAAAACCGCTCTGCCGGTCCCATCCGGGCTCCGGCAGAGCGGCCAACCATGGAGATCTCTTGATCCTACAACGCCGCTTCCCGTCGGAGCTGTTCACACCAGCGGTCAATCCGGTCGGAGGTTTCACCGGGTTCGTTGTCGTCATCCAGCGCAAGTCCGGTAAAATAACCGCCCTCTTCCGCCGTGGACAGCGAATGCATATAGCCTTCGCTCGGCCAGCGACCGACGATCTCCGCCCCGCGCGTCACGACTTTTTCGGCGAGCTCGCCCATGGCGTTCAGATAGGTATCGCCGAATCCGACCGCGTCACCAAGCCCGAAAAGCGCCACCTTTCTTCCGGAAAGGTCGGCGGAATTCAGCAGTGCGACGCCGTTCATCCAGTCGTCCTGCAGCTCCCCGCATCCCCAGGTCGAGGTGCCGAGAATCAGCAGATCCGCCTGAAAGTCCGCGGCGGAAGCGTTCCGAATGTTGACCGCCCTGCCCCCGAGCTTGCCGGCGATCAGCTGCGCGGCATGTTCGGTGTTGCCGGTGCTGGAACCGTAAATTACCGTAATGATTTTGCTCATTCTGCTGGTCCTTTCTTTTTTATGCTGCTGTTTCAGCATTGTGTATCTGTCGCATCAGCTCCGCAGGGGCGACATTTCCCCGGAGCAGCCGGGTTATCTCCGCCTCGGCGCAGCGAAATTTCTCCATCACCGCCAGGGACTCCGCCGGATCCCCCGCGACCCGCCACAGGCCGCGCGGAACCGGGCGACAGGCGGAACGATCCTCGATGAATCCCCGAACATCCTTCAGCGGGTAGCCAAGAAAAATTCCGATCTCATGCGGAAAGTTTCCTCCACGGCGGCACCGTGCCGTCAACTCCTCCAGAATCGCGGCCATACCCTCCCCGGATGGATAGCCGCATTCCTTCAGAAATCCGGCCGCCTCCGACGACGCCAGTGTCCTCTCCAGCACGGCTCGTCGGAAAAAAAGCACGACCAGATCGATGCCGTCATTGCGCAGAATCCGGCACTCCAGATGCAGAGCCTCCAGGATCTCCCGCTGATGCAGGCAGAAAAGGTCGCACTGCGCGCCTCCTCCAATCCGTCCGCAGTTGGTCAATCGTACCATTCCTGCCGGCTTCACGCCCAGGAGCACCGGAGCAAGTTTGATCATCAGATGTCTCAACAACAACTGATGGCGGTCAACGCACTGCATCTTCTTCTCCTTTTTAATTAGATTCAGCTAATTACATCCCGAAATAAAAACAGCCTTGGCTGTCTGATTGATAAAATAAACGGAAAATTAAAAAAATCAAGGCTGAAAATTAGAAAAGTCTAATTTTTTTAAAATTTCTTTCGTCAGAAAGAGGTTGAAGAGAATGCGGCAGATACCTTCAGAGATCGAAGTCGTCATCCAGAACGGACATCTCGTCTTCGACGAAATTCAGCGCCAGCTGAAAGGCCGCCGCACGGTGGCTGATGCGGTTTTTCAGCTCCTGCGGCATCTCACCGAAGGTCTGATCGTAGCCGTCCGGCTGGAAAATCGGGTCGTAACCGAAGCCGTCGGAACCGCGGGGAGCATCGACGATCGCCCCCCGGACCTCCCCTTCAAATGTCTCGATCACCTCACCATTAACGGCGATGGCGATGGCGCAGACGAAGCGGGCCCGCCGGTTCTCTTTGCCCTTGAGCTCGCCGAGCAGTTTGGCAATGCGTTCAGCATCCGTGGGCGCGTAGCGCGAGGAATAGATGCCGGGGCGGCCGTCCAGCGCCTCCACCTCCAGTCCGGAGTCGTCGGCAAAAGCCGGAACATCGCAGTATTTGCAGGCCGCCAGCGCCTTGATCCCGGCGTTTTCCCGGAACGTCTTCCCGGTCTCCTCTACCCCGGGGAACGCCGGATAATCCAGCAGAGACTTCAATTCGACCTTCTGTCCTTCGAGCAGTTTCCGATACTCATCCACCTTGTGGGCGTTGGTGGTAGCCACGACGATATATGCCATACGACGGTTCACTCCTTGCTTTTCGTTGTTCGCCACATATATTATAACGAAATGCGGACGATTACAAATGCAACTTGAAGAATGCGATAAAATTTTTGCTCCTTTTGCCGGCCATCATCTTCTCGTCGGCTTTTCCGGCGGCGCTGACAGCACCGTCGCACTGCTCGCCTGTCTCCATGCCCGCAACCGGTTCGGCTGCCCCGTTACCGCCATCCATTTTGAACACGGCCTGCGCGGCGAAGAATCCCGGCAGGACGCCGCCGCCGCCCGCGACTTCGCTGAAAACAGTGACGTTCCCTTCCGCGAAATCCCGCTCGGTCTCTCCCCCGGGCCCGGTCTGGAGGAACGCGCCCGAGCCGCACGGCTCGCCGTCTGGAGGCAGCTTGTCACCGAAATTCCGGAAGCTGTCGTAGTGCTCGGCCACCACGCCGACGACGCGGTGGAAACACTGTTTCTCAGACTGGCGCGCGGGGCCAACGTCTCCGGGCTGGTTGGAATGCGACCGGTCTCGCGCCTCGATGGAATGACGATCCTCCGCCCCCTGCTCGCTTTTGCGCGCGCAGAAATCGAGGCGTATCTTCGCGCGCGTGACATCCAGTGGCGGACCGACTCCAGCAACCAGGAAAATACTTTCAGCCGCAATGCGTTGCGAAATATCATCCTGCCGGAGTTCCGGCGCCGGATTCCCGGTTCCTCCGCCGGTCTGCTCCATTCCCTCGAACCCCTCCGGCAGGATGCCGAATTTCTGGAAGAGGCAGCCCGGGAAAGGTTCGCCGCCATCGCCGGAAAGAGCGAAACCACGGTGGAGTTCTGGCGTACGCTGCCGCAGGCACTTCAGATCCGGGTGCTCCGGCACCACCTCTCCGAACTTGCCGGCCGGGAGGTGCTCCCCCCTCCGGCATTTCTCGCCCGGCTCCGTGATGCCTGGCTCGCCGATCCAGCGGAAGCGGTGCAGATTCCGCTCAGCGGCATGTGCACCTTTCTCGTCCACCGCGGCCGGATGCATCCGGTGAATGGCGCTCCCCTCCCCGGCCCGGCGATCTGGCTCTGGCGGAGCAATCCCCTGCTGCACTGGGGAAAATTTCAGCTGGAACTCCACGCGCTCAGGTCCTCCGACGCGCCGCCGACGCTTTTTGAAGCGCGCTTTGACGCCGCACTCCTGCCTGACGAACTCATCGTGGATCGTCGCCGCCCCGGCGACCGGATTCTCCCGTTCGGCCGCACGACCGAACTCTCATTGAAGAAACTCCGGATCGACCGCAAACTCCCCTTCGACTACCCCTGCCCGGTTCTGCGCGAGCCGAGCGGGCGGATTCTCTGGGCGCCGGGCATCCGCCACAGCGCCTGCGCTCCCCTCTCCGCCGCGACCACGCAGGCAGTGGAGTTTCGCCTGCGCCGCACGGATGGCACCCCACTCTCCCCGGAGGTGTCCGCTTAAATCTGCATCTTCACACACGGTCCGAAATCACGTTGCGCCTGGGAGCGGACCATCGTCTCCCCGAGCCCCTGGGTTTCGAAGAGAATAATTTCGTTCTCTCCGCGCCGGAGCAGCGGTGCCGGCACGTAAAGCGTCCGCTGCGGCCCGATCTGCCAGTAACGGCCGAGATTGACTCCGTTGAGGAAAAGAGAGCCGCGTCCGCCTCCCGGCACCGCAAGAAAAGTGTCACATGGCTCGTCCTCCACCGTAAAACAGCCGCGGAAAAATGCCGGAACCGGCGGAGGAGCGCCGTCCAGCGAACGAAAGCTCATCCGGGAGAGATCCTCCAGCGGCAGCGGCCACACCTCCCAGCCGAAGAGATGGAGATATGCGAGGAACCCGGCTCCGGTGATCCCCTTGCGTTCATGCTCCATCTCGTTGCCGTAGTTGATTCTCCCCATGTTTTCGACCAGAATCTCCAGCTGTGCCCCGCCCGGAGGCACGGAGATCTGGCAGACGCAGGGAGAACTGTTCCGATCAAGGATTCCGGCGATACGGCCGTCGACCAGCACGATCGCCCGGTCCCGGAGCTGATCCAGCCGGAGCGGATAGACGCCCGGGCTCACCTCCACCCGGGTCCGGTAGAGGATGAATCCATACGCCTGACCGAAATACTCCATCGTCTCCGGTGCGGCGACCGGAACCGCCGTCGAAAGCATGGGCAGCGCTTCGTCGAGCGTGACAAACTCCGTCAGACGGATTTCGCCGTAGGCACGTTTGGGCAGTGAGACCGGTGTGCCGGTTTTTGCCTCGGGGTGAAATCGTTTGATCTCCTCCTGAATCGCAAAATATTTCGGTGTGGGATCCCCTTCCTCGCGCAGCGCGGCGTCGACGTCGTAGGTGGAAAGCATGGCGCCGTAACGACCGCCCCACTCATTTGCTCCGTTCATGAATCCGGGATTGCTGCCGCCGTGAAACATGTAGAGATTCATATGGAAACGGTGTTCCAGCACCTCGCGGACATCCTGTCGCACCGCTTCGGCATCGTGTTCCGGATAGAGATTTCCCCAGTGATGCGCCCCTCCGTCCCACAACTCCATGACAAACGGCGGGTCATCCGGCCGGAACTCTGCAAGTCGCTTCAGGTTTTTCACCGGATGATTCCGGAAGTTGACCGTGGCCGGCACATCCGGCAGCGTCCCGCAGTGGAGCATCGTATCATCCGCCCCGTCAGAGGTGAACAGCGGCACGGTAATGCCGCCTTCCCGGTACTTCTTCTGCAAAAAGCGCAGATAATCATGGTCATTGCCGTAGGCTCCGTACTCGTTTTCCAACTGAATGGCGATCACCGGCCCTCCAGCGGTCCACTGAAGGCGGCGAAGCTGTGGAATGATCGCATCCAGATAGTGCTCCACCGCATCGAGATAGGGCTTGTTCATACAGCGAAGCCGCATTCCCGGCTTCGCCAGCAGCCATGCAGGCAGTCCGCCGAGATCCCACTCCGAACAAATATAGGGGCCGGGGCGGACAATCACCATCAGCCCCTCTTCCGCGGCAAGCTCAAAATACCGGGAAAAATCTTTTCCGCCGGTGAAGTCGAACTCCCCTTCTTTCGGCTCATGCACATTCCATGCCAGATAGCTTTCGAGCGTATTCAGTCCGCACTGTCGCAGTTTGACGATCCGGTCGCGCCAGTAATCCGGATGAATCCGGAAATAGTGCATCGCCCCCGACAGAATCTGCACCGGATTGCCATCCACCCGAATTTCACGCTTGTCGATCTCGACGGTTCCTGCCATATCTTCCTCCTATTTGCAAAAAACTGGATTTCTGTATATAGTATACCAAGGGACAGCATATTTGACAATGAAATTTTTGTCGTCTTAAAGGTGAATTATGTCGCATACCATTCGAATTCTCATCACCCGGCCGGACTTTCGAACTTTGCCGGCCTGGAAGTTGCCGGTCTATCCGCGTTCGGCCGGACTTTCGGAGTATCACGAGGGTGATATTCAGGATTCCACGCCACGGCCGTTCGTCCAGCTCAACTGGTGTCTCTCCGGCAGGGGTGACGTCATCCAGGAGGGGAAGGAGTTCCAAATCGAACCGGGCGGCGTCTGGTTCACTCCGCCCGGCCTTCGCTGCTTCACCCGGCAGCGGGAGGGCGCACTGCGCATCCGCTGGATCACATTCGACGGGCCGGATGCGGAACGGTTTCTGGATGGGTACGGCTATGCCCGCCACCTCGCCGTCTCCGGCGAATGTCCGGAAGAGGCATTCCGCCGGTTCGAAGGGGGGCTGCGTGAAAACACCGCCGAGGCAATGCGCCGCAACATCGCCGTCCTCTGCGAAATCCTGGCCGCGGCGGGAGGCACTCACTCCGACGGCAGCCGCGAGGGGAAGCTGATCGATGCCTTTCTCTCGCTGGCCCGTCGGGAATTCCGCAATCCCGAGGTCAATTTCAACACCCTCTGCGACCGGCTGGGAGTTCACCGCGCCACGTTGACACGCATCTTTACTTCGCGCATGCAGATATCCCCGGGGAAATATCTCCACGGTCTACGCATTCAGCACGCTCTGCACCTCCTGCGCAGCAGCCGGATGCCGATACGGGACATCGCCCGCGAAACCGGCATCCGGGATTCCGGCTATTTTGCCCGGGTCATCCGCCGGACAACCGGTCTCACGCCGGGAGCATATCGAAAGGCCCGCTGAACTCCCTCCACACAAAAAAACGGGATGGAGCATTGCACTCCACCCCGAACGGTGATTCTTTTTTCTGCTCAGCGGGCCAGCGAACACGGTCCGCCGACACAGCCGCCGGTACAGGCCATGACCTCCACAAAGTTGCCGGGCAGTTTCCCCTTGGCATACATCTTGAGCATGTTCACCGATTTGCGGTCCAGCCCGTTGATGAACTTGCCGTCGATCTTCGGCCGTTTGGGATCAGGCGACTCCTCGCTCATCTCCTGTAAAATCGCCTCCGTCACGCCGCAGCTGTGCGCAAAATTGCGGGCATAGGAGGTCGCCGGCGTCGCCAGCGGTTCCGCATTGAGCGAAATCACGTCGATCTCCAGCGCGGCGAAGAGCGCACCGAGCTCCTCGAACGTCATGACGAAATCCGTGTTGGGGTCGGACTGCGCTTCCCGCCGTTTGGCGATGCAGGGACCGATAAATACGTTTACCGCGTCCGGATACTTCTCCCTCGCCAGACGACCGGCGTATCCCATCGGACTCGGCGTCGAGGAAACCATCGGTACGATATCCGGAATGTGCCGCTGCGCCGCCAGCACCCATGCCGGACAGCAGCTGCTGGTCATAAGCTTGTCACCGCGGGCCATTCGCTCATAGAACTCCTCCGCCTCGTTTTTGGTGGTAAGTTCAGCGCCCAGAGCAACTTCAATAATGTCATGAAAACCGGCCATCTTCAACGCCGCGAACAGCTGTTCCAGCGTGCCGGGGAACTGGTCGGTGATGGAGGGGGCGACCATCGCCACCACCTTGCGTCCGCTTTTGAGCGTATTGAGGATGTTGATCAGCTGCGAACGCTCCATGATCGTGCTGAACGGACAGGCACGGAAACATTTCCCGCAATAGATGCATTTGCTGAAATCCAGCTTGACCCGCCCATCCTCCGCTTTGCCGATCGCGCCGACCGGACAGACATCCTCGCACGGAAGCGGATTGCGAATGATCGCGTGATACGGGCAGACTGCGATGCATTTGCCGCAGTTGATGCATTTCGAGCGGTCGATGGTCGAACGCTGGTTGATGACGGTAATCGCCTGACGCGGACAGGTCGCCACACAGGGCCGGGCAAAACATCCGACGCAGCTGCTGCTCACCTGCACATGGCTGTCGACACAACCGTGACAGCCGACCGTACAGACCGAGAGCACCGCGGCAGTGTGATTTTTCCCCGCATCGGCGAGTTTCAGATACTCCCGCAGGGGCATTGTTTCATCCCGCTCCTCCTCCATGCCGAACCCCAGAAGCGCCATCAGCCGGTACTTAAGCATGGCACGGTCCTTGTAGATGCAGCAGCGGTTCGGCTCCGCTGTGCGTGGCCGCATATCGATCGGAATCCGGTCGATGGTATCGGCAAGGACGCCGTCGTAATAATCTTTGATCGCCCGGATCATCAGCTCCCGGCGCGTTCTCTCCGCATTGTTCATGCTTCTTTGCCTCCCGCGTTGACCTCTTCCCGAACCGCATCGATCACCTTTTCGATCGTCGCGTTGTCGACTATCCGGCTGTCATTGATCCGGACGAAGGGGGCGTTGCCGTAGTTGCGGTCGTGGCAGAGGTCCAGGCATGCACTGCCGACAACGTCAACCTTGTCGCGGAGCTCCTCCGGCAACTGCTCCTCCAGCGTCGACAGCCGGAACGAACCCAGCACGTAACAGGTGGTGCCCAGACAGATTTCCACTTTGATCTTGCTCGTTTCGCTCATGGTGGGAAATATCCTTTATATTATGTGAATGGATCTTAAAAATAACGCATCAGCACACGCTTTCGATACTTGTTCTCCAGAACGGTCTTGAGTCGGCGGACGATGTTGCGCCGGATCTCCAGATCCATCGGCAGGCTGGGGTCCTGATGTGCTTCGTTCACTTTGGTGCCGACGATGAATTCGATTTCGTCACTCTCCCGGAAGAGTTCGATCATCTGTTTCGAAACCAGCGGCTCCGGCGTCGAAAGCGGAGGATCAGCCTCCAGGCGCTGAACCACGTCCGTGAGCGTCAAAATGCCTTCCGAAACCAGATCCACTCCTTCCATACGGGCCGGCGGCGGCAGATTTCCCGCCTTCATCACCAGCTTCATGTCGACATCGATCGGCCGCTTCAGTTCTCGGGAAACGATGTTCGCCGTGGTCCCCCCGGAGAGAATGATCTTGCCATCGAAATTCCGCACCAGTTCCGCATAGGCCGCATCGGATTCCGGACGGAACGGCGGCCCGGTAAGCAGCCGCAGCCGCCGAGGCTTGCGCAGATAGATCACCATGCAGCTGATATCGTCGATACAGCGATTGTCCTTGTTGTGATTCCGCGCCGCATATACCACCCGCTGCGACAGTTCACGGGCGGAGATCGCCGGATCCTTCGCCACTTCGGCTTGAATGAATTCAAGCGCCCCCTCCCTTCTCCAGCCGAACTTGCAGCCGGGCTGCCCAAGTCCTGCCTGCGCGACTCCATCGGAGAAGGCGATCAGCCGGTCACCGGTGATGGCGTAAATTTCCGCCAGCTGCACCCGCCGATCCGGCCAGCGGTCGGAAACCATGCTCTGCCGGCTCACCTTGAGATCCTTCCCGTTGCGAAGATGAATGAACGGCGGGTTGTCCATCTCGATGATTCGGGATTTTCCGCCGATCTGGAGGTCGAAAATGGAAAATGTCGCATAACTGATCCTGCGCACTTCACAGACCGGCAGGGTATCCATGATGGTTTCCGCAGAGAGCAGAACATCCATGTTCGAACGCACGAACTCCAGCGCCATCGTCGTGGTCATGCAGGCGAGCAGATTCGCCTTGATTCCGCTGCCCAGACCGTCGGAAAGCACGGCCAGATGGCGGTTTTCCTGCTCAATTCGCTCGAAAAGAAAATCGTCTCCGCAGACAATCTCCCCGTCGTGACAGAGCTGAAAACACTCCATTTCAACGAAAACATCGTTCGGCATCTCACTTCTTCCCTTTGATCTCGGTGTAGCTGCCGGCGACTTCACGCAGCAGAATTTCCGTTTCCGCCATGTGCTCGCCGAGGTTTCGTGCAATTTTCTGAACGGTGATGATGTTTTTGCGAATCACCGCCCGCGCCTTTTCCGACACCTGCTCCCGGTGAAGCTCGAGGCTGGTGACATCCTGGATGATTGCACCGACACTCTGATTCGGAGAAATCGTAAAGACGCTGATGTTCAAAATCTTGTCTCCACACACCTGATTGTGGCGCTCAACCTCCCCGCCGGAAAGCAACGCCGCCGCCATCAGATCGCTGAAATCGGCGAAGGCGCTCAGTTCCGCACCGGTCAGGCCGCCGCAGGAGTCGTAGGCGAGCACCGTATCCTCGTCGAACAGCTCGGCGAACCGGCGATTGCATTCGACGATCCGCAGATGGCGGTCGACGATCACCACCCCAGCGGGAATATAGCGGATCAACGCGTTGCTCTTCTTCTGGGCCAGCTGCCGCAGGTGCGAGACACACATCTCCACTTCCGCTTTGTTCGCCACCAGCGCCCGGGCGAAGTCGCGACAGCTGAAATAGCCGCATCCGCCGCAGTTGAGTTCGTCGGCCGGAGTGAATTTGCCGACCGAAGCAAGTGCGTTGCGCAGCTGCTCCTCCGTGACTTCGGGGGCGATTTCCGGTTCCGCATGCACCGGCTCTTCGATCGGCAGATCGGTCGACCGGGCCAGACTGTTGTTGCCGTCATATTCCCGGGCAACCTCGATGACCGCCCCCAGTGTCCCGCCCTGCCGGGCCGGCATTACCGGACCGTTGACACAGCCACCGGGACAGGCTAGGCATTCGATGAAGATCTTGCAGGCCTTTGAATTCGCCGCCTCCGGGTCTTCACACAGCAGCCGGTTGAGATTGACCAGACCGGAAACTGCAAGATAACGGATATCGGCCGAAGGCGCACGCAGCGTGTCGTTCATCCCCCCCTCAATCGCGTAAACCCGCCCCTCCTCGGCTGATTCCGGAACCATGTTCTGATAATCACTCGGATTGATCGAGGCCGGATCGATCCCCTCCTCCGTGAGCCACTCTTCCAGATCCGCAAATGTGAGTGCAAGATCCAGCAGTTCCTGATGGCGGTCGGATTCATTTTTCTTGGCCACACACGGACCGAAAAACACTACGCCGATCTCGTCGCCGAACGTCTGGCGGAGGATCTTGGTATGAGTCAAAACCGGGGAGAGCACCGGAACCACGTTTTTCGCATAGTCCGGAGCGTATTTTCGGACAAAATCCACCACCGCCGGACAGGCGCTGGACAAGTAGACCCCCGGCTCCGCCTTGGCGAGAAACGCTCCGGTTTCCGCACTGACCACCTGAGCGCCGAGCGCGGTTTCGCTGACTCCGGCAAATCCGAGCCGCTTGAGCGCCGCCACCAGGGCACCCCGCGGCACATTGCGGAAATAGCTGACAAACGAGGGCGCCAGCGAGGCATAGACCTTTTTGCCGGTACCGAGAAGATAACGCGCCCGGGCTAGATCGGGCCGGATTTTCTTGGCGTGTGCCGGACAGACTTTGACACACATGCCGCAGGCCACACAAAGCTCCTGAATCACGCCGGCCCGCCCATCGACAATGCGGATCGCCTTGCAGGGGCAATGGCGGATGCATTTGTAACAGTCATGGCAGATGTTTTCGGTGGTAAACACCGGGAAATGCAGATTCATGGTGAAGACTCCTCCGTTTTTTCTGATTTCCGGCTTCAGCTGCGCGGCGGCAATGTCCGGCGCAGAATGTCGAGCATCACGCCGGGATCGACCTTGCTGTAGATCTTCCCGTCCACAATCACGTTCGGCCCCTCCGCGCATCTGCCTTGACAGAGCGTGCCGGAAAGCTCGACATCGACATCGTCCTGGTAAGAGTTCTCCTCAAGATAGGCTTCGACCACCCGGATGTTCTCCTCATTGCCGCGTGCAAAACAGGAGCTGCCGAGGCAGACTACGATCTTCGGTTTCGCCATCAGACGTTCCTTTCCATGGTTATGCGGCAATCTACATTGAATCCGTTGATTTTTCAAGTGAAATCCACGGAAAAAAAGACAGAAAAGAGAGGACTCCTCCCGCAGGAAGAGCCCTCCTCATTCCGTTTTTCCGCCGATTACCGGCCGTAGTAGACGTTGAGCAGCATCTGCTTGATCTCATCGATCAGCGGATATCGCGGATTCGCGCCGGTGCACTGATCGTCAAATGCCTTGACCGCCAGCTCGTCGAGGTTGGCCAGGAAGGTCTTCTCGTCGATCCCGTAAGCCTTGAGGCTCTTCGGGATCTCCAGCTCCCTCTTGAGCTTTTCAATCGCTTCGATCAGATTTTCGACCCGCTCGTCGTCGTCGCGCCCGTCGAAGCCGCAGTAGGTCGCCAAATTAGCATATGCCGCCTTGGCATGCGGATACTTGTACTGCGGGAAGGTTCCCTGTTTCGCCGGGCAGTCGGTGGCGTTGTAGCGGATCACCTCGCAGATCAGCATCGCGTTGGCGAGGCCGTGCGGGACATGATACATGCCACCGAGCTTGTGCGCCATCGAATGGCAGACGCCGAGGAAGGCATTCGCAAACGCCATGCCGGCCATGGCCGACGCATTGTGCATATGCTCGCGCGCCTCTTCATCCATCGGACCGTCATGATAACAGCGCGGCAGATTTTCGAAGACCAGCTTGGCCGCTTCCATCGCCAACGCGTTGGTGTAGTCGCTCGCCATCACCGAAACCCGCGCTTCGAGAGCGTGCGTCAGAGCGTCGATGCCGCTGTACGCAGTCAGCTGCTTCGGCAGCTTCATGACCAGCTGCGTGTCGATGATCGCCATGTTCGGCGTCAGCGCGTAGTCGGCAATCGGGTACTTGTTACCGGTGTCGGCGTCGGTGATCACCGCGAAGGGAGTCACTTCCGAACCGGTTCCCGAGGTGGTCGGCACGGCGACCATCATGGCCTTCTTTCCGAGTTCCGGCAGCCGGACGATCCGCTTGCGGATATCCATGAAGCGCATGGCCACATCTTCAAAGCTGATCTCCGGATGTTCATACATCAGCCACATGATCTTGGCCGCGTCGATCGGCGAACCGCCGCCGACGGCGATGATCACATCGGGCTGGAAGGAGTTGATCCGCTCCAGACCGCGCCGCGCGAGCTGAATGGTCGGATCCGGCTCGACGTCGGCGAAGACATCGTAGGCGATGTTCATCGCATCGAGCTTGTGCAGCAGGTCCGCGAGAATCCCGCTCGAATAGAGGAATTTGTCGGTGACGATGAACGCCCGCCGGCGGCCTTCAAGATCGCCGATCGCGGTGGGCAGGCAGCCGTATTTGAAGTAAACTTTCTGAGGAATTCTGACCCACAGCATGTTCTCTCTCCGTTTCACGATGGACTTGATGTTCAGCAGATGCTTCGGCGTGACGTTTTCACTGACCGAATTGCCGCCCCAGCTGCCGCAGCCGAGTGTCAGTGAGGGATTCAGCGCAAAGTTGTAGATGTCGCCGATCGCCCCCTGGCTGGAAGGCATGTTGACCAGCGTGCGGGAGGACATCATCATGTGCCCGAAGTATTTGGCACGCTCAAAGTTCTGTGAGTTGGTGTAGAGCACGCTGGTGTGGCCGAGACCGCCGTATTCGAGCAGCTTCTTCGCGTTTTCGACCGCATCCTCGTAGGTTTTTGCCTTGTAGAGCGCGAGAACCGGAGAAAGTTTTTCCCGGCTGAACGGATAATCCGGGCCGACGCCGTCCGTCTCGCCGATCAGGACCTTCGTCCCGGCCGGCACTTTGATCCCCGCCATCTCGGCGATGTGGCAGGCGCTCTGGCCGACGATCTTCGGATTGAGCTTGCCGTCGATCTGGATGACGTCGCCGACCTTTTTCGCCTCCTCCTTCGACAGAATATAGCCGCCGCGGTAGGTGAACTCCTTCTTGACGTCATCGTAGATCGAAGCCAGCGCAGTCACCGACTGCTCCGACGCGCAGATCATGCCGTTGTCAAAGGTCTTGCTCTGAAGAATCGAACTCACCGCCATGCGGATATCGCAGGTGTCGCCGATCACCACCGGCACGTTGCCGGGACCGACGCCGACCGCGGGAGTGCCGCTCGAATAGGCAGCCTTGACCATGCCGGGGCCGCCGGTGGCCAGAATCAGACTGATGTCCGGATGGCTCATCAGATGGCCGGAAAGCGCCACAGAGGGTTCGTCGATCCAAGCGATGATGTTCTCGGGAGCCCCCGCCTTGACTGCGGCATCGAGTACGATTTTCGCAGCGGCAACCGTGCATTTCTTGGCGCGCGGATGCGGACTGAAGATGATGCCGTTGCGGGTCTTGAGCGCCAGCAGGGATTTGAAGATCGCGGTCGACGTCGGATTGGTGGTCGGAACGATGCCGGCGATGACGCCCACCGGTTCCGCAACCTTGGCGATTCCCATCGCTTCGTTTTCTTCGATCACACCGCAGGTTTTCATATCGCGGTATTTGTTGTAGATATACTCGGCCGCGAAGTGGTTTTTGATGACCTTGTCTTCCACCACGCCCATGCCGGACTCCTCAACCGCCATCTGAGCCAGCGGAATCCGCGCATTGTTCGCGGCGAGCGCGGCGGCGGCGAAAATCGCATCCACCTGCTCCTGAGTATATTCCGCATACTTAACCTGCGCCGCCTTGACTTTGGCGATCAGCGTGTTGAGCTGTTCCCGCTCCTGCTCCTCGCCGGGAACAGCGGCGGGAGCCGCAGCCTTTGCCTTGCTCTCTTTCGTGCTCATAATTCCGTCCTCCTGAAATCGAGTTGAAGATTCTGATGGAATGCCGAAAACTTCGGTACCGGAATATCGATATTTAAACATCGATATTTTTTTATCTAGACCTAATATACCATTTCCCTCGGGGAATGCAAGAGGATTTTTTCAAAAAAAATACAAATTTTTCTTGAAAAAAAGAGGAAATGGAGAAATAGTAAAGAATACCAGAAACGCCAACCCATGGGCTTTCAGCTCAAAAAACCTTCGGAATCAATATCATGCCGCAACTCAAACTCATCGTCGAATCTGCCCGGGAAACCATGAAGAACGACGCGGTCATCCTCACCGCGGTGGAATGGCGGAATCACCGTGCGACCCGGTTCCAGGTGTACTTCTGGGACGAGCATCAGGCGGTCATGGATATCATTCGTCGCAACGATCTGCTGGAAAACTGGCCGGACGCCGGTGTCTACGTGCTCGACACCGCCGCGGCCGATCCGGACGAAGTGCTTCGACCGGTCCGCCGGTTCGAAGGGGAGGAGGAGATTTTTCTGCGCACATCCGACGAAGACGCCGAAGCGGACGAGCTGGGGGAGCTTCCGAGCGTTCTCTTCATGGAGGCGGTCGAGGCGATCTGTGCGCTGAAGGATGAGATCAAGCTGTAAGCAGTTCCCGCTTCTCACGCCTCGGGTGCGGCGGAAGGCAGCATCCTCAGCCGGCGCCCTCCGCGCGGAAAACGGATCTGAAACGCCGCCCCCTTCCCCGGAACCGAGACGATGCCGAACTCCGCGCCGTGTTCCCTGCAGACCCGTTCGATGATCATCATGCCGATGCCGTTTCCTCCCGCCTTGTTGGTTTTGAAGGCGGTGAACATGGTGTTGAGCTCCTCCGGGGTGATCCCCTTGCCGGAGTCGGCGAACTCCAGCACCAGGTATTCGGAATCGGCATAGCCGAAAATTCCCAGCTCGCCGCCGTTGCTCATCGCCTGAACTGCGTTGCGGATGATATTGTAAAACGCCTGCTTGAGCTGGGACGCATCTCCCGAAACCGGAGGAAGTTTTTCCGCCCCCCAGGTGCAGGTCACCGTCACCTGCCGCGCTTCAATTTCCGGACGCATGAAGTTGAGAACGTCGACGATCAGACTCTTGACGTCGACCGGGGCGAACTTCGGTTCTCCCGGCCGGATCGCCGTCAGAAAACCGTGGATGATGCTGTCGAGCCGCTCCACCTCGCCCTTGCAGCTTCGGACCATCTCGGCCATCTCTTCCGGAGGAATCTCCACCTTGCCGATGAACGAGCGTTCCAGAAGCTGAAGATTCAGGTAGAGACTGTTGAGGGGGTTGCCGATCTCGTGCGCCACCCCGGCGGCGAGAAGCGAAACCGCGGAAGCGGTCTCCCGCTCCAGTTCGGACATGGTGCGGCTGCGGCTCTCGGTCACATCCCGGATAATCGCCGCGGCGAGCCCGGCATCCTCCGGGAAAGGAACCAGATAGAATTGAATGAACCTCCGGACCGGGTAGAGAATCTCCACCTCCTGGCGGGCAACCCGGGTCCACTCCTCCTCGTCCTCGCGGAGGATGCGCCGCCAGTCCACGCCCTGCAACAGCTGGGAGACGCGCAGATGGGAGAGATCTTCCGGGAGGGCGAGCATCTCCTTCGCTGCACGGTTGAAGTAACGGATCTTCAATCGCCGGTCCACCACCAGAATTCCCTCTTCGACCGCATTGAACACCGTTTCGAAGAATCCGCGCTCCCGGGCGAGGCGCAGAATGTAGGCCTGGCGGCTGTTGGTGTCGAGATCTTCGAGACGCTCGCTGAAACGATCCAGAAAATTTTTATTGACGCCCATTGCATTCTCCCCATATCGTGTCATTAATATACAATAGCACAACTCAAACCGAAACTCAACCGGAGGTTCCCCATGGCACGGCATTCGTTCCGCATCCTTCCGCTTCTCTTGTTTGCGGCAACTTGTGCGACAGCAGGTCTGCCCCCGATCATCGACCCCGATGCAGGACGAAAACTGCCGCAGATTCAGGAAACTGGCAGCCTGCTTGCCATCGACGCTCCGGGAACCGACAACCGTGTCGGCACGCCGCCGGGCATGCTCGCCGCCCGCCTGGCGGAAAACGACAAGCTCTTCCGCTGGACCCCCTCCCCCGCGGTGACGAGAGTCACCGGCGGAGCCGCACTCGCTGCGGCAGCGCTGTCGCCGGATGAAAGCGTCCTGGTCGTTGCGGAAACCGTAGGCGCCCCGACCGGCCCAAATTCAACCCGCCTGCTCTACTTCAACCTGCTCAACGGAAAACTGGTCAATGCAAAACTGCTGGAAGGTCGCCGTCTAACCAGTCTGGAATTCGCCGGCTACGACCGGTTGCTGGCAATTGAAGCGCCTCAGCCGGAACTCAACCGCCCGGAGAGGTTGCTGCTCTTCGACCCGGCGGACCCGGCGGATGCGGTGGAATCGGTTCCGGCAAAAACACCGATTCTCTCCGCGGTTTCGGATGGAACCCGCACCTGGTTCACCTGCCGCAACACCCCCTACTTCCTGCGGTTGGAAAACGGCGCATTTCAGGCCGCTCCGCAACGTCAGCGCACTCTGATTTCCGATCCCCGCCTGCTGATCACCATCGACCGGAAACATCTCCATCTCTTCGGTCAGGGGCGGGTGGAATTCTACAGGCTCACCCTGCGGGGAGCGGAACTGGTCTCCTCAACGGAACTGCCGGCCGCGACCATCCCGGAGTGGGGCGCCGCAGCCTCGGCCGACGGCAGCTGGCTGGTGCTGGGTACACCGAATCGTCCCGCCTGGCTGGTCGGGCGGAACACGGTCCGGCTGCTGGCCGACAAATGCAGCGGCATCGGCTGCCTCCTGCCGGACGGGGAGTTCCTGCTCGGCATACCGATCAACGAATCGCTCGCCCTCTACCGCCTGCCGGAGAAAAGCACCCCGTCCGCAGTTGTTTCACCACGCAAGCTCAAGCCGGTCAACCGGAACGACAACTACCGCGTTTTTCCTCTCTCCGGCGCTCGGCCGCGAGTGCTTCAGATCGACCACCGCGGCAACCTGTGGCTACTGGAAATTCGTCCGCGCCGCTGGGTCAAGACTGCGCTGTATGCGGTGGAATAAGCCGGTCAGCGGGCGGGAAACAACTGCCGTGTAAGTTCGATGTACTGCTGGACAGTGAGCTTGTCGGGCCGGATCTCCGTCGGCAGATGGAGCGCTTCAAGTGCGGCAAGTGAACGCTCGCGGCCGTAGTTTGAAGAGAGAACTTTGCCGAGCTGCTTGCGTCTCTGGGCGAAGACGGTCTTCACCACACCGGGCAGCAGGCGGAGTATTTCCGGCTCCGGCGCGCGATCGTGAAGCCGGAAGGAGACCACCGCGGACTCCACTTCCGGCGGCGGGAAGAACACCTCCGGCGGCACCAGCTTCTCGATCTTAACCGTATACCTGAGCTGAGTCCGCACCGAAAGCGCCCCGTACTCCTTCGTGCCGGGCGCGGCGGCGAGCCGCTCGCCCATTTCGCGTTGAAGCATGAAGAACATCTCTCGCGGCGGGTCCGGAAGATCGAGCATCCGGGCGATGAAGATCGTGCTGATCGAATAGGGCAGATTGGCGATGGCCCGGAACGGTTCTCCGGGAGGCAGGAGTTCCTGATAATTCACCCGGCAGGCGTCCGCCTCGGTCAGATGAAAGTTTTCCTGCGGCAGGTTTTTCCGCAGATACCCGGCAATGCGGTGGTCGAATTCGACGGCGTACACCTGAGCTCCGGTTTTCAGCAGTCGGCGGGTCAAGGCGCCGAAGCCGGGACCGACTTCAAGGATGATCTCCCCCTTCTGCGGCTTCCCCAGCCGGACAATCGCGTCGAGCAGGTTCCCATCGAGTAGAAAATTCTGGCCGAGACCGCGCCCCGGACGCATTCCGATCGATTCGAGCGCGGCCAGCAGCTGCTGTTTGTTCATGATCAATGCCCGCCGTGACAGCAGCATCCGCCGCCGCACTGGTGACTTCCGGCCGCCGGGCAGTCATGGCGGGCGGCACAGGAAGCCGGGCCGGTTTTGTTGACGGCGGCGAACACACTCAGCTGCTTTTCCATTTCAGAAGAGCCGCAGGAGGGACAAGCCGCGGGAGAGTCGTAACGCGGCAACAGAAGTTCGGCGTCTTTACCGCACTTCCGGCAGTGAAATCGAAAAATCGGCATACAATCACCTCGATCTGGAATATTCTAAACCTATCTGGTAATGTACACCCGGTTCGGGTGGAATTCCAGTAAAAAACACCATTCAGTAAGACAAAACGGCGGATTCCCCGGAGATTTTCCGAAGGACCCGCCGCCTCGCGTCAAGGCCGCTTATTTCAGGAAAAGTTCGATCACCGGAACCGTGGAGCCGGTCGGCAGCAGAACCGGCAGATCCAGAATCAGTTCGCCGGCACCGGCGGTCTGATGGAGCGCCTCCTCCTTCCGGGGATGAATCCGGATCTCACTGCCGTCGGCGAGCAGCTGCGCGTAACGCACCTTGTCGGCAAGGTTCGGCAGCGTGACGTGTTTGAACGGCCATGCAAAGCAGTGCAGATAGAGCCGGCGGGTCTCCGGATTCCAGGTGTAACGGCAGTCCGGCGGAGCCGGAAACTCTTCCGGCGCGGCGCCGCAGCCGTAGATCGAGCGGGAGTTGTATTTCATCCACTCCGCATATCCGGCGAGCCGGTCGAGCGCGCGCCGATCGATGTAGCCGCGCGAAGTCGGCCCGACGTTCATCAGCAGATTGCCGTTGCGGGAAACATGGTTGACCAGCATCTGGATGCACATTTCAACGCTCTTCCAGCTGGTTTCGTCGCGATGATAGCCCCAGGAGCCGGAGAAGGTCTGGCACCCCTCCCACACCACCGGGTTGCCCTCCTCGTCGGTCATGCCGCGGTCCGGGGTGAACTGTTCCGGGGTGACGATGTCGCCGGAGCCGGGCAGATCGAGCCGGTTGTCAACGACGATGTCAGGCTGCAGTGACCGGACCAGCCGGATCATCTTCTCCGACTCCCAGTCGTCGTGCCCCTTGCCGCGGGAGGGATAGGAGAAGTCAAACCAGAGCACGTCGATCTTCCCGTAGTTGGTCAGAAGTTCGGTCACCTGGTTGCGCATGTATTCCGCATAGCGGCGCATGTCGCGGCCCTTGTTGAACTCCTCATGATCGACCTTATCCCAGAGCGGATGAAGCATGTCAATGGTGAAATCGGGATGGTGCCAGTCAATCAGAGAGTAGTAGAAGCCGACCCGCAGTCCCTCGGCCCGGAACGCATCCACGATTTCGCGCAGCAGATCGCGTCCGGCCGGCGTATTGGTAACCTTGTAATCGGTATATTTCGTATCCCACAGACAGAATCCCTCATGGTGCTTGGTGGTGATGACGAAGTACTTCATCCCCGCTTCACGCGCCGCCTTGGCCCACTCCTTCGGATTGAAGAGATCGGGGTTGAAGAGATCGAAATAGACCTGGTAGGTTTCGTTATCGATCTTCTCGTTATGGCGAACCCATTCGTGCCGCGCCGGCATCGAATAAAGCCCCCAGTGAATGAACATGCCGAAACGATCGTGCGTGAACCAGGAGGTGTCTCCCTTGCCGTAGTTGCCCATACTTCCATCCTTTCCTGTAGTTGAATCCGGGAACTGCAGTAAAGATAAACCCGATTCTCCGTCAATACAATCAAACTCCTATGAATAAAAAATCAGAAAGTATGAATAAAATCATCAGATTAGATTGCATTACCTGAAATTTGAGCTATATTTTTCGCCGAAAAACCACTCGATGATATGAACGAAATCACACAATCCATCTGGAATACCGGCGTTCCGATCCGCGTCGACGCCATCCGCACCGCCCAGCTCTACAATGTGTGGAGACACTGCATTCTCGGCGGTCCGTACTGGCGGCTCTATCTCCATTCCGCCCCCGGTGCCGGAATCATTGTCCGCCGGAAGAAAATAGAGTTTCAGCCGAAAAAACTCTACCTTCTCCCGCCTCACGGCGCGATCAGAACCTGGTGTGACAACCCGGAAACCCGACAGTTCTATCTTCACTTCGAGATGCGCCAGTTCGGCGGCGCCCCCGGTTTTCTCTACCAGGAACTGGAATGTACCCCGCTGCTGCAGGAACTGGCGGATCGCGCCCGGAGTGCGGATGAGCTGTTCAGGGAAACCGCCGCCGTCGCTCTGGCCGCAGCGGCGGTAACAGAACTCCCCCGTGAAATTCTGATCGAATTTCACCGGGATCACCGAATGGATCGAATGATCGATTATATCCATGATCGTTTCCGTTCTCCGCTGAGTATTGAAAAAATGGCGACGGGATGCGGCATGGGAGTGAACAATTTCATCCGCCGTTTCCGCGAGTGCACCGGCTGCACTCCATATCACTATCTTACGCAGGTTCGCTATGCCGCCGCAGCCCGCTTGCTGGAGGCGAAAGAGCTCTCGATCGATGAGATTTGTGCCGAAGTCGGCATCCGTGACCGGTTTCATTTTTCCCGAACCTTCAAACGGCTTTACGGTCAGGCGCCGGCGGCTTATCGAAAGGCCGCCGGAAAGCGTTGATCGCCGATGCGGGATGAGTTAGCCGGGAAACAAGGTTTTCCCGCTCCTGCGATCGATGAGACGTCTGTCCGGCGGAAAAAAATCCGGAAAAATCTTTTCCGCCGGACAATAACCGCTGATTTCCGGCCGTTAATGAAGCAACAGGACAACCTTTGCAGGGAACGATTGTTATGAAAAAAGATTCCGGGAAATTCACGCTTATCGAACTGCTCGTGGTAATCGCGATTATCGCCATTCTCGCCGGGATGCTGCTCCCGGCGCTGAACCGGGCCCGGGAGTCCGGTTACCGCAGCACCTGCCAGAACAACCTGCGCCAGATCGGCATTATGATCAACGCGTATGAAGGCGATTGCAAGGTCCGTCCCTTCGCCTACATGATGCCTTCCATCGCGAAAGATGCAGGGGCGGACTGGCCGATCGGCATCGCAGAAGCGCTCGCCAATTACGGCGGCGGCGAAGGGAGCAAAGTTTTTCAATGCCCCCGGGACAACCGCCCCAAAAAGACCTACGACTACGAACAGTACGACGATTACGATTATGATGAAACTTACGCGGAAAGTTCCTTCGACAACGAAACGTTTTTCGGTACGGAATCGACCAGCTACCTCTATTTTCCACCTCGCTACGGCCGCCGGAGCAATCCGCACTGGGAGTCGCGCCGGGTGATTCTGGCGGACTTCCGCTACTTCCACGGCAAGCCCGGGTCCGCCGGTTCGATCAACCATCTGTTCGGCGACATCCACGTCGGCGACTATCAGGATAAATAATCGAAAGGAACGGCCAATGGCCATCATACCCGACATTGTCAAGCCCGGTTCCCGCCGGAAACGATGGATTCTGATCGTCATCGCCGCTGCCGTCGTTCTCGGCGGAATCATCGTGGCCGCCGTCTACTGCTGGCCGGTGACGCCGCCGGATCCGGAGAAAAACCAGGAAGAGGCAGCGAAATTTCTGGCGAGCCGGAGTTTCCGCCGCATGAATCTTCAGGAACAGCGCGATTATATCCGCTCCATCGGCGGACCGCGGGCCCTGTTCCGCAACCGCAACGCCATGTCGGAAAGCGAACGGCGGCAGGCGATGGAGAGCATGCGCCGCATCTTCGCGGCGGAACAGGCGGCAAGAATGCGCAAATTCTTCGCCGCAAGCAAAGAGGAGCAGAACCGCATGCTCGACGAAGATATCGCCCGCATGAAGGCGCGGCGTGCCGAATGGGCCAAACGGCGGGCAGAACGGGAAAAACGCGAGGCGGAGCGCCGCAAACAGGCCGCGGCCGGGAATCAACAGGGAACTCAACAGCAGCAACCGCCACGCCGCACCCCGCCGTCAGCTCAGGAACGCCGTCAGCGCGAGGCCTCCTCCAACCCGACCACGCGTGCCCAGCACCAGGTTTATCGGCAGTTGATGCGCCAGCGACAGGCGGGCAAGCGTTGAATCCGCCCCTTTCTGCACGGAGGCCGGAAGATGAAAATTTTCCGCCTCCGTTTTTTCGCTTGAAAAATTTTTTTCCGGCAGTATCTTTGAATCCATGCAGATGATACCGGAACAATTCAAAACCATCGCCGTCGCCGCTCCCGCCGGACCGCTTGCGGTCGAACGGTTCACTGACGGCGTCAATTGGCTCCGCGCGACGGGGAAAATGCTCAGAATCATGCCGCATGTGAACGGCCCCTCTTCCGCGCGCTATCTCGCCGCTTCCGCTGAGGCGCGCGCGGCGGATCTTTCCGCCGCCTGGCTCGATCCGGAGGTGGATCTGCTCCTCGCCGCCCGCGGCGGTTTCGGTTCCGCTCAGCTGCTCGAACTTCTGGACTGGAGGAGACTGGCCGCCCGCCCTCTTCTGCCGGTGGTCGGATACAGCGACATCACCGCGCTTCACTGGGCGATGATCTCCCGCAATGCCGGTTCCCCTCTGGTCGGCCCGATGCTGGGCAAACTCTCGGAAGCGGAACACTCATCCTATACCGTCCGCACGTTTCGCGCCGCGTTGGAGCGGATTCCCATGGAACTGCCGCCGGCACCGGAATTCGGCCCGTTTCAGGTGTGGAACCGGGGAACAGCTTCCGGCCTTCCCCTGCCCGGCAATCTCGCGGTGGCGGTGACGCTGTGCGGAACTCCGTTCTGCCCCGATCCCGCCGGGAAAATTCTTCTGTTCGAAGATCTGAATGAACCAGCCTACAAGCTGGACCGCTATCTCACACAGCTTCGACAGAACGGCTTCTTCCGCCGGGCGGCGGGAGTGATTTTCGGGCAGTTTCTCGACTGCGCCCCCCGGGAGGAGCTGAACCGGCTCTTTCAGGAGGTGGCCGATGAGGTCCGCGGGCCGGTGCTCTCCAACTTTCCCTTCGGGCATCTCTTTCCGCTGGCCTGTCTCAACTGCCGGATGCCGCTGACCGTCGAAGGAGATCGCGTCTTCACGGAAGCTTGATCGTCACAGAACCATTCCGGCGATCCAGCCGGCGGCGAGCAACGGCAGATTGTAGTGCAGGAAGGTCGGTATGACCGAGTCGTAGATATGATCGTGCTGCCCGTCCGCATTGAGACCGGCGGTCGGCCCCAGCACCGATTCGGAGACCGGAGACCCGGCATCACCCAGCGCCCCCGCCGAACCGACAATCGCGATCGTCGCCGCAGGCGAGAGCCCCATCGCCATGCACAGCGGCACATAGATTGCGGCGATCAGCGGCACCGTCGAAAATGAGGAACCGATTCCCATCGTAATCACCAGCCCGATGAAGAGCATCAGAAAGACAGTCACCCCCCGGTAGTCGCCGGCGAATCTGGCGACGCATTCCACCATTGCGTCGACGCCGCCGGTGGCACGCATCACCTCTGCGAAGCCGGATGCGGCAATCATCACCAACCCGATTCCGCCCATCAGATAGACGCCCCGGGTGAAGATATCCTGCGTATCACTCAAACGGAAAACGCCGGAAATTACGAAGACCAGCACTCCGAGCACCGACGCCACGATCAGCGAATCCATCAGAAACTGCCCGGCAAGTGCAATCAGAATTGCGACAATGCCGACCAGCACCGCCCGGCGCTCGATCTTCACCGGTTCTGTTTCGCGCACCTCCCGTTCCGTCACCGTCCGATTGTAGTCCCGCGGTCGACGGTAGGAGAAAAAAACGGCAATCAGCAGTCCGACAACCATCCCCAGTGCGGGGATCAGCATGGCACCGGGCGCTTCCGAGGCGGTCACCGCCATCCCGCTTTTGCGGATGCTGCCAAGAACCACCTCGTTGATGAAAATTTTCCCGAACCCCACCGGAAGTACCATGTACGGAGTTATCAGCCCGAAGGTGAGGATGCAGGCGACCATCCGCCGGTCGAGCCGGAGCCGCTCAAACACCGGCAACAGCGGCGGAATCAGAATCGGAATGAACGCAATGTGCACGGGAATAAGATTCTGTGATGAAATTGACGCCAGCGTCAGAAATCCGATCAGAGAATACTTGAACCAGAAGACCTGACGGGGAGAAACCTGTTTCCCGATCCGCTCAAACAACTTCTGCGCCAGCAGTTCCGTCATGCCGGAACGGGAGATCGCGATGGAAAATGCGCCAAGCATCGCATAATTCATTGCGATTCCTGCGCCGCCGCCGAGACCGCGGTAAAAGGCCTGTATCGACTCTGACACCCCCATCCCCGCCAGCAATCCTCCGGCGACCGAAGCGAGAATCAGCGAAAACACCACGTTGAGCCGCAACGCGGAAAGCAGCAGCAGCAGCGCGACCGACAACAACACCGGATTCCACAGCAGCGACCAATCCATCCCCGAACACCTCTGTTGTTTTTTCTCTTAATGTGTCACCGGTTTACGGATTTGTCCAGTTCCGGAAGATAAAAAACGCGAGGGCCGATAACGGTCTTCGCGTTTTCTTCGGAACGCAGCGGTTCGTCAGGGCTGCAGAACTTCCGGTACGCCGGCGGCAGGAGCCGTCGTCTTCTGAGAAGCCGGAGGCGCTGTCGGCGTAGCGGGAATCGGCGCGACATCGGTTTTGGTCTTCAGTGCCGGAAGTCCGGTTTTCTCCGTGGATTTTTCATTTACCGCCGGAGCCTTCACCGCCGGGGCCTTCACCGCCGGGGTCTTCGGTTCAGCAACCGGAGCCGTCGGAGCCGTAGCATCGGCGGTTCCCGGAATAATCGAAGTATTCGGAGCTGAGGCAGGCTGAGTCTGTTCACTCTTCTCCGTCATCTCTTTTTCGCTCAAACCGGGAGCGGGCGTGTTCTCCAGTTTCCCGGGGCGGGTATTGACCGGATCCTTGTAGTAGTCCGCCTGATTGGCATAGACGGCCGCATCAAGCTGTGCCTTGGCGTTCTGAATGGCCACATAGCTGCTGGCGAGGTTGGTTTCCGCTTCCACCAGGTCGCGCTGCGCCTCGTTGAGACGGGTCAGCTCGACGTTTCCGGCGCGGTACCCCTCATCGACCAGATCGCGCTGTTTGGCGGAAAGATCGCGGGTTTTCTCGTAAATTCTGGTCTGACGAACACTCTGAATGTAGTTCGCATATGCCGCACGGACCTCGCCAACGACATCGAGCCATTTCTGCGCCACCTGGAAGTCGGCGACGGCGACGGCTGCCTGATACTCCCGCATCTTGTTGTAGCGGATGAATCCGTTGAAGATCGTCCAGTCCGCAGTCAAGCCGTAACCGATCGCCGGCGACTCGCTGTAGGAGTGGGAATAGGGACTCTGTCCGCCGGAGTAGCGGCTCAGATTCGTCCCGTACGAGAGATCGAGAAATGCGTTGACCGTCGGTGAGTAGGCGCTGTAGGTCTGGTACATCTGGTAGCGGGCGACCTCGAGCTGTTCGCGGTACCCCTTGAGGTCCGGCCGGTTGGCCAGCGCAGTGTCAAGGTAGATATCGACCGACGGCAGGTCGCTGAAGTTGGTTTTGAAATCGGAGGGGAATTTGATCTCCGGCGGCAGAGTACCTTCCGGGTAGCCCATCAGCACGGCCAGAGAATAAATCGCAGTTTCATACTGGTAGTCGGCGGCAATCAGATCGCCGTCGGCGGCGTTCATCTGAATTTCAAAGTTCAGCACATCGCTGAGCGGAACCGCTCCTGCCTGGAACTTCATCTGAGTATCTTTGAGCGATATCTGCTGGAAGTTTCTGTCCTCCAGAGAAATTCGCTTGTTCTCGATCGCCAGGAGCACATCGTTGTATGCGTAGGCAACCGCCCGCATCAGCGTACGGCACTCGTCCTCTTCGAGCAACCGCTGATAATCCAGGCTGTGCGAAGCAGCCTTGATGTTGAACTCACGGGCCAGACCGTCGAATACCAGCCAGGTCGCGGACACTCCGGTCGACGTGGAGAACCTGCGGGTGCGGGTCGGACCGGAAGAGTTCTCCTGACGGCGGCTCCAGGAGTCATTCTCCTGCAAGGTGAAGTTGGCCGACACGACCGGCGAATAGGCGCCCCATGCCTGATAGTAGCGCATCCGTGCGGCATTGACCGCATGACTGGCCGCGATATAGGTCGGGTTGTTCAACACCGCGATCCGCTGCGCGTCGGCCAGCGTCAATTCGGTAATTCCATTGAGAAGCTCATCCGCCTTGTCCCGATCACGCCGGGTGTAGGTTTCCCCCAGAGTCGCGGCCGGAGGGGCCTTATATTCATAACAGCCGCCGATGGCGATCAGCAACAGGCCGAACGCCCCTCCCCTAGCAAACTTCTTCCATTCCATAAAACTCTTGTCGCTCCGTTGATGAAAATTGGAACTCTCTAAATTTCTATTTAGGTGATCCTAAATATTATAGCAGTATTTTTATTTTTTTCAAGTAATCCTTTTTAAAAAAAACGTGGAAAGAACCGCTTTTATTCTCTTCCCGCGAAAAAAAATAAAAAAATTCTGTCGATCGCCTCTCCGCCTTCAAGACTTCGATGGCTTTTTTTCGGCGAATTGCTCCGGACAGCTGGACTTATTGAGAATGCCGGGTTATCTTAATGAAGAAGAATTAAAATTGAGAAAGAGTTCTGCGCCATGAAAAACAAATCGATTCTGGTCACCGGGGGCAGCGGGTTCCTCGGCTCTCATCTCTGCGAACGGCTTCTGGAGGCGGGCAACGAAGTCCTGTGCGTGGACAACTTCTACACCGGTGACAAACGCAACATCTATCACCTGCTGAAAAATCCCCGTTTCGAGCTGATCCGTCACGACATCACCTTCCCGCTCTATCTGGAGGTGGATGAAATCTACAATCTCGCCTGCCCGGCCTCGCCGATTCACTACCAGCGGGATCCGGTCCAGACGGTGAAGACCTGCGTACATGGCGCGATCAATCTGCTCGGACTGGCAAAACGGCTCGGAGCAAAGATCCTTCAGGCTTCCACCAGCGAAGTATACGGAGATCCGACGGTTCATCCCCAGGTGGAGGAGTACTGGGGCAACGTCAACCCGGTTGGACTCCGCTCCTGTTACGACGAGGGGAAGCGGTGTGCGGAAACACTTTTTCACGCCTACCGGATCCAATGCAATCTGCCGGTCAAAATTGTCCGTATCTTCAACACCTACGGCCCCCGGATGCATCCGAATGACGGGCGGGTGGTCAGCAACTTTATCCTTCAGGCTCTGAAAAATCAAAATATTACCATCTACGGAGACGGCAGCCAGACCCGGAGCTTCTGCTACCGCGATGACCTTGTCGAAGGATTGATCCGCATGATGGCGACACCGGACGAGGTAACCGGCCCGATCAACCTCGGCAATCCGGGAGAATTCACCATCCTGGAACTTGCGGAACTGGTGATAGAGCTGACCGGATCCCGGTCGAAAATCATCCGCCGGCCGCTGCCGGCGGATGATCCGAAACAGCGCCGCCCGGATACGGCAAAGGCCCGGCAGCTGCTCAACTGGCAGGCTGTCACGCCGCTGCGGGAGGGACTGCAGCGCACGATCGCCTACTTCGACCAGCTGCTGCGCGAAGATCCGGATTTCTGCAAATAGTGATACAAACAGGAACATCTCATGATTCGAAACATTCTCTGCATTGGGGCCGGCTATGTCGGCAGTCCGACCATGGCGGTCATCGCCGACCGCTGTCCGCAGTACCGGGTAACCGTCGTGGATATCAACCGAAGCCGGATCGCCGCGTGGAATTCCGACGAACTGCCGATCTACGAACCCGGTCTGGAAGAGGTGGTGAAGCGCTGCCGCGGCCGCAATCTCTTCTATTCGGATGATATTCCGAAGGGAATCCGCGAGGCGGATGTGATTTTTGTCAGCGTCAATACTCCGACCAAGACCTTCGGTGCCGGCGCCGGAAAGGCCGCCGATCTTCAGTATCTGGAAAAGACCGCCCGCGACATTATCGAATACGCCGACTCCGATAAGATCGTGGTGGAGAAGAGCACCCTTCCGGTCCGAACGGCGCAGGCGATGAGCCGGATCCTCCACTCAAACACCAAGGGACTGCACTTTCAGATCATCTCCAATCCGGAATTTCTCGCGGAAGGCACCGCGATCCGGGATCTGGAGAATCCCGACCGGGTGCTGATCGGCGGAATGGAGACTCCGGAAGGGCAGCGGGCGATCGAAGAGATCGTCTCCATCTATGCGAACTGGGTTCCGCGCGAACGGATCATCACCACCGGATTGTGGAGCAGTGAGTTGACCAAGCTGGTTTCCAATGCGCTGCTCGCACAGCGGGTTTCTTCGGTGAACAGCATCTCCGCCCTCTGCGAAAAGACCGAGGCGAACATCGACGAGGTGACCGGGGCCGCGGGACGCGACAGCAGGATCGGCCCGAAATTCCTGAAGGCGGGAATCGGCTTCGGCGGCTCCTGCTTCAAGAAGGACATCCTCAATCTGGTCTATCTCTGCGGCTACTACGGGCTACCGGAGGTGGCGGAGTACTGGGAACAGGTGGTCAGGATCAATGACTATCAGGCGCGCCGCTTTGTCGGGAACATGCTTGCGGCAATGTTCAACACTGTTGCGGACAAGAAGATCGCGATTCTCGGCTTCGCCTTCAAGGCTGACACTGGAGACACCCGGGAGTCTCCAGCCATTTCGGTCTGCCGCCAGCTGCTCGAGGAACATGCCAGAATCCGCATCCACGACCCCAAGGCGCTCGGCAATGCCCGGATCGACCTGGAAGAAGCCGAAGGTGACATCACCTACTGTTCCGATCCCTACGAAGCGGTGGAAGGAACGCATGCCATCGCGGTGATGACGGAGTGGAAGTGCTTCCGGGATCTCGATTTCCGCAGGATTTTCGAACGGATGGAAAAACCGGCATTCATCTTCGACGGCCGCAATCTGCTCGACCACGCCGCACTTTACGAAATCGGCTTCAACGTCTATCCGCTCGGCCGCAAGCCGATGACCCATTTCTGAGGAGAAGCGGTTGTATGAAACAGCTGTTCCGCCACCTCGCCGCCGCACTGCTGCTGCTCGTGTCGGGTTGTTCGCTGTTCCGCGGCTCGATCTCGCCGGAACTGCGTTCGCTCGGATTCCGGACGGCGGAGCTCCGGGGAGAACAATGCATTCTCACCGCAACGAACGGCAGCACGCTGACGCTCACGCCGGGGAGCTCCCGGACGCTCTTCAATGGAACCGTCGTTCATCTGCCGGAACCGGCGCTGCGCGATGAAAACGGCGTCTACACCGTTACCCCGCTCTCCCTGCGGCAGACGGTGGAACCGCTGCTTCGCCGCCGGACCGACAACGCCGGACCGGTGAAGCGGGTTCTGCTGGATCCCGGGCACGGCGGTGCGGAACTGGGCGCGGTCGGGAAGAAATATCAGGAGAAGGCAATCAATCTCGCGCTGGCTTCTGCCGTGAAACTGGAGCTGGAAAAGCGCGGCTACACGGTGCTCATGACCCGCACGAAAGATCAGGCCGTTTCGCTCGACCGACGCGGCAGGCTTACCGGGGAGGTTGCGGCGGATCTCTTTCTGTCAATCCACCACAACGCCTCCTCCTCCAACCCGAACGCGACCGGCATTGAGACCTACGCGCTGACTCCCGGAGGAGCGGCCAGCACATCGGGGGGAGCGTTGGGCGGAACTTTGGCGGCAAACCGGTTCGATGCGGCCTCGATCAATCTGGCGGAACGGATTCAAACCCGGCTGGTGCGGGCCACGGGCGGGGTGGACCGCGGGACGAAGTATGCGCGGTTCCGGGTGCTGACACTGGCGGAGTGTCCGGCCGTTTTGATTGAAGCGGGCTTCATTTCAACGCCCGCGGAGGAGGAGGCCATCGCCTCGGCGGCACGACAGCGTAAAGCCGCAGCGGCAATCGCAGACGGAGTTGCCGTCTACGACGCCTGGGTCCGCCGGAATGCGCTCCGCTGAACCGGTCGCGGCGACGGGAAGATTCCGCCGTCGGATGACACGTTTACGAGAAGATCGCCCGCGCCGCTTTGCGAAGACGGGAGTCTCTCCTCAGGCGAAGGAGAGTGCGTCGGTTCCGCCCTCGCCCGCGCTTACCGGTGCGCCTCGAGAAATTCGACGATGGGCGCCGGATTCTCCAGCGAGTGCGGGTGGTGCCCCACTCCCGGTTTGTGTATCATTACCACCTCTCCGCCGAGCGCCCGGTAACGCTGTTCCACGATCAGGGCGTTCTCTTCCGGAGGCACAGTCTCATCGGCATCCGAGCAGACGATCAGCAGCGGGATTTTCGCCTTCGCCAGCGGTGCGAGGTTGTCCACCGGATTGCGCGGGTACGCCAACGCCTCCTCTTCCGTAAATCCCCAGGCGGCAAGGCAGCGTCTCCACTCCTCCCCTGCCCGGCGGTAGGGCCAGCTCTTGAAATCGCAGACCGGATTGTCCAAGTAAAGGCAGGCGATTTTATCGAGATTTTTCACCGCCCAGTTCACCGTGTCCAGTCCGCCGCGGCTGAAACCGGCCAGCGCACAGCGCGGCGCAAATCCCAGCTCCGTCAGAAATGCGTAAAGGAGGTCGAACCGGCGGTTCGACTCAGGCGAGCCGTACAGCTCATTCACCCGGATATGGGCGATATGCCAGCCGCGCCGCAGCAGTTCCAGGTCCGCATACGGGAACGCTCCGAAGAAACGCGCCCGCCACAGCCACGGCTTCCCCGCCGCCGGCTCGCAGTTTGGTTTCACCAGAATGCACTGTTCACCGTTCAACGTGAAATCGTATCGGGCAAACCCGTTCCAGTCGGAGCGCTTACCTGGGAAATCGGTCTCGAATTTGCCCCCCAGCTTCAGCGCGGGATTCCGTCGGGCTAGCATTCCACGCAGATAGTCCGCCACCAGCTCCGCCTGACGTTCGACCCCGGTTTCCCGATAGTGGAACCCGTCGGGATTGCGATATTCCGGATGATCTGCCATGGCCGAATAGAGATCGAGCACTGGAATGTTCCGTCCGGCCATGATGTCAAATGCAATGGCGTTCCGGCGCAGCACGACGCCATTTTTTTGCGGATCCGGTTCCGCGGGATTTCCCGACATCGTCACCGGTGTGGAATTTCTCCATGCCAGCGCGGCAGATGTGCTGTGGCGCAACGTGTCTGTGAACAGCTCCAGCCCGGCACGGTAGAAGTCATCGGAACAGTCCAGCCCGTGCAGACCGTTGTTGAACAGGATGACGTCAATCGGTTCATCCGCCAGAGCCAGTGCCAGTTCACGGTAAATCGCCGGATCCCCCGCAATCTTCGATGTGGCGTAAAATCCGACCGTCGCCACCCCCTGCAATCGTCGCGCGACCGCCTGCCCGTGACCGACGACGATCGAATCGCCGATCAGCAGAATGCGCGGCAGATGGCGCTCCGGCGTATCGAACCAGTAGAACTGGCACCACTCAATCTTTTCCCGTTTCATTCCATATCCTCCCAGATGTTGTATTCCGCTGAATGCGCAAAGAGCCTTTCCCCACCGTATCCCGTTCAGAAACAGAACCAGCCGATTCGGAGCAGCAGTGCCGCCGCAGCCGCAGCGGCCGTACCGCCGGGCAGCAGGATGCCGATCAATTCGAACAGCAGAGCTCCGGCAAACAATCCGGCTCCGGACCAGAAAACCAGCCCGGATGAAGCGAGCCGGGATTCCGGACGGACGGCAAGGCGAAACCGCACCATCCCGGCGGCCAGAGCAGCGCAGACCGTCACCAGCAGGTATCCTGCTCCAAACAGGAGGAAACGCCACGGCAGCAGCAGGGCAAAAGGCATCAGGGCGGCAACGGCGACAAACCAGCGCTCAACCCGGGGGCGCAAGACGGAGTCGAACAGCAGCAGGCCGCCCGCTGCAACCGGCAGCAACGAGGGAATGCCGGTGAAAAGTTCCCGGCGATCGAACCCCTGCCACGCGGAAAGCAGAACCAGAGAGAAGACCGCGCCGTTTTCCACCGCCAGCACGCGGGCCAGTCCGCTCCCGCTGCGACCGCAGACCGTCCTGAGCAGCAGCCAGGCCGCGAGGACGCACCACAGCAGCAGGCGCGGCAATCCGGCCGGCAGATGAAATCCGGTCGGAGGAGGATTCACAACAGGGAACGAGGTGGAAACCGCAAGGGACTCTTCCGTGGCGGCATACAGGGCAGCGAAGATTCCCGCCGGCATGAAGAGGTTGTCCTCGCTGAACGCGCGCTGATGCCCCTGAAGCCGCCGATCCAGCACGCCGAGGTCGGCGGTCAGCGCAGCGTCCCGGGAGGCGGCGAGAAAGCGACCGTTTCCGCCCGGAAGCTCCGCAATATGCAGATTTTCCGGAAGCATTTCCCGGAACGCGGCCGGCACCACCAACACTCCCCTATCCGGCCTGAGCAGTCCCAGTGCGGCCTCCAGGAAGCTGCGGAGCGCCGCGGCCGATACCGGAGGGAGATTCTCCAGATAGACCAGATCGTAACGACGGGACAATTCCGGCAGGATACGCCCGGGACGCCCCTCATACGAGTTCACCTTGAGCGAGGCCTCTCCGAACCGGGCAGCCGCACGCGGCCAGACGCAATCGACGCTCGCCACGTAGGGCAACGCCGCCCATACCGCCGGCAGCGGAGAGTGCAGGTCGGAAACGAACAGAAAGTGCATCCCCTCTCCGACGGCCGGCATCAGCGAGGCGGGCAGTGCCGGTGCGATCGAAACCTCCTTGAGGTTCCGAGGTGGCCGCCGAAGACTTTCCGCGGAATAGATTGGCGAAAAGAGAAACACCGCAACCGGCAGCAGCAGAATCGGCAGCAGCCGCCAGGGGCCGCAGAGCGGCAGGGCGCAAAGCACCGCCAGCAGCAGGACCGGCAGCAGCAACAACCCCGGAACACATCCACCATGGAAACAGAGGATGTCCACGGCGAACCCGGCGGCGAATCCGGCCCCGCCGGCGATCCGGCAGAGGGCACCGCCGGAACCGGCGGGCAGCATGGAGAGAACCCCTCCGGCGAGGAGTCCGGCCGTCGCGGAACGCCAGGGCGTCCCCGGCTGAAGCAGCAGCAGAATTTCAAGCACGAGAAGCCCGATCGGCGGCAGCAGTCGCTGCGGCAGACAACGTGCCAGCAGAGCCCCCGCGGCAAGTCCCGCTCCCCACAGCGCGGGAACCGGCCAGAATGAGAGGTTCCATCCGGAAGCGGTGGAGGCCGCGGTCAGGGAATATGCTTCGGAAGCGCCGAAAAACGCACCGCCGGCAAGTATGATAAAAAAGAGACTTTTCCGGCAATTCGACACGCAGTGTTGCTCCGATCGATCCAATTGCAAGTGCCCCTTTCCATCCGACAGTTTTGAAATATATCCCTGAAAGTGAAAAAAATCCACCATTTCCGGTTGCTATTTTGCCGCAACGTGGTTATTTTACTGCGAACAGGGATGAAACAGAGGAGTCTATTTCCGATGAAAGCAGAAGATTTTCAAATTTCCAGGCTCGGCAACGCGACGATCGCCTCCCCGATCCAGCAGATTGAATTCATTTCCGACGATGCCGCGGTGGCCTATGATGCCGATCCGAACCTTCTGGCTCAGTACCTCCGGCACGGCAAGCAGATTCCGGCATTTGAACAGGCCGGCCCCCGGGCGAAAATCTACCACGATCCGGCCTGGTCCAAAGCGGCCATTCTCACCGCCGGCGGATTGTGCCCCGGCCTCAATGATGTCATCAAATTTCTCACCCGCACCCTGCGTACGCAATACGGAGTGCCGCTGGTTTACGGCATCCGGTACGGCTATCGCGGTCTCAATCCGAACCACAAACTCGAACCGCTCCTGCTCGACGACGCAAACACCGATGACATCCACGAATCCGGCGGAACCATCCTCGGCAGTTCCCGCGGTGCGGAGGATCCCGCGGTAATGGTCGATACTCTCGCGAGAATGAACATCAACCTTCTCTTCTGCATCGGCGGCGACGGCACGGCGCGAGGCGCTCACGACATCGCCCAGGAGGCGGCGCGGCGCGGTCTCTCCATCAGCGTCATCGCCATCCCCAAGACCATCGACAACGACATCGCCTTCATCGACAAGTCTTTCGGATTTGAAACCGCCGTCTACATGGCCGGAATGTTCGCCACCGGCGCCCACAGCGAAGCCAAGGGAGCCTACAACGGAATCGGCCTCGTCAAGGTGATGGGGCGGGACTCCGGCTTCATCGCCGCCTATGCGACGCTGGCAAACTCCTATGTCAACTACTGTCTTGTGCCGGAAGAAAAATTCACTCTCGACGACAACGGCCCCCGCGCTCTGCTGCCACACCTCGCCAACCGCATGGAGCAGAAGCACCATGCCGTCATCATGGTGGCGGAAGGGGCCGGCCAGGAGCTCTTCGAAAACGCTTCCGCGCAACGCGACGCTTCCGGAAATCTGCTCAACAAGGACATCGGGCTGCTGCTCAAGGACAAAATCAACGGTTACTTCAAAACCAGAGGAATTGAAGTGAACGTCAAATACTTCGATCTTGCTTACACAATTCGGAGCGTCCCGGCTCACGGAGCGGATGCCGTCTTCTGCGCCATGCTCGCTCAGAACGCGGTCCACGCCGCGATGGCCGGCCGGACCGATACGGTTATCGGGCACTGGGGCACCCATTTCACCCATGTGCCGATCGCACTTGCAACCCGCGAGCGGAAAAAGATCAAACTCAATAGTCCGCTCTGGACAAGCGTCAAGGCAACCACTGTGTTCTGAATCTGCTACATGAAAGGGGACTCCCATGATCGACCAGCTCAGAAAAATTGCCGAAAACATCGATCAGCTTCTGGAGGAGGATGAATTTCCGTTCTCCATCCGGCCGGATTATCTTGCCGAGGCGGTCCGCGCCTACCCGGTTCATGGCGGCAAGCGGCTGCGGCCGGCCCTCCTGATCTGGAGCTGCGGCCTCCTCGGCGGCGAGGAAGAAAAGGCGCTCTATCCAGCCGCTGCCGTCGAAGTCTACCACAACTGGACTCTGGTTCATGACGACATCATCGATCAGGACGACACCCGGCGTGGCATGCCGACCGCCCATGTACAACTGGCCACGGTGATGAAGGAACGGTTCGGGCTGCCGCCGGAGGAGGCGGCGCGCGCGGGACGGGATTTTGCAATTCTCGCCGGTGACCTTCAGCAGGGGTGGGCGAACGACCTGCTGCTGCGTTCGACGGAACACGGCGTTTCCGCCGAAGTGGCGGTGGCGCTCTCTCGCAACCTTCAGAAACTTGCCAACTGCGAGCTTATCTGCGGGGAAGCGCTCGATGTGGAGTTCTCCCTGCGTGAACTCGCCGAACTGCATCCGGATTCTCTCCGCCGGATGCTCTCCGGCAAAACCAGTGCCCTGCTGGAATTCTGCACCCAGACAGGCGGCATGATCGCGCTGAACGAGAGCGATCCCGAACGGGAGGAGATCGTCCGGCTCGGTCAATTCGCCCGGGCCGCAGGAATTGCGTTTCAGTTGCGGGACGACTACCTGGGGATCTTCGGCGATTTCCACTCTCTCGGGAAGCCGCTCGGCAACGATCTGCGCGAAGGCAAGGCGACCATCCTGCTGCTGGAAACGATGCGCATGGCCTCCCCCGCGGACCGGGAAGAACTGCAAAGCCTGATCGGCCTGCCGGAATATCCCACGGAAACCCTCGAACGAGTTCGCCGGATCATGCGGGATTCAGGTGCCGCCGCAGCCACCGCTGCCGAAGCGGCGCAGCTGGCGGAACAGGCGAAAAATATCCTGCGCGGATTTCCCGACACCCCCGCCCGTCAGAACATGCTGGATCTGGTCAACTTTCTGATCAATCGCGAACGCTGACCGCAACCGTGACAATTTGTCCCGCCGTGTCCCGCACCGTGTCGAAATGGCACGGGCGGACATTTTTTTTATCGTTTCTCCCCGGAATTTTCAAGTTGGCACGCACCATGCTTTCTCATCAGGCGAAGAGCCGGTGAGAACCGGATAAGAGATTTTTCAAGGAGGTAAATTATGAATATGATTGCAAGATGGAATCACGGAAACGGTCTGATCCCGGTGACGCTGCGTGGCGTGGATGATCTCTTCCGCGCAGTGCTCGATCGGATGAGCACCGATTTCAGTCCCGAACTGATGTTTGACAACGGCAATTCGCCGCGGCTTGAGCTGGAGGTCGGCAAGGAGGCCGTCACCGCCAGTCTTCCGATTGCCGGTTGCCGACCGGAAGACATTGATATCGAAGTGGTCGGTGACAATCTGACGATCCGCGCAACGCGGAAGATGGAAGAGCCGAAGGATGAAAATGCGCACTATCTCCGGCGCGAACGCTCCTATGAGGAGTACGAGGAGAGCGTCAAACTTCCGGTGCGCGTCAAGGGCGGCGAAACCAAAGCGGAGTACGTTGACGGCGTTTTGACCGTCACCCTGCCCCGCGAAGAAGAGGCCCAGCCCCGCACCCATGTGGTCAAAGTGAAGTAACGCAAGAGGAAATAGAACAGGAGGTACCATTATGAGTGATGATGTCATGAAAGTAACGGATGCCGAACTCCAGCAGGAGACTCTGGAGATCATGCCGCTGGTGGATATCCTCGACGGCAGCGACGGCGTGACGATGTGGTTTGAAGTGCCCGGCGCGAATTCCAAGAGCGTCAACATCGAAGTGAAAGAGGGCGTGATGACCATGACGGCGGCCAGTTCGCTCCGGCGCGACGGCAAAAAACTGGTGTTCAAACGCGTGTTCCAGCTCGCCGACAGCGTCGATGTCGAGAAGATCACCGCCAAGACCCAGGACGGCGTTCTGACGCTGAACATTCCGAAGTCGGAAAGCGCCAGGGTCCACAAGATCAAGGTCTGCTGACGCGAAACAGCGTCTCATTCTCCGGAAAGGGGCTGTTGCAAAACCTCATAAGGTATGCGACAGCCCCCAATCTGGCGGAAGCGTCGAAACGGGTGGGCGATCGGCTCCTTTTCTATCGGAGGCTTCGATCAGAACGACGGTTTTGAACGGGAGCCCCCGGCTTATATTCGAAACATGGGTTTCGATTGTTTTGAGGCAGCCCGTGACCATTTACCGACGCCTGCGGGGGAAAGAGCTGTTTCGACTGCTCGAAAATCGCCGCCGCTTCCCGCTCAGAAATACGAAGGAATGTCGGGCGATCAGAGTTGGCGAAGAATTGTCTCCCCCGATTGAAGAGTAATCTCTTCTCCGGCATTTTCCCCCGGCAGATCAAATTTTACGCGATGCGACTGCGTTCCTAGATTGGCCGCGAAAAATACGGTTTCCTCCGGCGTACGGCGCAGGTATGAGACGATGCTTTCCGGAACACTGTTATCGATCCAGATCAGCTCTCCGCGGGTGAGGGCGGCATGGGCCTTGCGGAAATGAAACAACTCCCGGAGATGCTCCAGCCGTTCAGCTCCTTCCTGAGTCATTGCCCGTGACCAGTTGATCCCAAGTTCGGGTCCGTAAAGGCAATTCGCGTAAAGCGAGTGACGCCAGCCGTCACCGATCTCCTGGCCGTTATACAGGAAAGGAATTCCGTCCATGGTCATAACAACGGCAAGTGCCGCGGTAGCACGCGGCGATACCCCGGTCACCTCCGGGCGGCTGTCATAATCGTCGTTGGCAATGTCGTGGTTGTCGAAATTGCAGAGGAACCGGGCTCCTGGATGCCGTGCATGCCGTTCTTCCCAGCAGCTGCGCAGAGCGTCGGCGCTCTTCCGGCCAAGCAACACCTGGTGCAGTTCCCCGGGAAAGGCGATGCCGTAATTGACGTCAAAAGCGATTCGCTGGTCGAGCATGGCTGTATCTCCCGCTTCCGCAATCATGATCACATCGGGTTTGATCCGTTCGATCCGTCGCCGTCCCTCCTCCCAGAAATCGAGAGGAACCAGATCGCATGCGTCGCACCGATACCCGTCGACGTCAAATTTCCGGATGAAGTATTCCATGTTTCCCCAGAGATATTCACGCAGTTCCGGCAGGTCGAAATTGAGTTCCGGAATATGCCAGCGGCCGGTGAGTATCCGCCCGTGTTCATCCCGACGGACGAAGTCGGGGTGTTCTGCAATCAGCTTTGCGGTCGGCCCGCAATGGTAATAGACCAGATCGAGCAGAACCCGCAGGCCGAGGGAATGGGCACTTCTGACGAAGGAGAGCAGATCGTCGTCGCCGCCATATTCCGGATCAATCCGGAAGTAATCTCTGATCCGGTACGGATTCCGGGGATTGTTCAGAAGTGATTGTTTCTGTCGATCACTCCAGAACTCGGTTCGTCTGTCGCCGTCGGCTTCGACGATCGGCGTAAGGTATACGAGATTCGCTCCGGTCGATGCGATGTGCGGAAGCAGTTTTTCCGCCGCATTCAGAGTTCCCTCCGGCGTAAAAGCCCTCAGAAAAAGTTGATACACGACGCTTTTCTCCAGAAAGTCCGGAGAATGATGAAACGAATGATCTGCCATGATTTTCTCCTTGTAATGTGGCTTGCACTACCGTATAGTATAGCGGCGATTTCAAAATGAAACAATAACAGGACTGATTATTTTTTTTACCGATGTGATTAAAATGGAAAATGAATGGATTTCTGTCGCCCGGAAACTTCCGGAACCGGTGAGCTATTTTCAAGGCAGGAAGCTGCCGGAAAACTTCCTGTTGCCGGAGAGCATTCTGCTCTATTTTCACGACTATCCGCATGAGAAAACAATCATCAGCACCCGTTATATGCTGATCATCCCGGTGGTCTCCATGAAATATTTGATCAACGGTCGTGAATTTTTTTTGAATCCGGGAGAAGCGCTGCTGGTGAAACCCTATTTACAACGCAGTGTGCCGGAGAAGGAAAACCCGGTATGCACGCGGTTGATTGTCTCGTTTGAAGCGCCGTACGGTCAGGATTATCTTCCTTCCCAGGAACTCTTCCGCGTGACGGAAGCTGCAACAAAACTGATTCTGGATCTGGTGCGTTTTTACCTGGACGGCAATACTGTCGGCGCCATTTTCGCATTGACCATGCTGCTCTATGAATTGGGGAAATCCCGGAGTGAACGCCCCGGAATCCAACCGTCGGCTTTGATTGCCGGGGTGCTGGCCAGGATCAATTCCAATCTGGTGAGACCCCTTTCCATCAAGGAGATTGCGCAGGAAGCGGGATTGTCGGCCAGTCATCTGCGCCGCCGGTTTCGCGAGGAGATGGGAATCTCACTCGGGGAGTATCTGGCGGAACAGCGGCTGGCCGGAGCGAAAATTCTGTTGGAGAATACCACGCAGCCGATCGGAGAAGTCGCCCGGCAGTGCGGATATGAGTCCATCTATGCCTTCTGCCGCTTTTTCCGGAAACGCTCCGGAATTTCGCCCGGGAAATATCGGAAATTCAGAGAAAATAATCGGGTTCTCGCAGAAGTTTTCTGATTTTATCAACGATATAATCACATCGGTAAAAAAAATAATCACATCTATCATTGCTATATTTTCCCTTTTCTGTCATAATTATAGCAAGTGTTGCAAAAACCTGATTTGCGGAAAAGAGTTGAATGAGACCGACTGTTTCCGGCTGAGTTTCACAAATGAGTTTCCGTGCGATCGGAATTTTTAACTGGTTAGGAGGATGGAACATTATGGTATTTCGTCAAATAAGTCATCAGACATCTGTTGACACCACTCTGAAGAATCGTCTTGATTATGCCGAACCTCCTGCAGGATTCAAAATAGTTGAATTTTTTGCTGCTGATTCGAATCGGGTGTGCATGGAGGCGCGACATGGTTTTCGTCCCGCTGGCGGCTCATTCTCTTTGCGCCCCGCAGCTTCCGGCTGTGGAAAGTTCCGCAAATACTTTACGTTGATTGAACTCCTGGTGGTGATTGCGATCATCGCAATTCTGGCTGCTATGTTGCTTCCGGCGCTGAATCAGGCTCGGGAACGGACCAAGTCGATCAGTTGCGCAAACAATCTTAAGCAGATCGGTCTGGCGTTATACGCCTATTCCGGGGATCATGCGGGATGGGGAGTGGATTGTCATTATGACAACGCATTCTGGCTTCGACCTCTGCTTGACGGGAAATATCTGAGCGGCCCTTCCTTTACCGTGGAATGGAATGATGTGACATTTGACTCCGATGCCAGGGGTGTCTATTTCTGTCCTTCGATTTCTGCCGGAAACAGCATGATTGGAACTTACGGGTTGTTGTGTTATGGAGATTTCGGCATGCTGCGATTCGGCAGCAGACTGGATTTGCTCTACAATAGAGGTGGAGTTGTTACCGCTAACTGGGGGGTGGTTACATCTCAGCTGTCGTACAGCCAGTCTTTGATTCTTGGCGACTCCAGCTGGGAATCTCGGGAGTATCCCGGTTATTGGAAACTGGATATGAGCTGGCAGGGAGAGGCGAGTCTGCGGCACAAGTCAGCCGGAAATTTTCTGCATGCAGACGGTCACGTCGCAAGTTTGCAGAGAACGGAACTGAAGAATCACTGTCAGTGGAAGCTGGCTGATCGCGAAACCATTTATACCATCAAATATCTGTATCCCGGAATGATCACCCCGGTTACAGCTCCTTAAAGAGTTCAATGCACCTGAGTGGTGTCAAAGTTAAAAACATGGAATGAGGAAAGGATGAGAAACGTGTTCCGTAAGATCTTGAAAACAACAGCGATTGCAGCTGTGCTTCTGACAGGGGCAAGCCTTTTTGCCGAGGAAGAATTTTTCCTGGGCGGTTGTGCGCACTTCTCCAAGGCCCGTGCCGACATCAATGCCACACTGGATCTGCTGAAAGCGGTCGGAATGAATTCGGTGCGGGACGATATCGTCTGGATGCAGTGGGAAAAGGCTCGAAAACAATATGTTCCCGTTCCGTATTACGAAGCCATGGCGAAACGGGCTTATTCCCTTGGGCTTCGGCCGTTGCATCTGATCAACTGGGGTCACCCGCTCTATGATCCGGAAGGGGTGGTATTGGCCGATAATCCGAATCCGCCGAAAGAGGCGATCAGCGCATATGCCGAATTTGCCGGCTGGGTAGCCTCCCATTACAGCGGCTATGGGGACAAACCGCGTCTCTATCAGGTGTGGAATGAATGGAAAGGAAATCCCGCTCCGTATACGGAAGTTCTTGCCGCAGCCTATCCCAGGATTAAAAAGGCGGATCCGAATTGCATTGTAATCGCGAATTCCTGCCACAAGGGGATTGCGTTTATGGAGGAGACTTTCAAGCTCGGAATGCTGGAGAATTGCGATGGATTTTCCTGGCACGGATACAATCATGCCCAGCTCGATGAGAGAAAGCGTTCGGCCGAAGCCTTTTTCGCCGAAGCCATGACCATGGTTGAACTTTCCAAAAAATACAATCACGGCCGCCCCAAACCGCTTTACATCACGGAGGCGGGACGTCCCACCCATTTGAGCCGTGTCGGAGCCACCGAGGGGGAGGCCGCTGATTACATCACGCGCGTTCTTCTCCTGGTGAGAACGGAACCGGCCATCCGGGGGATCTGGCTTTACTCCATGCTCGACAGAGGATATGACTTCAAGGAGCAGGAGGACAATTTCGGTTTATGCCGCGTGGACATGACGCCGAAGGAACCATTCTATGCCGTGCGTTCCATCGCGGAGATTGTCCGGCACGGAACGTTTGTGCGGCGCTGGAAAACGCCGGCGGATGTGTGGCTGCTGCAATATCGGATGCCGGACGGTCGCGACGTTCTCGCCGCGTGGACGACGAAACCCGACGTCAATAAACAGCTGATTATCTCGCGTGGCAATGCTCCGAAAGGTTCCCTGCTGGTCTGGGTCGCCGGAGGAACTCCTGTGGAGCGCCAGTGGGAGTGGCTGGAGTTGCTGGATGCTGCTGGTGGCAAATTTCTCGGCCTCGGGGGACGTCATTCCGATGAGATCGCCGTTACGATCGGCAGTCGGCCAGTGCTGCTGTCCGGAAAACTGGAGGGCGCGGAATTGAAGACCATAAAAGAGATTTCCAAACCGACCTGGCGCAGGAATTCAGGTACCAGACTCCCGGAAACCGTTATTCTGTCAGCAAAATCGCTGGAAACGGCACAGAAACATGAGTTCGGTTCGGAGTTGCTTTTCCGTCAGACGACGAGCAGCCTGAAGAGAAATGGGCTCTCCGATGTCGATGCAAATTTCCGGGTTGCCAACGACAGCGAAAAGATTTATCTAGAGGTTACGGTGACCGACGATGTGCATTTCAACAACTATGCAGACGACATGCTGTGGAGCGGAGACTCCGTGCAGGCGGCGTTTTCCGTGCTGAACAACGATTCCGCCGTGTCGGGTGGAACCGAATACATGTTTGCCCTGACCGAACAGGGCCCCCGGGTGTTCCGTGAGGTTTCCCAGACCGGTTCGACGGAGCCGACCGGAGCAAAGCTTGAAGCCCGCAGAAACGGTCGGGAGACCTGCTATCGGATTTCGGTTCCGCTCAAGGAACTGGGGGTGAAATATGCCGCCGGAACTCCGATGGGATTCTCTCTCGTCGTAAACGATAACGACGGCGAGGGGAGAAAAGGATACCTGCACTGGGCGGACGGAATCGGAACCGGAAAAAATCCGGATCTGTACAACTGGGTGGTCCTGCAATGAGAGCTCTCTGGTTGCTTCTGATGGTGGCTGGCACGGCCTTTTCGGCCGCCGCCGGAGTCCGGGAGATCGGATTCGACAGGGGAACAAATCCCGGATGGAATTTCTTTCTGAGTGACGAAGCGCCCGGAGCTCAGGGGAACTTCCTCCTGTTCCCGAAACCGGTCGGGATGCCGCCGGAACGGTGCGGACGGTTGGAACTTGCCTATCGTGAGGGAGGATGGTATTCCGGAATCAAATATTATTTTCCGACTCCGGTTCCTTTCGAGGAGATTCAGATTCGAGTTTTTTCTCCGGATTTTCATGGAATTGTGGTTCGTCTGATCGACCAGTCCAGTCAGACGCACCAGCTGTTTCTTCCATTCAAATCGGGTGAGGGGTGGCAAACGGTCACCGTTCGTCGGCCGAAATGGTCGTACCATTTCTGGGCCGGCGCCAATGACGGAAAATGGCATGGCGGAATTGTGGGGATTCAACTGCTGGCTGAAGGCATCAGGTTGAATGACCGCAAAGCCAGACGCGGTTTTCTCTACTTCAACAGAATCTCCGTGATCACTCCGCAGAACGGAAATGACGTCAAATGACGGGCAAACGGAAATCATGTTCTGATGGCAGGTTTTAATGAGAATGTCTTAATTTTATTTGCAAAATATAAGGAGTTCCATCTTGATGAGAGAAGTTTTATCTGCGGGAAAAGGAGTTGTTTTTTTCTCCTTTCCCTGTTGCTGACGGCATTCCCGCAGACTGAAGTCTCAGCGCAGGAAACGAAAATTCTGCCTGGAAATCTGGAGATGGCCCGCCGAATGGTGCCGCAAGGAGCGGTACTGCTTCGGAACGAGTCTGATGTGCTGCCGCTGCCGCACGGAGAAAGAGTTGCGGTCTTCGGCTCCGGACAACTGGCGTTTCAGCCGGGAGGAGGGGGGGGCGTCACTTTTTGCAGCATCCATTCCGCGATTTTCATCGACTGGCTGCCGAATCCAACCTTTTTACCGTAACACATCTGTTACGTCTCTGCAACTTTTTCCTTTTCCTCCGACGAGCGATCAAGCCCATTCTTGGAAAAGGAAAGTTGCAGGAATAACAACAGGGGATAACATACAAAAACTACCGGCTGTGCCGGTATGTAGCCGAACAGCTTCAGCTTCAAGGCGAGA
>OLGD01000508.1_pt1 | contig 78146 bp, 57 predicted proteins | sample 1605311 | NCBI WGS metagenome assembly OLGD01 (sample SAMEA3888917, study PRJEB22519) | human gut metagenome | biome: human gut; feature: human-associated habitat; material: faeces | place: Denmark | collected 2010
CGCTGACGCAGGAGGGGGAACCTTACGCCACAATCAAAATCGTAAAAAAAGAAGCACCGGCTCATGCGTTGAAGATGCTGGTGACAGACATGAAAGGTAAGTTTCAGGAGAAAGTTCCCGGGACGGGTAATTTTGTGATGACTATTTCTTCTATTGGCAGAAACACCATTGTGAAGGATTTCACCGTGAAGGCGGGAGAAAAGGTTGTCGATTTTGGGACACTGTATATTACGGATGCTTCCAATGAACTGGGACAAGTAGAAGTGGTAGCCCAAAAACCACTGGTAAAGGCAGATATTGACAAGATAGAATATAATGTGCAGGATGACCCTGACTCGAAATCAAACTCTGTATTGGAAATGCTTCGCAAAGTGCCTTTGGTAACCGTAGACGGCGAAGATAATATTAAGGTGAACGGCAGCAGCAGCTTTAAGGTGTATGTGAACGGTAAACCTAACAATATGATGAGTAACAATCCGACGGAAGTGCTGAAAAGTATGCCTGCCAATTCCATCAAGCATATCGAGGTGATTACTAATCCGGGCCCTAAGTATGATGCTGAAGGTGTGGGTGGTATCTTGAATATCGTTACCGTAGGTAGCGGACTGGAAGGCTACACGGCTACGTTTAGCGGAAACGTCAGTAACATGGGTGCCGGCGGTGGTCTGTTCGGTACGATTAAGAGCGGTAAGCTGACGGTGAGTGCCCGTTATAATTATAATTATAGTGATCGTCCGCGCAGCTATTCCGGTGGTACCCGCCGTACAGTAGGCACCATAACCGACGGCTCTTCGGATTTGGATTACAGTGGTGACAGCAAAGGACATGGCAACTTCCAGTCCGGTAGCATGGAAGCCAGCTATGAGATTGACACGTTACGTTTGATAACCATGTCGTTCGGACTTTGGGGAGGCGGAAATAACAGTAATGGCTTGAGCAATACTTTTGCAACGATGCCCGGTACCGGTGATGATCTGTATCAATATGTATCAAACAATAGAAGCAAAAGTTCCTGGTATTCTATTGACGGTGGCATTGACTACCAACGTATGTTCCACGTAAAAGACCGTATGTTGACCTTCTCTTACAAGATCAATACCCGGCCGGAAAGTTCGGATTCATATTCCACTTATGATTATGATATGGAGGATGTAGCTCCGGATTGGCAGGATTTTATGAAACGTATGAAGAACCAGCATAATGATGGTTCCCAGAATACTACTGAACATACTTTCCAGGCTGACTATACGACACCTATCGGCAAGATACATACGCTTGAGGCCGGTGCGAAATATATTCTCCGTGATAACTCTTCGGAGGATGACCGCTATGAACAGGCGACAGCGACTCAGGCGGATTATGAGTTTGATAATGACCACAGTTCGCATTATAAACACCAGAATGATATTCTGGCTGCATATCTCGGATACGGACTGAAAGTAAAGAAGATTTCCGGAAGACTTGGTATGCGTTATGAGCATACGAAGCAGGAAGTGAAATATCTGCTGGGCAAGGGAGATAACTTTGATAAGAACTTTGACGATTTGGTTCCTTCTGCAAGTATCGGTTATAAGCTGACGGATATGTCTAATCTTCGTTTAGGGTATAATATGCGTATTTACCGTCCGGGCATTTGGTACTTGAATCCTTATCTGGATGATAGTAATCCTACGAATATAAGCCAGGGTAATTCGCACCTCGATAGTGAGAAGAGCCACTCGTTTAATTTGAGTTATAGCAACTTCACGCAGAAGTTCAATATCAATCTTTCAGCACGTTATAGTTTTACCAATAATAGTATTGAACGTGTGACGGAGCAAAAGAAGGATACGGATATTCCCGGCTTACAGAATCCTACCGGTAAAGAAGTGCTTTATTCTACTTACCAGAACATTGGTAAGAGCAAGAACGCCAGCTTGAGTGCTTATGTCAACTGGAATGCAACTTCCAACACTCGTATTTATGCGAATCTTTATGGGAATTATACGTATATGGAAGGTGCCAATGGCTTGAAGAATGATGGTTGGAATCTTTTTGCTTACGGTGGTGCACAGCAATCTTTGCCTCATGATTGGCGCATTAGTTTGAATATTTATGGTCAGACTCCATGGATTATGTTGCAGGGGAAAGGCAGTAGTTTCTTCGACTACGGGTTGAGCGTGAATAAGTCATTCCTGAAGAAACGCCTGACGTTATCGGCATTTGCCAGCAATTTCTTCAAAAAGTATATGCATCCTACTTCAAGCATAGAAGGTGTTGGCTTTATACAGGATAGCTGGAATAGATATACCCGCCAACGTTTCGGCATGAGCATCAGCTATCGCATTGGTGAGCTGAGAGCCAGCGTGAAAAAAGCTGCCCGCACCATCAGTAATGATGATGTGAAGAGTGGCGGTGGCGAAGGTGGTGGTGGCGGAGAATAATCCGATGCCAGGAGATTAAGAGGAGAGGGAGCTTTTGATAGGCTTCCTCTTTTTTTTGTGGGTTATGGCTAATTTCGGCTCTTTTGTAACACGAGGTTGCAATAATAAAACGCTTTCTTGTTTGAAATGCAAGAAAAATGTATATATTTGCATTTATGGTACAAACGCAACTTTAATACTTAACACTCGCATTTTTTTTGAAACTCACATATTGTTAAACTTAAATTAAAGTGTTATGAAAGTAAAACTACTATTTCTCGCGCTTTTTGCGATAGCATTAGGTGCATGTACTGAAGAAGATGAGAACTTTTCTTCTGATTCTAACGAAGATGTTGTAGTGTTAAAAGAGCGGGATCCTAATTCTCCTCTCATTTTGTTTCAGAGACAATACACTCCTTCAGAGCCAACAACGAGAGCCACGAGGCTGACTTTTAGCGATTATTTGGGGCGTTCATTCAGGGCAACAGCCTATCCTTATGCTGATGCAGAGAACTTGGGCCATGCGGTGATTGATATTAAGAAGCTTGAGGCTGATTATAATGATTACTGTACGGTGAATAGAATAGGGCATAGCGTCATTAATTCCTTTTCCTTTGCCTCTTTTGATAGATATATGGAAAAATCACAAGTTTCCAAGAAGGTTAATAGTGGGTTCTCTATAAATCTTGGCTTATTTAAGATTGGGCATAAAAGAAAGATGACTGAAGTTTTTGGTTCAACAGTAACCAATAATACGCAAAGTGTATTTGGAGAACTAAATGTTGCGATAGATCAAAATGCCTATGAAATGCAGTACAGCAGTAATATCAGATCAAAAATAATGGAGAAATATCTGACTGCGACTTTTAAGGATGAATTGTATAATACTCCGATAGGTGAGTTTTATAATAATTATGGTGCTTTTGTTCTTAAAAAGTTTATTACCGGTGGGCGAGCCACTGCTTTCTATGCGGGTCTTTATGAACAGGAGGCAACTTCTGCTGTTAAAGAAAAAGCATTGGATAATGAGATTAGTGGCAGTTTTAGCTTAAAAAATGTGGGTGCGTCAGTAGATTTAAGTTTTGGTAAAAACTCTACAGGCTCAGGATCAAGTACAGATAGTGGAGTGACAAATATATCTATGGCTATAGAAACAGTTGGAGGTTCGCCGGCATTTCCTGTCTTTACTATTCCGCAGAAGTTGGAAGATGTAAATCTCGACTTATCTCAATGGATGGCTTCTTTGGCGGATACAACGACTCATAGTATTGTAGATATAGCTGATGAGGGACTATTGCCTATTTCTGAATTTATTTTGGAGAAGAATATAAAGGATGGAATAAGGCTGTATATGGAAAGAGGCAATGGGCTAAGGCCTTATTATGAAGAGCCACAAATCATATTTCAATGTGGTGAGAAAAGTTGGTGGGATAAGGCGGTAGGATGTTATGTGTATTTGTATACTAGAAATCATGAGTTTATTACGCTATCCCATGAGGTTGTTTCTGATGTGGATGCGTGGATTAATACTAAATCGAGACAGCTTAATAGGTTTTATCGTTTGAAAATTATATTGGGGAAAGGTTCTTCAAACATGATTGAGCTATATATGAAGGTGTTTGATTATGATGCCCCGCTCATGGAACGTAGTGTCTGCTATAGGGATACGGATGGGGTACTCTACATCTTAGATCGAGAAAATAAAGTTGGTTATTCTGTGCATAGTGATTATCTTTTGGATACTTATGCTATCAGGAATGCAGTTTACGCTCTTCCATCTGTCGATATTTCCTTCGATGAACTAAGTAAATATACTCTTGTTGCTCTCTGATGAAAATATTGATGTATTTTTATTGAAGGCAACTGGCTATATATTGGCTGGTTGTCTTCTTTAAGAAAAGGCCTTTGTAAGAGATATGCCAGTTGTTTCTGTAGAATATTGGCATTTTTTGTGGAAATACCAGATGATTTTTGAAAGGAAAATAAACTTACCAAGTTCAAGAAGAACTTGGCGTTTTTTGTTTTCTTTTTTATATTATAATGTATATATATGCATATATACAAAGAAAAATAAGCCGCCTCATCGCTTGTAACTGATAAATGAACTTTTTAAGTTTCATTTAGGTTACGGTTACAAAGATATGCGTTTTTTTGTAAAAACAATACATTTATGCTCTTTTTAACGTGGTAAAAATGAACTTTGTGAAAATGTAATCAAATAAATCAGTTTAATACTATTAATGCTATCGAATAGAGAGCATTAATAGCAATGCTGATAATATTTATAGTAAAGTAGCTGCATTATATAATTCCTTTATTCCTATATCCGGTTTTCTACCTATCTATTCTTTGATCTGAGTCTGCTCCCATTCAAGAGCATACAAGTCGCTATTATTGGATGAAATTATCTTTTATATGTTATATTGGTACACTTTCTTTCTACCTTTTTTAGACTTATCAAAATATCGTCCCTGTAGAGCATATAGACAAGATTTAAAGCATTTAAAAACGTTCTTCTTGAACTAGCTATTTTAAAGATTGGAATACTGTTTTTGTTTACAAAATCAATGTAGGTAAAAAGTTGTATAAAATGTTTTGATGTGACTGTTTGGAAGGATTGATTAATAGCTTATTCACATTATAAAATAACGAATATGCCAAATGCAAAAAAAACGCTTTCATTGGTGAATTATTGCATTGTACTTTTTGTGTACTGCTTTTGCAATGGTTCAAAGTCGGAGGGTACTATCAGAGTATCAATCCTCTATAATGATGCCGCTTTTAATGATAATTTCATGCTATCACCTGTTCCTCCCTTTTGAAGATATTCGAAAGGATAGAGGATAATCTTCCCCACTCTTCTATTTAAAGGATAAAATGACAAGTTGTTAATCTGGACATATAGGAATTATTTGTCTGCGGGTGTCTATTGTATCTTGACTTTAGATTTGCATATTTATAATTTCTGGGACGATTATAACTGTTTGAAAAGGAAAAGTATTATTCAATTCTTTTCCTACAGGATTAACTATGTCGGAGATTTTATCTATTCGTAAATATTATAGATTTTATTGATTATATATAGAGGTTTTGTTTTAGCGGATTAGGGAATGTCATGTATCGCTGATTCGCGTATTTATTAATTAAATTTGTTAGAATTATGAGAAAATTGTTTCAATGTTTATTCCTGCTGAGCGCAGTAGTCTTGGCCGGGAGTATGTGGAGCTGTTCGGATGATGACGACCAACCGGGCACTAATGGGGAAGATTCTACTTTAGGAGTAGAAGCGCCTGCTTCGGATGCCGTGTTTGCAACTTCAGCTACTTTCAAGTTAAGCACCAAAGGGGCCGAATCGTATGTTTATAAAGCTGTGGAAGGTGCCAATGCTGCTGAACCTGACCCTGTTGTGGTCTATGCTGAGGCACAAGAGAGTGGAACTATTGTAGCCGTTACCGGTGACACGGACGAAGCTCTGGTGGCTGGCTTGGAAGGCAACAAAACATATACGGTATTTTTTATCTTCAAGGTGGGTGATGAGTATAAGATTTACTCACAGGAGATTAATACACCGGAGTACTCGCAGCTGGTGACGATTATAAAGACGGATATGTCCTCTATGACACTGCATGTGGAGGTGCCTGATGATGTCTATTACTCTTTAGGATTTATTGATAAGGAAAAATATGAGGCCTATAAGATACAATATGGAAGAACGGATATCGATTATGTAGTGTCAAGCCCCTATGGAGGTATGAAGGATCCCCGTTATAAAGGTCCTCAAAATATTACGATAGCAAATGGTGTTAATGCTTATACCGGTGCTTTTAATGAAAAGGACTATAACGATGATGTTTATCCGTATGAAGTACATCCGGGAACTGGATATGTTATTTTTGTCGCTCAATGTAATGAGGATGGTTCTTCTGAGGGGTTTGTGAACTATATTGATAATGGTGGTGGTGACGATGATGACCCCATTTTAGGCTCCAAACTACCTAATGTGAAGGAATATACTGAAGAAAAGCCGGTTAGCGAGAATATGGAATTCACGGGATTTTGTGCAAAAACCGTTCTGGTTACTCAAGAACCAAATCAAGGCAGCGGTAATGTAATGATCCATGTTGACCGGGTAACGGAAAAGACTGCTGTGGTTACTTTGACTCCGACTGACGATGTTTATCGATATGTGGTTAATGTGTCTACTAGCGAAGAAGCCGAAACTTTGATTCCTCTTCTCGGCGGTGAGGAGACTTGGCAAGCCTATATTTTGAGTTCCGGCCGTGTGTTTGACGGTGCGCAACAATTGTCTATCGAATTAAGTCCGGGAGTAAGCTACAGACTATCGGTTGTTGCTCTATATAATGAAGAATCAACAGTACAGACATTCCATGAGGAAGATGGTATTAAAGCCATTGTTTCTGATAAACCGGCTGTGGAGTTTAAAGTGACCCCATTGGCTTTGGAGAATCCTTATCAGATAGGTTTCAATATTAAAGCTCCTAATGCTGATTGTGCCGGATTTAAGTATATCATTAATTATACCAAGGAGTGGTATCCCGTGTTCAAACAACTGGAAGAAAGCGGAATGGAAGGAACTAAAGTAGAAGAAAAAATTGCTACAATGATGTCAAGTTTCGGACAACCTGTTAATGATCCTGAGATTTTGGGCAAGATTAATAGCAGTGAAGGTTGTGATCTATACTTCACTTCAATGGACGATATTGAAAGTTGGCTTATCCTGGAATCTTACAATTCGGATGAAAAGACTAAACTGTTCTATGATGGCTCTGATTATAGAGTCAAGTCGGCTCCGCTGAAACCGGAAGAACCGGTGAATAGCGAATTGTTCAGCAAACTGCAAGGTACTTGGAATGCAACAATAACCAAACCGGGTGAAGGAAACAAGCCTCTGACAATGCCTGTTACAATCGCTGCGGGTCCTGAGAAAATAGCTTCATTACCCGAAGATGTGAAAACTCATCTGGTAACTTACTACATGGATAAGAAGCATTATACAAAAGAGGCTGCTGAAAAACTTGTGCTTGATTATTTTGCACAGTATCAGGAAAGAACTGCATACTATACCCAGAAATATAAGAATATGAATTGCCTGGTGGGTACAGGATTCTCTTATAGTCCTGTTTATGCACCTTTTGCCAGCCCGTGGGATTTATTCCAGTCAACTTCATATTCCTCTTATGATACGGATGAAATGTTCCGCGATTATGGACCCAAGTTGTTCTTCCAGATTGGAAAAGATGAAGAAGGCAAGGATAAGGTTACGGTTATATCAACGATGATTGACCCGACGACCGGTTACTATAGCCGTTATATTGACCCGATGTCCGATTGGCAATATACTCTGAACCTGTATGCATACGATGCTAACCTTGCCACTAGCTTCTATATGGCAGACTTCCCGGTAGAACTGTCTGATGATATGAATACGATGACTATTAAGCCGGTTGAACAAGATGGTATAACATACACTCCAAGTATTGCAATTCAATATTCTCAAGGTGGAACTCTGTCATGGGGATATCAGGTTGATGGAACCGGTATAGTTCTGACACGTGCTGCAGAGAATGCCGCACCGGCCAATGCTACACGTGGCATTTCTACAGCAGTGATACCTGAGGTTGCTCCTAATAGCGGTAGCCACTTCCGCAGAACTCGTTCTCCTTTTGGATATGTTCCGATGGAACCGGTAGAACTGGAGATATCGTCCGGAAGTCTTACCAAGAAGAACCTGAAGAAATAATTTAGCATCATTATAAAGAACTTCTATGGGAGAGCCCTCCCTTAGAGGTTCTTTTAATATTTTGGTTATGAATAAATTAATCTATATTGTCTTTTTTCTCCTTTTCACCGTAGCGGCTTCTGCGCAAGATGCGTGGCCGGATGTGAAAGTTGAGAATGCGAAAGGTGAAGTAGTCAGCACACAGAATATACTGGGTGGGAAACCGGCGATTGTTTCTTTCTGGGGTGTTACCTGCAAGCCTTGCATGACAGAACTGAACACGCTGAATGAATTGATGGAAGAGTGGCAAGAGGAAGTTGATTTCAACATTATCGCTGTTTCCATTGACGACAGCCGTTTCACGGCGCGGGCACGTTCCATGGCAAAAGGATTTGACTGGAATTTTATTTGCCTCTTTGATAAGAACCAAGATCTGAAGCGTGCGATGAATGTGATGCTGACACCGCAGACATTCGTTGTGGATGGCAACGGAAAAGTGGTTTATGCACATACCGGTTATACGCCGGGCAGTGAATATGAATTGTTGGAGCAACTTAAAGCAATCGGCAAATAATGAAACAGGTTTTATTCTTATTGTTGTTAGTCGGCATCTGTATGCCGGAAGCAGCGGCACAGAGCAAAGGACATTTGACCGGAGGACTGGAATCGAATAGCATCTATTATGTGAAAGACAGCAAGTTGAAAGATGCCGGAAGTGTATATCCCGACGACCACTTCGGAAGCAATAACTACCTGAAACTTGATTATACACAGGGAAAATTCAGTGCTGGGATTCAGTTGGAAGGCTATCTGCCTGCTCTGCAAGGATATGATATTGGAGTATACGGTAACAAGAAAGCACTTCTGGGTGTGAAATACATCAGTTGGCAGGATGAAAACTTCGGTTTCCGTGCGGGAGATATCTTCGAACAGTTTGGTTCGGGAATGATATTCCGTAGCTTTGAAGACCGTACGCTGGGCATTAACAATTCAGTTGAAGGACTTTTCGGGTCGTATTCTTATCAGGATTATATCACGGTGAAAGGATTGTATGGGCGTCCGCGCCTGTATACCGACTATGCTGACTCGTGGGTGCGGGGGGCTGACCTCAGCATTTCTCTCGCCAGCATTGCCAATTGGCAGGGAATTCTGCTGAATGTGGAAGGAAGCTACGTGAACCGTAATGAAGAGGTGGCTGAGGATATAGCGAGTATAGCGAAGCCTAATGTAGACATGTATTCGGCACGTGCCAACTTTGACTGGAATGGTCTGAATGGCCGTGTGGAGTATGTAGGAAAAGGTAAAGATGTATCGCCTGTCTTGATGGGGACTACTGCCAAAGGGCATGGCTTATTGGCCGAATTGGGCTACAGTAATAAGGGATTCTCTATTTTGGGCACTTACCGTGAACTGAAGTATATGAGTACGAAACTCTCGCTCACAGGAAACGGGGTGGGGAATATCCTCAACTATCTGCCGGCTTTAACGCGCCAGTATACTTATATGCTTGCCAATCTGAATCCTTACCAAAGCAACGGTGAAGGAGAGAAAGGCGGACAAGTGGATGTGTACTACTCTCTGCGTAACAAGAACGACCGCAGCAAATATTGGAACTTCCATGCCAACGGGTCTATGTTCTATTCGGATAAAGCGACCACGGTAAAATCGCGTCTGTTGTGGCGGGATATCAATGCGGATGTGGAACGCCAGTGGAACAAGCAACTGAAAACGACTTTCCTGGTATCGGTGCAGGAATGGAGCCCTACTCACGGTATGGACGACAAGACTTATGTGTCGAATATATTTGTATTGGACGGACAGTATAAACTGGACAAGAAAAAGTCGATACGTGCCGAAGTGCAGTACCTCTATTCACAGGATTATGAGAAGGATTGGATTGCGGGTTTGATTGAATTCAACCTGGCACCTCGCTGGAGTTTCTCGTTGAGCGATATGTATAATATGGGTACTACGGAAGTGCACTATTACAATGGCTCAGTGAGCTATACTCGCAAAAACACACGCCTGCAGTTAAGCTATGGCCGCAATCGTGCCGGATTTATTTGTTCGGGAGGCGTATGCCGCTATACTCCCGCTTACACAGGGGCTAATCTAACATTAACTACTTCATTCTAAAAAAACAAGACTTATGAATAAATATTGGAATTTATTATTGTGTTCATTTCTGTTGGTATTTACTGCAGCTTGTTCGGGCAACTCCGACGATGAACCGGAAGGAGAGACAGGCGAACTGACGTTAATCTCTTCGGCTACTTACATTGAGAATAATGGAACGGATCAGGCTGTATTTACAGTGCTGAAAGGCAAAAAGGATGTCACGGCTGAGGCTAAGATTTACCAGAAGAAAGGTTCAAGTTTCGAACTTCTGCCTTCTGCTTCCTTTTCTTCGAAGACGCAGGGCGACTATTCTTTCTTCGCCAGCTATAATAATGAGAAATCTCCCGCAGTCGTAGTGGTGGTGACCAGTGGTATGCTGGATTTGCCCGACGACCCGCAACCGAGCAAGTTCGAAGGATTCAAACACCGCTTGCTGGCAGTGCAGGGCACAAGCCTGGGGTGTACATATTGCCCTCTTATGATTGCCGGGCTTACTGAGTATGCCAAGCTGGAAGAGAGTAAAAGCACTGTATTGGTGGCCGCACACTGCATAATGGAGGGTGATGACATGATTTCAGCATACAGCACTGCTGTAGCAAGGAGCATGAACTTCCATACGATAGGTGTGCCGATTGTGCTCTTCAATATGCGCTCAGTCAGTGAACGTGTTGAACTCAAAACAGGTGATACACCCTCTTCTGTAGCTACGCGCATCCAATCAACTGCCCAGACATTGTTGAAGGCGGAAGCCAATACTGGTATCAGTGCTGCCGTTTCGGGCACTGAGGCTTCCGGATCCATCAAGGTGACTGCTGCGGTCAAAGTAGGCAAGACCGGAAAATATCGTATCTCTGCATGGGTAGTAGAGGATGATATTTATGCAACCGGACAGTTGAACAGTTATCCTGCATTGGAAGCCAATTATGACTTCACACATCACAGCAATGTATTGCGTTGCATTTCTTCGTCCGATCCGGTGTCAGGTGTAAATCTGGGTGGAAAAGCCGAATGCCAGGCCGGTGAGACATTGAAGTTCTCTTATGAATTCAACCTGAAAGACATGGAAGTGGCCAACCTGGCTAAAGCCCGTGTGGTGTTTATCGTAACCCAAAATGAAAGCGGATCACGCTATACGGTGGACAATGCGGTTAGCTGCGGATTGAACAGCCAAGTGAAATTTGAATATAAATAAAATAAATCAAGAGAATGAAACTGAAATATTTATTCTTACTGTTGGCAGTTGCATTATTCAGTGGCTGTTCGGAAGATGATGAAGATCCTGTCCTTACTTTGCAGAAATCGGAATTGGCGGCTACTGCAGAAGGGGGAGAGTATACTATAGAAGTGGCAAGTACCAGTGCATGGACTATTTCTGCTGCACCGTCATGGGTAGCTGCAGAAAGTTCGGCTACACAAGACAAACTGGTGCTGAAGGTAAGTGAGAATCTGGGGAAAGACAGCCGTTCGGCGGACATTACGCTGACCAATGCCGAGAACCTTTCGCAGAAGGTGACGATTAAGCAGGATGCTTATGCCTTCAGTGAAAATCATTTCTATAAGTTGCCTGTGGTTTTCCATGTTCTTTATTGGAATGAAAACAATAAGTATCACTATGTGGAAAAAGGACATTTGCAGAAAGTGCTGGATAGTGTGAACCAGTATTATGATAATTGTGGCGCTGCCATGAACTTTGATTTTGTGATGGCTACGGAAGATCCGGATGGCAATAAGCTGGAAGAACCGGGAGTCAGCCGCGAGAAGTGGCAATACACAACGATGGATCCTTCTGCATTTATGGGTAGCGGCGATAAAAAATATAAGGATATATTGTGGGATCCGAGTAAATATATCAATGTGGTCTTATACAATTTCTCTGATGAGCTGGTGCTTGGCATTGCCCAGTTCCCATGGTTGCCCGAGCCTTTCGAAATGGAGGGTATCAGCCAGGTGAAGAAGGGAGCCAACTTAAATGAGAACCCCTATCCGCAATGTGTAAGCATTAATAATAAATATATTTACGACATTCCGAAGGGTGCAAACGACTATTCAATGTCGGATGTTGTTGTGACGTTATCTCATGAATTGGGACATTTCCTGGGATTGTATCATGCATTCAATCAGTTGCTGAATGGCAATACAAATAGTAACGAAGATTCTGACTACTGCACAGACACTCCTCCTTATAATAAATATCAATATGACGTCAAACTGACGAACTATCTGACCTATTATGGTGATATCACGAAGACAACCTCTGACGGTTATAAGGAATTTGTGATGCGTACTCATAGCAAGACAGGTGAGAAGTTCCGTTCAACCAATATCATGGATTATGCCATTTCGGATGCCAATGCGTTCACGGCAGAACAGGCTGCGCGGGTGAAATACATTCTGCACCATGCGGTTTTTGTCCCGGGTCCGAAGGATTATACCGGCACCGACTTCACAACCACAAGACATAATACTTCTGATTTCCGTTTTACTCCTCAATTCATAGAATAAGAAGGGAAAACAGGAAACTCAGCGATGATCCAGATTGAAATGCGGGAAGAACGGAGAATTTATTTGATTCTCCGCGCTTCCCGCACTTTTTAGGTATCTATTCTTCTATAAGTTAGTAACCCTTTACTTATCAGTATATTTCAGACAGCTCACCGTACCGTCCATTGTCATCACAATCACCTTCCCTTTTCCTGCATTTTTCAGGGAAGTAATGGCCGAATGAGAAATCTTGTGAGACCATGCGATGCCGCTTCCGTCCGCCTTCACGGCATACAGTACGCCGAACTCGGTAGGGATGAAAACCAGCTGTCCGGTTGTTTCCATGCGGGTGGGGATGAAATTGCTTTCGTATGGCATAACTGTGCTCCAGAGTGAGTGATACTTGCCGTGAGCAATATCCACAGCAGTGATCGTGTTCTTAATCCCCTTCACATACATGGTTTTTCCGTCCGGTGAAAAGCCGAGTGACTCCCGGCCTTTGGCTTCGTCGGATGCCCAGATTATTTCTCCGTTTCCGGGTTGGAAGGCCCGGACGAAGTAATCGGAACTGAGGACTATGACTTGTTCAGCTTTCTTGTTTTGCTCGGTGTAAGGCAGCACTACCGGCCAGCAAGCGCCCGGTGAGAAGTATCTGCCACGCTTGGTATCGAACTCCCAGACTTTTTTCCCGTCCTTCCGGTCGATGGCATAGAACATGGCACCCCAGGTTCCTATGTATACACGTTCCTTGTCTACTGCGGGGCGTGCTTCTATGTAGCCTTGCAATCCGTCACAAGTCCAGTTTACGCTGCCGTCCGCCAGTTTCAGCGAATAGAATTTGCCATTGCTGCTGCCTATGTAGATGGTTTCATCGGCAACGACAGGACAAGCAACAATCGGATAGTTGGTGTTGTACTTCCAGCGCACTGTGCCTTGCTTCCTATCCAAAGCATAGATAAAACCGTCGCAGGAAGAAACAATCACGAGTTTCGGTGTAATGAAAGGAGCGGAGAAGATTTTATTTCCGGTGGTGTAAGTCCACAAAGTCTTACCAGTGGTGGCGTTCAGCGCATGAACCACACCTGCGGTATTGGTGTAAACATACAGGTTACCGTCGATGTTCCCCTGTGAGGCTACATCAGTAACATCCTTGAGTCTCCAGACCTCACTGACTGACGGATAAGCGGCATTGACGCTAAAATCCGGACGATAATAAACAGTATCTTTCCTTTCGTGTAGGGGTGCCAGATTGATAGTATTCCAGGCCGGGCGCGTTTCGCTCTTGATGATGCGTTCGCGGAATTCCAGTTTATCTCCGTGCAGGGTAACGAGGTTGTAGCCTCCTATCGGGTCTTTCCTTCTCAGGGAGGAACGGCCGATGACGGCGGGAATACCTTCTGCATCATAGGCACGGTTCACGTGCAGATGTCCGCCAAGGATGGCTTGGATATTGCGTGTTTTAAGAATATTGACCACCTCATACCAATTGCTTAAATCCCGGTCGATAGGAAAATGATTGATGAAGATGATGGGTTGCTCCGGAGGAGTGGCGCGTACAATGGAGTCGAGCCACAGGATTTCTTCACGCGGAATGTGGGGTGGTCCCATGCGGAGGCTCGGTCCGGCACCGCAACCGATGAAGCGCACCCCTTGCCAATCGTAATAAAAATGGGATGCCCGGAAAATCTTGTCGAACATGGTACAGCCGTTTTCACTCCAGTTCACATCATGATTGCCCGGCAGCAGGAAATAGGGCTTGCGGAAATTCTTCAGAATCTCCTGCAACAGGTGGAATTCTTTCGTATCACCGAATTCCGTTACATCACCACTGAGAATGGTGAAGTCTACAGCCGGATTGGCATTGATGTCTTCAATGGATTGCCGCAGGTCATCTTCGGCATAAGTGAAAGAATTGAGATGTACATCGCTGAGCCAGGCGAAAGTAAAGGCTCGTTCTTTGCCGTCTTGCCCGTAGGAGAGGACTGACAGCGCCATCACGCAGACGGCCAATAAAACTCTTTTCATAAATCTTTGGGGGTATTAGTAAGTGTTCCCTCAAAGATATGGATTTTTTGGTTAAAACCAACTTAGTCAATAGTCAAAAAGTACTCATTCAGGTTCTGGGTTGGCTTCAGGTCCAGTTTCTTCCTTAATCGGTACCGGTTATTTTCCACCGCACGGACGGAGAGATTCATCAAGGAAGCGATATCCTTCGTCTCCAGGTTCAGTTTGAGGCAGGCACAAAGACGCAGGTCATTGTTGGTGAGTTGCGGATGCATCTCTTTCAGCCGTTTGAAGAAGTTACGATGCTTCTGCTCGAACTTGATGAGGAACATTTTCCAGTCGTCCTCCGTATCGAGGTTGTTGGCAAGCAGGATGTTTATCTTCTGATAGAGGGGCAGCAATCCCTTCTGTGTATTCTTGGCGCAGATTTCATCTACTATATCCTTCAACTTCAGAATGAGTTCGTTCTTATGGATAATGAAAGAAGTTTGGGTGAAAATTTCGGCATCCTTCTCTTCTATCTCATTTTGCAACTGCTCGTTCACCATACGCAGATACCTCGCCTCCTGTGCTTTCAACCTGCGCAGATGCTTGGCTTGCAGGCGCCGCTTCGTCAAATAGAAGGCACCCAACAGGGTAGTGATAGTGAGTACCCCGCAGGTGAGATACCACCAGACAGTATTATACCACGGAGGCAGTACTTCAAAATTCAGCAGCGTATCCGGTGAATAGTTGTTCAGGCCATCCGTCGTGCGCAGGCGCAAAGTATATTTGCCTTGGGGAAGACGGGCATAAGAGACGCTGTTCAGACGTTTGGGAGCACTCCAGGTGCTGTCCATCTCCATCAACTGATATTGCACGAAGAGATTTTCGGCAAAGGCGGCATTGACGGAAAAGCCGACGGTGACTGTGTTATCTTCATACGCCACCTGGATATCCCGGCTCAAATCCATAAATCCGGCGTTCACTTCTCTTCCCGTATGCACAAACTCAAGGTTGGGAGCCGACAATTGTACGGTCTGCCGCTTGCTGCGGTGGGAGTTGTGGAGGATGAATCCGGCATCCAGGCAGATGAGCGACAGAGAGTCGTTGAGGACAGAAGCGTTTTCGAAAGCGGTGATGAGCGAAAGGTTGTCCGCCTCCACCTTATAGGCTTCCCGGATGCGGGCGATGTAGCCGTCGTAGAAGAAACGGTAGACGGATGAACCGGTGATGGCCCAATTCTCCTCGCTGTCAATCGGCACAATTCTTTTGAGGTCATATATCGCTTCGAAGCAACGGTTCAGATGCTGCTCAAGTTGCAGGTTATCGTTAATTTCATCGTAGATGTAAAAACGGTTGTTACCCAGAAAGAGGATGCGTCCGCCCGATTTGAACAATTGCAGGTGGGAAGGCAGCGAATTGTTTTTCTCATTGCCATAATAGGTATAGTAGCGGAAAGAATTCAACTCATCATTCAGTCGGCACTTGTAGACACCCCGGCTGGCGGTTTCCAGCCAGATATTTCCCAAGTGGTCCGTTTCGGCATTGTATATCGGGTCCGAAATCTGCCTCATGGCATTCAGTTCTCCGGTAGACTTGTTCAATATCAGCATCTCTTCGTAGGTGATGATAATCTGTATAGGTTTGCCGTTGATATTCGCATCGAGGGTGCGGAAGACTCCCGTATTGATGCGATAGGGATGCCGGATGTGCAGATCGGGAAGAATTTCGAGCAACCCGTTGGTGTGTGAGCAAAGCAGACGTCCGTCAGTTTGCTGGAAAGACCATACTTGCCCCTGGGTACCCTCTATCAGTTTGAGGGAAGAAAAGATGTCCAGGTCGTTGAGTCTGCTTTGCGGAGTGTAATATACGCCTTGGTTGGTGCCGATAAACAGATGGTCGTTCCAGACAGTGGCACTGTAGACGCCTCCGAAACCGCCGTCCGTAGACCGGTAATAGCTTAGTCCGTCCGTATAGCGGATATAGGCCAGCCCGCGGTCCAGTGCCACCCAGATGTTGTTCTGATTGTCCTCGTAGAGTGAAAGGACGGTGTTGTTCTGCAGAGTGTTGGCGCTGGAGAAGTGATTGAGGATGTTTCCCTCGGTATCGACCTCGTACACCCCGCTGAGTTGCGTACCCAGGTAATAGGTATTCCGTTTGGCGGAATAGATGGCGCAGTTCAGTTCCTGCCCTGCCAGTTGGCGTGAGAGGGAGAGATTCCAGGGGATGAAGTTTTTCCGGTCGTAGAGGTATATTTCGCCGGTGGAAGTACCTACCAGATAGCGGTCGGTGCCATAAGGCAGAATGACCCGTGTGGTGGTACCGTTCAGGAATTCGCTGCCGGGCATCCGGATGAGTTTGCCGTTATCCAGTTGGTAGAGTGCTCCGTACATCTCCTGTACCCAATATTCGTTGCGCACTTTCAGCAACAGGAGGAAAGCATTCGGACCTTCAACCGGAGTGATTGTCTGGTGGTCGTATACATATATGTGGCTGAAAGACTGGAAATAAACTTTCTCCCCGTCTATCCAGATGCGCCAAAAACTTTGATTGTCCAGGGGATTTTCCCCTTTGATCATGCTCTTCAAAGAGGTGTATTTCAGTTCTCCCGACTGGTCGCGGTCCCATCGTCCCAAGTCTTCGGAACCACCGCTATAAATGGTCTGATGGTCTGCTACGGCTATGGCACGCACGAGGTCGGCGTTAGGAGTCTGAAAGAGTTTCCACTCCATGCCGTCGGATGCCAGCAGGCCGATGCTGTTGCCGAAGTACATGATGCCTTTCTCGTCCTGTCCGATAGACCAGTTTTTGTTGGCTGCATGATATTTGTCACGTGAGAGATTGGATACATAAGGCTTCTGGTTGGCAATTATCGGTATGCAGGTGAAAAGACACGCAAAGGTGACTAATAAGTGCTTTCGAATGTCCATAATAGGTTGAATAAAGGTTAGTGAAGGCTTTCGACCTTACTGTTTTTTCTTGGGACAAAGATAGTTAATTTAAGGTTAGTGCAAAAATATGGGGGTATTTCTTATCACCGCCACGGGGAGGGGAATGCCGGCTATGCTTCTGAGCTGATTTGTGACGGACTCTAAGGTAAGTAGGGGCAGGCTGAGGTTATACTTGTGACTATCATCAATACGGATGATGGTAGGCATCAATACGGATGATGATATCTTCAAGTATAACCTTGCCCTGTCTCTGTTTGGCTCTTTGCCCGGCTGACTCAGAATCCCAGCTTCTTTAGTCCTGCCTGCACATCGGGATGGCTCATGAAGAGTTTCCAGAGCAGACCGCTCCGGTAGTTCTCTATCATGACGGCTATCGGACCTTGGTCGATGGCAAGGTATCGTTTGGGATACCAGTCTTCCGTCTCACTGAAAGCATCATAGAACCCATACGGACCGAATACTTTCTCGCCCATGTCATAAAGATGCCGCATCACTTCCAGCGAATATTCCGGAGTGTAGACAATGGATGAAAGGGCGGCGGTGGGGGAGATGACGCTCAGGTCATCCTGTTCATCGGGCTTGTGGGCAACGTATCCGTTGACGGAATAGCTGGCGGTCAGTCCCCAGCAGTCGGGACCGAAACCTTTCCAGTTCTTCGGGTTGCGGATGCAGTAGGCGCGGTTGACGAGAGCCAGGTTACGCATTTCGTCGAAATAGCTGGCACAGTATTCATCTTTCAAACCTGTCGGATTCAGACCGAGGAAAGAGTAATGGGCCCAGAAGAGGGGACTGACTTCGCAACCCTGGTAGCGCAGGTGCAGGTCGATGCCCTCCACTTTGTGGGGAGCGACGATGGCGCCGTTCTGTGCCCAGCCCTCGTGATAGACGGCGGCAGGAACGCCATGTGTGGGCGAGGCGGCGGCAAGAATGTACAGGATGAGACACTCGTTGTAGCCGTGGACGGGGAAGTTCATTTCCCAACCGTACTCCGGGCTCCAATGCCAGTAGAGCACATTCTGCTCGTCCTGTCGGTAGAAGTTCCATTCTACGTCACGCCAAAGGGTATCGATACGCTGTGCGAGGGCTTGTTCTTCGGAGGAACCGTTGATGTAATATTGATGTACGGCAAGCAATCCCTGCATGAGGAAGGCGGTTTCTACGAGATCGCCGCCGTTGTCTTTTCGTCCGAAGGGCTTCACCTTGCCGGTTTCTCCATACCACCAATGGGGATAGACACCGTGAAAGCGGTCGGCCGTCTCAAGGAAGGAGACAATCTTTTTCATACGGGCAAGTCCCTCGCTGCGGGTGACGTAGCCGCGGTCGATACCGGCCAGAATGGCCATAATGCCGAAACCGCTGCCGCCGGAGGTCACAACGTTCCGGTCGTCTTCGGGATAGACGCCGTCCATGTGGATGCGCTCGGGGGCGAGGCCGCTGTTCGGTTCGGCGCCGTCCCAGAAGTAATTGAAAGTACTCCGCTGTACGGTATCCATCAGGGCTTCGTCGCTCATCGGAACCGGCTGGCTGTCGGGACTTTTGCATTGTGTGAAGACCGGCAACAGCAGGAGGAATAGTAGGCTATGGTACATCTTCATAGTTATACTTATTGAAGTGTTAAATCAACGAGAACAGGGCAGTGGTCGGAGAGGAAACCGTTCTCCGGGGCATCCTGGATGACACGGTAACGGGTGGCTTTCGTTCCGCCGGTTGCAAATACGTAGTCCAACAATACGCGTTCTTCTGCCGGCAGGCGTCCGAAGTCGTGGAAAGACCAGGACGGACCATAGGTGACGGTTGCCGTTTTCGCGGTGTTTTCCATTCCTCCTTTTTCCAGAGTCTGCAAGGGGGCTTCATTAGGTGTACAGTTGAAGTCGCCGGTGATGACGGCAGGCATACCCGGAGCTATTTCTCCGATTTTATTCAAGATGAGCTGTACACCTTCTTTACGGGCTATTGCTCCGTCGTTGTCCAAGTGGGTATTGAAGAAGACGAGTTTCTTTCCGTTGCTCTTTTCTTGCAGGATGGCCCAGGTGGTGATGCGGTTGTAAGAGGCGTCCCAGCCTTTGATGCCGATGGTTTCGGGCTGTTCACTGAGAGAGAAATTGCCGTATTCTACGAGGGTGAACCGTCCGGTATTGAAGAATATCGGGCAGTATTCGCCTGCCTCCTTGCCATCGTCGCGTCCCACGCCCAAAGCGGTATATTGTGGAAGACCTTGTTTCAGGTCTTCCATTTGGTTATGGCATACTTCCTGCATACCCAGCAGGTCGGGTTGATAATAGGCAATCATCCGGCAGATGTTGTCTTTACGGTATTTCCAGTTGTTGGCGCTGTCAGAGGGGGCATCCAGGCGGATGTTGAAAGTCATGACTTCCAGAGGTCGCTCATTCCGGGCTGTATGGCTTTTACAGCCGCAGAGGAATAGCAGGCCGCAGATGCAGGTAAGTAAAACCGTGTGTTTCATGTTTTCTTGTTTTTAATTGAGTAATTATTTTAGGGTCAATCGTGCTGTTTTTACTGCTTGGCTGCTACCGCCGATCATTATGTTGAAGTCTCCCGGTTCGGCCACATGATTGAGGTCGTAGTCGTAGAAACGTAATAATTCAGGAGTTATCTTGAAAGATATCGTCTTGCTTTCGCCGGCTTTGATGAAGACTTTCTCGAAGCCTTTCAACTCCTTTACCGGGCGGGTGATGCTTCCTACAAGGTCGCGGATGTAGAGCTGTACGACTTCCGCACCGTCGCGTTTGCCGGTGTTGGTTACGCTGACTGTGGCAGTGACGGAGCCGTCTTGTCCCATAACCGTTTTATCCAGAGTGATGTCACTGTACCGGAAAGTGGTGTATGACAAACCGTAGCCAAACGGATACAGCGGTTCGTTATCCACATCCAGATAATTGCTGCGGAACTTCTCGAACCATTTGCCTTCTGCCAGTGGGCGTCCGGTATTCTTGTGATTATAGAACAAAGGTATCTGTCCCACATTCTTCGGGAATGTCATTGTCAGCTTGCCACTTGGGTTTACGTCGCCAAACAGTACGTCACCGATAGCGTATGCGGCTTCACTTCCGCCGAACCATACATTCAGGATGGCAGGTACATTCTCCTGTTCCCAGACGAGCGTCAGCGGGCGGCCGGTAAAGAGGGTGAGTACAACAGGCTTTCCTGTTTTCAGCAAGGCTTCGAGTAAAGTGCGCTGTACATCGGGAATATTCAGGTCGGTACGGCTTGAACTCTCACCGGTCATTTCGGAAGATTCACCCAGTGCGGCAACAATAACATCGGCACCGGCGGCTACTTTCAACGCCTCGTCCAGCATTTCCTTATCCGTGCGATTGTCGCGGTTCAGCGAACGGCCGAACATCGTGGCACGTTCCTCATAGGCTGCGTCGCTGATGAGGTTACTGCCTTTGGCGTAAGTGATGTTCACCTTGCCTGCCATCATTTCCTTCAGTCCTTCGTATACGGAAGGATAATCGTTGAGGCGGGCGGCTACACTCCATGTTCCCGGCATATTGCTGCGGGTATTTGCCAGGGGGCCGATGACGGCAACCGTACCTTCTTTCTTGAGGGGGAGGAGAGGTTCGGCAGAGCCCGGATGTATGCTGCCATTCTTTAGCAGAACGAAACTCTCACCGGCAATCCGCCGGGCTGCCTCACGATGTTCTTTGGTGAAGATTTCACGTGCGGGACGTTTCAGGTCGCAGTATTTGTATGGATTATCAAACAAGCCCAGTTTGTATTTGGCTTCGAGTATGCGGCGGCATGCCGTGTCCAGTGTTTCCATGCTGATTTTGCCTTCGTCAATGGATTTCTTGACAGTGCCTACAAAGCCTGCGCTCACCATATCCATATCCACGCCTGCATTGAGTGCGCGTGCGGAAACGGTCTGCAAATCACCGATGCCGTGCGCAACCATTTCGGCAATGCCGGTAAAGTCTGTAACAACAAAACCGTTGAAACCCCATTGCTTGCGAAGCACGTCCGTCATCAACCATTTGTTGGCTGTGGCGGGCACACCGTCTATTTCGTTGAAAGAGGCCATCACGCTGCCTACCCCTGCATCCACAGCCGCCTGGTAAGGGTACAGATATTCATTGAACATACGGTTGCGGCTCATGTCCACCGTATTGTAATCGCGTCCGGCTTCTCCTGCACCATATAGGGCAAAGTGCTTTACGCAGGCCATGATTTCATTGTTATGTTTCAGCTGATTGTCGAGGTCTGCACCCTGATAACCTAATACCATTGCCCGTGCGATGGCTCCTCCCAGGAACGGGTCTTCGCCATTACCCTCGCTGACGCGTCCCCACCGCGGGTCACGGCTGATGTCCACCATTGGACTGAATGTCCATGAGATGCCGTCGGCACTGGCTTCTGTAGCTGCAATGCGGGCCGATTGCTCGATAGCAGCCATGTCCCATGAACAGGAGAGCCCCAGTGGGATGGGGAAGATGGTTTCGTAGCCATGCACTACGTCCATACCGAACAGCAGAGGGATGCCGAGGCGTGATTTCTCTACTGCCAGCTTTTGTACATCACGGATTTTATCCACTCCTTTCAAGTTGAAGAGGCCGCCTACCAGTCCTTGTTCAATCTTTTTGGCAACGTCGCTGCTTTGTGCCTGTCCGGTGGTGATTTCTCCGGTCACGGGCAAGTTCAGCTGGCCGATTTTCTCTTCTACGGTCATTTTCTTCATCAGTTCCGTTACGAACTTGTCCATCTCCCGGGGGGTATCTTTCGGGTTGTTTTTCCCCGGCATGGCCGTTGTCATCAGAGCGGATAAAGAGAAAGCTATAAATAATGCTCTTTTTTTCATACCTATATGTTATAATTTGAAATATCTCAAGTTGAAGTATCTGAACGAAGTGAAGAATCTACTCTCTTGAATATTGAGAAGAGATTCTTCGACAACGTTTAGGATGACAGAATGATACGTTTATCAGACTCTTGGAAACTCCTCCGTTGGTAGGGGAATTCGGATATCAACGTGCTGTATTGATTCTGCCAACGAATATTTATTCATCTTTAGGCTCTTTCAGTAAATCAGGAATCTGAGTGTACTGGTTGAAAGGAAGCGGTAAAAGTGCCTTGTCTTCCGACCATCCCTTCAATTCTGTCTTAGCCAGACCGGTGCGTACAAGGTCGTTGTAACGTTCACCCCATTCGCACACCAGTTCCATGCGGCGTTCATCAATAACCTGTTGGAAGGTTACATTGGTAAGTTCCGGCATCTGTGCGCGTCTTCTTACTTCATTGAACGGGGCGTCACCACTCTTGCCATTCTTTATTTTGGCTTCGGCATTCATCAGCAGTACATCGGCATAGCGGAAAATGCGGGCATTGTTGTTTGTGCCATATTTCGTGCGGCCCGGAGTCAGCTGGTTGAGTGGGGTATAAGCCTTTCCGTTCCAACAGTCAGTTTTCTTTGGGTCTACCTGAGCACGGATATAATCGCCGTCCGGTGTGGTTGAATCTGCCAGTAGGAACGAAGTGGTGGCGCGTATCGTCTCTCCACGGGCATATGCCCAGTCACGGAAGGATTTAAGGATTCCGCAATCTCCCCAGCCACTGATGTCGCTACCGGAATTGTTGGGACCCTGGCAAACAAACCACTGGTCGCCGTCAATCAAATCACCTGAACCATTGCCGAAGTCGGTCATCTGGCATTCGAACATAGACTCGTCACAAAGTTTTCCGGGAATCTTGAACAATTGATAGAAGTCGGGATAGAGTGAGAAGTTACCATGCTCGATAATGTCGTCCGTCAGTTCTTCCACCTTTGCATAGTTACCCATGTTCAGATGGATCTTAGCAGCCAGCATAGCAGCGGAAAAAGCTGTTACGGCTCCCTTGTGTTCACTTTGATTGGGACGGATGCGCGGCATATTGTCCATGCCGTACTGCAAATCTTCCAATGCGTATTTGTTTACCGCGTTGGCAGTGGAACGGCTCAAATCAACCTGATTATTGTCACGAAGAATAGTGACGGGACCGAAAGCCTGAACCAGACGGTAGTAAGCATAGGCACGCATGAACATCACTTCACCACGATAGGCCTTGTAATTCTTCATATCGTTATCGTTGGTGATATTCTCAGCGTATAAGTCCAGCGACTCGATGGCCGCGTTGGCGGTTTTGATAATGTTGTAGTATTGCATCCACAACTCATTGAATCCCCAGAAAGAATCGTTGTACTTATATTCGCTCAGGTTGTAATAGTCGCTGCCATTCCATTGGCCGCTGAATACGTCCTGGTCGCGGATGGTCGTAATTTCCCAAATCACCCAGTGCAAACCGCTGGTACGGATCTTTGCATACACACCTGATACCGGTTGGTACATATTACTGATATTGGTATAATCCACCTTCTCCTCCGGAACTTTACCTTCGGGCTCTTTATCCAGAAAACCATTGCAGGATGCGAATGATAACACCATCAGGGCGGACACTATAAATATGAAAGGTCTTATTAATGTTTTCATTTGTTCTAAATTATTAATGGGTTATTTCTTAGAAATCGATTCTCAAACCTAATGTATAAGTCGATGTCAAAGGATATACTTCTGTATCCCAACCTTGGCTGTCGGACAATTCGGGAGTGAATGCGTTGGCCTTGAAGGTGGTGAACGGACGGTCGGCAGTCAGACTGAGGCGCAGGCCCGGCATGGTATAGTTGCCTAACTTGAGGTTACGGAATGTGTAGCCGAGTGTAATGTTCTGGATGCGGAAGTAGTCGGCGCTTTCTACAAAGTAAGAGCTATACTTCTGGTCGCTTACATTCCAGGGTTTCAGCAGGGCGGCAGCTGAAGGGTCAGAGTTTGTAGAACCTGGTCCAGTCCAACGGTTTTCGTATTGGGCACGGTCGAAGTTATAGTTTTGCGAGGAATAGCGGAGCGCACGCTTACGGTTGAACATCTGAGCTCCGGCCTGTCCGTAAGTGGTCAGTTGGAAGTCGAGGTTCTTGTAATTGAGGCCGAGGTTGATGCCATAAGTGAAGTTGGGGATATAAGAGCCCAATGTGGTACGGTCGTTTCCGTCGAGAACACCATTCCCGTCGAGGTCGGCATACTTCAAGTCGCCCGGTACACAGCCGTTGGCAACCGCAATAGGGTCAGCGGCAACTTCCGCATCAGTTTGATAAACGCCTATCATCTTGAATCCATAGAATGAGTTCATTTCTTTTCCTACGATATTCACTGTTTTGCCTCCTCTGATGATGCTGTTGCCGTTCAGGTCTTTCACGCGATTTCTTAAGGTAGAGAGATTCACACCTATATTATAGGAGAAATCTCTGCCGATTTTATCGTTCCAGTTGACGCTTACGTCAATACCGGAGTTGAGAATCTTACCGTAGTTACCTGCAAGGGTAGTGGTGCTGAACGGGAGAAGCGGAGCGATTACGGCATTATTGGTCATACGGTGATAGTAATCGACGTCAATGTTCAGGCGATTGTTCAGCGTGATGAAGTTTACACCGGCATTCCACTCTTCAACAACTTCCCATTTCAGCCAACTGAAGTATGTAGTGTTCTGATAACCTGCAATGGTAGAGTTGCCGAATACACCGGATGCAGCGTTACCGGTAGCGATAGAAGCAAAGCCATCACTTGCCGCAACATGGTCGTTACCCAGCTTACCCCAGCTTGCACGCAGTTTCAGGAAGTCAATCCATTCCCGGTCTTTCAGGAACGATTCTTCCGACAGAACCCAGGCGGCACCTACTGAAGGGAAGTAACCCCAATGTTCCTGGTACTTGCTGGAACCGTCGGCGCGCATCGTAAACATCAGCAGATATTTGTCATCGTAATTGTAGTTGAGGCGGGCAAAGTAAGAAAGACCTCTGTAACAGTAGCCATCATCCTTTACGGTAGCACCTGCCGCATCACCGTTCTTGATGTACCAATATTCATCCGCTCCATCGGGAACGTTGCTTGCTTTACCTTCGAACATACGCCATTGTTCCTGACGCATGGAGTAACCTGCCATTGCACCGAATCTGTGTTTTCCCCATTGGTCATTGTAGGTCAGGGTATTGTCCCAGATATAGTTATAGTACTTGTTTTCGTTCTTTGTAAGTTGGGTGGTGGCTGATTGCTGCCAGCTGCTTACGTAGTACTTCGGAGTAAACTCACGGCCTTGGGTGGAAAGGAAACTATAAGAATAGTTTGTCTTGAAATTCAGTTTACTGGGGATGAAGTCTATCTGTGCATAGAAATTACTCAGTACCTGATAATTCTCTTTGCTTGAGTCGAAATATTTGGCAGTTGCAATGGGATTATAGAAGTTTGACGTATAACCGATTGCGTCCGGAGAGCCAAATTTATCCGGGAAACCTTTCTCGTTAAATTCGTCATCATAAAGAGCTACGATAGGCGGACAGTTGAAAGCCTTCTGCCATGCCTGGTTATTGGGCACCTGCTGGGTGGAGTTACTGAACACGCCGTTGAAGCCGACTTTCAGCCAGTTCGTTGCATCATAATCGACAGAGCCACGGAAGTTCATGCGTTTATAGTTGTTGTCAACATCCATAATACCGTCTTGATACAAATAGCTCACACCAACAGAATAAACGGCTTTCTCCGAACCACCGTTGATGTTCAAACTGTGGTTGGTGATGGCGGCAGTACGCAAAAGCTGGTCATACCAGTCATTGTCTGCTTTGAAAGTCCAGTTGTGAAAGTCGGGGTCGTCATGACTGCCGCCGTATTTGTCGATGGACTGTATGAAGTGCGTCTTATAGGAGTCGAAGTTACCTTCGAGAAGCATGGTTGCATATTCGTGCGCATTACAGAGCTCGAGCACATTGGAGGCTTTCTGAATACCTACATAACCATCGTATGTAATCTTGGCCTTTTGGTTGCGTGAGCCTTTTCTGGTAGTAATCAGTACGACGCCGTTTGCGGCGCGTACACCATAAATAGCGGCTGCCGAGGCATCTTTCAGAATAGACATTTCCTGAATATCTGCATTGTTCAGGAAGTTGATGTTATCATAGAACATGCCATCTACCACGAACAGCGGTGTGCTGTTGGAGAAAGAACCGACACCACGGATTTGGACGGTAGGACCTTCGCCCGGGGCACCATTATTCACAATATTGACACCGGGGACTTTTCCCTGGAGGGCTGCCATTGGGGTAGGCGACGGCACGGCTGCAAGTTCTTCACCCTTGACTACCGTGATCGGTGCTGTCAGGTCTTTGGCCTTTGCTGCACCATAGCCGATAACAATAACCTCTTCCAACTGCTGTGAATCTTCTTTTAGTGTCACATTAATGACCGAACGTCCGTTCACCTTTACATCCTGTGTCAGCATACCTATATAGCTGAAGATGAGTGTTCCGTTTCCGGGAACATCCTTTAATGTATATTTACCATCCAAGTCGGTAACCACACCATTGCCGGTACCTTGCACGAGGATGGATACACCAATCAGTGCGTCACCCGAGGTATCGGTTACGACGCCTGTCACTGTTTTGGTTTGGGAGATTGCCGGCATTGTCACCAATAGCAGGCATGCCGCTAATAATAGATTTTTCAGCCATGAGGCTTTTTTCAGAAGATGTGTCTTACTCTTCATCGCATTAAATTTTTTAGTGGATAACTCAGTTTCTTTTATTCTTCGCTCTGCGCAGGGCTTGAATTCAACTTCATCGCAAATGTAGGAATTTCAGGAAACGGAAAGCAAAAAAGATATTCACCACAAATACATCTCCCCGATTTTTAACAAACAGGAGACTACTCATTTACTACTCAAATTGATTTAATGCGTTGTTTATTAGAATTATAAAGATAGGGACGTAAGGATTGACTTTTGAAAAAACGGAAGCCGGCAACGGGGATTGTGTACTGTTGTCGGCTTCTTTTTATTTAATTATATGAATCAGTAGTTGAATTTACCTCCTTTCTGTAGCGGTTATGAATGAATTTCAACTCCTGATTCGTTTTAATTGCTGATTGAGAATCCCAATTTCTTTAGTCCTGCCTGTACATCCGGATGACTCATGAAGAGTTTCCATAGCAATCCGGTGCGGTAGTTCTCTATCATGACGGCTATCGGGCCCTGGTCGATGGCGAGATAACGTTTGGGATACCAGTTTTCCGTTTCGCTGAAGGCATCGTAGAAACCGTAAGGGCCAAAGACTTTGTCACCCATTTCGTAGAGATGGCGCATGACGGCAAGGGACTGTTCCGGGGTATAAACGATGGATGACAGGGCGGCGGTGGGGGAGATGACGCCGTGATCGTCTTTCTCGTTCGGCATATGGGCGGCATAGCCGTTGACGGAGTAGCTGGCGGTCAGTCCCCAACAGTCGACACCGAAGCCTCTCCAATGTTTCGGATTACGGATGCAGTAGGCACGGTTGACGAGGGTCAGGTTGCGCATCTCGTCGAAGTAGCTGGAGCAGTATTCGTCTTTCAGCCCTGTGGGGTCCAGACCGAGGAAGGAATAGTGAGCCCAGAAGAGAGGGCCTGCTTCACAGCCCTGGTAACGCAGATGGAGTTCGATACCTTCGACTTTGTGGGGTTCGACGATAGCGCCGTTTTGTGCCCAACCGTCATGATAAACGGTAGCGGGAACTCCGTGAGTAGGCGATGCGGCGGCAAGGATGTACATGATGAGACATTCGTTGTAGCCGTGAACGGGAAAGTCCATAGCCCAACCGTATTCGGGACTCCAGTGCCAATAGAGGACGTTCTGGTCGCCCTGACGGTAGAAGTTCCAGTCTACATCACGCCAAAGAGTGTCGATGCGGCGGGCAAGAGATTGCTCGCGGGCTGTCAGGGTACTGTCGGCTTGGGAAGAATCTCCTTGAGAATAATCTTTGGGAGATACTCCTTTGTCGTTACCGTTGACGTAGTATTGGTGTGCGGCAAGCAGTCCTTGTATGAGGAAGGCCGTTTCGACGAGGTCACCGCCGTTATCTTTCTGCCCGAAGGGTTTCACTTTTCCGGTATCTCCATACCACCAGTGTGGATAAGCACCGTGGAAGCGGTCGGCTTTTTCGAGGAAGGAAACTATCTTTTCCATACGGGCGAGACCTTCGGCACGGGTGATGTAACCACGGTCAATACCGGAAATCAGGGCCATGATGCCGAAGCCACTACCGCCGGAGGTGACGACGTTCTGATCTTTTTCGGGATAGATGCCGTCCATGTGGATGCGTTCGGGAGCAAGACCGCTGTTGGGTTCGGCACCCTCCCAGAAGTAGTTGAAAGTAGTGCGCTGGACAGTGTCCATGAGGGCATCATCGGTAAGCGGGGAGGTACTGCCGGATTTAGAGTTCTTGCAGCCTCCAAGAAAGAGGAGGAAGAAGAGGGGAAAAAGGTATTGAGGTATATGCTTCATATTAATAAAGGGTTAATGAGTGAATGATGATATAAATGATAATTTAATGAAGAATGATGAATGAAGAATGAAGAATTTGGCTGCGCTATGCAAGCATGTCGCTAGGTAATTCTTCATTCTTAGTTCTTCATTTCGATAAATTATCATTTCAGAGTCAACCTTGCCGTCTTCACAGCCTGGCTGTTTCCGCCGATCATGATATCAAAATCACCCGGTTCTGCAATGTAATTCAGGTTATAATCATAGAAACGTAGCAGGTCGGGGGTAATCTTGAAAGATACCGTCTTGCTTTCTCCGGCGCGGAGGAAGATTTTATTGAAACCTTTCAGTTCGCGTACCGGACGGGTGATGCTTCCTACAAGGTCGCGGATGTAAAGCTGTACCACCTCTGCACCGTCACGTTTTCCGGTATTGGTTACGGTGACTACGGCCGTCACGGAACCGTCTTTCCCCAGTGTCGGCGTGCTCAGAGCAATGTCGCTGTATTGGAAAGTGGTGTACGACAAACCATAACCGAAAGGATACAGCGGTTCATTGTCCACATCCAGATAATTGCTGCGGAACTTCTCGAACCATTTGCCCTCCGCCAACGGGCGTCCGGTGTTCTTATGATTGTAGAACAAAGGTATCTGCCCTACATTCTTCGGGAAAGTCATTGTCAGCTTGCCACTCGGATTTACGTCACCGAATAAGACGTCACCGATGGCATAAGCTGCCTCACTACCGCCGAACCATACGTTCAGAATGGCAGGAACGTGTTCCTGTTCCCAGGTCAGCGTCAGCGGACGACCGGTGAAGAGAGTCAGTACAACGGGCTTACCGGTTTTCAGCAGAGCTTCCAGCAAAGTGTGCTGCACGTCGGGCAAGCCAAGTTCCGTGCGACTACTGCTTTCACCGCTCATTTCGGAAGACTCGCCCAGTGCGGCTACGATTACATCGGCTCCGGCGACCGTCTGAAGGGCTTCGTCCAGCAACTCCTTATCCGTGCGGTTGTCGCGGTTCAGCGAACGGCCGAACATCGTGGCACGTTCCTCGTAGGCGGCATCGCCGATGAGGTTACTGCCTTTGGCATAGGTGATGTTGACTTTGCCTGCCATCATTTCTTTCAGACCTTCGTAGAGGGAAGGATAATCGTTGAGGCGGGCGGCTACACTCCATGTGCCCGGCATATTGCTGCGGGTGTTTCCGAGGGGGCCGATGACAGCAACGGTGCCTTGCTTTTTCAATGGAAGCACACCTGCACTATTCTTTAAGAGCACAAAACTCTCTCCGGCAATCTTCCGTGCCACGTCGCGGTGTTCTTTGGTGAATATATCCCGTTTCGGACGGTTCACGTCGCAGTATTTATAAGGATTATCAAATAATCCCAGTTTATATTTCGCTTCCAGTATCCGGCGGCAGGCTGTGTTCAGCGTAGCCATCCGTACTTTACCTTCCTTGATGGATTTCATCAATGTACCTACGAAACCTTCGCTCACCATATCCATGTCCACTCCGGCATTCAAGGCGAGGGCGCTGACGGTTTGCAAATCGCCCACGCCGTGCTCCACCATTTCGGAAATGCCCGTGAAGTCCGTTACTACGAAACCCTGGAAACCCCACTTGTCACGGAGTAAGTCGGTCATCAGCCATCGGTTTCCGGTGGCAGGTATGCCGTCCACTTCGTTGAAGGAAGCCATCACACTGCCCACACCGGCTTCTACGGCAGCTTCATACGGGTACATATATTCGTTGAACATCCGGTTGCGGCTCATGTCCACGGTGTTGTAGTCGCGTCCGGCCTCTCCGGCGCCATACAGGGCGAAGTGCTTGACGCAGGCCATGATTTCATCGTTGCGATGCAGTTGGTCTTTCAAATCCGTACCCTGGTATCCGAGAACCATAGCCTGTGCAATAGCTCCACCCAGGAAAGGGTCTTCTCCCGAACCTTCGGAGACACGTCCCCAACGTGGGTCGCGGCTGATATCCACCATCGGGCTGAACGTCCAGGAGATGCCGTCGGCACTTGCTTCGATAGCGGCGATGCGGGCGGACTGCTCGATGGCTGCCATATCCCAGGTGCAGGACAATCCCAGAGGGATGGGGAAGATAGTCTCGTATCCGTGTATCACGTCCATGCCGAATAGCAAGGGGATGCCGAGGCGTGATTTTTCTACTGCGAGTTTTTGTACTTCAAGGATGCGGTCTACGCCTTTCAGGTTGAAAAGGCCGCCTACCAGCCCTTTCTCGATTTTTTGCGCCACGTCGCTGCTTTTGGCCTGTCCTGTGGTGATGTCGCCTGTGACGGGTAGGTTCAGCTGACCAATCTTCTCTTCCACGGTCATCCGTTTCATCAGTGCGTCGATGAATCGGTCCATGTCCAGCGGGGAATTCTGCGCCTGTGCGGCTGCCAGGCTCATCAGGGTGCCCAGCAGCAACAGACTTGCTTTTTTGAATATTGCTTTCATATACTTCAGTTTATATTAATTAGTAGTCCGGGTTCTGCACCAATACCCCGTTCGATTTATCTATCTCAGTCTGCGGCAAAGGCAACAGTGCGTTCTTCGGCTGATAGTTCTTTCCGGCAGCCTGGAGCACTTCCTGTGCGATACCCCAGCGCACGAGGTCATAGAAACGGTCGGGCTCCAATGCCAGTTCTACGCGGCGTTCGTGGCGGATGGCCTCGCGCAGGACATTTTGGTCAAGAGACTCCACTTTGGGCAATACATCCGTCAGTGTGCCGCGGGCGTGTGCACGTACCTGTTCCAGATAACCGCTTGCTTCGCCCATCAGACCTTTCTCGTTGGCCGCTTCGGCAGCCATCAGCAATACGTCCGGATAGCGGATGATACGGATATTCACCCAGAATCCCATGCGGGTGTACTTACGGCGCAATGCAGGGTCTGTATAAGCTTTCTTGTTGAAGTAAGCGCCCATGGCGGTAGATACGGGTGATTCGCCATATGGTTTGTTAGTCGTTTCCGGGGTGATGGGTTCTTCGTTACTGCGGCGGAAGTATATCAAACTGGCATCTTTGCGGGGGTCGCCTTTTTCAAAAGCCTCGCCCATCAGTTTGGTAGCCATGTGCCAACCCCAGCCGAGGTCGAAGTCGCCGGCTCCACGCACACCCTGCACCTGGCAGAATTGGCTGCCGATGCTGGCGTCTTCCTTCATGGCATCGGTGGCTTCGCATTGCAACTCGAAAATGCTTTCACCACAGTTTTCACCTTCTACGGTGAAGACTTTATCTACCGGAGTATTCAGATTGTAGATGCCGGAAGTGATGACTTCGGTGGAAGCTTTGTACATGTTCTCCCAGTCGTTGCGCATCATGTAGGTACGTGCGTGCAATGAGCGTGCGGCACCCCAGGTGAGTCGGCCCATGTAGTCGCTGTCCCATCTCAGAGGCAGGCAGTCTTCGGCTTCGGTCAGGTCTTTGTCAATCTGTTCGTATATCTTCTCGGCAGTGGTTTTGGGGACATTGGCGTCGGAGGCTTCCACTACTTTGATGGTCACCAGGGGCACTTCGCCAAAGGCACGTACCAGGTTGAAGTAACAGTAGGCACGGAAGAAGAGCGCTTCGCCGCGGTTGCGGATGGACTCGGTGTCATCTTTGTGGTCACTGCTCGCGATGTCGTCCAGAATCTCATTACACTGGTAGATGATTTTGTAGTTCTGACTCCAGTAGGCATCCAGCGGACCGTTGTTGGCGGCGTATTCGAAATCGTCCCACATAGCGGCCTGTTCGCCACCGTCACCGACATCACTACCCTTTTCGGAGTCCTCGCTACGCACCATGTGCACCATGAAGGCGGGGATACCTGCGGTGATGTCGTAACCACGCATCAGATAGTAAACGTTAAATATTTTTCCGCCTACAAGGGCGTTCGGGGCGTCGTCTTCCGTGAACTGTCCCAGCGGGTCACGGTCTAGGAAGTCATTACAAGAACTGAATGAGAGGGCAGTTGCGCCAATCAACAGTGACAGGATATATTTTTTTATCTTCATAATTTAAAGGTATTAATGGTTTAGGATACTATCTCAATTCCTCTCCTCCTGGGAGGAGAGGTGCCCAAAGGGCGGGGTGGTAGGTAAAAAATCCCCTAAAACGTCAGGTTAAATCCGAATGTATAAATGGCCGGCATCGGATAACTGCCGTCATCCACTCCGAAGGCAATGGCACTTCCGCCCAACTCCGGTGTATATCCGGTGTTATGCTTCCACGTCTTCAAGTTCTGTATGTTCACGTAGAGTTTCAATGCCTGCATGCCGATTTTGGAAATCAGCGCCTTGTCGAAGTTGTAAGCTAGAGACACGTTGCGGATGCGGAAGAACGAGCCATCTTCTATGTAATATTCAGAATTCATATTGTTGATGCTATGCTTCGTGTTCAGCAGCGGTTGGGTGTTGCTGGTGCCTTCTCCATGCCAACGGCCCATGCGCTGCGCCATGAAGTTGAACTGGCTCCAGGTATAATTGTCCCATGTGCGGTAAATCTGATTACCGCCTTGTCCCATCATATCCACGGACAATTCCCAGTTCTTATAACCTGCCCCGAGTGTAATGCCGTAAGTGACATCCGGAGTCGGATTACCAATCATTGTACGGTCTGCCGTAGTGATTTCACCGTCACCGTTCACATCCCGGAACTTGAGGTCACCCGGAGTGACGGTTGCCAGCTTGTTCTTCGGAGAGTTGTCTATTTCCTCCTGGCTCTGATAAACACCTTCTACCTTGTAGCCATAGAAGTACCCGATAGGATAGCCTGCCATTGTGTAGCTCTGGCTCTTGTCTCCGGCAATGATGGAGTAACCGTCTTGCACGAGGCTCAGGACTTTATTCTTGATGGTTGCCAGGTTTACTCCCACGTTATAGTCCCAGTCGCCGATCTGGTCGCGCCAACTGAGGGCAAGTTCCACACCCAGATTCTCAATGGAACCCAGGTTACCGATGCCCGGCACTGTTCCGGAGATGCCCGGCACTTCTGCCAGCAGGTCTTTCGTTTTCTTCTTGTAGTACACACCTTCGAAGTGCAGGCGGTTGCGGAAGAAGTTGGCTTCCGCACCTATTTCCCAGGCTTCCACTTTCTCCCAACGCAGGTTAGGATTGGGCAGATAGGCAAGCTGGTAGCCCGGATAGATGGCGGACGGAGTACCGAATACGGCGGAATAGGCATTCGTCAGCAACGGTTCTGCCGGATAAGCCCTGTCCAGGTTCTGATTGCCCAGTGTGCCCCATGAACCTTTCAGCTTCAACATGTCCAGCCACTCGATGCCTTTCATCCATTCTTCCTCGCTCATCAGCCAGCCCAGACCTACGGAGTAGAAGTTCTGCCACTGATTGCCTGTGTAAGAGAATGCGGAAGAACCGTCGCGGCGGTAGGAACCGTTGAACAGATACTTGCCTTTATAATTGTAGAGGATACGCGCCAGCACCGACACTGTGCTACGTTCCCATTGTGTACTTCCGTTTGTGGCTGTGGCTGCATCACCGATGCTTACATACCATTTATCGGAGTTGTCCGGAATCACCAGACCTACGCCTTGTGTGCGGGCTCCGTTCAGATTTTCGAGCTTATTATAATAGGTGGTGAAACCGGCTGTAGCCGTCAGATTGTGCTCGCCCCACGAGTTGGTGTAAGTCAGCAGGTAGTCGCTTTGCACTTTCATTTCTGTTTCTTTCGCCTGGCTCACTCCGGTTTTTCCGGTGCCCAGCGTGGCGATGTCTCCTTCGGCGCTGGCGTCATACACCTGTATAATCGGTGTGTAAGCCCGCGTGCTGTTGGATGCATAATCCAGTGAGAACATAGCCTTGAACTGGAAATGTTTCAGGAAGTCCCATTGTCCGTATATGTTGCCCGAACCGCGGTAATTTTCCGCTTTCGTGGTGTTCGCTTTCAGTTCCACGTCTACCATCGGGTTGTTCATCTGCGCTTTCTGGAAACCGGGGAGGGAAGTATACAGCCCATATTCTTCATTGTAGACCGGAGCTACCGGAGCCGCACGCAGGGCAGTGGCGACACTCTTCGTGTCAGCCGGCAGCATACGTGCGCCGTTGAACTGGAAACCTACCTTGAAGTTATCCGTCACCTTGTAGTCATTGCTGATGTTCAACGTGATTTTGCTGTACTTCTCATTTTTGATGTTGCCTTGTTCGTAGGCATAACCTGCACCGAGGTAGAAACTGTGTCTGTCGGAGGCACCGGTGATGCTGATGTTGTTGTTCGTGATAAATCCGGTCTGGAAGATTTCGTCCTGCCAGTTGGTATTGCCGGTCCAGTCGGAGAAATTGTATTCCGGGTTGCCTTCGTTTCTCAGCTGTTCGTTGTACAGCAGTTTGAAGCCTTTTGCGTCTACCATCGCAATCTTGTTTGTGATGGCTTTGAAGCCGAACGAGCCGTTGATGTTCACACGGGTCTGTCCTTCTTTGGCTTTCTTGGTGGTGATGATGATGACACCGTTGGCGCCACGCACACCGAAGATGGCGAGTGAAGAAGGGTCTTTCAGGATTTCCATAGACTCAATGTCCTGGGGATTCAGGAAGTTAATGTTGTCATTGAACAGTCCGTCCACTACATACAGCGGTTTGTAGCCATTGATGGAGTTCGTGCCGCGCACGCGGATTTCCGGGTCGGCGCCCGCCTTGCCGGAGTTGATGATTTGCACACCGGCCACTTTGCCTTGCAGGGCGGACAGCGGGTTCGCAACCGGTTTGTTGGCAATCTCATCACCTTTAATGTTGGTGATGGAGCCGGTCAGGTCACGTTTTTTGGCACTACCGTAACCGATGACCACTGTTTCGGCAAGCATCTGTGAGTCTTCTTTCAGCTGGACGTTGATGACGTTACGGTCGCCTACCTTGATACTTTGTTTCTCCATGCCTACGTAGGAGAAGTCGAGGGTGGCACCCGCCGGTACTTGGATAGAGTAGTCTCCATCCAGTCCGGTTACTACGCCGGTATTGGTGCCTTGTACCACTATAGATACACCTATCAGCGGTTCATTAAATGAGTCGGTAACGACACCGGTCACGGTGCGTTCCTGAGAGAAAGCGGTGGTACCTATCAGTAGGAAACACACCGCCAAGAATAGTTTTTTAAGCCTTAGGGCTCTCTTCATAGGAGGGTTCAGGTTTCTCTTCATTGCATTAAATTTTTATGTGAATGATATATTGCATCAGAACAATGAAAAGGAAAAAAAGATTTCAAAGGCTTTTAAATCCTGGGTTTTTAACACAATGGAGGGAGGAGAAAGGGGAAATTGCCGGACGGAAGGAATAAATTATTTCTATTTGCTTCGTATTCAGAAGATGATTCCTGTATGCCTTTCTTTTTTCGCCGCTTGGCTGACAAGACTTGTTTTGTCAGGCATTCTTTCTTCGTTCCACTATAGTTATCCTTGCGTTCCACTATAGTTGTCCGCAAGGAACACTATAGTTACCCTTGCGGACCACTATAGTGGAACGAATAAAAAGTAGGCAATGAGGAAAATCTGATTAGCCAATGGGAAGAGTCCGAATAGCATCTTGACGGAGAATCAGATGCAGTGCTTTGTACTCTTGATTTTGATTCAAAACTGTGTAGAAATGAAGCAAATGATGATTTAGCGTAGCCCAAGCCTGAAAGGCTTTTATCTTATAGCCCAGGGCAACGCCCTGGGTAATGGATGGCCTCACAATCTTACGCCCTGTAAGGGCAAAAGCCGATGTGTGCTGTTATGCCCTTACAGGGCGCAGGGATAAACATTACTCAATTCCCAGGGCGTTGCCCTGGGCTATAAGATAAAAGGCTTTCAGCCTTGAGCTGCGCAATGAATGCCTGCTCTGTTCAAATCCCGTCAGGACTGAACAAAGCATTTTGTTTACCCAACGGCATCACTCAAAACAAATATACTGGCTGATTCTTTCTAAATCCGCTTCCGTAAATTCCTCATAGAGAGAGAAAGGTTTAAGGCTTGTCAGCGAGCCTTTTTTCTTACGGTATTCTACAAATGCCTTGGCCTGATAGAAGTTGATATAGGGGTGGGAACGCAACCTGTCTACGCTGGCGCGGTTCAGATTGATACGATGAATACTTGCCGGCTTTATACTGAACCAATCTTGCAACAGCCGGTCGTCGAGATGGATATCCCTCAATTGCTCAATACGATAAAATCCACCTAACTGTTGTCTGTAACCCACGATCAAGCGGGCTATACCGCTTCCGATGCCGGGTATCTTTTTTAGTTCGGTGGTGTCGGCAAGGTTCAGATCGATTACAGTGCCGGATGCATACTTTATATTTTCTATTGCTGCAGGTTGGTGGATGTATAATTGTGGTGTGTTGCGAATTGTATCTTCCGGAGCAATGTATATATAAGCTGAAAGAACAGCATATTGTTCCTCCGTCATGCCATATATCTTTTTGAAATCTTCCGCTTTCCGGAACTTGCCACCTTTGGAACGGTAATGCAAAATGTTTTTAATCATCCAGGCAGGTAAACCTAAATGCCGGAATGCGGTAGAGTCTGCCCTGTTCGGATTGAAAGGTGTCAGAACTACAGGGGTACTTTCTTCCTCTCGTTCATAAGAGGTGTATTGTTTCTTCCGGGGCGATGCTTCCTCTTCCAGTGAAGCTATGAATTCCTCGTATTCCTGCCGGACAGTGGCTTGTTGCGCTATATCCATCGGGCGGATATTGCCTCTTTGTTGCCACACTGATATAAAATACCCGGAGAGAAGAACGATACCTATTGCGACTATGAGCGCCAGTATGCCTCGTCTTTCTCCCCGGGAGAAATAAAAGAAATCTTTGAATGGATTTTGCATCTTCCTACAACTTCAGAAATCCTAACTCTTTGATGAAGATGAGTGAAATTGCTATTGGAGCTATAAACCTCAATATGAATATCAGCAGTTTGTAGAACGTTACTTTCAGTGTCCCGTTGTTGCTTACCTCTTCCCAGACTATCTTCTTGTTCAGATACCAGCCGGTGAAAAGGGAAATGCACAGGCCACCTAACGGTAACATAATCTTAGCCGTAACGAAGTCGAACAAATCGAACAGGTTCAGGCCGAATATAGTGTAATCTCTGCCTACCCCCAGCGAGAGCGAGCATAAGATACCTAAAAACATACAACCGCCCGTCACGATACTTGCCGCACGTTTACGGCTCAGATGGAATTCTTCGTGCAGATAAGCCGTCACTACTTCGTGCATGGAAATGGTGGAAGTGAGTGCGGCAACCGCCAGAAGGACATAGAACATGACGGAGAATATATATGCCAATAAAGGTATACCGCTAAAAGCCTGTTGAAATACATTCGGCAACGTTATAAAGATGAGGCTCGGCCCTGCATCGGGCTGGATGCCTACCGAAAATGCTGCCGGGAAGATGATAAGTCCTGCCAATATCGCAACGAATGTGTCGATGATGCTGACACTGAAAGCTGTCTTCGTCAGATTCGTGTCTTTCTTGAAATAAGACGCATAGGTACAAAGACATCCCATTCCCAGACTTAAAGAGAAAAAGGCTTGTCCCATAGCGCTCAGGAATACGTTCGCATTCACTTTATCCCATTCGGGTTTCAGCAGAAACTTCAGACCTGCGCCCGAACCCGGCAATGATATGGAGCATGCCGCCAATATGACCAGCAGGACAAATAACATCGGCATCATAATCTTGGCAGACTTTTCAATACCTTTTTCCACTCCTTTTACGATGATGAAATGGGTGGCAAAGAGAAAGAGCATCAACCAGATAACCGGCCGCCAGGGATTTGCGGAGAAAGAATTGAAGGTGTTGATATAATCGGCTGACGTTTTCCCGGCAAAATTATCCGTAACTGCCTCACCGATGAACTCCAACGTCCATCCGGCCACTACCGAATAATAGCTCAGAATCAGGAATCCCGCCAATACACCCATCCGGCCCACCCAACGCCAGTGTGTGCCCGGTGCCAGTTTCTGATAAGCTCCTGCTGTGTTGGCGCGCGAGTGACGGCCGATAAGGAACTCGGATACCATGATCGGAATCCCTAAAATAAGTACGCATGCCAAATAGATGAGAATAAACGCGGCACCGCCGTGATTGCCGGTCTCATAAGGAAACCGCCAGATATTTCCCAGGCCGACTGCGGAACCTGCCGAAGCAAGTATGACGCCTAATTTGCTCCCAAAGTTGGCTCTATCATTTTTCGTCATAAAAAAGTAGATTTTTCTTTCATTTCGTTATTATTCTCTACTAAAACATGCAAATATAGAAAATGTTCTGTACTTTTGTGCACAAATCGATTCTAAATTGAGATATGCTATACTATATTAAGAAATATCCGGCATCGTTACTGATTATACTGACAGTGATTTATTTGTCGTTTTTCAAACCGCCAACAACGGATTTAAGCAATATTCCTAATATTGATAAAATTGTACATGTTTGTATGTATCTGGGTATGTCCGGCATGTTGTGGCTGGAATTTCTCAGGGCACATCGGAGAAATGATTCTCCTTTGTGGCATGCGTGGGTAGGGGCATTCGTGTGCCCGGTGCTGTTCAGTGGAATAGTGGAGTTGTTGCAGGAGTATTGCACCACTTACCGTGGTGGCGACTGGTTGGATTTTGCGGCGAATACCACAGGAGCAGTTATCGCTTCGCTGATAGGTTACTTCGTTCTGCGTCCGCGGATGATGAAGAAATCGTAACCAGGTGGTGATTGATTATAGATAATCAATCACCGTATTCAGTCTGATTCCATTCGAACCTTTGATAAGAATGGTTTTCCCGTGAGGTTTGCTTTGCTTCAATACTTCGATAACTGCGGCGGCATCCGGGTAGGTCGGGAAACTGTGTCTGGCTGCGGCAAACTGTTCGCCTACCAGCATCACATCCTCAAAACCACATTCCGTGAGGAAATCTGCAATCTTCTGATGCTCTTCCGGTCCGTCCTTTCCCAATTCTCTCATATCTCCCAATATCAGCATCTTGTTTTCGACTTTCATATTGTGGAAGTTGGCAAGCGAAGCCTGCATGCTGGTGGGATTGGCGTTGTATGCGTCGATGATAAGCGTATTGTCTGCGGTTTGCTTCAGTTGCGACCGGTTATTCTGTGGGGTATAAGCGGCTAATGCAGCATCTATTTTTTCCGGCTCTACACCAAAGAAACGGCCGATGGTAATGGCGGCCAGCGCATTCGGGAAGTTATATTCGCCGATAAGCTGTGTCTGCACTTCGTGGCGTTCACCCTCCTTGTCCGCTTTCCATTCAAAAGCCAGATAGGGGGAATTGCCTGTTACGTGGCCGCTGATATACAATCCGTCTTTGCTTCCATAAGGGATCTGATTTAATCCTCCGGCTATCTCTTTCAGATATGCGTTGTCGTGGTGGATGAAGATGGTGGAATTGCCACGTTCGCGGAGGTAATCGTATAGCTCTCCTTTGGTTCTGATGACTCCTTCGAAAGAGCCGAAACCTTCCAGGTGTGCCTTGCCTACGTTGGTGATGATGCCATAATCCGGTTCGGCTATGTCTACCAGTTCTTTGATGTCTCCCGGATGGCTGGCACCCATTTCTATGATGCCGAGTTCATGTTCCGGTTTCAGGCGCAACAAAGTAAGGGGGACACCGATGTGGTTGTTCAGGTTTCCCAGCGTATAAAGTATATTATAGGTCTGCGAAAGGACAGCGGCCATCAGCTCTTTGGTAGTGGTTTTCCCATTGGTGCCTGTGATGCCGATGAGGCGGGTGCCCAGTTGGCGGCGATGGTAATTGGCAAGCTGTTGCAGTGCGTGCAGGCAATTGTCTACTAATATATAACGTGAATCTCCTGCCGGAACGTGTTCGGCTTCGTCTGCTACGACGTAAGCACTGCCGGCTTCGAGTGCTTTGGCGGCAAAGGCATTTCCATTGAAGTTATCGCCTTTCAGGGCGATGAATAAAGAACCTTTGGGGCAGTTGCGACTGTCGGTGGTCACGCTGCTGCATTCCTGAAATATCTTGTAAAGGGCGGTGATATCCATAACTGTCTCCTTATTTGAAACGTTGTTATACTCTGTTGTCTAAAACGTTGCAAAGATAGATATTCTCCGCTACAGTGGTACGTTTAGGGTGAAATGTTTTTATTCTTTTAGAGGTAAAGTCAGGACGAAGCGGCAACCTGTGGTATAGGTTGAGTCTACGACAAGCGTACCACCCATCTTTTCGGCAATCATCCGGCTGATGGATAAACCCAATCCTGTGCCGGGAACAAATGTATCCAGCTTGGTGAAGCGCTCGAATACGGCTTCTTGCTTATCCGCCGGAATGCCGATGCCCGTATCGGCCACACTGAACAGAATCTTTTTCTCTTCTTCGCGGATATGGTATGTGAGGGTGATGCTGCCTTCTTGTGTGAACTTTGCCGCGTTTTGCAGGAGATTCATCAGTATCTGCGAGATACGGTCGGGATTTGTCTGCATGGTGAAATTCTCACGTTCGGGGATGAATGTCAGTTGCACATCCGGTTTCAGTTTGAAGCGTATTTGGTCGATGCAAGTCTGGCAGACACCGGTGATGTCTGCAATGGTCTGTGTGGGTATATCCCGTTCGCCATCCAGATAGGAAAGGTCGAGTACATCATTGACGAGTTGCAGGAGGTTGGTGCTGTTCTGCTCGATGATGTGGGCATACTCTTTCGTGTCGTCATTATCGCTGAAGTAGCTGCTGAGTATTTGTGAGAAGCCTACGATGGAGTTGAGTGGCGTGCGTATTTCGTGGCTCATATTCTGTATGAATTCCGACTTCATGCGGCTGCCGTCTTCCGCTTGCTCTTTGGCATATTTCAATGCTTCCTGTGAGAGGAGCAGTTCGTTGTTCTTCTCGCTAAGTTGCTTTTGGGATATGCGCAAGCGGCCGTTAAGGAGATGCTCGCGGTAGAAAATAATGAGACCGAGGGTCAGTAACGCTATCAGGAAGATGATGATGCGTTGTTTGTTTACCAGATCGCGTTGCTGCATCTGCTGTTGCAATTCGCTCTTTTCCAGTTTCAACCCCTCCACACCGAGCATGGCGGAGAATTCTCCCAATGTGATGTCTTCATTATGTATCTGTGCCGAGTCATTCAGCTGATAATATTCCATGAAATATCTGGCGGCATTGACCATGTCGCCCATATAATAATATATTGAAGCACGATTGAGCGTTGCGTCCATATTGTTCTTCCTATTCTTCCCAAAGGTAGAGAGCGAATAATTCAAGGTTTTCAGGGCCTTTTCGTATTGTTTCGTCTGCGTATAATATCTCTTTAATACTTCATAATACTCCTGGAGATTTTTCCGCACTTCTTTTTTTGTATCGGATAAATGTTTTGCTTTTTCCAGATATTTCCAAGCCTTGGAAAAGTCTTCGACGACAAGGTAATACTGGGCGAAACGAACGTAATTATAAAACTCTTGTGTACTGCTGTAGAGGCATGAAGCGCTTTTTTGCAGGCTTTCATAGGCTTTTTCGGTTTCTCCCAATTCACAATAGAGGTTGGCCAGTACAGAATAGGAAGTGGTCAGGTTGTATGTGTCCAGGCCATATTTCAGAATAATTTCTATCTCTTTCTTTTTATTGTCTACAGCCAGGTTGAACAATCTTTTGCACTGGTAGATTGTGCTGAGAACATTGTAGGCGCCGGCTATACCGTCCATATACTTTTCCTGTTCGGCTTCTTTCATCATCTTGTTCGCTTCGTACAAGGCAATGTTATATTGGTATTGCTTGATGTGGAAGTTGATGAGCCGTTTGCTCCATACGAAGTAGTAATATTTGGGCTGGTGGGTTTTGCGGGCGAAATCCTTTACTACATCTACATAGTGGCTTATGCTATCTCCTTGCGTTCCCTGGAAGTAGTAGAAATCCAGTTTATTACACAATGCTACCGCCTGCATGCGTTGGTCGTTCTTCTGAACTGCCATCTGGAAGAGGGTATCTGACATTTGCATGATAATGGGAGAACTCATTTCGGCTTTACAACGGAGATAGTAAACGTATAATGTACTATCTACATTGTATTCTTTCTGCGTGTCTCTTTGCTGTCCTCGCATCGGGAGGCTGCATAATGTCGTGAGGCAGAGCAAAACAGTAAGGATATGCAAAGATGTCCTCTTTGTTTTCATAGTTGATTATTAATGCACTTTCCGCAAAGTTAATTTATCTTTTTTGAAACTAAAAGACTTTGTGGTATTTTGTTTGTGTTATTTCAGGGGTAAAGTTAATACAAAGCGGCATCCTCCGGTATATTTGCCGTCAAGCGTGAGACTGCCGCCCATTTTCTCCATAATGAGACGCCCGAGTGCAAGCCCCAGTCCGGTTCCTGTGGAGAATGTGTCTATTTTGGCAAAACGCTCGAATACAAAATCCTGTTTGTCTTGGGGGATTCCGATACCGGTGTCCGTTACGCTGATCGTCAGGAGTTTTTGTTTGGGATTGGTATGCCAGGCAAGTGTGATGCTGCCTTTTTCTGTAAACCTGGCTGAATTGTGGAGCAGGTGTGATATCACCTGGGTGAGACGTCCGGGATTAGTGTGTACGTAAACCTCTTCCTGTCCCGGTTCGTAAACCGGTTCTACTCCGGGTTTGAACGAATTTTTCGTATCTTCCATCCATTGCCGGCACAATTTGCCTATTTCAACTTTCGTATCGGTGAGGATAGGCGTACCACTGTCGAGGTTTGCCAGTTCAAGCACATTGTCCACCAGTTGGAGCAGATGGTTGCTTCCCTGTTCGATAATATCAGTATATTCTTTCGCTTCTTCATCTCTCCCGGAGATGCTGCCGAGTAATTGCGAGAAGCCGACAATGGAATTCAGTGGAGTGCGTATCTCGTGGCTCATGTTCTGTATGAACTCCGTTTTCATACGGCTGGCGCTTTGCTCCACATCTTTGGCGCGGCGCAGAATCTTGTTCAACCGTACCTCGCGGAAGAACATGAATGCGAAACTAGCCACGATAATGCATAAGAGGATGATGAGGCGCCGCCGGTTTTCCAGTTGAATTTCCTGATTCTTCCGTATCAGTTCTTTGTTCTCCTGATTCAGTTGCTCCATTCCCAGGATGGTGGCAAATTCTCCTGCCGATCTGTCTTCCTGGATGCTGCCGAGTGAATCACTGAGCAAAAACGCATGTTCATAATTGTCAATGGCTTTCTGATATTCCTTTTTGCTGGCATGAATGAGGCCGAGCCTGCGATATGCGATTGGAGGAATAAACCCGTTTTGCTTTAAAATCCCAAATGACTGTGTCTGCATTGCCAGGGCTTTGTCATATTCACCTATCTTCATGTAGTAGTCGACGGCAGCTTCCAATAAGTGTGTCAGGCGCTTGGCCTTTAGTTCTGTGTTGCTGTTGTAAAGCTGCGTTGCCTCTTCCAATACCGTACCGGCTTTGGGCAGGTCTTCTACATGAACATAATAACGGAGAGTGGCGCACAGGAGATAGCCTTGCTGCATTTCATTGATTATGTATTTTTTAGCTTCTTCGATAGCTTCCCAGGCCTTTTGGGGGGCATTATTTTGCAGGTGACAATTACTTAATTCGAGATACTTATTTGCCAGATTATATTGGTTCATATTGTATTTCAAGGTCATATCTATCAGTTTTTGGGCATACAAAGCAGCCTGTTTATAGAGTTCCTTGCTCTGATAGATGCGGAATAATGCCTGGTAACAGTTTTGCATACCGTCAATCTCTTCCCGGCTTTCAGCCTCTTTTTGCATTTTGTTGGCTTCATAAAGCGCCAGGTTGAATTTCTTTTGTTTGGTGTAGTAGGTGATGAGGCGGTTTGCCCATGCAAAATAGTAGTATTGGGGCTGGTCGGTCTTTAGGGAAAAGTCTTTGACTGTATTGGTGTAGAAAATCAGGCTGTCTTCCTGTCCTTCGAAAGATGGGCTGAAATAAAAATGGTCTACTTTAGTGGAGAGGGCTACTGCCTGCATACGTTCGTCTCCCTTTTCTTTGGCCATTTGAAAAAGGGTATCCAACTTTTGCATGACGGAAGGTGATGTCACTTCTGTCCTACAACGCTGGTAGTAGACAAATAATGTACTGTCTACGTGATATTTTTCTTGTTCGTTTGTTTCTTGTCCGCAAACTCGCCCGGGAGTAAGCAACCAGAATAATAGTAGGAAAAAAGATGCCGCTCCGGCACTCCTGCATACCTTCATAGTTTACTACTTCTTTCGATTAGTTGTCAATACTGAGCAAAGTTAATTTGTTTTTTTATATTTTATGCAATTGTGATACTCTTTTTTGGCTACATTTGCAAAGTATAAACGAAAAAGGACTAACCATGAAAGCAGTATCCTCTAAATATATCAATATCAACGGTTCTTTGCTCGACCTTTCCACTCCCTGTGTCATGGGTATATTGAACGTGACCCCCGATTCTTTTTATGCCGGTTCCCGTATGCAGACTGAGGCTGAAATAGCCGGACGGGCCCGACAGATTCTGGACGAAGGTGCCGCGATTATAGATATCGGCGCCTATTCTTCGCGGCCTAATGCGGAAAACGTTTCTCCCCACGAAGAGATGGAGCGGCTGCGTATGGGGCTGGAAATTTTGCGTAAAACGCATCCCGAAGCTGTTATTTCCGTCGATACTTTCCGGGCGGATGTGGCAAAGATGTGTGTGGAAGAGTACGGTGTGGCGATCATCAACGATATTGCTGCCGGAGAGATGGATGCAGAGATGTTCCGTACAGTGGCGGAACTGAACGTGCCTTATATCATGATGCATATGCAAGGCACTCCGCAAAGTATGCAGCAACATCCGCATTATGACAATCTCCTGAAAGAAGTTTTCATGTATTTTGCCCGGAAGGTGCAGCAATTGCGCGATTTGGGTGTAAAGGATATTATTCTCGATCCCGGTTTCGGCTTTGGAAAGACAGTGGAACATAACTATGAACTACTGGCGCATTTGGAAGAATTCCGAATTTTTGAGTTACCTTTGCTGGTGGGTGTCTCCCGCAAGTCGATGATATACCGTCTGCTGGGAAATACTCCGCAGGATGCGTTGAACGGAACGACAGTGCTTGATACTATCTGCCTGATGAAAGGTGCCGACATCCTCCGGGTGCATGATGTGCGTGAAGCTGTGGAAACGGTGAAGATTGTGGAAGCAATGCGGGAAAACAGTGATAAGGTGACGGAGTGATATGGAAAGTCACCTCACTCATAATTAATAATTGAAAGTTCATAATTAAAAATTAAAGTCTGTGTTTTTTGATATTGGCGTAAAAGATATTATCGACGTTCTGTTGGTTGCATTTCTGCTTTACTATACGTATAAGCTGATGAAAGCTTCCGGTTCCATCAATGTGTTTACGGGTATTCTGATATTCATATTGATATGGTTGGTGGTATCCCAGGTATTGGAGATGAAGTTGCTCGGTTCCATCTTTGACAAGTTGGTGAGCGTGGGAGTGGTTGCACTGATTATTCTGTTTCAGGACGAAATACGGCGTTTTCTGCTGACGCTTGGTTCGCACCAGCATGCCAGCGCGTTGGTGCGCTTCTTTACCGGAAATAAGAAAGAGAATATGCAGCATGAGGAAATCATGCCGGTGGTGATGGCTTGCATCAGTATGGGCAAACAGAAGGTAGGAGCCTTGATTGTCATCGAACATAATTTCCCGTTGGATGATGTGGTGCGTACGGGTGAGGTTATCAATGCCGACATCAATCAGCGCCTGATAGAGAATATTTTCTTCAAGAACAGTCCTCTGCATGATGGCGCGATGGTTATCAGTAAAGGCCGTATTAAAGCTGCGGGATGTATATTGCCGGTATCGCACAATTTGGATATACCGAAGGAGCTGGGACTGCGCCACCGTGCGGCGATGGGCATTTCCCAGGAGTCCGATGCGATGGCTATTATCGTTTCCGAAGAGACAGGCTCTATTTCTGTTGCTCACAAGGGACAATTCTACCTGCGCCTGAATGCGGAAGAATTGGAGAGCCTATTGACAAAAGAAAATTAAAGTCCGGTGTGACAAAATGGTAGTAAATGGCGTCTTATTGTACAGAATAGCAATAGCATAACATAGATAATTATTAGCAATCTTAAAGAATAAAAAGATGGATAGACGGAATTTCTTACGGATGGGGAGTCTGGCGGTATTAGGTTCGCTGGCTGCTCCGTCACTTGCCTTGCCGGATACGGTACGGGGAGCTTTGGGAGGAACGGACAAAAAGTCTGCCGTAGATGCGGCAATGAACCATTTCGGTGTAACGGAAGCGGACTTGAAGAAAGTGCTGACCGTTGCCCTTGAGAAAGGTGGAGATTATGCCGACCTCTATTTCGAGCACTCTTTCAACAATAATGTCAGTCTGATGGACGGTAAGGTAAATAGTTGCAGTTCGAATATCGACTTCGGTATGGGAGTACGTGTATTGGCAGGCGACCAAAGCGGTTATGCTTACGTAGAAGGCGTGACTTTGGAAGAAATGCTGCGTGCGGCACGTACCGCTGCCCGTATCGCCTCTTCGGGCAAAGCCGGTAAACCGGTGGCGTTCAAGGAAAAAACGATTGAAAGAGACCGTTACTCCGTAGTGACCCCCTGGGAAGAAGTGAATTTGAAAGCTAAAATGCCTTACTTGCAGAAACTGAATGACAAGGTGTTCTCATTGGATAAACGCGTGCGCAAAGTGCAGGCCGGTCTGAGTGATAGCACTACCCATGTGCTGTTCTGCAATTCCGAAGGCGTCACTTACTATGATTACCGCCCGATGGTGTCCTATATGGCTTTCTGCGTGATGGAAGAGGATGGGCGTATGGAAAATAATTATGCTACCCGTTCTTATCGAAAGGGTTTCGAATTTCTGTCGGATGATATTATTGAAGTTCTGGCACGTGAGGTGGTGGATAATACGGCAATTATGTTCAAGGCCATTAAGCCCAAAGGCGGTGAACTGCCTGTAGTGATGGCTGCCGGTGGTTCGGGTATTTTGTTGCACGAAGCCATAGGACATGCCTTTGAAGCCGACTTCAACCGCAAGAACACTTCCATCTTTGCCGACCAACTGAACAAGAAGGTTTGCAACGAACACATCAGTGTGGTAGATGACGGCACCATTCCTTTCAACCGTGGTTCTGTGAACTTCGACGATGAAGGTGTGGAAGGTCAGAAAACCTATATCGTGAAAGATGGTGTGCTGACCAGCTATCTGCACGACCGTATCAGTTCCAAGCATTACGGTGTGGCTCCTACCGGAAACGGTCGTCGCGATACGTTCCGCAATGTACCTATTCCGCGTATGCGCGCCACCTATATGGAAGCCGGAAACATGAAAGAAGAAGATATCATCTCTACTGTGAAAAACGGTATCTATGCCTACCAGTTCACTAACGGACAGGTGCAGATCGGTGCGGGTGACTTTACTTTTTTCGTGAAGTTCGGCTATCTTATCGAAGACGGCAAGCTGACACAGCCCATCAAGGATATCAATATTATCGGTAACGGTCCGAAGGCATTGGCAGACATCACCATGGTGGCAAACAATGACCAGATAGATAACGGTACGTGGACGTGCGGCAAGGACGGACAATCTTGTCCCGTGACCTGCGGTATGCCATCGGCTTTAGTAAGTAAATTAACGGTAGGAGGAGAAAACTGATGATAACAGACGATAATAAAAAACTGGCTCAATGGGCGATGGACTTCGCTCTGAAAAACGGTTGCCAGGCAGCCAAAGTAATATTGTATGCCAACTCAAATACTTCTTTCGAACTGCGCGACGCCAAGATGGACCGCTTGCAGCAGGCTTCCGAAAGTGGTCTGGGAATAAATTTGTACGTAGACGGACGTTATGGTAATTATTCTACCAACCGTCTGGATAAGAAAGAGTTGGAAAGCTTCATTAAGAATGGTATCGAATCTACCCGTTACCTGGCTGAAGATGAGTTTCGTGTGCTGGCTGATCCTGCCCGTTATTATAAAGGTGGCAAGCCTGACCTGAAACTGTTTGATGATAAAATCTTTGGCATCAATCCTGATGATAAGGTAGCCCGTGCCCGTGCTGCCGCTGAAGAGGCATTGGGCAAGAATGACCGTATCATCTCTGTGGAGACTTCTTACAGTGACGGTGAGAATGCTTCCTATCGTCTGATGAGCAATGGCTTCGAAGGAGAATCCAAATCGACTTGGTATTCGGTAAGCGCCAGTGTGGCAGTCAGGGGAGAGGGCGAGGCACGTCCGTCGGACTATTGGTATGAAAGTACACTGTTCTATGATGCATTGCCGAAAACTGATATCGGCGCCAAGGCTTTGGAGCGTGTGTTGCGTAAGTTGGGACAGAAGAAGGTGAAGTCGGGTAAATATACAATGGTGGTTGACCCGATGAGTTCCGGTCGTATGTTGAGCCCTGTATTGAGTGCCCTTTACGGTTCTTCCTTGCAACAGAAGAACTCTTTCCTGATAGATAAGCTGGACCAGAAGGTGGCTTCTGATAAGTTGACGCTGATGGATGACCCGCACATTATTGGTGCCAATGGCTCACGCTATTTCGATGGCGAAGGTGTGGCTACGGAACGCCGTCCGATTTTTGAGAATGGTGTGCTGAAGACTTACTTCTTCGATACCTATAACGCCAAGAAGATGGGGGTAGTGCCTACTATCAGCGGCCCGTCACGCCTGGTGCTGACTCCGGGAGATAAAGACCTGAACGGGCTGATTGCCGATGTGACTAACGGTATCCTTGTGACCGGACTGAATGGCGGTAACAGTAATAGTAATACCGGTGACTTCTCATACGGTATCGAAGGTTTCCTCATTGAGAACGGTAAGCTGACGCAGCCTGTCAATGAGATGAACGTTACCGGGAATTTCCTCACCTTGTGGAACTCACTTGCGGCTATCGGAAATGATGCGCGTAAAGATCGTAGCTGGCTGATACCTTCATTAGTATTTGAAGGAGTGGACTTCAGCGGTCTTTAAAGAAATACTCTTTTCAGATAACTATCCCGTTCTTTCCTGATTGATGTCAGGAAGGACGGGATTTTTTGTTTCTTATAAGAAATAGATCTGAAGGAACGAAGAGCCTGTCGACAAGAAGTTAGGAGTTTGTCAACAAGGAGTTAACTTTTTGTTGGCAGGAAGTTAACTCCTTGTAAGTGGTTGATAATCAATAGCTGTTTTTACTCTTGATTTCCGGTTTTTTACCCCTGTTTTCGCGCCTTGCTTAGTGCTGCGATGAGGTATTTCCCGTTACTGTTTACCACACTCCACTTGGTGTTATGTATTATTTTCCAGACTTCATTTCCCAGACGGCCGTAATCGGACAGCTTTAATATTGCTTTTATGTCATCCGGGTCTTTGATATGCAGTTCGTCCAGTGAAAGCAGCAGGCATTCCAGGTTATGGGTATTTTTGTTGTAAACGTATCCCGGAAATTCGATAAAAGAATATCTCCTCCATACCCCAACGTCCTTCCCCGACGGGGGAGTTAGAGGGGGGAGTCCTTTATTTTCATTTGCTTTATTTTGCTCTGTTTTGTTTTGTCCTGAATTGTCAGCAATTTCGGGTAAATTGTCCACATCCTGCATGTCATTTTCGGGGTTTTGCATACCGTCAGTTTCCTTATCATCTTTACTATCTTTATCCCCCTTATCTCCTTTTTTATCTTCTTCCGGTTTTACCAGCATGTAGGGCAGGGACGCTAAGTCCCTTCTCCTACGTTTGGTGGCATCCAGCCACACTTTCTGTATATTGACTGAAGTCAGTATACTGTGCTCTTCGTAACTTCCCTTATCGAAGAATCCTTTTTCTATCAGGATATCCACAATTCCCTGCATCTCTTCTGCCGTAATCTCCTTTCCAGCCTTATTGCTGAACAGTACGCACTGCTCGTCGTTCCAGTGCAGGTAATATCCGCTCTCCTTGTAGATTTTACATACCAGTTTCATTACTGCGGTTTCCGCTTTCATGCCATATTTAGCTTCAATCAGTTCCATGGATACCTCTTCGAATTGGTTTACCTGTGTAGGGAAATAAGGTATGCTATTGTACATCATTGCCATATCTTAAAATATTGAATATTAAATATTAATTTTTAATTGTCAATTTTCAATTGTCAATTGATCGGTCTCCATTCCAGAAAGTTTTCCAACTGGAAGCTTCTCCATGCCTGCAGGTCTACATCCCAATATACGATGTGTCCTTCTATACGCTTTATGTCGTATTTCAGATGGAAACTATTTTCGTAGGGTAGAAGAGTCGCTTTGACGAACTGGAATGTTCCGTCCTGTTTGTAATATGCTATGAGCGCATATCCGTACTGCATGTAGTCGATGAGACTTTCTACTCTGTCTGTCATCCATTGTGCCGCGTCTTCCGTATAAGTCTTTTCGAGCATGATACGTATTTTCCATCTCTTTTTGAGTGCTTCGTAGAGTGAAGCGTCCTTTTTTCGCTTTTTCATTGCGCATTAATTTTAAAATTTGAAACTCATTGATTTTCATTGTCAATTGTCAACTGTCAATTGTCAATTGTTCTGTCAATTGTTTAGCGGGTGTTTATGTCGGGCATAAAAAAGAGAAGATGTCACTTGTTTGAAAAAGCGGCATCTTCTCATTTGCGGGGCTTAATCTTTGCTAAAGCGGGGGCAAAGATATGCGTTGTTTCAATAGGGTGTAACTATTTAATTATTGTCCGTTTATTTCTTCTTTTTATTTCCTTTTTTACCTTCTTTTATTTCCTTTCTCAGCTTTTTTTCTCTCGCTTCCTGGGGATATAATTCTCTGTTTAATTCCCCCAATTTTAATTCTATAGTCTTGGCTGACAGGTGGGTGCAAGCCTCTGTTAGGAAGAATCCTTTTGCTGCTGCCCAGGCTGCCGCCTCTTTTATCGTTGTGTCTTCTTTTTTACCGAAGTATCCTTTCTTTATAGCTGTGAGTATGAACTCCATTCCCTCTTTTCTGTACTCGGGAAGTACCCCGTCCACTGCCGGACTTTTGGGTCGCCCGGGTCCTTTGTTAATTCCTTCTACAACACTCTCTGAAGCCGGATTATCTACCTTTCCCAACTCTTTTTTTCTTGGCTTTCAGCCTTCTTTTGATTCTTCATTTTCGTCTTGATTTTTGATGATAAATTAAATATATTATAATTGTATTAAATTATAAAAACGCGGCAAAGGTAGAGTAATCTTTCTTATGATGGATGGAATGGATGAAAAGAAAAAATGAAAAGGACTTTTTGTGGGTATAAATATCTAGTATACAGATGTATATATGCTTATTTTGTGGGTGTTCAAAAAATGTTCGTTTAATGGGCACAAAGATAATGGGTATTTTTTGAACTTGCAAGATGTCTAATAAAAATATTTTCCAGTTAATCTTTTTATATGGCTATATCATTGATAATCAGTCTAACATTTTTGTCGTTTTATATATTTAATATCTCTTCCTTTTTATGCTTTCAGGTTATCTGTTTTTTTCTCAAATCTTGACGTGCAAAAAACGAACGATTAAAAGACATTTTTTGCTTGTAATCCTTTCGTTTTATGGTCTTTCTCCTATAAGGTAATGAACGGCTACGGAAAATCAACAGGTAAGAGGAACACAAGGCTTGCCGTATTTTACATAAAGTGTTCGCAAGTGATTGAAACTCAAGTGTATGATGGGGCTTCAAAGCCCCGAAGGAATACCCTTTTCTGAACAAAATCATAGAATGGAAGCGGAAAAAGAACCTGAGTTATGGTATGCTATGCGTGCTACCTATCGTAGAGAGCCTGATGCCATGCGTCTTTTTGAAAAAGAAAAAATGGGCTGTTTCGTCCCTATGCAATACAAGATAAGTCTGAAGAAAGGTAAGAAAGTCCGCGCTTTAGTTCCTGTCATCCACAATCTTCTTTTTGTGCATGCCCGTCCTTCGGAAGTGAAGCGTGTGAAGTCTCAGGTCACTTACCTGCAATACATCACCGATACCCGTAGTGGACAGAAGATTATTATCCCTGACAGTGATATGCAACGTTTCATTGCTGTTGCCGGTACCTACAATGACCATCTGCTGTACTTCCAACCTGATGAACTGAACCTGTCGAAAGGAACTAAAGTCCGTGTCACAGGTGGTGACTTTGAAGGTCAGGAGGGTATTTTCTTAAAAGTAAAGGGTGCCCGCGACCGCCGCGTGGTTGTTGCCATACAAGGAGTCATCGCTGTTGCCATGGCTACTGTCCACCCCGACCTTATAGAAGTAATCAAATAATAATCAGTTGACAATCAATCATTGATAGTTGATAAATCATAAATCTGAAATCATAAATAATTATGTCTCTTTCTGAAGAAACACTTGCTCTTCAGCGTGCCGCGCACGAGCTGATGTATTTGGGTATGGACGGGAGTCCCATTTATAGCGATGACTTGTCCCGTCGTAACGGTGAAGTTTATCGCCTGACCACGGCTTTGTATCATTCCGGTGCCAAGGGTTCTACCATTGAAGAACAGGCTAATGTCTGCCTTGCTCTTCTGATGGGTTATAGTGCCTCATTTATCGACCATGGTGAGAAGCAGCAACATATTCAGGAAGTGTTGGACCGTTGTTGGGATATCCTTGATGCCCTTCCCGCTTCTTTGCTGAAGCTTCGTCTGCTTACCGCCTGCTATGGTGAAGTGTTCGACGAACCTTTGGTTGACGAAGGCCGTGCTATTATTGCTTCTTGGGACCCTGTATCGCTCACGGCAGAACAGCAGGAAGCTATCGGGGAGTTTCAGAATGTAGTGGACAACCCCTATCCGTGCGAATATATTGATGAATAAGAAAGTATAACGATATAAGAGTAGCCAGATATGACTAAAAGAGACGAGTTAAAGCAGCAGATATTACAACTTACACGTGAATATTATGCAGAAGTGCATGGCCGGGAAAAAACATTCGAACCGGGAAAGACATTTGTGAATTACGGAGGCCGTTATTTTGATGATGAAGAGATGGTCAACCTGGTTGATTCATCGCTCGATTTTTGGCTGACAGCCGGCCCCTGGGCGCATAAGTTTGAAACCCGTCTGGCGGCTTGGCTGGGGGTGAAACATTGCGCTCTCACCAATTCGGGCTCTTCGGCCAACCTGTTGGCATTTTATGCGTTGACCTCTCCGAAATTAGGTGACCGCCGCATCCGGAAAGGAGATGAGGTTATTACGGTAGCCTGTGGCTTTCCGACAACAGTGACCCCTATCATACAGTATGGCGCTGTCCCTGTATTTGTCGATATCACCATTCCGGAATACGATATTGATACGGCGCGACTGGAGGAGGCTTATTCTCCGAAGACGAAGGCCGTCATGATAGCCCACTCCTTAGGTAATCCTTTCGATATCGGAGCTGTCAAAGCCTTCTGTGACAAACACCACCTTTGGCTGGTGGAAGATAATTGCGATGCGTTAGGTTCCGAATATACCCTTAACGGGGTGACAAAGAAAACCGGAACCTGGGGACATATCGGAACAAGTTCCTTCTATCCGCCCCACCACATGACAATGGGTGAGGGAGGGGCTGTCTATACGGATGATGCCGAATTGGATAAGATTGTCCGCTCCTTCCGTGACTGGGGACGTGATTGCTGGTGTATTGGTGGTGTTGATAATACTTGTAAATGCCGTTTTACCGGAAAATTCGGTGAACTTCCCGTCGGTTATGATCATAAATATGTCTATAGTCATTTCGGCTTTAACCTGAAAGTAACCGACATGCAAGCGGCCATCGGTTGTGCCCAATTGGAAAAACTGGATACGATTGTCGAAGCGCGCCGTCGTAATTTTAAGATATTGCGTGAAGGTCTGGAGGGCACGCCGGGATTAATCCTTCCCGAACCGATGAAAAATTCCGATCCCAGTTGGTTCGGTTTCCTGATATCGGTGAAGCCGGATGCCGGTTTTACCCGTAATGAACTGAGTGAATATCTGGAAAGCAAGCGCATACAGACCCGTAACCTGTTTGCCGGCAATCTTGTGAAACATCCCGCTTTCGATGAAATGCGCTGCACGGGCGAAGGCTACCGTATTGTCGGTGAGCTCACCGGTACCGATTTTGTCATGACCAACACCTTCTGGATAGGTGTTTATCCAGGTATGACAAAAGAAATGCTCGATCACATGATTGCCACAATCCGCAATTTTGCATCGGCCAGACATTAACTCTCAATTCTCAACTTCTCAAAATGAAAGCAGTCATTTTAGCCGGTGGTTTCGGCTCTCGTCTGAGCGAGGCCACCAACCTGATACCGAAGCCTATGGTGGAAATCGGTGGTAAACCTATTCTCTGGCACATCATGAAGATATACAGCCATTACGGTATCAATGATTTTATTATCTGTTGTGGATACAAGCAGTACGTCATCAAGGAATATTTCGCCAACTACTTCCGTCATAATTGCGATATGACCGTCGACTTGTCCAATAATACAACTGCGGTCCATGATAACCACTCTGAAAAATGGAAAGTGACTATGGTGGATACCGGATTGAATACCATGACGGGTGGGCGTATCAAACGTATCCGGAAATATATCGGTAATGAACGTTTCCTGCTGACTTATGGTGATGGCGTTGCCGATTTGAACATAGCGGACAGCATCGTTTCCCATGAAAAATCAGGCGCGCTTCTTTCTCTGACAGCTTACAAGCCCGGTGGAAAATTTGGTGCGCTTCAGATTGACCTGAATACTGATAAGGTTGTCTCTTTTCAGGAAAAGCCGGATGGTGACCGTAACTGGATTAATGCCGGGTATTTTGTGTGTGAACCGGAAGTCTTCGACTATATCCCGGACAATGACGATACTGTGGTTTTTGAACGTGAACCTTTGGAGAATATCGCTAAATCCGGCAGGATGCATGCTTTCCGTCATTCCGGTTTCTGGAAGCCTATGGATACGCTGCGGGACAATACGGAGCTGAATGAGATGTGGAATGAGGGAAAGGCGCTTTGGAAAGTTTGGTGACAATCTATATAATTTCTAAAAAGATTTGGGTGTTACAAATAAAATAGCGTCCTTTGTCATAAAGAATAAGAAAGGAATAAAGTCATGAAAGTATCCGAACCCTCAGCAGCTTATAATACACCTTATCTTCAGGGGCTGAAGAATAGGTTGATAGCTTCTATTGATGAGACTAACGATGAGGAGAAGTTGCAAAAGTGTCTTGAACTGCTTCATGAAAAGACTATGCCTTGCTGTTTTACGGAAGAGGAGTTGGATGAAGAAATTAGACAGTCTGAAGCAAGCGGCGTTGCTACTGATGAAGAAGTAGCTGCTATGTTTGCGAAATGGGGACTTTAAAAATAAAGTGGCAAAAGAAAGCACAGACTCATTTCGAAGAAATAGCTGCTTGGTATGCATATAATATGGGGTATACCGCTGAAATGCATTTTGTCAAAGATACTTATGATACAATTAAAACATTATCCCATTCTCCTCAGATAGGAACTCTTGATGAAAGACGCAGTACGTCTAAAACAAAATATTATAGTTTCTTATCTCACCCTAAATGTCGAATTTTTTATCGTTTCACTAAAACTACTTTATATGTGGTGACTATTCATTCCACACAAATGAAGCGTAACTAATCTTCTTTTCTTTTAATAAATTTTATTCATGATAGACATCTTTAATGCCTTCTATCATGGGAAGCGTGTGCTTGTGACTGGTCATACCGGTTTCAAGGGAAGCTGGCTTTCCATCTGGTTGCATGAACTTGGCGCCGAAGTAATCGGTGTTGCCCAAGGTCCCTTCTCCCAACGCGATAATTTTGTACTTTCCGGTATAGGCGGAAAAATCAAGGCTGATATCCGTGCTGATATCCGTGATGGTGAGCGGATGAAGGATATTTTTCGGGAGTATCAGCCGGAAATAGTATTTCATCTGGCCGCCCAGCCTCTGGTGCGTTTGAGTTATGATATACCGGTTGAGACTTATCAGACTAACGTGATGGGAACAATCAATATCCTTGAAGCTATCCGGGTGACTGATAGTGTAAAAGTGGGTGTGATGATAACCACTGATAAATGTTATGAGAATAAGGAACAGATTTGGGGGTATCGTGAGAATGAGCCTATGGGCGGTTATGACCCTTATTCCAGCAGTAAGGGAGCGGCAGAAATAGCCATCGCTTCATGGCGCCGTTCTTTTTTCAATCCTGAACACTATGAGAAACATGGTAAAAGCATTGCCAGTGTAAGGGCGGGTAACGTCATCGGTGGTGGTGACTGGGCATTGGACCGCATCATTCCGGATTGCATTAAGGCATTGGAGGCGGAAATGAAAATTGATATCCGCAGCCCGAAAGCCATTCGTCCTTGGCAGCACGTGCTTGAACCGTTGAGTGGATATATGACGCTTGCACAGAAAATGTGGAATGAGCCTACGGAATATTGTGAGGGCTGGAATTTTGGGCCGAGAGCGGAGAGTATTTCTACTGTTTGGGAGGTCGCTACGAAAGTTATTGAGAATTATGGTGGTGGTGAATTGAGAGATTTGTCTGAACCGGATGCGTTGCATGAAGCAAAACTGTTGATGCTGGATATCAGTAAAGCGAAATTTAAGTTAGGCTGGGAACCACGGATGGATATTGACCAGACTGTGGCGCTGACGGTGGACTGGTATAAGAGATACTGGAAAGAGGAAGCGTATGATATTTGCGTGGGACAGATAAAAGAATATTTGGAAAAATGAGACACGTTGGTATAATAACAGGTGCAACAGGTTATATTGGTTCTCATTTGTTGAGGTATCTGTTACGGCAAGACTGGGAAATACATATTATAGCACAACCGGAGTTTGGTTATTCTAATATTGAGGATGTGAAAGAAGATATTCATATTTTTGAATATAATTATGATGTTAATTCTTTGGTAGATTATTTTCGAAAAACAAATGCTGAGATTGTATTTCATTTAGCTGCTTCTGTGATAACCAATTATATTCCTTCACAAATATCAACTCTGATTCAGAGCAATATACAATTCGGTACGGAAATTCTGGAAGCAATGAAGTTAAGTTCTACCCGTCTGTTTGTTGGAACCGGTTCTTATTGGCAGAATTATAATTCGGATACTTACAATCCTGTAGATTTGTATGCTGCGACCAAAGAAGCTTTTGAAAAAATTATTCAGTATTATGTGGATGCTCATGGTCTTCGTGCAATTACATTGCGACTTTTTGATGTATATGGTGAAGATGATAAACGTCCGAAATTGCTAAATATATTAAAAAGAATAGCAGGTACGGATGAAAGTTTAGATGTGTCCCCAGGTAAGCAATATTTGGATATGGTGCATATCAGTGACGTTTGTTCTGCTTATCTCTGTGCTTATAACTTGTTGTGTTCGGACAGTAGTATTTTTAATGAAGTGTATGGTGTTTATACTGGAAATAGAATCCAATTGAAAGAAATGATAAAATTGTTTTCGGAAATTTTACAACAAGAAATTCATGCTAATATAGGTGCTAAACCTTATAAAGAGAGGGAAGTAATGAATCCTACGAGCGTATACCATAGTTTGCCTAATTGGGCTCCTTCGGTTATGATATGTGATGGGATGAAATTATTTAACACAAACGGGGGGGGGGTAAAACCTAAGAATTATATTTTCTCCGTAAATATTGCTGCCTGATGGAAAAGAAACTACTTTATCTTGTCGGTGGCAGCGGATTTATAGGGAAGAATTTAGTACGTTGTTTGTCTCCTTATTATGAAATATCAGTTTTTGATCAGTTTATAGATCAAGCCTTTTTTAATGAATATCCTAAAGTCCGGACAACTAAACTGAATTTGGTGTCAGAGATTATTTCAGAGTCTATCCCGTCTCCTGAATACATTATTAATTTAGCTTCTATCGTAACGGCGGAAAGAAATTTATCTTTATTTGATGGATTGATTTCTTCTAATTTGAAGATTCTTTTGAATTTATACGAGCGCTTCAAAGGCGATGACAAACTTAAATTATTCGTTCAGTTTGGCAGCTCGGAGGAATATGGTTCAGAGGGCTCACCTTTCAAAGAAGAGAATCGTGAATATCCTAATTCTCCATACGCTTTAGTGAAACAATTGACAACGAATACAACGATGATGCTTCATCGCAATTATGGCTTCCCGGCAATGGTGGTACGTCCGGGTAATCTGTTTGGACCTGGTCAGAACCAAAGTAAGTTTATTCCCTATGTGATAGAGCGGTTGAAGAAAGGAGAAGTGCTGGAAGTATCGCCTTGCGAACAAAAGCGTGACTTTATTTATGTGGATGATTTTGCGGAAGCTGTCCATGGATTGCTTGATAATGCTGATAAATGTGTGGGTGAGATTGTGAATGTAAGCAGTGGTAACAGTGTTTCATTAAAGGAGATCATTGAATTTTATAAATCGGAATTGCATTCAATATCAGAAGTTCGCTATGGGGCATTGCCATATAGGGAGAATGAGGCAATGGATTTGAGATGTTCGATTGGGAAAATGTATTCCATTATTCAGGCTCGATATTCAATAAAGAAGGCATTGAAAAGAAATATTTGAATGGATAAGATAATAATTTTGGGTGCAGGGATTTCTGGTTTGGGTGCAGGTTATTCATTGAGAAGAAAAGGTATTCCTGCCATTTTGTTAGAAAAAGATTCTACTTATGGTGGCTTATGTGGAAACTTTGAAATAGATGGGTTTCGTTTTGATAGATTTGTACATTTCTCTTTTAGTAACAATAAAAAGGTAAACGAATTGTTTTCATTGTCATCACCTGATATTATTAGGCATATTCCCAATCCTTATAATATTTATAATGGGAAATGGATCAAACATCCTGCACAGAATAATTTATACCCATTGTCAGAAGAAGAGAAACGGCGTATTGTAGCTGATTTCAGAAATCGTCCTCAAATATCCGATATCAATAATATCTCTAACTACGAGGAATGGCTACGGTTGCAGTATGGTAACTATTTTGCAGAACACTTTCCGATGGCTTATACTCGTAAATATTGGATGTGTGAAGCGAGAGATTTAGAAATAAAATGGATCGGTTCCCGATTGTATCAACCTTCTATAGAAGAAGTTGTTTTAGGTTGTCAAAGTACTGATACTCCTGTTGTTTACTATGCAAAGGAAATGCGTTATCCCCAAAAGGGAGGTTTTAAAACTTTCATGAAAGCTTTGGTGAAAGATTTGGATATCAGGTACCAATCTGAAGTGGTGGGAATATTTCCATTGAGAAAGACAGTTAGGACAAGTGCCAGTGAAATCTATCAATATGATAGATTAATAAGCAGCCTTCCACTTCCGGAAATTTTGAAGATGATAAAGGATGTACCTACAGAAGTGAAAAATGCGGGACATCAGTTAAGATATACTTGTGGTTATCAGGTTTCTATTGGATTGAAAACAAAAAATATTCCTCCTTATTTATGGTGGTACATTTATGATGAGGACATTCTTCCTGCCCGTGTTTATTCTCCTTCTTTGAAATCTCCGGATAATGTGCCGGAAGGTTGTTCTTCTTTGCAATTGGAGATTTATTGTGAACAGGATAAGTACAGTAAAGAGGAGCTATTAGAAGCATCTGTGGGTAAGCTAATTGTTCTTGGTTTTATACAAAAAGAAGATATTCTTTTTGTTGATGTACGTTTTGAAAAATATGCAAATGTAATATTTGATCAGAATATTTATGAATCAAGGAAAAAAGTTCGGGATTATCTGTCATCCATTGGTGTAGAAACTATAGGACGTTTTGGAGAATGGGACTATTTATGGAGTGATCAGAGTCTATTAAACGGAATAAATATAAAGTGATTATGCTGTTTACCATTGCAATACCAACTTATAACAATGTTAGTACAATTAAGAATGCTATTGATAGTGCATTAAATCAAGACTACAATCAAGATTACGAAGTTTTAGTTGTAAATAATGCTTCAACAGACTCAACATTAGAGGAGATTTCAGCCTATACTGGTTCAAAGATTAGAATTGTTTCAAATGAGAGAACTGTAGATTTATTTCAGAACCATACAATTTGTTTTAATGAAGCAAAAGGAGATTATATTTTATTTTGTCATAGTGATGATGTATTATTTCCTTTCGCTTTACGATTACTTTCTGAACGAATATCATTAAGAGGTTTCCCTAAACGTTATATTGTTTGGGGAAGAAGTATGTTTCGTGATTATTATGCATCCATGAGATTAGCTGGTTATTCTTTGAATGATGTGGTTTCGGGACAATATTCGTTATATTGTTTTACTTTAGGATTAACACCTTCTGGTACATGCTATTCACGTAAAAGTATTTTGGAGATAGGGGCTTTTCCTGCAATGAAGTCTAAAATAACTCCATTGGATTGGTATATAATGAACTGGGCTGCATTTAATTGTTTTGAATTTGAAATGATGGATCGCCTTTTGTTTAAACGTGAATATGCTTCTACCGCAAAAGAAATTGGTCATAAGGATTGGTTAATTGCTAATAAAGATGCATTGGATATTTTATTGGAGCATTTGGCAGAACAACAAAAAAGGGAATTGTTCACTGTGTTTCTTAAATTATACAGATGGGACTCATATCCTTATTGGAAAATGTATGTTTCGCTCAAAAGAAGAATTATATATGTGATGCGTCAGATATTCAGAGAGCCCTATAGGATTCATCATATAATTAGAACTATCTTTATTAAGATATGAGTAGCATTAAACATGAGCTGCTTTCTGGAGCTTTTTATATTGCAGTGGCTAAATATTCAGGAATATTAGTTCAATTACTTATTACTGCTCTTTTAGCTCGTTTATTGTCTCCTGCTGATTTTGGAGTAGTAGCTGTGGCGACTGTTGTTATTGCTTTTTTTAACATACTGAGTGATATCGGAATAGGTCCTGCGATTATTCAAAATAAAGAATTGACGCAAATAGACTTGGAACATATTTTTTCATTTACTGTATATATTGGTATCGTATTGTCGGTTATTTTCTTTTTGTGTGCATGGCCTATTGCTAATTATTATAATAATAACATACTTGTTTCTATATGTCAATGTCTTAGCTTGTCTGTTTTCTTTTGTTGTATAAATATTGTACCTCTGAATTTGCAATACAAATACAAGCGGTTCAAATTTACTGCTTTTACAGCTTTAGCTGCTCAAATAACAGCTGGCGTTTTTGCTGTTGTGGGAGCGTATAAGGGAATGGGAGTTTATGCTTTGGTTATAGCTCCTATAGTATCATCTGTCATCTTGTTTTGTACATATTATAAGTATGAACGATTGCGCTTTTTTTTAAGAATAGAAGTTAAGCCATTGCAGAAGATCATGTCATTCTCAATTTATCAATTTTTATTCAATTTGATAAATTACTTTTCTAGAAATCTAGACAAACTTTTGATTGGACGTTTTATTGGCATGTCTCCGTTAGGATTTTATGAGAAATCATATCGCTTGATGCTGTTGCCATTACAAAATATAACATTTGTTCTAACTCCGGTAATGCAGCCTGTATTTTCTTCTTTACAGGGTGATCTGTATGATTTGGGAGAAAAATACAAAAGGGTTTTAGGCTTCCTTGCTTATATATCCTTTCCTCTGTCTGCATTATTGTTTTTTACTGCACGTGAATTGATACTGGTGTTTTTTGGTAGTCAGTGGGAAGCTGCAATTGCTCCATTTCAGATATTATCTTTAACCGTATCCATGCAAATACTGACTTCTACTGCCGGTTCTATATACCAATCGGCAAATGCGACAAAACAACTGTTTATATCGGGATGTTGGTGCGCTTTCTTTATGGTGACGAGTTTCTGTATAACTGTATTTTGCTGGGGAAATATTGAAGCGGTTGCGTATGGCTTTTTAGTAGCTCAAATAGCAAATACTGTACAATGCTTTTATTTATTATTTAAAATATTGCATTATCCAATTATTAATATATTGAAAGCATTGGTACGGCCGTTTCTTATTGGTCTTGTATTGTTTTTCCTTTTATTTATAGTAGAATGTCTTTTGCCGATAGAAAATATATTCCTGTCTCTATTGTTGAAAACCATTTTGGGACTAACAATCAGCCTTCTTTTGACTCAGCTTTTAGGTGGATATGATATCTTCAGTTATGTGAAGGTAAAAAAGAAATTTATTAAATCTTAATCACAATAGTTTGTTAAGCTCTGAATTGACAAAAAACAGAAAAGTTTAAACTCTAAATGCAAGATGAATAACATTAAAATTTGCGTAATCGGTCTCGGTTATGTAGGGCTTCCTTTAGCCCGCCTTTTCTCTACGAAATATCAAACAATAGGTTTTGATATGAATATAAATCGTGTGAATGAACTGATGGCTGGTCATGATTCGACTCTTGAGGTTTCAGATGAATTGTTGCAAGAAGCTATTTCTAAATGCGGCTTTGTCTGTACTTCAAACGTTGACGATATTCGTAAATGCAATTTCTATGTAGTTGCGGTTCCTACTCCGGTTGACGTAAATAATAGACCGGACTTGTCACCTTTATGGGGAGCAAGTGAGACCGTTGGCAGAGTAATTTCTATAGGTGATATTGTAGTATACGAATCTACAGTTTATCCAGGTGTTACAGAGGAAGAATGCTTGCCAGTAGTAGAACGGACTTCTGGTTTAAAGTTTAATGTGGATTTCTTTGCAGGTTATTCTCCTGAACGTATTAATCCGGGAGATAAAGAGCATACAGTAGAGAAAATAAAGAAGGTTACTTCAGGTTCTACTCCTGAAATTGCAGATATAGTGGATGGCGTCTATAATTCAGTTTTGGTAAATGGCACCCATAAGGCTCCGTCTATTAAAGTGGCTGAAGCTTCGAAAATTATTGAAAATTCGCAGCGTGATGTCAATATAGCGTTTATGAATGAACTTGCTAAAATTTTCAATGCAATGGGAATTGACACTAATGATGTGATAGAGGCAGCTTCTTCAAAGTGGAATTTTATCAAATTAAAACCAGGATTGGTAGGCGGACACTGCATTAGTGTTGATCCTTATTACTTGATTCAGAAAGCACAAGTATATGGAGTACTCCCACGTATAATGTCAGCAGCTCGTCGGCTGAATGACGGAATGGGTGATTATGTTGCCAATCAGGTAATTAAATTAATGAATAAGAATGGAGTGTTAGTGAAAGACAGTAAAATCCTGATATTAGGTTTTACTTTTAAGGAAAACTGTCCTGATATAAGAAATACAAAAATAATAGATGTATATACAACTTTGAAAGAGTATACTGATGATATTACAATTTATGATCCTTGGGCAATCCCCGAAAAGGTAAAAAAAGAATACGGAGTAACACTTATAAATGGTGATATGACTTGTTTGAAAGCACAATTTAATGTTGTAATATTAGCTGTAGCACATAGAGAGTTTTTATCTCTTAACATGTCCGATTTTTTAGTAGAAGATAATGGAGTAGTATATGATGTAAAAGGCGTTTTGAATAGAGAGGTAATTGATGGAAGATTATAAGCTGTAAGACATGAAATATGATAGTAAAGAAAAAAAGGGTGTCTATTTAACCTTTCAGCTTGTGACAGCTTGTGATGGAGTTTCAAAAAAAGTTTTTGCTCAAAAAGATGCTCTTGCAAATTTAGGATTTGACACATATATAGTTTATCCTACACAGATAATAGACAGAACTTTGACTTATGAGATGAATTATCGCTTCTTTTTTGACGTTCATTTTGGTTTTATGAAATCAAATTATAAAGATTTTTATAATAAACTTTATGATTTCATAAAAACAAATCATATAACATTATTGTATGTACGGTATGCAATTAATGCCAGTCCTGCACTAATTGATTTCCTGCTTAAATGTCAAAAATCGGATTGCACTGTTTTGATGGAAATACCTACTTACCCTTATGATGGAGAAAATCGTTCTTTTAAAGAAAAAGCTAGAGCATTTAAAGAACATATTTACAGAAATGAACTATCTAAATGTGTAGATAGGATAATAACATATTCTACTTTGACAACCATATTTGGTATTCAAACAATAAATATCTCTAATGCGGTTGCTTATATACCTCCTATAGTACCTAAGCAAGAAATTAAAGACCGATTAAATTTTATAGGAGTTGCTAATCTTGCATTTTGGCATGGATTTGATAGGCTAATAAAAGGCATGTATTTATATTACCAAACACTTCCTTCGTTAAAAGTCTATTTTACTATAGTAGGTGTCGGAAATCAAGATGTTTTTCATTACTTGAAAGAATTGGTTACTCGGTATAAACTGGAGGAATATATCATTTTTGAAGGGGCGAAAGACGGAACTGAATTAGATGATTTATTTTCTAAATCTCATCTTGCCATAGGTTGTTTAGGGTGTCATAGAAAGGGGATTAAAGGTTTGAAGTCCTTGAAGAATGTAGAATATGCTATGCGAGGCCTTCCTTTTATATATTCAGAAGATAATGAAGATTTTGATAATCAGGATTATGTTTTAAAAGTGTCTGCAGATGAATCTCCTATAGATATAAACCAATTATGTGAATTTATTAGAAATAATGATTTTATCCCATCTAAGTTAAGTGAGACTGTCTCTAACTTTACTTGGGAAAATCAAATGCGTACTATTATTAAGTCTGTTGGGTTGTTATAATGAAAATACTTTTTTTTTCTTATTTGTCATACGACAATAAAAACTATAAAGGTGGAGGATGGGTGAACAGCCTTATTGCTACTTTGTCGGAATTCTCAAATTACGATATTGGCATAGCTTATTTAACATCACAAAAGAATACTTGTAAATTCAAACGAAAAGGAGTGGATTATTTCCCTATTTATCGTAAAATTAGCTTTCTCACGAAAGTATCTACGCATGTTCTAAAGAGATTAGAAGTTATTCGTATGGATGACACTGTTGATTCTATTGTTTCTGATTTTAAACCTGATATTATCCAATTATTTGGATTAGAAACACCTTTTGGAAGTATTCTAGCAAATGTAAAGGGTGTACCTGTCGTTGTACATATTCAAGGAATATGTACTGCTTGCATTGAGAAATTTTATCCAATAGGAATGTCTCCAAGAAAAATATGGTGGAATTCATGCATTCAGGATAAGTTGTCCTTTATGACAGCTAATGACATTTTTGTTAGATATACTAATAGAGCAAAATTAGAACAATCTAATTTTAAGAATTACAAATATTATTTAGGTAGAACTGATTGGGATTTTTCTGTAAGTAGAATGTTATCTCAAAATTCTACATATTTTACTTGTGATGAAATGCTGCGTCCTGAATTTTATACTAAAAAATGGAGGTACAAGGAAAGAGATAAAATTGTAATATCTTCAACAATGAATGGAGATATTTATAAAGGACTTGATACGATATTAAAAGCTGCCTACTTGCTTGAAAAATCTAAAGTTAGTTTTGAATGGAATATATATGGGATTACTGATAAGTTCCCTTTAAAAAGAGTTTTCGAGAAAATGTTTCATTTAGCTTTCTCTGATAATCATGTGTATTTTAAAGGGAAAAAAGATGCTGATGAATTAGTGGAATGTTTGCTTGAATCTACATTTTATATACATCCTTCTCATATTGATAACAGTCCCAATTCGTTATGTGAGGCTATGATTTTAGGAATTCCATGCATTGCAACTTATGTTGGTGGAATACCTTCTTTACTTGAAAATGGGAAGAATGGATTTTTAGTTCAAGATTCAGGTTCGTACGAAATAGCTTTTATAGTTTTGAATAATTATAATAATAAAGCATTACTGGAGAGTCTATCGGAAAATGTACAGGAAGATGCGAGAAATAGACATAATAGGGGACGTGTTCTTGCTCAGTTGACAAATGCCTATCAGAATATTATTAAGGATTTTTCAAAATAGAATTTCATGTAGCTTATGGATTTGGAATTTGGTGTATATGGTAATAAATTATCTAGAAAGGTAATATGTTTCACCTCTATGATGATTCTATTTTGTACATATCCTTATGTCTTTAATCTATTTCTGCCTTTACCCTCGATTACTATTTTGATGATTGTAACAATCGGTTTGGTGTGTTTATTGATAGGGCTATATAAAATTAGGATTCAAAAAATATTTCTGTCTTTAATACTAATCCAAATAAGTGCTGTGATAGTAAGCATGATATATACACGTGATTCTGAATATGTAAAGCAGCTATTGTATATAATATGGCTGTTTTTCTTTTTAGTGATGTTGAAATATTTTGCCGGTTTGAAGTTCTTCCTATATATTTATAATAGAATTATTACAATTATCTCCGTTTTTGGCGCATTTTCTTTTTTAATAGTGTTGTTAACTCATATATCTCCTCTTTTTGAATATACAAATATGGATGGAAGACCCGGTTTTTTCTATTATCTCACATTTACTAACACAAAATATGGAAGTATAATTAGATATTCAGGGATTTTTGATGAACCCGGAGCAATGGCATCTTGGGGGATATTTTCGTTGTTGACTAATAAATTGTGGGTGAAAGATCGAAAAATAGAACCTTTTCTAATTGTTTCTTTACTTTTTACTTTTTCTATGGCCTATTATATCCAATTGGTGTTGTATTTATTGTTTTTTTATTTTTATAAACTTACAATAAAAAGAATTTTAAGTGTTTTTTTTGTGGGTATTGTTTTTTTGTGTCTTGTTTTTCAGAGTAAAGATACAGATCTGGATTTATATAGAATATCATTAGCTCGTTTTGAATATGATGAATATACTGGTAGCTTGCAAGGTAATAATAGAAAAGAACTAACAGAGAAAACTGCCGCTATCTTTAAAAAAAATCCAATATTTGGAATTGGACCCACTGCCTTTTACTCAATGGATTATATGGCAGACAATCCGTTTGAAGTTTTTGCAAAAGATGGGATATGGGGTACCTTTTTCTTGTATCTACCATTGTTTTATTGCTTGATATTAGGTAGGCATCATAGAGATATCTTATTTGCTTCGTTTATAGTATTATTAGGTTACCAACAACGTCCTTTTCATATTAACATATTACATTATACGATGTTGTATTTGTTTTTATTTTCAACTTATTATTGTTATAATCAAAAAAATGCCGTTAATTAGTGTTATTGTTGTAACTTATAATGCGGGCTTAAAAGTTTTTAAGACTCTGAATAGCATATTTAAACAGTTATATACCAATTTTGAAGTAATTGTTATAGATGGAGGCAGTACTGACGACACTTTAGTTCATGTACTTCCTTTTAAAGATAAACTTGCTTATTTTGTGTCAGAGCCTGATAGAGGTATATATGATGCCATGAATAAAGGTATTGATAAGGCTAATGGAGAGTTCTGCATCTTTTTAAATGCAGGTGATGTGTTTTTTAGTGAAGAGTCTTTACTTACAGTCTGTGAGATGCTTCAAAATAATGCAGAAATAGGCTTTTTTGTTGGAAATGCTGTGTATGATTATGAAAGCAGTGGACTATATAAATTCTATCCACAGTTCAAATCTTTGCCATATTCATTCTGTCACCAGAGTATGTTCTTTAGAACGAATGTAATAAAACATTATCATTACGATATTAGTTATAAATTGTCTGGAGATTCTGAGCTTTTCTATAGGCTGATTCAAAATAATATAAAAATGAAGTTTTTTGATGTAATTCTTATACGTGAAGAAGCTGGGGATGGAGCGACTATTCATAATTTATATTCTTCAGCAAAAGAATTATATTCTATTCCCTATATAACGAATCGAATAGGGAAAGGTAGAAGAGTGCTTAGATTATTAAAGATCAAAGTATTTGCAATTCTGCATAGATTCTTGCCAATGACTATTTTGTTACTTATAAGTCGTAAACAAAAATATGCGTAAAGTATTACTTTTTTTTGATGTTCCTTTTTCACAAAGTGATGGAATATCCTCTCATTGCGAAGCTTTGTTGTGCTTATTGAAGAATAATTCATCAATTGAATTGGCAAAGGCACAATCCATAGAGCGAAGATATTCTATGTTTTTAAGACGTTTTTATTATCCACATTTTGATAAATTATGTAAATATATAAAACAAGATGCTTCAGATGTTGTGCATGTGCATGGTTTGGCTTCTTTTTGTTCGATGCAAGTTGTAATTGCATCATTAATAGCAAAAAAGAAGATTGTTTTCTCTCCTCATTATCATCCCTTTAAAACAATGAGCAGTCCTTTCTTGATGAAAGTGTATTGGACTTTAATGGCTCGATTTGTAATATCTAAAGTGGATTGTATTGTAACAATAAATAATGAAGATACTTCATTTTTTAAGAAAGTGCATAAAAATGTTGTTATGATACCTCATTGGTTGTCTAACGAAGATGCCGATTTTGATAATAATATCAAGCAAAAGAATATGATTTTGTTTGTTGGGAGAAATGACTCAAACAAAAGACTTGATATGTTGTATGATTTGCCACACAATATATATGAGGTGCATTGTGTTACAGCGGGAAATGTACTTAGGAAAGATTTTATAGTTCATTCAAATGTTCCAGTTGAAGAATTGAAACAATTGTACAAAAGGGCTTCATTGCTTGTCGTCCCTTCCAAGTATGAAGCTTTTTCTTTAGTGGCATTAGAAGCATTATGGTATAATACCCCAGTTGTGGTATCTGATAGGGTTCGAATTATAGATCATCTAGATAATTGTAAATCTGGGTATTTTGTTTTTGCATATGGTAACAAACAAGAATTTTATAAAATGATTGAAAAAAGTGTCGGAACTCAAGTTGATTCCAAATTCGTTAGAAATTATTTTTCAGAAGAGAAAGTTCGGAAACAATATGTGTCTGTTTACTCTTCTATGTAAACTTGCGTTTCTCTTTAAACTTTATTCAAATACTCTTTTGTTCTTTGATAGTGATTATTCCTTTATAAGAGTGTTTACTTTTTCTAATCATAGAGCTTCTATTCTTTTGTAACGAAATGTTGTCTGATTATTCTGTTTTGATTTCTGTGTATGATAGGGAAAGGCCTATTTATTTAAAACTCGCACTTGATAGTGTATTGAATCAAACTTATCCTCCCTCGGAAGTTATATTGGTAAAAGATGGTCCATTAACTATTGAATTAGAAGATATTTTATTGTCTTATAATATTCCATCGTTAAGAATCATTCCTTTGCCTAATAATAAAGGGTTGAGTCATGCGCTTAATATAGGATTAAAATACTGTACTCATGAATTTGTGGCTCGTATGGATACAGACGATATCTGTTATCCTGATCGTTTCGAGAAACAGGTCTGCTTTTTGCAATCGCATCCAGAGATTGATATCGTCGGAACTTTTGCAACTAAAATTAACGAGTGTGGAAATAATCTTGGAGAACTTCTGAAAGTGCCGATTTTGCATGAGGATATCATTCGCTTGATATGGACTTGCCCTATGAATCATCCAACAGTGATGTTTCGGAAAGATAAAATATTGTCTGTACATGGTTATAATCCCGATGTAGGTCCTCGTCAAGATGATTATGATTTATGGTTCAGATGTGCCGAATCCGGATTACATTTTGCAAATATCTCAGAACCATTATTGTATTATCGTTTTTTTGCAGAGAGCGTAAAAAAGAATAGTATTAGGGTAGGTTGGTATAGAATGAAAGTTGGTTTGCGTGGTTGTTGGAGGCTTCATTTGTCTTTAATTGCATACATTGGGGTTTGCATTCCTTTTGTTAGGTCATTATTACCGTACCCTTTAAATGTTTATTTTCAAAATTTGATGAGTCGCATAAACCCTCGTAATATAAAAGGTTAGAACGCCTTGTGAAAATTCAACACAAGGTGATAAGTAGTTCGATATTTACATTAAAGAGAAATATTTATGAAAAAGATAGCATTACTAACAGGAATCACCGGTCAGGATGGTTCCTTCCTTGCCGAGTTTTTAATAGAAAAAGGATATGAAGTTCATGGCATCCTTCGTCGTTCTTCTTCATTCAATACAGGACGTATCGAGCATCTTTATCTGGATGAATGGGTACGTGACATGAAGCAACAGCGCCTAGTTAATCTTCATTATGGAGATATGACAGACAGTAGTTCACTGATCCGTATCATCCAGCAGGTGCAACCTGACGAAATTTATAATCTTGCGGCACAAAGCCATGTGAAGGTATCTTTTGATGTCCCTGAATATACGGCTGAAGCTGATGCGGTAGGTACGCTTCGCATGTTGGAAGCTGTCCGTATTCTTGGTTTGGAGAAGAAGACGAAGATTTATCAGGCTTCTACTTCGGAACTTTATGGTAAGGTACAAGAGGTTCCTCAAAAAGAGACTACTCCTTTTTATCCTCGTAGTCCATACGGTGTAGCTAAACAGTATGGTTTTTGGATAACGAAGAATTATCGTGAGAGCTACGATATGTTTGCCGTGAATGGTATTTTGTTCAATCATGAGAGTGAACGTCGGGGAGAGACCTTTGTAACCCGTAAGATAACTCTTGCTGCTGCCCGTATTGCACAAGGTTTTCAAGATAAGTTGTATTTGGGAAATTTGGACGCCCGTCGCGACTGGGGATATGCAAAGGATTATGTGGAGTGCATGTGGTTGATTTTGCAACACGATACACCAGAAGATTTTGTGATAGCTACCGGTGAGATGCATACTGTTCGTGAGTTTGCCACTTTAGCATTTCATGAGGTTGGTATTGAACTCCGTTGGGAAGGTGAGGGTATTAATGAAAAAGGTATTGACTTAAAAACGGGTAAGGTGCTTGTTGAGGTTGATCCTAAATATTTCCGTCCTTGCGAAGTTGAGCAGTTGTTAGGTGATCCTACTAAAGCAAAGACTTTGCTTGGTTGGAATCCGACAAAAACTAGTTTTTCTGAGCTTGTGAGGATAATGGCAGCGCATGATATGAAGTTTGTGAAAAAGTTGTATCTTAAATCGCAAGTTACGAAATAATAATTAGGATATTTCGATATGCAAATTACCTTTGTAGAAAATATTGAGATAATGAGTAAGTCTAAAGCATATAAAAAGCAGGAACCAATAGAGTAGACCGTCAATGAGCCTGTAATGGAATACCGTTCATCTTCTACGATAGGAGAAATGGAATTATTGTCGGACGAAATTATTATTGGGGCAGCAAAGTATGCTCAAATAGCTCGTGAAAAAGGCCGGATGATTCCTAATAATGAAGTATATGGATTGTTAGCTGATAGATTGGGATGGAAGTAGTCTGGGCTGATTTGGTTACAAAATCTTCTTATTTATTTTCTTACTAAACAGTAAGTCTTCGTTTTTATTTCCGCGATTTTTATGAATATTCTTATTACTGGAATTCACGGTTTCGTGGGTTCCAATCTTGTTATGTCTTTAAAGGATCATCATGTCCTTTATGGACTTGATATTATTGCACCTGAGAAAGAGGGAGTGATGAAAACTTTTGCTTGGAAAGATATTGAATCTACTTCTTTTCCGGTTCAGTTTTTACCTCAGTTTGATGCCATCATTCATCTGGCCGGCAAAGCCCATGATACAAAGAATCAATCTGCGGCACAGGTGTATTTTGATATCAATACAGGACTGACACAGAAGATTTTTGATTTCTTTTTGGAGTCAAAAGCAAAGAAGTTCATTTTTTTTAGTTCTGTGAAAGCTGCTGCTGATAGTGTAGTGGGGGATATGTTGAGGGAGGATGTGATACCTACACCGGTGGGACCATACGGGGAAAGTAAGATTGCCGCCGAAAATCATATTCTTAGTAAGTTGAGAGTTGAGAATGGAGAGTTGAGAGTTGCTATGCAGCGTGATAAGCAGGTGTATATCTTGAGACCTTGTATGATTCACGGTCCGGGTAATAAGGGCAATTTGAATTTGCTTTATAATGTAGTTAAGAAAGGCATTCCCTGGCCTTTGGGTGATTTTGAGAATAAGCGTTCGTTTACTTCTATTGATAACCTTTGCTATGTAGTGGAAGGACTGCTTACAAAAGATATTGCAAGTGGTATTTACCACATGGGTGATGATGAAGCTCTTTCTACGAATGAATTGATTGCCCTCATGTGTGAGGCTATGGGTAAGGGACCTCATATCTGGAAGATGAACAGGAAAATGATGGAAGGTTGTGCCGGTTTAGGGACGTTGCTCCATCTGCCCTTGAATACTGAACGCCTCCGGAAGTTGACGGAGAATTATGTGGTAAGTAATGAGAAGATAAAGGCTGCGCTTGGCATAGAGAAAATGCCTGTTCGTGCGGCTGAGGGGATTATGAAAACGATAAGATCATTTTCAGATTAAAAATTAATAATTCAAAATTAGAGGGGAAAGTACTGTTATGTATTACCTGATTATATTGGTTCTGCTATTTTTGGCAGAACTTTTTTATTTTAAGCTGGCTGATAAGTGCAATATTATTGATAAGCCTAATGAACGTAGTTCACATACAAAAGTCACTTTACGTGGTGGCGGGATCATCTTCTATTTCGGTGCATTGGCTTATTTTCTGACTAATCATTGGGAATATCCTTGGTTTATAGTGGCATTGACTCTGATAACATTCATCAGCTTTGTGGATGATATCCGTTCCACTTCTCAAGGTCTGAGGTTGGTATTCCATTTCTCCGCTATGGCCTTGATGTTCTACCAGTGGGGATTGTTTTCTCTTTCCTGGTGGTGGATAATTGTAGCATTAATTATCTGTACAGGTATTATCAACGCTTATAATTTCATGGATGGCATCAATGGGATCACCGGCGGTTATTCCTTAGTTGTTTTAGTTGCCTTGGCTTATATCAATGCTGAAATAACACCATTTATTGACCCTGCTTTGATTTATACAGTGTTATGTTCTGTCCTGGTGTTTTGTTTCTTCAATTTCCGCAAGAAAGCCAAGTGTTTTGCGGGTGATGTCGGTTCTGTCAGTATCGCTTTTATAATCCTTTTTCTGATAGGTAAGTTGATTATAACGACCGGGGATTTCAGCTGGATAGTTCTATTATCCGTTTATGGTGTCGATAGTGTCCTGACCATCATTCATCGTCTGATGCTTCATGAGAATATCGGTTTACCTCATCGTAAACACATGTATCAATTGATGGCGAATGAATTGAAGATGCCGCATGTGGTGGTGGCGTTGATTTATATGGTAGCGCAAGCAGTTATCATAATAGGGTATATCAGTTGTCAGAGTTATGGCTATACGTTTTTATTATGTATGGTTCTTCTGCTTGGTTTAGTTTATATATGTTTTATGAAGAAGTTCTTTGCGCTATATCAATCCGTTTAGAATCAGTTGATTATAATCTTATCGTGGAAAACAGTTCCTGGTGGGCTGTTTTCTTTGTTTATGCATGAATATATCCTCACCTTTGCATCGTTGATCAACACAAAATAAGTAAAACGAAGTTGAACTAAAATGTAAATGGAGGAAAATTATGCCTTTATTGTATTATGCGAGACAATCGCAATTGAAAACGAAAGCCGGGGTTAAACAATGGCATCTGACACTGAAGAAAATAGGTCGGGCTGTAAGTTTGCAACAGTTGGGAGAACTGGTGGCTGAGAAGTGCTCGGCAACACCGGGTGATGTGCACAATGTTATCAGAAACCTGATGTCGGTGATGCGTATGCAGTTGCTGAACAGTCGTACCGTTCGTCTGGATGGTCTGGGGACATTTACTGTGATTGCGCGGACACGTGGCAGGGGAGTAGATAATGAGAAGGATGTGAATCCGAACCAGGTGACATCCCTACACTTTATGTTTACTCCCGAATATACACGTCCGGCAGCTTTGGGTACTACCCGTGCATTGTGGCAAGGAGTTGAATTTGAGAAGTGGACGGGTGTGAATGGTTCTGCCGGTGATGGAGAAGATCCGGATGACAACGGCGGAGAAAATCCCGGCGGTGGCGGAGGGGTTGATGAAAATCCCCTTGGTTGAGTGGAGAATTGAGATTTGAGAGTTGAGGCTGCGCAGCCATTAAAACACAAAATGACATGAAGAAGACAATTTGGGACAAGATTTTGAAAATAGTAATAGCCGTAGCATCGGCTGTATTAGGAGCTTTAGGAGCTAATGCGATGAACATGTGATGTTGAACATGTAATTGATGAAAGGGAGTACGTCGGTTGTCTGATGTACTCCCTTTTTTAATTCAGCATCAAACTCATATACGCCTGTTCTGCCGAGAATACTTTTGCGGTCAATTGCCCGATGGTCAGTCGCTCGTGAGCTCCCGGGATGCGCTTGTGGCTATACATGCATTTTCCCTTGTTCAGATAATAATAACCGTTGTTGGCAGATAGCTGGTCATCAACGAGGTCGATATTCATTTCTTCTTCCGGGTGGGTGGCTGCATAAAGCTGAAGAACCGGTTTGGCTTGAATGATACGTATCATTCCTAAGTCGAAAGCAGGTTGACCTTTTGCGAGGGGCATGACGATATGAAGGATTTCTGTCTGCATGCTCCGGCAGATATAGGTAAATAGCAGACGTTCCGCTTCAGGAGTGTCAGATAGTAATTCGCCGATATGAAGAATGGAAGAGGTGTCGTCCGGATAAGCAACGGCAAGAGCCGCAATCCCTAACTCGTCTGATAAAGTGAAAATATATCCTTCACTTAATTCCAGATCGGCGAGAACCACACGGAAGTCGGCTTCCGTATGTTGCAGACAGCAAGGACGTCCCTGCATTTTACGATTCAGGTAGCAATAGATGTCTTCGTTGTAGTCCGTGAAAGTCTGGAATTTCCAGGCAATGCCGGTAGGTGGAACGGGAGAGAAGGAGTCTTTTCCGTCAGCAGGCAGGGTGAATGTACGCTTGCCATAGCGGAAAGCCGTTACATAGCCTGTACGGGCGTAATAATCGAATAACCACGGTTCGGCGGGGATAAGAGTGCTGAAAGCGATGTCATTACGATACATACGTCCGAATGCTTGTGAGAGCAGTTCGCGCATCACGCCCCGGCTGCGGTAATCGGGATGGGTGCAGGCTCCTGAAATATAAGCTGTAGCTACCTCATTGCCACAAAAAGTCATGGGATAGGGCAGCATCTGTAAGGCAGCAATGACTTCATTGCCGCTTTCGATAGCGACGTTGACATCGTTGTTGTAACGGAGGCGAAAATACATATCCACAAACTCTTTGCTGTCATTGAAACAAAGTTTCCACAGTTTCCTTACTTTCTCACGCATTTCTCTTTTTCTACTTAACTATGTGTTGCTTATTACTTAATTGACTGTATAAATATGGAGTTACCATTTCACAGGTTCTACGGGAGTCTCGTTCAGGCACGCCATATATTTCTCCAGAATGATGGTCGGCTGATAGGATAGCTTGGCTTTACGCAATCCTTCAATACCCAGGTCTTCTTCCCGGTTGACATAAATATATTGTTCGGGGATATGGTTGGCGAATTCATAGTTTATCATGGCGTAGGCACCATCAATACTGGTGTCGGCCTTTTCCACATGTACTCCGAATGTGTCCTGGTTGATAGGCATACCGAATGTGAAAGCTACAATCTTGCCGTTCACATGAAGGATGCCACCTGTCAGGCCGAGTGCCTCGAAATTGTGCAATGCGTAGATGAGGGCACGACGTTCGTTACCGGTACCTTCGTGCTGGTCGCAGTTATTCACTTTACACCATTCGGCTTCCAGGTCAAGACACTCCCGGATGCGGTCGGGGGTGAGAGGGACGTATTCGTAATTGTAAGTCCGACGGAACTTGTTGAGGTGGTTCCGTTTGGCCTGGAACTTTTTACCCGCTAATGTGGAGAGGTCGGTACGCAGATACAGGTAATCGGCATAATCCCTGTCCGCTTCAAAGTGGAACTTGCCCGGCATGATGGCTTCCAGGTCTGCCCGCATACCTGCGCATACGCCAAGCATACAGAAGCGTTCACCTTCTTGTCCGGCATCTTCTATCATATCTTCCAGTACTTTCTTTAAATCTCCGTTTCCTACCGGCATCATGTACACTAGTTTGTCACCTGCCCAGAATTTCAGTATCAGGAATCCGTCCTGCACGGCAAATTGCGTATCGTAAAGGAAACGCCAGCTACAGAGGTTGGAAAATGAAAGGTCACAGTTGCGCCGGGGGCTGTTCTGTGTATAGGATGTGATGACTTCTTTGTCTGTAAGTTCGATGTCTTTAAATGATATCATATAATCGTTTTCGTTAAGTTGATTACTTAGAATAACAAAGATAGGGAGAAATTGTTATAGCAGACCTAATAATCGTAAAATAGTTGGGGTGAGCAGGGCAGTGAAGATTCCATTTAGCGTCAGTCCGAGGCTGGCGTATGCTCCGTATTTGCTGCTGATGTCCATTGCGGTGGAAGTTCCTACGGCGTGGGCGGCGGCTCCCAGGGATAATCCTTGGGCAATGGGACTACCTACACGGGTCAGTTTCAGGGTTTTGACACCGACAATACTGCCTAGCAAACCCACGCAGACTACTACGGCAGCCGTTAATGATGGAATACCGCCCAATGTTTTGGCCACCTCCATAGCGATGGGAGTGGTGACGGATTTAGGGGCGAGTGAATAGATTATTTCCTGTGGCGCTCCCATCAGCTTGGCGATCACCACAACAGAAACTACTCCGATAATGCAACCTGCCAGTTGTGAAAGCAGGATGGGAACCAGTTGTTTCCTGATGGCTTCTAACTGTAGGTAGAGGGGAACACCGAGGGCTACCACGGCCGGTTTCAGCCAGAATTCTATGAGATGCCCGCCTTTGTTGTAGGTGTCGTAGCTGATATGTGCCATTTTTAGAAAGATAATCAGGACGGCAATGGTCAGAAGAATGGGGTTGAGCAATAGGATGCCTGTTTTCTTTTGTAGCAGTTTGGAGAAGAAAAATACGCCAAACGTAACGGCTAACAGGAAGAACTCGTTGTCTAAGTAACTCATTTTATTTTACGTGTTAGTTGATGAACCCACCCTGTTACTACCAATACCAGCAGGGTGCTGACTAATGAAGCGATGACTATGGGCCAAAACTGGTCGGCGATGATGTCAAAATAAAGCATAAGAGCTACACCGGGTGGGATAAAGAAAAATCCCAGATTAGCAACCAGAAAGTCGGATAATCCCTGCACCCATTGCAGTTTAATCCAACCCAATTTCAGAAAAAGGGTGAGCAGCAGCATACCTATGATGCTGGACGGAAGTTTGAGGTCCGTAAGAAAAACAACCAATTCACCCAAAGCCAGGCATCCGAAAAGGATGGCGC
>OLGD01000511.1_pt1 | contig 78006 bp, 47 predicted proteins | sample 1605311 | NCBI WGS metagenome assembly OLGD01 (sample SAMEA3888917, study PRJEB22519) | human gut metagenome | biome: human gut; feature: human-associated habitat; material: faeces | place: Denmark | collected 2010
CCCACGTATCCAGCTTGGAAGGCTGGTGTTCTACCATTGAACTACACCCGCATGTGTTATTTAATTGCTGCTGACAATGATGTATTCTACACGATAGAAAGCCATTTGTCAACACTTATTCGAAAAAAAATTAAAAAAATTCAAAAATGGAGAAATGGAAGGAGCAAGGCATGTAGAAAAAGACCGAAATACAGGAGATTTCAGTTGTCACCGATCGGAGATAAGGGTATAATGATCTATAAATATGTTGAAAATAAAGGAAAAGAGGATAGAAGCGATGGCATTTAAAAAGAATACAATTTGTATCCAGGGCGGCTGGGAGCCTAAGAACGGAGAACCTCGTGTTCTCCCGATTTATCAGTCTACAACTTATAAATATGAGACGAGTGAGGAGATGGGAAAGCTTTTTGATCTGGAGGCGGAAGGATACTTCTATTCCAGATTACAGAATCCAACCTGTGATGCCGTAGCACAGAAAATCTGCGATCTGGAGGGCGGTGTGGCAGCGATGCTTACTTCTTCCGGTCAGGCGGCGACGTTATTTGCAGTGACGAATATCTGTTACGCAGGGGATCATGTCATCTGTGCAGCCAAAGTATATGGCGGAACCTCCAATCTGCTGACTGTGACATTAAAGCGTTTCGGAATCGAAGTGACACTGGTGGATCAGGATGCACCGGCGGAGGAGTTGGAAAAAGCATTTCAGCCGAATACGAAAGCCGTATTTGCCGAGACAATCTCGAATCCGGCAGGAGTGATTCTGGATATTGAGAAGTTTGTGAAACTGGCACATGATCATGGTGTGCCTATGATTTGTGACAATACATTTGCGACACCGATCAACTGCCGGCCGTTTGAATTTGGTGTGGATATCGTGACCCATTCCACAACAAAATATATGGACGGTCATGCGATGGCGATGGGAGGCTGTATCGTGGATTCCGGTAATTTTGACTGGGAAGCACACGCTGATAAATATCCGGGACTTACTACACCGGATGAATCTTATCATGGAATTATCTATACGAAGAAATTCGGAAAGGGAGCTTACATCACAAAGGCAACGGTGCAGTTGATGCGTGATATGGGAGCCTGCCAGTCTCCCCAGAATGCGTTCCTGACGAATATTGGTCTGGAAACCCTGCATCTTCGTGTGCCGAGACATTGTGAAAATGCCTTGAAAGTAGCGGAATTCCTGAAGAATCACGAAAAGGTTGCATGGGTGGAATATGCCGGATTGAAAGAGGATAAGTATCATGCGCTGGCAGAAAAATATATGCCGGATGGTACCTGCGGAGTTCTTTGTTTTGGTCCGAAGGGAGGAAAAGACGGTGCGATGCAGTTCAGCAATGCCCTCAAGATGGTATCTATCGTTACCCACGTTGCCGATGCCCGTTCCTGTGTCCTTCATCCTGCAAGCCATACACACCGTCAATTGAATGATGAACAGTTGGTAGAAGCAGGCGTATTGCCGGATCTGATCCGTCTGTCCGTAGGAATTGAAGATGTTGACGATATCATTGCAGATCTGGATCAGGCATTAAATGTGATAAGTCTGTAAAACAGGTTCTTCATCAGATTTAAGAAAAAGTCTTTGACAAATACAGGTACGGGAATTAGAATAGCATATGTGACATCTTTGAATCGTAAAGTGGTTTGAAACGATGAAGGTTACATATGGATATAAAATGAAGATAGACAAGGAGGGACTATGGATTCCTTAGTACAATGGTTTACTCAAAATCTGTCACCGTACATTTCAGAACAGGCAGTTATTTTCATTATTTCACTGCTTCCGATTCTGGAGCTGAGAGGCGGTCTGTTGGCAGCATCGCTACTGAAAGTACCGTATCTGCAGGCGCTGCCAATCTGTGTTATCGGAAATCTGCTTCCGATTCCGTTTATTTTATTATTTATCAAGCAGATTTTTAAATGGCTGAAGAAGATAAAGGTATTCCGGCCGATGGTAGAATGGCTTGAGAATAAGGCGATGAAGCGAAGTGATAACATTAAGAAAGGGGAATTCTGGGGACTGGTGGCGTTTGTCGGAATCCCGCTTCCGGGGACAGGAGCATGGACAGGGGCATTGATTGCCTCTTTGCTGGGGATTGAGGTCAGGAAGTCTTCGAAGGCGATTTTGCTTGGTATAGCGATCGCAGCGGTAATTATGTCGGTCGTATCTTACGGTGTGCTTGGAAATATTCTGGGTTAGAGTGTGACAGCCAGAACCAAAGCGGAAGAATTTCGAATGCTTCGTGAGCTGCCATGCGGCGCCGATGTAGAAAATAATAAAAATTGTATTGAAAAATGCTCTGAGAGGATGGAACTTTCAGAGCATTTTTCTTTTTGTTGATTATTTATCACCGTAGTGGGTGCGGCATTGCAGGTTTTCCGATACCTGTGTAACCATTTCGGTCAATATCCTGTAACAATTGGTTGATACGTTTCAATGTTTTTTTATCTTGTTTTTGCCAATACAAATAGTCTTCCCATGCGAAATCGTCCCAGGCTTTAATCATCATCTACCTCGATCATTTCGTGAACAGTACCGCCGTTCTGTTCCATACGTTCTTTTGCAGCTGATAGGCGGTCTTGATTTTCGGCTGAATAAAATGGATCGGTGCGAAGTTCGAAGAGAATTCCATTGTGACGGACTACTTGTTTCAGAAACATTGTAGTTGCAGCTGAAAGCGTGATTCCAAGATCGGAAAATATCATCTCAGCCTGCTTTTTAAGTGTGTCATCAACACGAATATTTAAGTTTGCCATATTCATTAACTCCTTGTATATAGAGTATAGTGATACAAAATTCGTAAAATGTCAACACAATGCACGAAAATAGAGGCGGAACTTTTGCTGTTTAGAATTCTCCAGGAACTCATTTGCTTGACCCAATATAGATTAGTTCTGAATATACCTTGACAGATGAGGTATCATGTGGTTTAATGTAACTAAAGGAAAGGAGGTATCACATGTCGATAGCATCGGATTTGATCCGTGGACATACGGAAACCATCATCCTGGCACATCTGATGCAGGAAGATAGTTATGGTTATAAGATTAATAAGGATATTCAGTTAAAGACAGAAAATCAATATGAACTGAAGGAGGCGACCCTGTATACAGCATTTCGCCGGTTGGAAGAAGCTGGATACATCAGTTCTTATTGGGGAAATGAAAATACGGGAGCAAGAAGACGCTACTATACGATTACACCGGAAGGACAGCTGGCGTATCAGCGGATGAGGGAAGAGTGGGAGGAATGTAAGTGTCTGATTGACATTCTGATCAGGATTGACGAGGAGGAAAAAGATGGAAGATAAGTTAAGAGCGTATATGGATTATCTGTTCCGGGACGTGAAGCCGACCAGAAAATCCGTGGAATTAAAAGAAGAGATTTTACAGAATCTGATAGATAAGTATCGGGATCTTCTTGCAGAAGGCAAGACGCCGGAGGCGGCGTATAATATTGCAGTAGCCAGTATCGGAGATATGGATGAACTGTTGGCAGGGCTTAATGATGAGCTGTCTTTTGAAAAGGAAGTAAGCGGTGAGCAGCTGGAACGGGGAAAGAAGAAGTCGGCGCTTCTGGTTTCCGCAGCAGTTATGATGTATATTTTATGTTTGCTTCCGCCAATCTTACTGAGCGGCACCCGGTTAGAGGAGAATCTGGCACCGGCGTTAATGTTTCTTATGATTGCGTGCGGTACAGGGCTGCTGATCTATGATCATATGACGAAGCCGCATTACCGGAAGGTAGACGATTCGATTGTTGAAGAGTTTAAGGAATGGAAAGATCAGACGGATTCCGACCGCAGGGCGATGAAAGCGCTCAGCAGTGCGCTTTGGTCGATCATTACTGTAATCTATATTATCATCAGTTTCTGGACGATGGCGTGGCATATTACCTGGGTGATCTTCCTGATTGGAGCAGCGGTTGAGGGGATTCTGAAGGCAGTGTTTGAATTGAAAAGGCAGGGATAGAAGATGAATAGAAAACAATCAGCAATCATCCGGATTGTCGCATGGTCCATTTCGGCAGTGCTATTAGCTGTGATACTGATTCTGGGAATCAGAGGGGACTTCCGGAATGTAGGATTCGGCAGTTTTTCTTTTGGATTTAACAGCAGTGTACAGTATTCGGATGCGGATAAATACCGGCCTGGCAATGTTGAAATCGATGGAGATGAGATTGAGAGTCTGGAAGTGAATTGGGTTGACGGCACCATTACCGTGGAAGTGTATGATGGAGATACCGTACAGGTTTCGGAAAAAGCGCGGAAAGAACTGGAAGAGAGCAAGCAGCTTCATTACTATAATAAGAACGGAAGACTGATGATACAGTATCGGAAGGCAGAAAAGAGCTGGTTTTCCTTTGGAGACAATCTGAGGAAAGAGCTTACGATCCGGATTCCGGTGAAAACAGCCGAAGCCATGGGAGAGATACAAATTGATACGGTTTCTTCTGATACGGAGATTCGGGGGATTTCTGCGGAAGGAATGAAGCTGGATTCTACATCTGGTGATTTTGTGCTGACGAAGTGTCATATGTCTGAATTGGATATGGATAGTACCAGCGGAAGCCTGAAGGGAGAAGCTCTGACGGTGAAGGGGAAGATGGATACAGATACGACCAGCGGTACGATTGATGTAAAGGGAAGTTTTGGGAGCGTGGAAGCGGATACCGTTTCGGGAGATATTACCGTAGATTCCGGAATCTGTCCGGAAAAGGTGCGTACGGATGGTGTCAGCGGAGAGGTAACTTTGATTCTTCCGGATAACAGGGGATTTACATACGAGAGTGATACGGTAAGCGGTTCTGTCGAATGTGAATTTCAGATTACGTATAAGGATGATAAAGGAATTTATAAAGATGGAGATGCTTCTTTTTCTTTTGATTCTGTCAGCGGTGATATTATAATTAAAAAACGGTCATGAAAGGCGGCAGTTATGGATACAAGGGAAGTCCATAGCTGCCGTTTTCTTGACAGGGAGGCGGGAACAGTATAAAATAACGTGAAATATAGGAAGTGCAAGAGGAGAAGATGAAAAATTATATTTTAATTGTGGAAGATGATAACGATATCAGTCAGATGTTAAAGGAACTGCTGCAGCAAAATGGTTATGAAACTGCACAGGCATTTTCGGGAACGGAAGCGTTATTCTATATCGAAAAGGGGTGTCCGGCAGCGATGATTCTGGATTTGATGCTGCCGGGAATGAATGGAGAAGAAGTACTGGGTAAAATGAAAAAGGAATATCCAGAGATTGCGGTCATCATCTCATCGGCCAGAGATGACATACAGACAAGGATCGCAATGCTTCGGGCAGGAGCGGATGATTATATGATAAAGCCTTTTGACACGGAAGAATTGTTGGCAAGATTGGAAGCGGTTTTAAGGCGCAGCGGAAAAAATCCAAAAGGGGAACGGGAGCCGGAAGAAGCGAGCGGAGGGAGAGTCCTGCGGTACAAGGATATCCTTATGGAACCGGAGGATTTTCGGATTACAGTTTCAGGGACAGACATTCGTCTGACACGGCGGGAATATCTGATTCTGGAATTGCTGATGGAGAATCCCGGCAAGGTATTTACGAAAAGCAATATCTATGAATCCGTATGGAATGAGGAATTTCTGGGAGAGGATAACGCCGTGAATGTACATATCAGCAACATACGCCAGAAGTTAGCGAAGGTTCATGGGGAGGAAACCTATATTGAAACAGTGTGGGGGATTGGATTTAAAATGAAATAAGAATTGAAAACTTTAGGATTTCTTTATACTTTTCCTAAAATTTCTAAAATACCGGATGCTATGATAGGTGTGTAAAGAAAGAACGGAAAGGGGAAGACAGGTAATAGAGATGACAGATGTATTGAGAACAGAAAATATCACTAAAGTATATGGAAAAAATAAGGTGGTAGATCATGTCAGCATGCATGTGAAGAAAGGGGCAATTTACGGTTTTATCGGAAAAAATGGAGCCGGAAAGACAACATTTATGCGGATGGTGGCAGGCCTTGCGGCATCAAACGAGGGAACCATTGCGTTGTTTGGTTCGGAAAATCTGGAACAGCAGCGGCTTCGGGTGGGAAGCCTGATTGAAAATCCGGGTGTGTATCCGAATATGACAGCAAGAGAAAATCTGGAAGTCATAAGAAGGAGTTTGGGCATTACGGATAAAAAGGCAGTTGACAAGATGCTTGCATTTGTAGGGCTGTCAGCATCGGAAAAGAAAAAGGTCAAGAATTTTTCCATGGGTATGAAACAAAGACTTGGGATTGCGATTGCGCTGCTTCGAAATCCGGATTTCCTGATTTTGGATGAGCCCATCAATGGTTTGGATCCGGAGGGAATCCGGGAAATCAGAGAATTGCTTTTGAAGCTGAATCGGGAAAAAGGAATCACAATTTTGATTTCCAGTCATATTCTGGGTGAACTTTCCAAGATTGCAACCCAATATGGAATTATCCGAAACGGAGTTCTGATTGAAGAATTCGATGCAAAGGCGTTGGACGAACGGTGCCGACGATGTCAGAAGCTTGTGGTTTCTGATGGAGATCTGGCTGCGAATATCCTGGAAGAGAAACTTCATATCCGCAATTTTGATGTGCCGGACCAGGGAATTCTGCGTGTCTTTGAACACCTGGATGAGCCGGAGAGAACCAACCGGGAGCTGATCGCGGGAGGTGTGGATGTGAAGGAAAGCTATCTGGCAGGGCAGGATCTGGAAGGTTATTTTATGGAGCTGTTAGGAGGTGGACAGGATGCCTAATTTAATGTACAGCGAGTTTTATAAGCTGCGGAAGAGTAAGAGTTTTTATATCTGTGGGATTGTAATGATTGTATTTGTATTATTAGTATATGGAACACTTTTTCTGATGGATAAAGCACAGCAGGAACATGTGGAGAATGGCTCCTATGAAGTTACTGTGACAGTAGAGAATGCAGAGGAAAATGCTCCTGTCTGGGACTCGATTGAGATTTTAGATGTGGAACAACAGATGTTCGGAGGTTTTGCCGGAATTATCATCGCAGTCTTCGCAGGGATTTTCGTGATTGGAGAATATGGAAATGGCGCCATGAAAAACATAACGGGAAAAGGCTATGCCAGGTGGAAAATCTTTCTTGCAAAGTATATCGCTACCGGGGTTGCGGTAATTCTGCTGTTGCTTTTTATGGTTTTTGCAGTCGTGCTGTTTGGAATTATTTTCAAAGGTACCGGCGGGTTAATGGGAGAATTCTTTAAAAACCTATGTGTGTATACGGGAATACAGCTTTTGCTTGGAACTGCACTGACTGGAATTATGGTTACAATCAGTGAATTGTGCAGGAATCTCGGAGCAGGAATTTCAATTAGTATCTGTGTAGTTATTTTTTCTACGACGTTGACATCTGCGCTTGATCTCTTGTTTCGCAAATTACAGTTCCAGCCGTCTGGTTATTGGCTTCTGAACCTGGTTGAGCAATGTCCGGTGACAGGCATTGGCAGTCGTTTTCTTGTTCGTATGGCTGCTTCAGTCATTTTCTGGATGGCGCTGTCCCTGATTGTGGGTGTCTGGCATTTTCAGAAAACAGATGTAAAATAGGAGGAATCTATGTCGGTGATATGGTGGGGAATCACTGTGGGATTGGTTACAGCGGGGGGCATTTTGTCCGCCCGCTTGTGGCGTTATCGGAAACAAATCAATCATATGCGGAAAGAACTTGCGTTGTTAAAAGAAAAAGATACAAATTATCAGATGACTTCTTACTGTCATGTGGGAAAAACGGAGGAAATAATTTCTGAGATCAATAGTCTGGCATTGGAGTATAAGACGGAGAAGAACCGGCTCCAGAATGAGAATCGGGTTTACCGGGAGAGTATTACCAGTATTTCCCACGATATCCGTACACCCCTTACTTCTGCAAAGGGGTACCTGCAGATGCTGCAAAATCCAAAGACAGAAGAGGAAACAAAGATACGATATGTAAAAATTGTGGAACACCGGCTGGATGATGTGACCGATATGTTGAATCAGTTATTTGAATACGCGCGGATTGAAGCGGGTGAGATGAAATTTGAACCAGAGGTGTTTCACATTGGCAATGTGTTTGCTGATACGGTTTCCATGTTTTATGAGGACTTTCAGAAGAAAAATTGCGAGCCGGAAGTAAGTATTACACAGGAAGTCTGCCGGATGAAAACAGATAAACATGCGTTTGTCAGAATTGTCGAAAATCTGATTAAGAATGCTCTGGTACACGGCAAAGGAGGATATCGGTTATCACTGACCAGAGAGGGAAATCAGGCAGTGATCTGTGTTTCAAATCTGACAGACAGTATTGAGCGTGGTGATATGGACAAGATTTTTGATCGTTTTTATACCACGGACCAATCGAGAAGCAGAAAGACAACGGGACTTGGACTTGCGATTGTAAAGCGGTTTACGGAACAGATGGGAGGAACTGTAAAAGCGTTGCTGGAAGAAGGCCGTTTTACAATCGAGGTTCGGCTTCCTCTGTAAGAGAGAAGGAATCAAAACATTATCAAATATACAATTTTAATCGGGGATGAGGTTGAATAAAGGTATAAAGAATAGTAAAATTGTATCAATGAAAAATGTGCAGATCAAAGTGTGTTGAAAAGGATGTGTGAGAATGAAAAAAAGTGAATGCGGGATAAAAGCAGTGATCTTCGATATGGATGGCCTGATGTTTGATACGGAACGCATAGCGGCCATGGGATGGAGGCATGCAGGTGAGAAATTGGGATTTGAGATTACGGAACAGGAGTTATGTCAGCTGAGGGGACGCAATGTCATTGCGGGGCGGAAACTTTTTCATACATGGTACGGTGACCGGGTGACGTATGACGAAGGAAGGAGTCTGCGGGCTGCATATGTAAAGGAATATATAGAAAAATATGGAACACCGGTAAAAGATGGTTTGGAAGATCTGTTTGCATATTTAACAAGTCACGGTTATCAAAAGGCAATTGCAACTTCATCATCCCGGGAGACGGCGGAGCGGTATTTCAGGTATGCGGGGCTTGCGTTTGATTTTGAGCAGTCTGTCTGCGGCACAGAGGTTGCAGTCAGTAAGCCGGCGCCGGACATCTTTCGGAAAGCGGTAGAGAAATTGAATCTGAAACCGGAACAATGCCTGGTTCTGGAAGACAGTTATAATGGTGTGCGTGCGGGAGCAGCCGCAGGATGTCAGGTGGTGATGATACCGGACATACAGGAACCGGACGAAGAAATTCGAAAATTATGCAGAAAGGTCTGCAGAAATCTCAGAGAGGTCATTCCGTTTTTGGAGAATCGTTCTAAAATTGATCAGAACGACGTGTTGAATTCTTGACAAAAGAAAGATAATGTGTTAAACTTTCTGACAAGCAAGCAGATAAAAGGGAGTAGCCGAACGCCGAAAGGTGGGTTTGAAACCGTCATCCGATGCCGAGAGGTATCCGTATCAAATGAGATGTGCAAGACTTTTATTGTGGCAGACGTGTCATGATGAGAGTCTTTTTCTTTTATCTGAAAAGGTAAGCCCTGATGGAAAAGGAGTGACAGAGTTGTTCTTTCCATACATAAAATGTAGGAGGAACAGAAAAAAGCAGACAGAAAGGAGTGGTTCGATGGGTTGTCTTGGTAATTTATTGTGGTTTCTTTTTGGCGGTTGTATCAGTGGGCTTGGATGGCTGCTTGCAGGATGCCTGTGGTGTATCACCATCGTGGGAATCCCAATTGGAGTTCAGTGTTTCAAATTTGCTTCCTTAAGTTTTTTTCCATTTGGAAAGGAAGTCATTTACGGAGGCGGAGCAGGTTCTCTCTTGCTGAATATCATCTGGTTGCTGGTGACGGGGCTTCCGATGGCAGGTGTACACGCAGTAAACGGTTTGCTGCTTTGTATCACGATTATCGGAATTCCGTTTGGATTACAACAGTTTAAACTTGCCAAACTGGCACTTTTGCCATTTGGCGCTGAAATTAGATAAGGAGTATTTAAAATATGAAGTCAGGAAAAACAGGATCAGGAAAACGGGGATTTGGAAGAGTATTGCTGATACTTTTGGTACTGGTACTTGCAGGTGCTTATTATTATGTGACGTTACCGGCAATCAATATTCACAGTCAGGGATTCTGGGGATTTATTATCCTTTTTTTGGTATTGCTTTTCGTGTTCTATGGATTGAGAAAGCGGATGCGAACCGTCTATGAGATCAAAGAGAGCAAGGTGTTAAAGGGCGGTGGATTATTGATTGGAGCGCTGCTTTTGATTCTTCTGATCGGAACAATTTTATCATCACCGATTGTCAATGCAAAAAAATACCGGGAGCTGATGGTGCCGACAGAACGGGAGTTTACCGAAGATCTCCCCCAGATCAGTTTTGATCAGATTCCCCTTTTGGACCGGGACAGCGCTATTCTACTTGGAAACCGGAAGATGGGCAGCATGGTGGACATGGTATCCCAGTTTGAGGTCAGCGATCTGTATTCTCAGATTAATTATCAGGGGATTCCGGTCCGGGTATCTCCCCTTGTATATGCAAGTCCTGTTAAGTGGTTTACGAACCAGTCGGAAGGAATTCCGGCGTATATGATGATTGATATGGCAAACCAGGATACCACACTGGTAAAACTGGATAAACCAATCAAATATTCCAAGTCAGAATATCTGAACCGGAATATTTACCGTCATCTGCGCTTCCGTTACCCGACTTATATGTTTGATCAGATCAGTTTTGAGATCAATGATGAAGGTGTTCCCTACTGGGTATGCCCGGTGAAAGAATATACCATCGGTCTGTTCGGCGGTCAGACCATCGGGCGTGTGGTTTTATGTAATGCGCAGACCGGAGAAACAGAAGATTATCCGATTGAGGATTGTCCCCAGTGGGTAGACCGGGCGTATCCGGCAGATTTGCTGCTTGAGCTGTATAATTATCATGGATCACTGAATAATGGTTTTCTTAACAGTATTCTGGGGCAGAAAGGTTGTCTGACATCAACGGAAGGCTATAACTATATCGCTATGGATGATGATGTATGGGTGTATACCGGAATTACTTCTGTTAATGCGGATCAGTCTAATGTGGGATTTCTGTTGATTAATCAGAGAACCATGGAGACCAGATATTATGCAATCTCCGGTGCAGAAGAGTTTTCAGCGATGGATTCCGCAGAAGGTCAGGTACAGAATCTGGGGTATCAGGCCGCATTTCCGTTGTTGATGAATATTGCGAATGAGCCAACCTACGTAATGGCGCTGAAAGACGAGGCAGGGCTTGTGAAAAAATATGCGATGGTGAATGTGCAGAAATATCAGAATGTGGCGATTGGTGATAATATATCAGAGTGTCAGAGTGCTTATGTAAAAATGCTGAAAAACAGCGGTATTACATCGTCGGAGGGCGGTGAGGCAGGCATACAGAAAGTGACGGGTAAAATTTCCAGAATTGCACAAAGTGTTATTGAGGGGAATTCGCATTTCTATCTTGTGTTGGAAGGAGAAGAGAGAATCTTTGATATTTCGATTACGGATTTTGTAGAAATTGTCCGATATGATGTCGGAGATTCCATTACACTGGAGTACATGGAAGGCGATCCTCTATGTGTCGTGACGGCATTGCCTGAGAGGTAAAAATGCAGCAAAACCATAATTTTTTACGGAGTTTTTGTTAAATGCAAAGAAAAACGTTTCAATTGCCGAATTTAAGAAGACTTTTGTGCATATTATACAAGAACCCCCTATAGGGAATTGTTGAAAAACTGGAAATATGTTATGATGATAGCAAATTAAAAAGATAAAATATGCAAAATATACTAAAACGTTCTACCGGTATAAAACCACATTTGAGATGCAACAATAGAAAATTGGGAAGGAGGGATAGGCGTTTAAATCGAGCGGGCAGAACGAGTGTGGAAATTATATGATAAAGAAAGGAAAGTATGTGTATTGCTTTTAGATACATGATACGGGGGAACATTATGCAAAAACAGAAACGAATGATTTCTATACTTCTATCTTTTTTAGTATTGCTGTCATGTGTATTTGGCAACGCAGCGGTGATTCCGCTGTATGCTCAGGAAATGGGAACTTTGGAACAAAATTCCGTCACATATGTACAGATTACGGATTTAAGTACCATTTCTGCCGATGAGCAATACGTGTTGGTAGGGTGGCGGTATTTTGGCGGTACAGATCCGGATGCAACGAAAGGCTATGTCTTGCATAGCGATAATAATGGAAATTTGCGTGCAGTGACATCCGACAGCTACGCCAGCATTACGTATGCGGAGAATGGAGGCGTGCTGCCGGATTTGGCACTCTGGAATCTGACCGGAAGCGGAGAAACTTTTACAATACGGAATGTTTCCACCAAGAAGTATCTTGGTAATGACCTTTCTTTCGCCAGTGAGGAAGGTGCGGAGTTTACCTTTACTGGCGGAAGTGTCAATGGATGTGCCAATTACGCAATCGGTGTCAATGGAAAATCAATCCGCTATTCCGGGACTTCCGGGAAATTCGGACTGAGCGGAGGTGCGCCGGCGACCGAAGTTACCAGAACAAATGCATGTAATTTTACAATTTATAAAGTTCAGACGGTACAGAATCAAGACCAGAGTCACAGTATCTTTTTTGCCTCGGATTATCAGGGGAGTCCTGCCGAGGCTAATCTTACAGCGATTAGTAAAACGATTAAGGAGGCCGGTGTAACGCCCGAGGTGGCTGTATGGTGCGGGGATTATGTAGATGGCAGTGTTTATGAGGATGGAGCTGATATCAGTCCGAGCGAGATGATGTGCCAGTGACGTATACCATTACAAAGGGCACGCTGAACGGTTGTGAAAATTTTGCATTATCATATGGAGGTAAGAGTCTCCGTTATTCCGGGACCAGCGGAACGTTCTCAAACAGCGGTTCCGATGGAGCAGCAGAGACAGCGCGGGCAAATGCCTGCAACTTTACAATTTATAAATATGAATGTAAAACACATAAGTTCGGAGAATGGAAAATTGTCAAAGAGCCTGGATGGGAGCGGGAAGGTGAGAAGTGCAGAATCTGTGAAATTTGTCATGCGGTCGAGACAGAGATGATTCCAAAGCTTGAAAAACTCCCATTTGTGGATATCGCAGAGAATGCGTGGTATGTGGATGCAGTCAGATATGTTTATCAGCATCAGATTATGAGCGGAATGGATGAGACACACTTTGTTCCGGAGGCAGATTTGAGCCGTGGGCAGTTTGCAGTGGTTCTTTATCAGATGGCCGGAAAACCAGAGGTAGATGATAAGGCAGTATTTGAGGATGTAAAAGATGGTGAGTACTATACGAATGCTGTTATGTGGGCAAATGCTAATGGAATTGTAACCGGATATGGAGACAGCGGATTGTTTGGACCAAATGACAGGATCAATCGTGAACAGATGGTGACCATGCTGTTCCGTTATGCAAAATATCTGGAGGCAGATGATCTGGAAGTCCGGGAGAGTTATGATAAATTCCCGGATGGCGAAAGGGTAAGCGCATTTGCATCAGAGGCGATGGAATGGGCCGTCGGAACGGGTATAATTTCCGGATATGAAGATGGGAGACTGGCACCGCAGGATTATACCAACCGTGCGGTTTGTGCGGCAATGGTTCAGAGATTTCTGAATAAATAATGGATGAAAAGAAAGCGCTGCGAGAGATTTGCAGTGCTTTTTTAGTACCGGCTTATCTGTCCGTTTTTCATGCTCCTGTGTGTAAAAAGAATTTTGCATGATAAAAGTAAAAATTTTTATATTATCAGAGTTTATTGTAAAAATTATTATAGTTTAAGAAATAGAATGCGGAAAAAAGCCTGAATCAAGTAAAAGAAATGATGTTTTAAAACAAAAAAATTTAATGCTTAAAAACAAGTGGTAAGGTATACTAAAACAAACCTGAATATTTTAAATCGGACCAAGAAGAATTATCTGGAAAGATAAGGAAGAGAGCTGGAAAAATATTAAGGTTGCATAAAAAATAAGAGGAATGGAGGAAAGCAATGAAAAGGACAAAACGGATATTCAGTGCAATGCTTTGTGTTGTTTTGGCATGTCCGCCTGTTGCACTGAAGGCAAATGTAACTGAGGAATTGGGAGATGGAAAGTACACCCGGGAAACAGCCGACGGTGACATCGCATCTTTTGGATGGGAGGGTGATAAGCATGCACCTATTGCCTATCGGGATGGTTCCTATCTTCTGCGGGACCGCGATAATCTGATCGTTGAATTTGGTATTGCAGGTGTAGCTGCCGATGATATCCAATGGTACAACAAAGAAGGATATCTGCCGTGTTTTGTCAGTGAGTATTCGAAAAATAATATGGATTTCACTGTGGAAAACTTCGCAGATAAAATTACAACAGAACCAACTTTAAATGAGGGAGAAGCCTATGAGACTTCTATTTTCAATCCGAATGAGAAATATCCGGCGGAGAATGGCTGGACGTTTGGAGATGTTGATTATAATGGTAAGCGTGTTCAGACATTTACGGCTCAGGCAGACGGCAGAATTTCTGATCTGCAGGTGCTTCTGGTAAAATGGGGAGAAGGAGAACACGATGATTTACAGGCAGCGTTGTATCTGGCAGGGGAGAAGGGTGCTCCGACCGGAGAGGCTCTGCAGCAGACGACGATTGCAGCGGCAGATGTACAAAGCGGTACTTATACCCAGATTCCGCTGGACTGCAGCGTCAAAGAGGGGACACGTTACGCATTGGTATTGTGGCAGGAAACTTTAAATCCGGATGCTCATTATCGATGGGGTTATACCTATGATCCGGGTAAGGGTGATCCATATGAGGATGAGTATGCGGGAGGCATGCGCCTGAGTGACAACAGTTATCATCGTGAAGACGATATTGTTGGCAACAATGCCATGAAAGTCACGGTAACTGAGCAGGAGCAGACGGAAGGACGGGATTATGAAGTCGCTTATTCACGTTTGACAGTAAAAAATAACAACAGTTCTGAGCAGGCACTTCCCGTGGTATCGGAGGAACTGATTCCGCTCAATGAGGATGCAAAAAGTAAAACGACAATTGCAGCAGGTGAAACGCTGGTACTTGATTATGCAATTGCTGCGGATCGGTTCGGTAATACCTATTTCTTCCCGGAAGATGAGGTTATTGCAGGGTTCGGCGGATTTGACAGTCATTATGAGCATATGAAAACATACTGGAATAACCGTCTGGAAGGTATCATTGATATTGAAAAATTGCCCTCCGGTTATGAGGAATTGATTGATGCTTATAAGGCGGGGTACATTTATACGTTTATTGTAGCTGACGGCGATGAACTCAATGTTGGTGAAAATAATTACGACCGTGTTTTCGACCATGACTGTATCGGACAATTGGCTGCCTTGATTATTCAGGGTGATTACGGGAAATTTAAAGAATACAATAAACATGTGTTTGATACGCCGCAGTATCGTGATGCTGAATGGAAATATAGCTGGCCGATTGCCTTATATCTGCAGAAGAGCGGAGATATTGATTTTGTGCGTGAGGAATTTGAGAATATCAAAAAACATGTGCATACCATTGAAAGTGATCGGGAGGACAACGGCACCGGAATTATGAAGAAATCCTGGGGAATTGATCTTTATGGTCATTGGCTGATTGATAACTGGTCCGCACTGACAGGTCTTACAACTTATAAATATCTGTGTGAAAAGCTGGGTGAAGAAGGAGAGGCTCAATGGGCGAAAGCGCAGTATGATTCCTTGATAAAGGTAGTTACGGATAAGCTTGGCAGTACGATGGAATGGTATGACTTTAATTATCTTCCGGCTTCTGTTATGCAGGACAATGACGGACACCGCTGCGACACACCGGATGACGCAAACTGGGCGGCACATATGTTGTTTGGACGTTGGGCATGGGAGGGTTATCTCTTCGGCGCCGATCAGGAAGACAGTCTGATGATTGATCAGATTGACGCAACTTATACATATGGATTCCAGCGTCTGGAAAATATCGGGTTCCCTGCGTATACATTCGGCGGATTTCCGGGTATGTGCAGTGCTTATAACGCGGGATATGGCTCTTCGGCGCTTCGCGGCGAACTGTATCGTGATACCGGTATCAAGGCTTATATGTACATGATTGAAAATGCACAGAATGGACCGTATAGCTGGTGGGAGTTCATTGATGGCTGGGATCACCACACTTCGAAATACTGCGGAGGAAGCTGCCAGCATATGTGGGGACAATCGACAGCATCCAAGGTACTTGTGGATTCCCTGATTTCGGAGAAATTTGACGGAAGTATTATCGTTGGACGCGGTATTCCGACAGAATGGATTGCTGACGGAGAGGAGATTGTGGTATCTAATGCACCGATCAGTAATAATAAACGGATCGGCTTTACACTTTCCACTTCCGGAAAAGAAGTAACGCTTGCACTTACAGGTGACAGAGGAAATGCGCCTCTGAGTCTTGAGCTGATGTCCTTTAAGGACAACATTGAAGCTGTTCAGGGCGGAAGCTTTGACGAGGAGACTGGTATTGTCACGGTTGAAACCGGAGTGAATACAGTCGACGTTACTTTGAAGGAAGACGGAAGCAGCGCACTGTATGAGGCGAAGAAGGAGCTTACAATTTCGGCACAGAAATTGCAGAACGAAGCAAAAGAGAAAACATATACGAAAGAAAGCGTTGATGTGGCAAGAAGCTATGCACAGAAAGCAATTGAAGCCGCAGCTTCCAGTGAGGCAACACTGAATCAGCTTAATAATCTGCAGGAAGAACTGAATACTGCTAAAGCAGCCCTGAAAGAACGCGGCGGCGACCGGATGAATTTTGGCTATATTCCGCATACGGACGCAGAAATATCTGTGGACGGAAAACTGGATGATGCTTATAAGGATGCGCTGAACGTTAAAATTGCAAAAGGAGCCAACCAGGAGCATTACCACTCTTCGGAGTTGAATGCGGAGGCTAAATTCTTATGGAAAGACGGAGAACTTTATGTCCATGTTTCTGTAAATGACGGTAATCTGGTTACTTCTTACAAACCGGAAGAACTGGCAAATATTTTGGGATATATGGATTGCTGTGAGCTCTATCTGGAAGCAGGAGCAAAAGGTGAATTTAACAAAGTAATGCGTTTCCGTGTGGACGTTACAGGCGGGGTTTCTGTGATTGACCAGAATGGTATCTGGGAGACTACGCCGGAAGGCTGTGCACCGTATCTGGATTATGCGATCGTTTTAGATGAGGAGAAAAATGAATATGCCGTGGAATTTAAAGTAAAACAGCTTCTTGACCCGATTGAAGAGGGTGAAGAGATTGGTGTATTCTTCCGTGTAATTGACAAGCTTAATCAGGGTTACGGTTCCCAGCGCAGCTGGTATGCAGAGTGCAACCGTCTTGGCGGTCCATGGCAACCGGAATTTTATAGCAAAGCTACAATCGGAACGGCAGCTCCGGCTGATGTGAAGAGAGAAAAAATTGATGCGGCATGCAGCAAGGCTGAGAAGGTTCTGCAGCAGACGGCAGATCAATTGTCAGTTTCCGAAAAAATTGCTATAGAGACAGCACTTGCCAAAGCACATAATATCTCAAAAGATATCGGTTCTTTCCAGAGCGATGTAGATTCTGCATATGATGCTCTTATGGCGATGCTTCCTGCTGAAGAGGAACTTCCTTTTGTGGATGTAGAGGAGGAAGCATGGTATACAGATGCAGTACGTTTCGTATATCATCAGGATATTATGACAGGAAAGGATGAAACACACTTTGCACCGGCAGAGGACTTAAGCCGTGCAGAATTTGCAACGATTTTGTATCGAATGGCAGGTCAGCCGGCCGTAGAATATAAACCGGTATTTGAAGATGTAAAGGATGGTGAATTCTATACAGATGCTGTTCTGTGGGCAAATGCCAACGGAATTATAACCGGATATGAAGGAGGCAGCCTGTTTGGTACAAACGATAAGCTTACTCGTGAACAGATGGCAACCATGATGTTCCGCTATGCAAAATATCAGGGAGCAGATGATCTGGAGGTACGGGAGAGCTACGAAAAATTCGCAGATAGCAAAGAGGTAAGTGTATTTGCATCTGAGGCGATGGAATGGGCCGTTGGAACAGGTATGATTTCCGGATATGCAGACGGAAGACTGGCACCGCAGGATTATACCAACCGTGCGGTTTGTGCGGCAATGATTCAGAGATTTCTGAACAGATAAAGAGTGAAAAGAGGGCATTGCAAGAGAAGAAGCGCTTGCAATGTCTTCTTTTTTGAGCGTTTCCCCCTTGTGAGAAAAAAATATTGAGAGTATACTGGAATGTGTCTGAAGTGTAAAAATATTTTTGAGGTTGTCTGCAACATTTTTATAGAAAGCGGACACTGATTTTATAAAGGCAGCAGTGAATCTGATGCAAGGAGGAGAAAGAGATGGAACGAAAAAGAATATGGCTGGTAGCGGCAGGAATCGTGGCGGTGTTGTTGATCGGAGCAGGAATTTTAATTTGGATGCGGGGTGACGAGGAGGAGAAAGGAAAAACGGATGCAGATCAGCGGCAGTCCGGTGAACAGGTTCAAAGTACGGCTATGTATGTACCATACGGCGAGAATTCGTATATTATGGTAGATCAGGAAAACGGCGCTGTTTATACGGTAACGATGCCGGAGGAGATCTATGATATCAAGGGAAGGAAAATAACGGCTGCTGAACTTGAAAAAGGAAATATTCTGACAATTTATGGAGATGGAATTATGTTGGAATCTTATCCGGGGCAGTATCCGGGGGTGACGAAAATTGAAGTGGAGAAGAAGGGAGATCCTTCGGATGCAGATCAGTATCAGGAGTTAATTGATGAAATCTATCAGGAACCTGATCCGGCGGAACATCCCAGTCTGAACATGGAATATCGAACGGATTTGGCAGTAGTGTCAGCAGGTGCTTCTGAGGGAGGGTACCAGTGGACGTATGAAGGAGCGGATGGACAGTCTCATTCTGTGACAGCAGATGCATCGCATATTCTGGAGTGGGATAATCTGATAGATCTTACACTGGATCAGTCAACGGAATTGCGCCTGCAGTTTTCTGAAATTCCAAAGCGGATTGAGGTGACAAGATGGCCGTCAGAATTTTACAAAAAAGAGAGGCAGGAAGAACAGAACATTCCGGAGGGTGAAAAGGTATCGGCAGAAGAAACCAAAGAAGGTTATGTCCTGAAAGATGCAGAGCCGGGATATGTCTATCTGGTGACTGGAGTCTGGGATCATGGAAGAGTAGAATATGGATTTCTGACAAAGTAGTATGGTTAGATACCAGGGGCAAAAGGTTATGCGTTTCATGCTTGCATGAAAAAGCATGACTTTGGGACCCGTAAAACATGAGAAAGTAGCCCGAACAGGGCGGATTTCGAATGTTTTCAGGATTGCGGGAGCATGAAATGCGGAGCAATCCGTGTATCATAGGGGGCAAAATACCTTTTGCCCCCAACATCATGGTTATCAAAGAAGCTTGTTTTTGTGCTTCTTTTAAAAATGGAGAGAGGATAGTTATTTATGAGAAAGAAAAAATTTCGTGCCGCACTGATACAGATGGATTCTCAAGGTTGCTGGGAGGAAAATAAAAGAAATGCGGAAAGATTTCTGCAGACAGCAGTAGAGCAGGGAGCTGATTATGTACAGTTTCCGGAAACTGTGGATTATATCGGTACAGAGTTTGGGCGGTTTGCCAGGGAGCATCGTGGGGAAGCAGAACTCTTTTTTTCTGATATGGCGAGAAAATATGAGGTATATCTTCATTGCGGAAGCATTACAGAATATCAGGAAGGAGGAAAACCAAAAAACACCACGTTGTTTTTCGGACCGGATGGAATAGTATTGGGAAAGTACAGTAAACTCCATCTCTTTGATGTGGAAGTGGAGGAGGGACCGTCTTACCGGGAGTCGGATGAAATTCAGGCGGGTGATCAGGCGGTCGTATTGCAGACGGAGATTGGTTCTTACGGACTTTCCATCTGCTATGACATGAGATTTCCGGAACTGTACCGCGAGCTTGCATCGGAGGGAGCCGAAATTCTTTGTAATTCAGCTAATTTTACGAAGCCTACCGGACAATATCACTGGAGAACACTTCTTCGGGCGAGGGCGATCGAGAATACCTGTTTTGTACTGGCAGCAGGGCAGTGTGGAGAAAAGCCGAAATTTCAGGCATATGGGCATTCTATGGTGATTGATCCCTGGGGTGATATTCTGCTGGAGATGGGAGAAGAATCAGGGGTTGGAGTTGTTGAGATTGATTTGGAAAGGATAGAGAAGGTGCGAAGACAGCTGCCTTGTCTGAAAAATCGCAGAAGGGACCTCTTTTGAGTCTGGATACAAGATAGCATGTGTGCTAAAATAAGGAAAACGTATGGGATAAGAGATTGGAAAACATCAGATTAGGAGGAGGTTTCAAAGATGCAGAATTTTGTACAGTATGCGCCGACAGAGGTGATTTTTGGAAAGGATACGGAGGAACAGACAGGCAGCCAGGTAAAAAAATGGGGCGGTTCCAGAGCGTTGATTGTTTATGGCGGAGGCAGTGTTGTAAGGAGCGGATTGCTTGAACGTGTGGAAAAGTCTTTAAAAAGCAAGGAAATTGTGTATGAGGAATTCGGTGGGGTAATGCCAAATCCGCGTCTGGTCTTTGCGGAAGAAGGTGTGAAGCGGGCGCTTGCATTTCAGGCAGACTTTATTTTGGCAGTAGGAGGAGGCAGTGCGATTGACACGGCAAAAGCCATCGCACATGGAGCGGCGAATCCGGATGAAAAGCTGTGGGATATCTGGACGAAGAAAGCTCCTCTTGTAAAATCTTTGCCGATCGGCGTTGTACTGACAATTGCTGCGGCGGGAAGTGAGATGAGTGATTCTGCGGTGTTAACCAATGAAGCAATCGGAAAGAAGTCGGGAATCAATACGGAATTTAACCGGGCAAAATTTGCAATTATGAATCCGGAACTGGCATTTACTCTTCCAAAGTATCAGTTGGCCTGCGGGATCACGGATATTATGATGCATACCATGGAGCGATACTTTATCCCGGGAATTTCCTGTGAGATGACAGATGAAATTGCGGAAGGTCTGCTGCGGACTGTGATCAGAAACGGCAGCAAAGTGATGGAGAATCAGGAAGATTATGATGCCATGGCTGAAATTATGTGGTGCGGAAGCTTGTCGCATAATAACCTGACGGAATGTGGACGTGGCAAGGATTTTTCCGTACATAAACTGGGTCATGCACTGAGTGCCCGATATGATGTGGCATACGGAGCCTCTCTGGCATCCGTGTGGGCTTCCTGGGCAAGGTATCAGTATGAAGCTGCGCCTCAGCGCTTTGCGAAGTATGCAAGAAAAGTATTTGGAATGGAAGGGCAGGATGAGAAGAAACTGGCTTTACAGGGAATTGCGGAAACAGAAAACTACTTTCGCAAAATTGGAATGCCAGTGTCATTGAAAGAATTGGGGGTTTTTCCGGATGATGATGAGGTTCGCAAACTTGCAATGGATGCAACCATGGGAAATACAGTGGAATTGTCAAGGCTGAAACCGTTGTCTGCGGACGAGGTGTATGAGATTTATCAAATGGCGAAGTGATGAATGTGAGGCAGGAATAAAGGGAGAGGATTTTAAGATATCGAAAAAGAGCGATCTTCGTATGAAGAACGCTCTTTTTGTGTGCGTTTGGCGGCGCACGTTCTAACGAGTGAAAGTCTCGAACCCACCTGGCAGTGGGAAGGATATAGCTGAACACCAAGGCTCTCGCTGCGAGGTTTAAGAGGGTTGAAGGAAGGTGCAGGAAAACCTCTGCTCCAACGTACAGAAATCATTTCAGGCTAAGACAGGAGATAAGGCTGCGAAACAAGCCGAAGTCCAATAACTGCACGGAATCCTGCATAGTAAAGATAGTGGGGACAGGGAGGGAAAGAGCGTACGAGTACCCGGGGAGATCTCATGGACATGACAGAGGCGATAAAACATTTCATGGTTTCTTTTGCAGCCGGAGAATATTGGACCTGATATTTTGGGTGTTCCTTTAGAAATTGCACAAAGACGGAAAGGTCTGATTTTTAAGGGAATACATGTGCAATAATTACTGTATCATTTGGTGAGACATTTAGGATAAAATAAATTTACGAGCAAGTATATTTGCATAAGCATGAGGAGAAAAGAATGATTGATGACAAAAGAATATTCGGCTGGCGGGAATTGATATTATGAACCTATGTCAATACTTTAAACAAAAAAGTTGAAAGATTATGCTGCTTTTTTAGTTATTCAGCCTCCTTTTGCTGAGGTGTCATATAAATAATAGCACTGTGAATCCGCTTGTGATTATACCGAGCCTCTATGTATTCAAAGATTGCCCTGCGGGCTTCTTTGGAATCCTGATAAGTATGAAGATAAATTTCTTTTTTTCAGTACCGAATGGAAGGATTCGATACCGGCATTGTATAAATCCATGATCTGCTGCTTGACTAATGGAGCAGAGAGTGTAGGCAGAATAAAGTACACAGGCCTAAAAGAACACCTTGAAAAGAACGGTGAGATTATTAAGGAGCAGCTTAGGACAAGGAAATACAAACCTCAACCAGTTTGTAGAGCAAGCCCCTTTTTTATTAATAATAAATATTTTGCTATTTTGGTTATTTTTACTAAAAATGACTGTTGAAGTTATAAAAAGTAAATAAAACTAAAAAATAATAAAAATAAGTTGAAAAAGATTAAAAAATAGTATAATATGACTTAACATAAGGAGGTACGGATATTGGTAAAAGTTTACGATTGAAAAGTTTGATTATGATAAAATTACACAAGAAATTAAAATCAAATGAGGGATAGTTATACGAAAAAACATAAAAAATCAATACATTTCATAAAAAAACCATATATTAACCATAAAAATATTATGTTAAACTTTGAAAATAATAAAAGCACTTTAACAACAAAATTTACAAATGGAAGATTTAATAAATATGTAGGTAGAAAGGGACAGAGGAATCTTCGGAATCAAGGAGAAGAGGGGGACGAGAGATGAAAGCAGAATCAAACGGAAGAATCTGCAAAAGATGCAAAACAGAAATTTCCAGAGAAATATTGGATGCCAGATATTCGGTTTGTCCAAACTGCGGCTATTATATGAGATTTCACGCATATAAAAGAATTAAAGCATTAGCTGACAAAAATTCCTTTAAAGAGTGGAAAATAAAAAACACTTTTTCAAATCCGCTGCGCGATGAAAAATATGAAAGAACCGTAAGTGATTTAAGAAAGAAACATCGTCTGGAAGAGGCTGTCGTTACAGGAGAAATGAAAATAAACGGTATGAGTACGGCTGTCGGTGTGATGGATACAAGATTTATGATGGCGAGTATGGGACGCATTGTTGGAGAACAGATTACAAGCTTGTTTGAACAGGCAGCACAGAAGAAACTACCTGTGATTTTGTTTTGCTGTTCCGGCGGAGCAAGAATGCAGGAAGGAATTGTTTCGTTGATGCAGATGGAAAAGACAGCAGCCGCCGTAAAGAAGCATAGCGATCAGGGCTTGCTGTATATTTCTGTTTTGACGAATCCGACAATGGGCGGAGTCAGTGCAAGTTTTGCAATGATTGCAGATATCGTTCTGGCAGAAAAAGGTGCAATGATAGGTTTTGCGGGACCGAGAGTGATTGAACAAAATACCGGGGCAAAATTACCAAAAGATTTTCAGACAGCTGAGTTTCAGCTATCACATGGGTTTGTGGATAAAATTGTGTCCCGCAGTGAAATGAAAGAGGATCTTGGGAATCTGTTAAGGCTGCATAAAAAAAGACGAATACAGCTGAAAGGGGCAGAGAAAATCCGCCGGAGTTTTTCAAAACCTGAAAATTCGCAGAGCTTAAGTCCCTGGCAGAAAGTGAAAATTGCACGGGCGAAGGATCGGCCTACAAGCATGGATTACATAGAGCGGATGTTCGACGAGTTTATAGAGCTTCATGGGGACAGAGCTTCGGGAGATGACCATGCAATTGTAGGTGGGATTGCAAACCTGAATGGACGTGCCGTAACGGTAATTGGTCAGCAAAAAGGGAAAAAGAGTCTGGAGGAAGCAACCTATCGTAATTGGGGAATGGCATCACCGAATGGATATCGTAAGGCCTTGCGACTTATGAAGCAGGCAGAAAAATTTAACCGGCCGATTATTTGTTTTGTTGACACAATCGGGGCTGCATGCGGGAAAGAAGCGGAAGAGCAGGGACAGGGAGCGATAATCGCAGAGCTTTTAAGAGATATGTCAGGCATCGAAGTTCCGATTTTATCTGTCATAATCAGCGAAGGGGGAAGCGGAGGAGCTCTGGCTTTGGGGGTCGGCAACGAAGTGTGGATGTTGGAGAATGCGGTTTATTCCGTACTGACTCCGGAGGGATATGCAAGTATTCTGTGGAAGGATAATGCAAGAGCGGAAGAAGCGGCAGAACTGATGAAACTGACGGCGGCAGATTTGCATGAACTGGGGATCGTAGAGAAAGTATTTAATGAACCAATGAATCTTTCAACCGACAATATGGGGGAGATTTGCCAACAATTAAAAGAGGCGATGTTTTTGTTCATCAAAGAATATCATAGAAAATCGAAACATGTGATTGTACAGGAACGATACCAGCGTTTTAGAAAATTCTAAACGAAGTACAGATGATATGGTCTGTGTTTACATAGATCAAGAAAATAACATTCAGGAGGAAAATTATGTTTATTTTAGTTCTTATTGCAGCAGGCATTGTAACAGGGGGAATTCAATTGGCAATGGGGAATGGCTTTGGTGATATTTCTGTTGTCTGTTCCACATTATTATTGCACCAATTTGTAGTTACATTTGGGCTTCTTGGTATTATAGGTACCATAACAAATATTATTAAAGCAGAAGATAACGCTAAAGCATTAGGATGGCCGGGAGGACCATTTCAGATCAAATATGGGTTTTCCCAGTTGGGGCTTGGCGTTATGGGCGTGATGTGTATCTGGTTCAGAGGTGGATTTTGGCTCGGGACATTGGTTAGTATGTATATTTATGGGGTAAGTGGTCTCTGGTCACATATTGCGGAGATGAAGAGACAGGGAAAAGCAACAGTCAATGACGTGGGAAATCTTATTATAGATGTCATTTATCAAATTATGCTGACTGTTCTTTCCGTATATGCCGGGGGTATCTGGGGGTAAGAATACGAAATAAAAAAGAGTGATAGAGTACGATTGATAAAGGAGAGAATGAAATGTCCTATAGATTTGAGATGAGTGAGGTACAAAAAGGAATATATTTTGAATGTTGTACAAAAGACAGCAGTGATTACAATATTATGCTTACTCTGGAGACAAAAAATATAGATGGTAAGGCGCTGGAAAATGCAGCTAATTTTCTGGTATCAGAGCAGGAGGCACTGCATCTTGGTATAGAAGAAGCTGAAGATACCATTTATATGAGAGCTCATGAGGACGTTTCAGTGAAGATTGTCACAATTTCATCTGAAAATGAACAGGAAACAAGAGAAATAGCGATAGAGACTTTTACGGAGCCGTTTGATTTAAGCAAGGCTCCGTTGCTTCGCATAAATTATGTAAAAGAAAAGACGGGAAAGAATTATCTGTTGGTTTGCATGCATCATTTGATCGCAGATGGTATTTCAATGGATATATTTGTAAAGAGGCTCTTTTTCATCTATGATGCTATGGTTTTACATACTCCCTTTGAGATGAAAATGACAGAGGATGTTCGTTTTTCAGACTTTATTGGGAAGGAAAATAAAAAGCTTTCGGATGGTGAGTATAAGGAACAGGAAGAATACTGGAAGAGGGCATTAGAGGATGTTTCAGCACCGGAATTTATCAAAGAATTTTCAGAGACTGACAGAGAGATGAAGCATCTCGCGGGGTCAGAAATCAGGATCTCCATTCCGGAGGAGCTGGTGGCAAAAGTAGAAAAGCAATCAAGAGAACTTGAAGTTTCAGAGTATATGTTTCAGACTGCCGTATATATGACTGGTATTATGAAGTGTACCGGCAGCAGGAATTTTGCAATTTCTTCCCCGTTTACTTATCGTCCGGAGAAAAAGGATGAGGAAGCAATTGGGTGTTATATTTATAATAATCCATTATTTTGTAAGAAGGAAGATACAGACAGCTTTGAAAGTCTTGTCCAGGAAGTAAGAAATGATGTCTTTATGGGATATATGAATATTGGTTATCCCAATAATTTGATGCTTCGGGGGCAGCCGGGAAATTCTTTGGCAGATCAGACGGTCTTTGATTATACATTTATTTATGATATGTATGAACAGCCGGAATCTTCGAATATTATAGGAATGAAGGATTGGGATTTCTGTATTTATCCAGGTGAGATAACGGTAATTTATCAGAAAATCGGGAAAGAGGCCATGCTTCGGCTTCAGTACAGAAAGGAAAATCTTTCCTGTGAAAGCATGGAGAGTTTTGGAAAAAGATTACTGCGTATCATGGAGCAGGTATGCGAAGCGCCGGAGACAGCAATTTCTGATATAGATATCTTCCTGCCGGGAGAAAGAGAACTTTTACGGAAAAGAGAGCAGGAAAGTGTTTTCTTTCCGTTTGAACCGGAATGCGTCATTGATATTTTTGAAAGGAAAGCTGCAAAGTATGGAGAAGAGTGTGCGCTTGTTTATGAAGGAGGCTCTTTTACTTACAATGAAATCAACAGTATGGCAAATGCTGTTGCGGAAAGACTGCTGCAGATAACGGTCGCAGAGGGGAGAAAAAAGACGGCAGCGATCTGGATGGAACGTTCTGTCGAAATGGTTATTTCTGTTCTGGGAACTTTAAAAGCCGGGTGGACATATGTTCCGATGGATTTATCCTATACTGAGGGGCGTATCCGTTATATCGAAAAGGACGCGGGCCTGTCTGCCGTACTTACTTCAGGAGAACTTCTTGGAAGACTGGAAGGTATGACGGAGATTTCTCTTCTTTGTACAGAGCGGATCATAGCAGAATGTAAGCGTTCTGAGAACCCTGCGGTTTTGAGAAGCCCGCAGGATGCTGCGTACATTGAATATACATCCGGATCTACGGGTGAGCCGAAAGGAGTCATTATTGAGAACCAGAATATCGTAAATACGGTTAAGGATCTGGAAAGAAGATTTCCGTTGGAAAAAGAGGATGTATATCTTTTTAAAACATCACTTACTTTTGATATCAGCGGTACAGAGTTATACGGGTGGATCGTAGGAAAAGGAAAATTATGTATTCTTCCGCCGGATGCAGAGAAAGATACATTTGCTATTGTACAGGCGATTGAAGAGTTCAAGGTTACACATATCAACTTTGTTCCTTCCATGTTAAGAATTTTTGTTGAATGTCTGGAGGATGAAGAGAATTGTGAAAAAATATCTTCTTTGAAATGGATTTTTACTGGTGGAGAAGCAATTAATAATGATTTAGTGGAAAGATTTTTATCACTTTCAACAGGAATTTCTCTGGAAAATGTTTATGGACCTACGGAGGCTACGATGTGGGCCGCTCATTATCCTTTGCGTCATGCAGAAAAGACGTTGAATGTTCCAATCGGAAAAGCATTAAATGAATATCGGCTTTATGTAGTGGATAAAAATATGAAGAGACTTCCGGTTATGGTTCCGGGGGAACTCTGTATCAGCGGTGCAGGTGTGGCAAGAGGATATCTGCATAAGGATGATCTGACAAAAAAAGTATTTCTGGATAATCCCTTCTGGGAAGAGGGAGATCCGAATCACTATAAGAGATTATATAAGACCGGAGATCTGGCAAGGATGCTTCCGGATGGAAATTATGAGTTTTTAGGAAGAATTGATCATCAGGTTAAAGTGAATGGTATTCGAATTGAACTTGGTGAGATAGAAAATGTTTTTTTGGAATATGAGGGAATTACGCATAGCGTTTGTCTTTTAAGTAAAAGAACAAATGGTGACAGTTATATTGTACTTTGCTATAGTTCGGTGGAGGAAATTCCGGAGAGTCAGCTGCGGATGTATGCTTCAAAGAACCTGTCGGCAGCTTTGGTACCGTCTGAGTATGTTTTTGTGGAGGAGATGCCGAGAACATTAAGTGAAAAGATAGACCGCAAGGCGTTGGCAAAGTTGGCAGAAGTGCAGAGAAGAAAACAGAAAATAATTACAGAACCGGTAAGTGAACTGGAACAGATGGTTGTTTCAGTATGGAAAGAAGTATTAAATAAAGAAGAAATTGGCATAGATGAGAATTTTTTCGAGGCCGGCGGACATTCAATTGCACTGGTACGTGTACATAATCTTTTGTGCAGGAAATTGCAGACAAAATTTCCTATAGCGATTCTTCTGAATCAGCCGACAATTCGTGGAATTGCTGCTGCGATTCATTCGCTGAATGATGACGGCAAGGCGGAGCAGGTAGTTATTTCGAAAAAGGAAAGTTTGTCAACAGACGATATTGCTATCGTAGGTATGGCATTGGATGTGCCAGGTGCAGAAAGTATTCATGAGTTCTGGGGAAATCTGATTGCAAAAAAAGATTGTATTCATGAATATACTGTCGAGGAACTTGAAAAATTAGGAATAGAAAGAGAATTAATTAATAATCCGAATTATATCAGAAGAAAAGGACGTCTGGAGGATATTGAAGAATTTGATTCGGCATTTTTCAAGATTACTCCTGCTGAGGTACAGATGATGTCGCCGCAGCTTCGTCTTTTATATAAGGGTGCATGGCAGGCTATGGAGGATGCAGGAATTGCATCCGGAATTTATAATGAAAGAACAGGCGTTTATATAGGTGCCTCGGATGACTTTATGTGGTATCAGGGAATGATGTTCGGCAATGAAAGGTACAGTGACACATACCAGATCTATACACAGTCAACGAATCATTTCCTTGCAACAAGACTTTCTTATATGTTTGATTTTAAGGGGCCTGCAATGTCAGTGTTGACAGGGTGCTCCACTTCTCTGGTAACAGCGCATCTCGCGTGCAAGGCTCTTTTGCAGAAAGAGTGTGACGTAGCATTGGCGGGCGGCGTTACGGTGGAACTGCCGAATGAGGGAGGGTATCTGTATGAGCCGAACCTGATGTTTTCGAAGGATGGGAAATGTAAGCCATTCGATGATAAGGCAGACGGAACCGTATTCTCTAACGGAATGGGTATCGTAGTTCTGAAACGTCTGGAAGATGCAAAGAAAGATCATGACCATATTTATGCGGTGATCAAAGGAAGTGCAGTGAGAAATGACGGAAAATCGAAATTAAGCTATACTGCTCCGAGTGCTGCCGGACAGGTCATTACCTTGAAGGACGCCTATGAAAGTGCGGGAATTGATCCAAAGACGGTGACTTATATTGAAGCACATGGAACAGGAACAAAATTGGGAGATCCGATCGAGATTGATTCATTAAGCCAGGTATTTGCTTTTTCGTCCAAGCAGTTTTGTACTGTTGGTTCTGTGAAAGGAAATATCGGACATACGGATACGGCGGCAGGAATTATCGGATTAATAAAAGCAGCACTTTGTCTGGATCAGAAATATTTACCGGCAACCCTGAATTATGAGACTCCGAATCAGAACATTGATTTTGAAGATTCTCCGTTTATTGTGAAAAATTACGGCGCCGAGTGGAAACGATTGCAAAAGGATATTCCGAGAAGGGCCGGTGTGAATGCCTTTGGTGTTGGAGGTACAAATGTGCATATGATTTTGGAGGAAACTGTGGAAGAAAAGAGACCAGCACAGAGACGTTATAATCTGTTCCCTGTTTCAGCAATGACAGAAACGGCGCTTGCTGCAACATTAGATGATATTTGTACTTATGTTGAGGGTGACACTTGCGGGGACAACTTAACAGATGCGGCATGGTCTTTGACTACAGGAAGAAAAACATTTCCGAACAGAGGATTTTTTATTACGGATGGAAAGAAAAAGGCTGACAGCTTTATGAAAAAGAAATCTGCTGATGGCAAAGAAAAACGTATTTGTTTTATGTTTACCGGTCAGGGCAGCCAATATCAGGGTATGGCAAGAGACTTGTATAAGAATGCAGATCATAATCCGGTTTGCGCAGTATTTAAAGCGCATGCTGAAAAAATAATCCAGGCAATCCCGGAAGAGGAAAGAAGTGAATTTACAGAAATCCTTTATGGAACAGAAGAACCGGAACGAATTAATCAGACAAGGTACAGTCAGATCGCGTTATTTCTGACGGAATATGCGATGGCAGCTACGTTAATGGAACTTGGAATCAAACCGGATGTACTGATCGGACATAGTATCGGTGAGGTCACTGCGGCAGCATTTGCAGGCGTATGGAGTCTGGAGGAAGCTGTAAAAGTAGTGCTGCAGAGAGCGAAGCTTATGCAGGAGCAGGAGCCGGGCGTGATGTTATCGGTGGGAGCTTCCAGGGAACAGTTGGAGGGATATGTAGCTTCAACAGAAAATGTATGGTTGTCTCTTTGTAATACGACAGGAAGTTGTGTCGTGGGCGGCAAGAAGGAGGAGATTTATCAATTACAGGAGTGTTTGAAGAAAGAAGGCTTTAGCTGCAGTGTACTGAAAACTTCACATGCATTCCATACTCCGATGATGAATCAGGCAGCAAAGGAGTTTGAGGAATTTTTAAATACTTTGGAAATGAATGAACCGAAGTTTCAGATTATCTCAAATATTACAGGAAATCCTGTGGAACCAGGACAGATGAGTCAGCCGCGGTACTGGTCAGAACAGATTACTCATCCGGTGGAATTTGAAGCTGTCTTATCGTGCGTATTACAGGAAGAAAATGCTGTATTTTTTGAGACGGGCGGAAGAACACTTTGTTCGCTTGCGAAAAAACATAAAGAAGTAAAGGATCATCATGCATTTATTTCCTGTATACGTCATCCGAAAGAAAAGAAGCAGGATATCGTTCATTTGTTGGGTGTGATTGGTAAAACCTGGTGTGAGGGTCTTGCAATTAACTGGGATTTGTTCTACCAGGATGCGAATAAGACGAGGGTATACTTACCTGCATACCATTTTGACAAAACGGTATATCCAATCAAAATGAATACAGTAAGCAAGATAAATAGTACGGAAGCAGTTCGGGAAATTGCACTCAGTGAAGAGCCTGCAGCAGGAAACAGTACCTATGTATTGGACGATGAAATTTTAGAGGTAACGAAAGCGGCGTTCCGGGAAATATTCGCTCTGGAAAATTTAGATGAAGACAGTGATTTCTTCGAAATCGGCGGGGATTCTATGCAGGCGGCAAGTCTTGCGGCAAAATTGCAGAAGGAAACTGGTGTTTTAGTATCGGTGGCAGAAATTTTTGCAAATACATCGCCGGGGGCGCTTTCGGATTTGATACAAAAGAAGCGAAAAGAGTCCGGTGAAAGCAGGAGCGAAAAGAGAATTCAAAGGGCTGCCCAGGCAGAGTATTATCCCACATCACCGGCACAGAGACGTATGTATACACTTTATGCGATGAACAGGGAAAATCTTGCATATAATCTGCCGTCCGCAACTTTAATTGAAGGAAATCTGGATTTGGATAAGGCGGAGAAGACCTTTGAAAAACTTGTAGAGAGGCATGAAATTCTTCGTACATCCTTTGACTTGAAAGATAATGAGGTGGTTCAGATCATTCATGATACGTGTGAATTACCTTTCCAGGTGGAAAAAATAACCGGTGAGTTTGATATGGATGCGTTAGTTGAAGGGTTCCTGCAGCCTTTTTCTCTGGATAAAGCACCGTTGATGCGGGTAAAGCTGGTACAAAATGAAAAGCAGACGTTGATGTTGTTTGATGTACATCACATCATTGCGGATGGAACGGCAGTGGAGCTGCTGACAAGAGATTTTAATGAACTTTATGCCGGTGATATGCAGCCGCTGAAAGTACAATATAAGGATTACGCTGTCTGGCTGAAGGAGTATCTGCAGTCGCCTGAGATGAAAAAGCAGGAAGAATACTGGTTAAGGAATTTATCAGGAAATTTGCCGTATTTAGAATTACCCACAGATTTCGAAAGACCTGCGGTAAAACAATTTGAAGGAGAAAGATATGAATTTTCGGTTGGAAATGAGTTGTCTCATGCAATAAGCAAGAGAGCAAGAGAACTGGGAGTGACAAATTTTATCCTGGTAATGAGCGCATGGAATCTTGTGCTTGCAAAATATTCAGAGCAGTCGGAAATCATTATCGGAACTTCGGTATCCGGCAGAAGTACAGATGATATCAGAGAATGTATCGGTATGTTTGTAAATATGCTTGCGATCCGAACATTTCCCGAAGGTGAGAAGTATTATGTGGATTATCTGCAGGAAATGAAGAAGACAGTAGCACTGGCATTGGAAAATCAGGATTATCAGTTTGATACTTTGGTTGAAAAACTTCATATTCCAAGAAGACTGGATCGGAATGCCGTGTTTGACGTATGCTTTGATTACCATAATATTGAACTGCATGACCTGGAGGTTGAAGGGCTGACCTTTAAACAACAAGAATTAAAAACAGGAAGAGCGGCAAATGAACTTCTTTTAACATGCAGTGAGGATAAAGAACATAACATATCTTGTTTCATCGATTATGCAACCTCAATATTTAAGAAAAGCACGATTGAAAGAATGGCAAAGGCATTTCTTGAGGCATTGATGACGATTGTTATGAAAGAGAAAGATTTGCTGGAAAAGTGTTCGATCAACGATATCAGCATAGTCTCAGCAGAAGAAAAAAGGGCAATTGAAGAATTAAATAACAGTACATACAGGGTACACGATTATCGTGTATCGATTCCGGGGCTTTTTAAGAAATGGGTGGAAAAACAGCCGGAACAAACAGCAATTATTACAAGTGACGGGAAGAAATTCACATATCTGGAGATTTGGAAAAAGGTAGAAAAGCTTGCGTACCTTCTTCAACGGAAGGGTGCAGACAAAGAAATGACGGTGGCAATCATTCCGCACAGGGATGAAACGATGATTGCTGCAATCTTTGCAGTCTTGTATACAGGTGCAGCGTATGTGCCGATAGATATTTCTTATCCGGACAGCAGAATCAATGACATCATAGAACAGAGTAATGCAGCAATCGTTTTAGGGGAAAAGGAAGTTGAAAGCCGGATAAAAAGTAAGCGTATTTTTATAGAGCTTCAGGAAGGATGCCGGACAGATGGGAGAGAAGAAGCTGTCATAGCGTTTGATGAAACAGAAGCAGCACAGCCGGATGATCTTGCATATATTCTTTTTACATCCGGTTCAACAGGCAAGCCGAAGGGTGTAGAGGTCACACGAAAGAATCTTCTGAATTTTATTTATGATACGCAGGAGCGGGGATTGATTGGGCAAGAAGGAGACAGGGTGTGCTGTATTACAACCCCTTCCTTTGATATTTTTGGATATGAAGCAATTACGCCTTTGTGCAGTGGAAGTTCTATCTATATCTGCAGTCAGATTGAGCAGTTAGATGCGAAAAAGACGGCGGAAAAGATTGTGAAATATCAGGTGACCCACTTATTAAGTGCTGTGTCCAGGTTGCGTGTATTTGTAGAGAACAAAGAGTTTGAACCGGCCCTATCCTCTCTTCGCTGTATTATGGGAGGGGGAGAAAACTTTCCTGAAATTTTGATGAAGTTTTTAAAGGAAAATACGAAGGCACGCATTTATAATCTGTATGGTCCGACGGAAACAACAATCTGGTCCACAGCAAAAGAATTGACATATGCGGATAACATGTCTATAGGTACACCGATCGCAAATACAAGACTTTATATTATGGATGCAAGCGGTCATCTGCTTCCGAGAGGCGTTTTTGGAGAACTCTGCATTGCAGGTGATGGTGTTTCAAGAGGATACCGGAATCGAAAAGAGGAAACGGAAAAGCATTTTGTAGAGTCAAAAGAACTGGGAGGAATTCGTATCTATCGTACGGGAGACAGAGCAAGATTACTGGATTCCGGAGAAATCGAACTTTCCGGAAGAATTGATTCTCAGATTAAGCTTCATGGCTGCCGCATCGAATTGGGTGAAATTGAAGCGGTCGTTCAAAATAGCCATTTTGTAGAAAATGCATCGGCTGTTGTACGAAAGAGCAATGACGGCAATGACCAGCTATTTCTGTTTTACAGCAATCATGAGGATGCAGAACAGCAGCTTCGGAATTATATCGCAGGAAAACTGCCGGTATATATGGTGCCGGACCGTTTTGTACGGATGGAAAAGCTGCCGATTACCAGTAATGGAAAAATTGACAGGAAATTTCTTGAAAAAGTGGAAATAGATATGAGTTCGGATGACAAGCGTGTTACCGAAAGCATAAGTAATACGCATACGATATCTGCAGCCGGAAAGGATAAGCAAAGTGTAAAACATCGCATTCTGGAAATCTGGAAAGAGGTTTTACATAATGATGCCGTAACGGCAAATGACAATTTCTTTGATGTGGGCGGAAACTCTTACAGCCTGATGTTGGCAGCAAATAAGATAGGCGAACTTCTTGGAACAAGTATGGATCTGACAATATTATTTGAATATCCTACTGTACAGGGACTTGTAGATTATCTGAAATTGGATGAGAAGACCGGAGAGGAAAGTGCAGCAGAGAAAGAGAGCCTATTAAAAGAAAGCGAATCGGAACCGCAAAAGCAGGAAGTGTTAAAGCAGGAACAAAGCAACAGAAAAATTGCAGTAGTGGGAATGGCAGGAAGATTTCCTGAGGCAGAAAATGTTGATGAGTTTTGGAAGAATATAAAAGCAGGAAAGGAAAGCATTCGTTTCTTTGAAGAAAAGGAATTGCTGGAAGCAGGGGTGCCGAAAGCAGATATAGAGAACCCTTCTTATGTAAAGGCAAAGGGATATCTGGAAGATGTACAGTATTTTGATGCGAAGTTTTTTGGAATGACCAAGAAAGAAGCCCAGATTATGGATCCTCAGATACGAACGCTGATGGAATGCTGTTATCATGCTTTGGAAGATGCCAATTGCGATCTGAAAAGATATGAAGGAGACATTGCCCTGTTTGCAGGCAGCAGTTCGAACGCTTTGTGGATGTCAAAGTTTGCGGGAAATAAGGATATCGTAGACATGTTTAGTGCCATGACGGTTAACGATAAGGACTTCCTGACGACACAGATTTCTTATAAGTTGAATTTGACAGGTCCAAGTATCAATGTTCAGACAGCGTGTTCTACATCGCTTGTGGCAATTTGTCAGGCAGCGCAATGTCTGCTTGAGGGGGATGCCGATATGGCTCTTGCAGGCGGTGTTTCGATCACTTATCCGAGAAAAGAAGGATATGTATGGCATGAGAATATGATTTATTCAAAGGACGGACACTGCCGGGCATTTTCGGATGACGCGACAGGTACCGTATCCGGTAATGGCTGCGGGGTTGTAGTGTTGAAACCATTCGAAAAGGCAGTCGAAGACGGAGATGATATCTATGCTGTTTTGGAAGGATTTGCTGTAAATAACGACGGTGTAGGAAAGGTTGGATATTCTGCACCAAGTATTGCGGGACAGAAAAAGGTCATTGAAAAAGCTCTGACAAGAGCACAGGTTGCTCCGGGAGATATTGGTTATGTGGAGGCACATGGAACGGGAACAAAATTAGGAGATCCAATTGAAATTGAAGCACTGAAACAGGCATGGAAAATAGAAGAAACAGGCAGCTGTGCAATCGGTTCAGTAAAAGCCAATGTCGGTCATCTGGATGCGGCAGCAGGAGTAACCGGTTTTATGAAGGCAGTAAATGTGCTGTATCATAGAACGATTCCGCCAATTGTTAATTTTTCAAAGCCAAATCCAATGATTCATATGGAGGAAACGCCATTTTATGTGGCAAGACAGGCGATGGATCTGAAAGAAAAATATAATTATGCAGCAGTGAGTGCATTTGGAATCGGAGGAACGAATGCACATGCAATTTTAGGCGCTGCACCGACAGAGAAAAACCAGTATAAAAACGAGGATATGGGATTGCTGTTGTTTAGTGCAAAAACAGAGAACTCATTAGTACAGACAGCCAAAGCAGTGATAGGAGAGATGCAGGAAAAGAAATTTTCAGCGGCGGATGTGGCACATACACTGAGTGTAGGCCGTGCACAGCTGCCAGTAAGAATGGCTGTGACCATGTATGATCAAAAAGCGGAGAGGCAGTTTGATGAATATTCTTCGGAAATCTGTTTCCTGGATGAAGAAAATGAAAAGGGAATTCAGGGTGTTTATATTTTATCGGAGGATGAAGAAGCTCTCTGTAGATTCGGACGAGGTTTGATGGGCGCAAGGGCAAGGCACGGACTGGTAAGACGTTTCAGAAAAATACTGGGAGATCTGATGAACACATGTGAATGGAATTATGGTCAGATGCTCGAGCGTGTCATCTATGGAGAGGAAGATCTTGTACCTGGTGTGTATGATGAGACTGAACTTATTGTTACAGCAGCAGCAGTTGAAACAGCATTGTATCACCTTTTGAAATATTGCGGTGTACGGAAAGTTACGTTAGAAAGCAAAAGGGCAGGCAGAATTGCAGCGGCGGTAATTGCTGAAGGAAGTGATTTCGGTGAAGCTTTGAATCTGATTCGTACGGACATAAGCGGTGAGTATGAGCAAAAGACGGGCGTTCTGCATCAAAGAGGCAGCAACGAAAATTTCTATTCTCTTTCGGTTGGCAGAAGATCTTACGAAGATTCTATAAAGGCACAAGAAGAGTTATTGGAGATTATAGGAAGATTGTGGGCCGGCGGCTGCAGTTTGGAAATCAGCAAGATCAATCCGGGGAGAAAATTACATATTCACGGCTATGTCTTTGAAAAGGAAGAGTTTGAAGCAGACGTAAAACCATATTCCTTACAGCGGGAAAATGAGGTACCGGCACAGGAGCGCACAGTCAGATGCAGTACAGAAGAAGATGTGTTTGAAGTGTTTGCCGATATATGGGAGGAGGTACTTGGAGAAAAGAATATCACGCAGGAAAGTGATTTCTTTGAAGCAGGCGGAGATTCTCTGGGATCTATTCGAATGGCGGCTTTGATAGAGCGGAATTTTGGAGTTTCCATTCCACAGGATATATTATTCGAGAAATCATCTGCCGGTGAAATTACTGCATGGATCTATGCGCATTTAGAAATGGGAAAAAATCAGCAGGAATTTTCAAAAAGAGAAATTCTTCCTTTGGAAACACAGGAATTTTATCAGACATCGGCAGCTCAAAAGCGTTTATATACCGTGCAGAGTATGCAGCCGGAGAGTGTAGCATATAATCTGGCGGCTGTTTATGTCGTAGAAGGTGAAATAGATGTGCAGCGTGTGAAAGAGACAGTACAGAGACTGGTTGAAAGACATGAAGCATTCCGTACTTCCTTTGGAGTCAGAGATGGAGAAATCGTTCAGTATATTGCGGAAAAGGTTCAGACACCGATTGAATTTTCAGAGGAGAAATCAGCAGGGTTAAAGGAGCTGATCCGTGAATTTGTACAGCCATTTGATCTGACAAAAGCGCCGTTACTTCGGATGAAGGTGGTTCGTATATCAGAAAATAAACATTATTTTTTGATGGATATGCATCATATCATATCTGATCAAAGCTCGATTGATGTTCTGATGAAAGACTTTTATGCGCTGTATGTGGGAGAAAGTCTTACGCCATTAAAGATCCATTTTAAAGACTTTGCGGCATGGCAGAATAAAAAGATCAAAGACGGAGAAATGGATCAGCAGCTTTCGTATTGGATGAAGCAGTTTTGTGAGGAGGCACTGCAGACAGATCTCCATCATGACTATTTAGTGCCTGCTAAGAGAAGTTTTTCCGGAAAGAAACTTCATTTTGCGTTCGGCTCTGATTTGTGCGGGAAGTTAGATGCGTTTGCAGGCAGTAATAATGTAACGCCGTATATGGTAATGTTCTTAACGTTGGAATTATTGCTGTGGAAATATATGCAGCAGAAAAATCTGATCATCGGGACGGCTGTAGAAGGCAGGCGGAATGCAGGACTGCAGGATCTGGTGGGAATGTTTGTAAATACACTTGCTGTCTGCACATCTGTAGATGAAGAAAAGAATATAAAACAACAGCTGGAGGATGTAAAAAAGACAATTCTTGCTGCTTTTGAAAATCAGGACTGTCAGTTTGATTCCGTAGTCGAGGAACTGCGTAACCGAACAGGGATGAATGAGACATTAATTCATGTCATGATGAATTATGTGACAAAAGGAACTCAGGAGATCTGTGTAGACGGTTTAAAGATGTATCCATATGAAGAAGAGGAGATATCAGCAAAGTTTGATTTAATGTTTGTGCTTGAAAAATGCGACAGCAGCTATGCAATGGATATCGAATATGCATCAGAATTATTTGCAGAGGAAACGATAAGGCAGATGGGCCGGAATTTCTTATTATTGCTGGATATGGTTATTGGCAATGCGCAGTTACCTGTAAAAGAACTGGCATTGCCGCTGACCAAAAGCGATCAGATGCTTTATGAGAAAATCAACGATAAGCAGCAGATTCCTGTGGACAGGTCGATTGCAGAAATTTTTGAAGAAGTAGCGGAAAGAGAGAAAGAAAGAGTTGCTGTTAAATGCGGCGAAGCAGTTACAACGTATGAAGAATTGAATCAGCTGGCGGATTTTCTGGGAATACAGTTAAGACAGATGGGAATTCGAAGGCATGACCGGGTAGCACTTATCTTAGAACCTGGTGTACTGCAGATTGCGTCAATCATAGCAGTTTTAAAATGCGGGGCATGTTACGTGCCGATTGACCCTCAATATCCGAAGGACCGGATTGAATTTATGCTCTCGGACAGTGCTGCGGGGGCAGTGATTGTACAGGAGTGTTATGCAGGTATCAGCGGAAACTGTACGAAAGAACTGGTGATAAGCGAAGATACCATACGAAACAGAATGCAGGAAACAGAATGCGGAAATTTTGTCCGTGAGGAAGAATTATCAATCAATGATGAAGCATACATTATCTACACTTCAGGCTCGACGGGAAAGCCCAAAGGGGTATCAGTGAGTGGGAAAAATATTTTAAGGATTGCTTATCAGCCGAATTATATGCAGGTGTGTCCGGGAGATTGTATTCTGCAATTGGCAAACTATGCTTTTGACGCATCGATTTTTGAGATCTTTACAACAATACTGACAGGAGCGTACTGTGTAGTGATTTCAAAAGATGCATTACTGGATTTTTCCAGGCTTAGCCAGATTTTAGGTGAGCAAAGGATCAAAGCTACGTTTATAACAGCGGCCCTCTTTAATATGATTGTGGATTATGATGCAAACATGCTGAAAAATATTGATAAAATTCTTGTGGGTGGAGAAGCACTTTCTGTCTCGCATATGAGGCGTGCTTTGAACGTACTTGGAAAAGGACATTTGTATAATGGTTATGGACCTACGGAAACAACGGTATTTGCAACCTTTTATCCAATCGATGAAATTGAAGATCATTGTGAAAGTATTCCAATCGGTCATGCAGTGTCAGATACCACACTTTATGTTCTGGACACTTATGGACGTCTGGTTCCGGCGGGAGTGCCGGGTGAACTGTGTGTCGGAGGATCCGGAGTTGCCAATGGATATATTAACAATCAGGAACTGACCAGGGAAAGATTTCAGCATATTACATTTGGGAATAAAGAGAGGATTTACAGAACCGGAGACAGAGTAATTCTCAGAAATGACGGTGAAATCATTTATATAGGAAGAACTGATTTCCAGGTAAAAATTAATGGTTTCCGTATAGAACTAAGGGAAATTGAAAAACAGTTTGATTCTATTGAGGGAGTCAAGGAAACTGCGGTTCTGGTACAGAAAGACAGCCAGGGAGCAAAATATGTGGCTGCATATTATACCTTGCAGGAAAAGAAATATGAATATCTGACACCTGCGTATATAAGCAGTTATTTGCGTAATCTTGTGCCAGTTTATATGATTCCGGCAAAGATTGTCTGTGTTGAACAGATGCCGCTGAATGCAAATAAAAAGATTGATTATACAAAACTTGCCCAGATGCGAGAGGATACTCCTGTTTATCAGGGAGCAGCAGAAAGTCAGAAGAATTTGAAAGCTTCTGTAAAATATGTGTTGGATGTTATGAGAGAAGCTTTAAGCAATCCCGGAATTCAGCCGGAGGACAACTTTTTCTTCAGCGGAGGGACTTCAATCAGGGCAATTGCTATGGCACAGAAGTTCAGAGAAGCAGGATATGAAGTGGGCGTAAATGATATATTGACACATCCTACAGCATCAGAACTTGCAGAGCTTCCAGCCTTTCAGAGATTAGACAAACAGGAGGGGCAGTTTGCCAATGCAGTGAATAAACGACCGGTCCGCCATGCTGATCAGGAGGAGTTGGAAGGAATCGTACAGTATAGTTATATGGCATCTGATATTTTGCGGCAGGTATTGCAAAAAGGAAAGACGGTAAAAGAGTTTGCAATGGCAGCTGTACAGGAGCTGCATTTGGAAAAAACGCAGAGAGTCAGCGGTATGAGTGTACAGATATATACGGCAAAAAGTACAGAAGATGTCAAAGCAGCAATTGCACAGGAACTGTGCAGACATCAGTTGCTTCATGCAGCTGCAGATTTTGAGCGTAAAGTATGGCTGGAGAAAGAAATTTCCATAAGTAATAAGCAGCTTGCCCAATACATTTCTGTTGTGGATGCAACGATGTATGATGACGCTACAAAAGAAGTTCTGGAGGAAATGATACAGACAAACATGATAACACAAGCCCCCAAAAGCGGTGAAGTGATGTGGAAATTATGTTGTATCAAAGAAAGTGACGAAAGCTATCGGATTCTCTGGATATTTGATCATATTTGTTTTGACGGTATGAGTGCTGAGATTATACGGCAGGATCTGTTATGTATGTTGGCAACATCTCAGGATAACGGTGAAATTGTGCTGCAGAAACCACAGACCTACAGTGACTATGTTGAGAATATGCAGAAAAACAGAGAGATTTCCGCTGATCTGGAAACACTGAAAGAAGGTTTTCAAAACTGGAATGATTTGAATGATATCTGTATTGCTTCCATAGAAAAAAAAGCCGGAGACATAAAGCAGATTCAGATGCGGATGCAGTTAGGGGAGAATTCCGAAGAAGCGTTTGATCTGGCGTTAAAAGGTACGATACGCTTTTTGCAAAGCTATCTCTGTGAGACGGAAATCCCGATGATGATCCTGAATTACGGAAGGGTGTTAAAAGAGCAGGAATATTATAACTGTGTCGGAGAATTTCTGGATTTGCTTCCGGTTGTATTAAAGGAAGAATGTCCGGAAAAAATTGTGGAAGATGCACTGAAAAGGAAAGAGGGCGTGAATCTGATCGACGTGCTGGCGAATGCAGAAGATTCTTCCTTATTTGAAGAATTGTATTCCAGAGAGGGAAGAGGAGCATTTATTCTTTGGAATTTCCAGGGCTACGTTGAAGGGAAAGAACGGGAGACATTTGAAGAAGCCGTACAATCTTTACCGTCCGACATGCTTGCAGACTTTGTAATTGTGGCAGGTTACGATGCAACGGGAATCTATGTGCATCTGGAATCCGTCTATGGCTTTGACATAGAAGCATTGAAGGACGCTCTTTCGGGTACAGGTTTTCACTTAGAAGATGAAGTCTGATGAAATGGAAAAGCAAACAGCGTAGTGATTAGAAAAATAAGTGATGAGAGGTACGAAAGGTGAGAGCAGCATTAGCAGAAGGTATCAAAAAAGATGTTTCACATGGATATAAACATGTATATGATTTGTTGGAACATGCAGTAAGGATTGCACCGGAAAAGGGGACATACTATATTCGTGAAGATGGGAGCGAGGAAAAGGTTACATATAGTACACAAAAAAAGACTGCGTTAGGAATTTTGGCTTCTTTGCAGAAAAAGGGGGTAAAAAAGGGAGATTATCTTATAGCAGATGTCTCAGATACAAAAAATTATCATTTTTTGATGTGGGCATGTTTTTACGGCGGTATTATTATTACCGCCCTCCCGAGACCGGATTTTAGTGTGAAAGATTCAGAAACCGTAAATGGAACAAAGCAAATATGGGAAATGTTGGGAAAGCCTGTGTTTGTAACGGACGATGAAATGAAAAATCTTTATGAAAGAGTGTTGGGATCGGGAAAGACAGAGAGTATGCAGGCGTTGTTTTCCGAAGACAAGGGAAATATTGCAGAAATTTCCAGAGACGATGCAGCATATATTCAGTTTTCTTCCGGAAGTACAGGAAATAAAAAGGGAGCTGTTTTGAGCAATGAAAACCTGATTGAGGCCAGTTGCGGAATTGTGGATTTTGAACAGTGTACAGATTCGGAAAGACCATTAATGTGGCTGCCTCATACACATAATTTCGGGGCTTTCACATTCTGCCTGTTGTCGGTTGTTCTGGGGATAGATTCCTGGAGTATGAAGACAGAAACTTTTGTAAGAAATCCGGTTCTCTTTATGCAGAAGGTAACGCAGCACCGGGTGACAAGATTGTGTACGAATAATCTTGGGATTGGAATTTTGGTACAGATGGCAGCACAGGTTGATACCCGTATGTTTGATTTATCTGCATTGGCGGCGATCTATATAGGATCAGAGAAACCGTCGGTGAAATTAATGGGTGCGTTTGCAGCATTATATCATATCAATGAAAATGTTTTCCGGGCAGGGTACGGAATGTCAGAGACGGTACTGACCGTAGCCTCAAGTCGGGGATTTGACAGTAAAAAAGTTCTCCGGATTTCCAGAAAGGAAATGAGCGAGAATAACAAGGCGGTAGCGTTTCAGGGGGAAAATCCAGAGGAAAGCATTTGTCTGCTGGAGCATGGACGTCCTGTTACGAATGTCACAATTGGTATTTTCAATGAAAAGAATCAACTCTTAGAAGAGAATGAGATCGGCAGCATACGTGTAAAAAGCGCTACCGTGTTTCAGGGATACTGTAATAGTAATAACGGGAACGATGAAAGCATTTTTGCTGACGGATGGTTTATTACCGGGGATATAGGGTTTATACGGGATGGACAGCTTTATATTGCAGGAAGAAGTAAAGACATTATTATTATCCGGGGTGTTAATTACATGTTGACTGATTTGGAGGCAGTCGTACAAAACAGGCTGGGTAAAGAAGGAAAAGTGGTGTTTATTGCTTCTGAAAATGAGTCAGGAGAAGAATTGGTTGCATTTTTCGAGCATGAGTTTTCGGAGGAAACAAAAAAGCACTATCTGGAGTCAGTTGATAAAATCAAGGGATGCCTGGGGACTGAATTTGGGTTAGAAATAAAGACAGTTATTCCTGTATCAGAGATTAAGATGACAGCCAGCAGAAAACTGGATCGGTATGGGATGAAAAGGGCATATCAAAGCGGAGAATATAACGATATTTTGCAGAAGGTACAGGAACTTGAAGCGGCAACTGTTTCGAAAAACGAGGGTTATGGAGAACAGCATCAGAAATTAGCTTATGAAATACGGAAATGTTGGGGAAAAGTTTTAAATCTGGATCCCGAAGGTATTTCTTTTCAGGCATCTTTTAAAAGTATCGGCGGAAATTCTGTGAAGGGATTTTTTCTTATTCAGGAGATAGAGGAATTCTTAAGAAATGATGGCAGGCCAGATATAAAGTTAAATCAAAACCTGCTTGTAAAATGTGCAACAATCCAGGAAATGACCGATTATATCGAGGGAGTTGAGAGAGAAACAAAGTCTGGGGATATGCAGGCCCAAAAGGAAAAGGAAGTAGCGGTAACGGGTATGGCTTTCCGGCTTCCTGGAGCTTCCACGCAGGAAGAATTATGGAAAATTCTTGAAGAAGGAAAGGATTGTGTACATAAAGTAAGTGAAAAAAGAAAGAAATTAAGTAAAGAAGAATCCTGGGATGATATTTTTGGAGAAATTGAAGAAATTAACGCTTTTGATTATGAATTTTTCAATATCACAAAGGAAGAAGCCGATTTTATGGATCCGCAGCAGAGACTGTCATTGGAGGTAGCTTATGAGGCATTGGACGACAGCGGAGAGGGTGTGATTGATGATAAGGAAAAAAATATTGCAATTTTAGCGGCAACGAGTGGAAATTCCTATTATCCGCTGCTGTTGGATTATGTAAAGAAAAACGGAACAAAGGATATTCCACCGATGACAATGGTAGGAAATCTGGGAAGTACGATTGCTACAAGAGTGGCACAGTATCTAAACAGCAGAGGCTGCGCAATGGCGATTGATTCCGCATGTTCTTCCTTTATGACCGCATTCCTGTTGGCGGAAAAAATGATTCAATCAGGAGAGTGCGAGGGCGCTTTGGTGTTGGGAGCAAACATTTTTCCGACTTCGTATACACATGCAATTGCAAGGTGTGCAGGTATTCTTTCTAAGGGAGATTGTACAAAAGTTTTTGACAAGAATGCAGACGGCTCACTTCTCGGAGAGGGTGTTGTTGCGGTTTATTTAGAGGGATTGGAACATGCAAGGAAACATAAAAAGAATATTTATGGAGTGATTGCAGGCGGTGCTATGAACAATGACGGAACATCTTTAAGTGTAATGGCGCCGAATCCGGCCGGACAATATGATGTTTTGAAAAAAGCATATCAGGAATCGGGTGTAAATGTCAGCGATATTACCTATATTGAAGCTCACGGAACAGGAACAAAAATTGGTGATCCCATTGAATTATCTGCATTACAGCAAATATTCCAGGGGTTGCATGGGGAAAACGGGGAAGAAAAGGTTCCGGTAGGTTCCATAAAGTCAAATTTTGGTCATTTGCTTCCCTGTGCAGGCGGAGCAGGTCTTATTAAAGTCTTGTTGTGTTTAAAAAATAATAAATTGGTGCCTAGTCTTCATGTAGACGAGGTAAATCTTTTGTTAGAAAAAAAGGAGTTTCCGCTTAGGATTATTACAGAAGTGCAGGATTGGAAACGTCCGGAAAATGGCTGCCGTTATGCCGGTATCAGTTCTTTTGGTATTGGAGGAACCAATGCTCACGTTATCATCAAGGACGCTCCGGCAGATAACAGAGAAGCTTCCGGACAAAAGTATTATCTTGTTGCTGCTTCTGCAAAGGATGAGTATGCGCTTTCTGTTATTCAGGATCGTCTCTCTGACCTGCTACAGGAAAAGGAAATCAGACCGGAGGATTTGAGTTACACTTTACAAAAGGGAAGAAACCATTACAAATACCGTCTGGCGTTTGTGATAGATGAGGAAAAAAATATCTGCGGAGATAAAGCGACCGGTATGCGTTACAGAGTCACCGGAAGTAAAGTTGCGGTTTTAAGTGAAAATGATTTCATGAATGAAGAGGAGAGAAAAGTATTTTCAGATATGATAAAACGCGTGACAAATGGAAAGTGTTGTCTGCGGGAAAAGGACGAGGAGTTTAAAGCGGACTGCGTGATATGTCTGAACGCCTCGGAAGAATTTATGAAACATGTGGCAGAGAAGGCGAAAGAGGTAAGAGGGTTAAAGTATTCTTTGGCGGAAGAAGAAAGAGAATTATCTTTTCAATTATTATTAAAAGAATTATATGCATGCGGTGCAGAGATTGACTGGGAACAGGTATGGAAGGAAGAAGAAGGAAGGATCATTTCCCTTCCGGCGTATCCGTTTAAAAAGACAACTGCATGGATCGAATCTTAAGAATTATAGAAGTAATATTGTAAACAGACAGAAGGAGGGTTGGAATTTATGTCAGTCATGACAGAATATCATGAGAGAGTAAAAAAATTATTGCCGGGCGGAGTACATTATAATTTTAATCTGCCCTGGGAAGAAAGTCCGATCCATTACCAAAGGGCAAAAGACAGCCGGGTATGGGATATGGATGGAAAGGAATATCTTGATTTATATGCCCGTTTCGGTGCAATGATTGTAGGGCATGGAAACAAAGAATATAATGACAGCTTAAAAGAAGTTATGGACAGGGTGTTGTCGGTAAGTCATTGTGATCTGGACGCAGAAGCGCTGGAAGCAATTCATCAATATGTTCCTTCAGCTGAAATGATCCGGTTCGGACTTTCCGGTACGGAAATCGTACAAAATGCGATCAGAATTGCACGTGCTTATACAGGAAGAAACCGGTTTGTCAGATTTAATAATCATTATCATGGTAATGCGGATAATATTATGGGCGGTCACAGTACAGACCCGGAAAATCCTGTGCCCACGGATTACAGAGGGGATACGAAAGGCACGGAAGGACGGGCAGTCGGTATATTGGAGGATCAGTCGTATCTGATTGAGTGGAATGATGCGGAGCTTTTAGAAGAACTCTTAAAGGCGCACGGAGAAGAGATTGCGGCAGTAATTATGGAACCCGTATGTGTAAACGGCGGAAGTATTATGCCAAAGCCAGGCTATCTGCAAAAAGTGAGATCGCTATGCGATACATATGGAATTGTGCTTATTTTTGATGAAATCATTACAGGATTCCGGATGGGAATTGGCGGTGCACAGACAGTATTTGGAGTAACACCGGATCTGACAACGCTTGCAAAGGCAATTGCAGGCGGTGGAGTACCTGTTGCCGCCATAGCCGGAAAAAAAGAAATTATGCAGCTGCTGACAGAAAAAAGGGTAATACATGCAGGAACTTTTAATGGATATCCGCTTGGAACAGCAGCCGTGAAAGCTACTATAGATATTTTAAGCCGGGATCATGGAGCAGCATATGAATATATGAAGGCACAGGCAGGTAAAATACACGAAACATTGAGGAAAATTGCTCAGGCAGAGAAGTTTCCGTTGGTTGTTCAGGGACCTGAATTATGCGGAGCATATCATTGTTGTGAGAAAGAGTTGGAGAAACCATCAGAATATATATCGGACATTCAGATAAAAGATGTAATTTTGAATGCTGCTCTGCAGAGAAATGGAATTCTGGTTTCCAGTATTTCACGGATATATCCGAACATTACACTTTCTGATCAGGACGTTGAGTGGTTTGAAGAAAGAGCCGGGGCAGCAATCAGAGAAGCAAAAGAGTTAATTGACGAATTATATGCATAAAAGGAAGAGAGGAATCTATGGCAGCAGTAAAAGATATGTCGCAAGCAAAGAATGAGAATGGATATAAAAAGTATCTATGGATTTATCTGGGAATTACCTTCGGCTTAAGCTGGGGGATGAGTATTTTGTATGTTGTTTTTTATGATGTACTTTCCCCGTATGTTGGAGAATTAAATATAAGTAATCCTTTTGTTATGGTTTCACTGAATTCCCCTTCCATAGCGGGTATTTTCATTTACCTTATATATGGAGGCTGGCGTGGAATGGCAAATTTTTTGAAACGTTTGATTCCAAATAAAAAAGAGTGTATCTGGTTTCCGGTTCTATTTGTAATGTCAGTATTGTTTTATGTATGTATGCACTTTGGGTCTAAGTGTTTTGGAATCCCGCTTCCGGAGGTAACGATGGACAGTAAGGAAAGAGTTATTACCTTACTGAAAAATATTTATGAAGAGACGGGTCTCCTCGGAGGCGCACTTGGATGGTATGGATTTTTACTTCCCTATATGCAGAGAAGAATGAAATCCAGTATAAAAGCCGGACTTGCTACAGGTTTCATGTTTGGTTTATTTGTTTTACCGGGGTATTTATTTTCCTCCTTTGAAACAGCAACTGCATATCCGTTTTATGTATTGCAGTTAATGTTTTTTTCTGTATTTATTACTTTTGTTTTTAATAAAACGAGAGGGAATGTGTTATTTTTTATTTTTGCATTTTGGCTGGTAGCTTCCGGAAGCAAATTACAGTTTTATAATTTTGTTACGAGCGTACAGATTTTAGAGATGGTGTTCTTTGCAATTGTATCAATCGGTGTATATTTGTGGTACAAAAAAGGAAAAGGTGAAGATTTAAATATAAGCGGACTATGTTGTTTTCCGGAGTTTATAGAACAATAGGTGAAAGGACATTATGAAAAAAGTTTTTTTAAAAACAAACGATAAGTCAGGCAGTCAGGTTGTGATGTTTCCGTATTTGGGAGGGAGCGGAACATCATTACTTAAGTTTGCGAAGGAGCTGGATAAAAAAGACAATTATGAGATTTTTGTAGCTTTTCCACCGGGACATATGGGATCTGACAGAGAGCTTTGCAGTAATCTGGGTGATTTGCTGGAACTTTATTATACACAGTTGAAGGAAATTTTAAAACCAGATTGTATTTTTTTTGGTCACAGTATGGGAGGAGTCATTGCATACTTTTTAGCAAAGAAGCTTTCTGTTTCTAACCCAGAGATAAGACCAAAAGCTATTATTTTGTCGGCATCTCCGGCACCGGATTTTATGGCGGGAAAAAGGTTGTCAGTCAGTGAGGACGCAGTGCTTTTAAAGGATCTGGAAGGAATAGGCGGATTACCGGAGGAATTGCTGGAGAACAGAGAACTTCTGGATTATTTTCTTCCGATTTTCAGGGCAGATTATAGAATTTTGGAAGATGCGGCAAAGGTTCCACCGCAGTTAATAGATATTCCTGCAAAATTTATCTGGTGTTATAAGGATGAAATGGTCCAGGCAGACAAACTGGTGAGATGGAAAAAGTATATAAGCGAAATAGGCGTATTCAGAACAATGCCGGAGGATGCAGGGCATATGTATTTGAATACAAAGGCTGAGTTAGTTGCAGAAATGATTCACGACTATATAAGTGGAAAAGTATAAAAGGATAAAACGAATGAAAGAAAAAAGCGGATTTTCAGTATTTTTAGTAATATGGTTTGGACAATTGATTTCCAGTATAGGAAGTGGTTTGACATCCTTTGGATTAAATGTCTATGTATTTCAGCAGACGGGAAATGCAACGGCATGTTCGGCAGTTATGTTGTGTGCATTTCTTCCAATGGTGTTATTAACTCCCTTTTCCGGTATTTTAGCAGACCGCTACAGCAGAAGAAAATTAATGCTTATTGGAGATTCTTTTTCGGCAGTTGGTCTTTGCGTTATGCTTGCAGGTATTCTTGCAGGAAATGATAATACAGTTATGATATGTATCTGCGTGTTTAGCAGCGCTGTTTTTTCATCATTGATGGATCCGGCTTATAAGTCTACGGTGACGGATTTGCTCACCGTGGAGCAGTTTTCAAAAGCAGGAGGGCTGATCCAGTTAGCTTCCGCAGCTAAGTTTCTGATTGCGCCTGCATTGGCAGGAATCATAATAAAACTTGGCGGTATAGAACTGATTTTAATGATAGACATATGTACATTTTTCCTGACGCTTTTCTCTGTGATTTATGCTGGAAAATTAATGGACAAAAGACAAAATCTGCAAGAAGATAAGACAACAAGTTTTTTTGCAGATCTGGCAGAAGGATGGAATACTTTGGTAAAGAACAAAGGAATTATGGCGTTGTTGCTGCTTTCTACGGTAATTACATTTTATATCGGTTTTGTAGAAACGCTGCTTACGCCAATGCTTCTGGAATTAACAGATTCTTCCAAGCTTGGAATCATAACATCAGTCAGCGCAGTGGGCATGTTAATTACAAGTCTTATTTTGGGAATGAAAGGAATTGAAAGAAAATATGTAAATGCACTGGCGATGTCTTTTGCGGCGATGGGTATACTGATCTGTTTTGTTGGTGGTATTACAAATCTCTATATTATAACTGCAGCAGGATTCTTGTTCTTTGCTATGCTGCCGATTGCTAATACATGTATTGATGTCTTGGTGAGAAGCAGCCTGGAAAAAGAGACACAGGGACGTTTGTGGGGGCTGATATCACTGATTTCACAGATTGGTTATATTCTGGCATATGGTTTATCCGGTCCGTTGGCAGATTATGTATTTAACCCACTTTTTTATAAGGATGGTCTCCTTGCGGACAGTATTGGAAAGATTGTTGGCGTAGGCGAGGAAAGAGGCATAGCATTTATGATGATGCTTTGCGGAATTTCAATGTTTATCTTTAGTATTGTAATCAGCCGGAACAGAGCAATAAGAAAAGTGGAAGAACGATATCTTCTTCAAATGGAAAAAAGTATAGAGAAGAAAGGAAACCTATGTTAAAGAAAATTATTTTTCGCGACTTGAAAAGAGGTAAGGCAGTTAGTATCATACTTTCGCTGTTTATTGCAGTTTCAGCAATGTTAAGTGCAGGTGCGGCAGATTTGTTGTATTCTCTGGTTTGTTCTATGAATCACTTTTTTGAAGTGTCCCAGACATCGCATATGCTGCAGATGCACAGCGGTAAAATTGAGGAAGAGGAGATTGCTGAATTTGCGGAAGCACATGATTATATTGAAAAGTATCAGATCGTAACTTTACTCAATGTGGAGGGAGATTCTCTCATACTTGATCAAAGTGGAAATACGGAACTTGGGAGTGTAATAGATAATTCGTTTGTAATCCAAAATACGAAGTTTGATTTTCTGTTGGATGAGGAAAATAAAGTTGCAGAGGTCTCAGAAGGCGAGGCGGCAGTTCCGATCTATTATGCCATGAAATATAATCTGAAAAAAGGCGATACCATAGGTGTCAGAACAAAAAACGGAATGATAAATTTTGTTATTTCTGCTTTTGTGAGAGATTCACAGATGAATTCTTCTTATATTTCATCTAAAAGAATTTTGTTATGTGAGAAAGATTGGATCAATCTGGCAAACCAGACAGGAAGTATGGAATATATGATTGAATTCCGGATTGCTGATACAGATAAAACAGATGCATTGGAAACAGAATATCTGGAAGCAGGACTTCCTGCAAACGGAGCAACGCTCACTTACTCAGGAATACGGTTACTGAACAGTCTGACAGATGTTATGATGGCAGCGCTGATTCTTCTTGTTGCAGTTTTACTCATTGTCATTTCTATACTATGTATCCGATTTACAATGGTAGCCAGTATCGATGAGGACTATATGGATATAGCGACCATGAAGAGTATTGGCGTTCCGGCGAAATTTATTGCAGATATCTATCTGAAAAAATATTTTATTATTTCCATGGCAGGCTGTATAATCGGATATTTACTGTCCTTCCGTATCAGAGGTGTCGTTCAGGAAAATCTGAATGCCTATATGGGACTGGTAGAGAAAAATTTTTATAATTATGTACTGCAGCTTGCAGCCAGTGTAATTGCCGGTCTTCTGGTTGTATTCTTTTGCAGAAAAGCGGTGAAGCGTACAGATAAGGTTCATGTTGTAGAGGCATTACAGGGCAGAAATACGAAAAACAGTGATTCGGCGGTATACCATCCTTCTTTAAAGGGAGCAGGAAAACACTGGGTGAATATAAAACTCGGAATAAAATATATGTTTAGTTATAAAAAGCCATATTTGATTATTACGCTGATTTTTATTGCATTGACCTTTTTTGTGTTACTTCCGATGCAGCTTACAACGACAATTCAGTCACCAAAGTTTACGTCATATATGGGGGTGGCAGAATGTGATGTAAGAGTAGATTTACAGAATGCAGATACGCTTTCAGAGGAATGTATGACAATAAAAGAGATTCTTGAGAAGGATCCGGATGTATCACTGTTTGAAACATATAATACGTATTCTGCAACATCTGAGAATGAAGAAGGAGAGGAAGTCTACCTGAACTTTGAGACAGGAGATTTTCAGAAATTTGCGATCTCCTGCATGGAGGGAAGAGGTCCCGAAAGTGAAAGTGAACTTGCAGTATCGTATCTTACCTCAACTCAACTGAATAAAAAAGTTGGGGATCAGATCGTAATCGTTCTGAATAAAAGGCAGTATACATTTACGATCTGTGGAATCTATCAGGATATTACGAACGGAGGAAAGAGTGCCAAATCTATGATTCATCCGAAAGATGCTGATGCGTCCAGAGGGGTTATCAATATTGATCTTGTAGAAGGAGCAGATTCTTCAGAAAAGGTAAGCATATTTGGAAAAAGTTTTCCGGGCGGAAAGATCACAGATATTCACGATTATGTTTCACAAAGTATGGGAGATTTTATTTCACAGCTTCGTGGAATCACGGTTCTTACGATGGGGATTGCCTTATTGATTATCATTTTTGCAGTAACAGTATTTTTGAAGCTGCTGATTATCAGAAATAAGGAAGATATTGCAGTCATGAAAGGGATCGGATTCAAAAACTTAGATATCAGAATTCAGTATGGTGTGCGGATTGTGTTATCGCTTCTGATCGGAATTGTGGTTGGGGCGATTTTGGTAAAACTTGCGGGGCAGCCTTTGGTCGGTCAGGTGACTGCTTCTATGGGAGCAGCAGAAATTGTATTTATTACAAATGTTTTTTATGCATATGTATTATGTCCGTTGTTTATGTTTGCCGCAGCTATTGTTACGGTTATTGTAGCAAGTAAAGATCTGAAGAGGATAAAAATTGTAGCAGGAATGTAGAGAAGCAGGAAAGGATACAGATTAATGAATACGATTTTAAAGGTAAAAAAATTAGAGAAAGTCTTTCATACGGAAAAAGGAAGCGAACAGCAGGTGCTAAAAGATATCGAATTTTGTGTGGAAGAGGGGGACTTTATTGCAATTATGGGTCCCTCAGGATCGGGAAAATCGACGCTGCTGTATAACATCAGCGGGATGGATCAGCCCTCTTCGGGTGAAATTCTTCTTGATAATGAGAAGATAAGCGGACTTGATGAGAAGGCATTATCAGACATAAGACTTCGCAGGCTTGGTTATGTGTTTCAGCAGCCACATTTGATCAGGTGTTTATCCGTAAAGGAAAATATTATTCTTGGAGCTTCTCTTCTACATAAGCATACAGGCGAAGAACTGGAGAAAAAAGCAATGAGTCTGATGAAAAAGACCGGAATAGAAGAGCTTGCAGAACGTGACATCAGTACACTGTCCGGTGGTCAGGCACAAAGAGTCAGTATTTGCAGAAGTCTTATGAATGATCCGAGAATCATATTTGCAGATGAGCCGACGGGTGCTTTAAATTCAAAAACATCCGATGAAGTGATGAATTTATTGGTTGATATGAATCAGGCGGGAAGTACGATTATGCTTGTAACTCATGATTCCAAAGTGGCAGCAAAAGCGAATCAGGTATGGTTTTTACTTGATGGATGTATCTATAAAAAAATAACACTTGGAAAGTGGGATAAAAAAGCAGATTCTTTGCTTAAGCGTCAGGAAGAGGTTATGCATATTATGACAAAGATAGAAGTGTGACAAACACTTCAGGTAAAAACAGCAGAATGGAGGAATGATATGGAACAGAGGATAGGTGTAATCGGAGCAGGAGTTATGGGAAAAGGGGTGGCACAGCGTTTTGCAAAATACGGCTATCGTGTAATACTTCTGGATAACAATCCGGAAGTGCTGAAGAATGCTGCCGGAGAAATTTATCGGGATTTAAAAGTAAAGAGCATGTTTGATAAATCTGTCCAGGTGCAGGAAATTATGGAACGTATTTCCGTAGTTCAGGAATATGAGGAGATCCGGGATGTTGACTTTATTATTGAAAATGTATGTGAAAAAGAAGAGATAAAGAAGGAAGTTTATGAACAGCTGAAAGAAATCGTAAAACCAGACTGCATTTATCTGGTTAATACTTCCTGTATTCCAATTACGCGGATCGGTGCATATACGGAAACCCCGGAGAGGGTTATAGGAGTTCATTTTATGAATCCGGTTCCGGTAAAGAATTTTGCGGAAGTTATTCTGGGGAAAAAGACTTCTCAGGATACGATAGAAAAAGTAGGCGAACTTTTACATAGTGTACAGATTGATTATGAAGCAGTGAATGACAGTGCCGGATTTGTCTCTAACAGAGTTTCTCATCTTTTCATGAATGAAGCGGCCTTTCTTGTTTATGAAGGAGTAGCAGATGCAAAACAGATCGACAATATTTTTAAGAAGGCATTTGGACATAAGATGGGACCGTTGGAAACTGCTGACTTAATAGGAATTGATACGGTAGTTGATTCCCTGGAGGTTCTTTACAAAGAGTATCAGGATCCAAAGTTCAGGGTATGCCCACTGCTCCGCCGCATGGTTGAGATGGGAGAAGTCGGAAGAAAGAACAAAAAAGGATTTTATCAGTATTAAAAAACGGGATTTGTATATCAAAAATAAAAATATCTATAACAGTTGGAGGAAAAGAACATGAAAGAAAAAATCAGAGAATTTTTAGGAAGATTTATTGATGAAAGCAGTGTGGCAGATGACGACAACATTTTTGAGAGCGGACTTGTGAACTCCCTTTTTGCAATGCAGTTAGTCAGTTTTATTGAAGAGGAGTTTGAAATCAGTATTGAAAATGAAGAGTTAGATCTTGATAATTTTAAAGATGTTAATTCGATTGCAGCATTGGTAAGTTCCAAGCTTGGATGAAAGTTCGCAGTCAAATATTCCGCAGCAAGCTGCGGGGTATTTGACCCTCGCGGCAGTCGCCAAATGTACATGCAAGCATGTCCACTTGGCTCGTTGCTTCGCAGGAATAAATAAGGAAAAATTATGGAGGTATCTGTGTTGTGAAAGATACAAAGATAAAATGTGTTGTGTGGGATCTGGACAATACACTGTGGGAAGGAATCCTGCAGGAGGGTGATAACATTGTTCTGAAAGAAGAGGCAGCAGCGGTAATAAAGGAACTGGATAAGCGTGGTATTTTGCAGTCCGTCAGCAGTAAGAATGACTATGAATCGGCCAAGGAAAAGCTGGAAGAATTTGGATTGTGGGAATATTTTATTTATCCTCAAATCAATTGGAATCCGAAATCAGAAGCAATTGAAACAATTGCAAAAAGCATCAATATCGGTATCGATACGTTGGCCTTTGTAGATGATCAGGAATTTGAACGGGAGGAAGTATCTTATTCTCACAAAGATGTACTCTGCATTGACGCATTAAAGATTGATAAAATTCTTTCCATGGACTGTATGATGCCGAACTATATCACCACAGACTCTAAAAACAGAAGAGCGATGTATCAAAATGACATTACAAGAAATAATGTGGAAAAGGATTTTCAGGGAACAAAAGAAGAATTCTTAAGTTCCCTGCATATGACTTTTTGTATCAGTAAAGCCAGGGAAAGTGATTTGCAAAGAGCGGAGGAACTGACAGTAAGAACCCATCAGTTGAATTCAACAGGCTATGTGTATTCCTATGATGAATTAAAAGCATGTATTGATGATGAAAAGTATGAGGTTCTTGTGACAAGACTGGACGATAAATATGGTACTTACGGAACCATTGGTCTTGCTTTAATTGAAAAGAACGAGAAAGTCTGGGAAGTGAAGCTTTTGCTGATGTCATGCCGTGTTATGTCCAGGGGAGTGGGAAATATCCTATTAAATTACATTTGTAATGAAGCCAAAAAAGCAGGTGTAAAGTTGCAGGCACAATTTGTTCCCACAGATAAAAACCGTATTATGTATATTACATATAAGTTTAACGGATTCAAAGAAATAAAAGAAAATGATGTGATTGTGTTTGAGGCGGATACAAGTTATGAAAGAAAAATTCCTGAGTATGTGGAATTAGTAGTGGTATAGGAGGGCGCGGATTTTGGAATTTTCATATTCACAAGAGCAAAAAGAATACAGAAAAGAAATTATTAATTTTGCAAGAGAAAATTTAAATGATGAAGAATTTCTGGAACAGTATAATCCGGAAATGTGGAAAAAGGTATCTGATTTTGGCCTTCTTGGATTGACAATCGGGGAAGAATACGGAGGACTCGGGGAAAGTTATCAGACAGCCGCATATGTATATGAAAGTCTTGGATACGCATGTAAAAATAATGGTTTTATCTTTGTGATTAACAATCATGTATGGGTGTCTCAGAATGTTATTTATCTATATGGTTCCAGGGAATTAAAGGATAAATATATTCCCAATATGATAACGGGAGAGCACATCGGTGCAATTGCTATTACAGAAGTGAATTCAGGTTCCGATGCATTCAGTATGGTGACAACAGCGAAAGAAGAAGGAGATTATTATATCTTAAATGGCGGTAAAATGTTTATTTCAAATGGGCCGATTGCAGATATTTTTGTTGTTTTTGCTGTAACACAGGAGAATCCGAAAAAGATCACGGCGTTTGTAGTGGAAAGAGCCTTTGAAGGTGTGAAAACGGGGCCGGATATTGAGAAGATGGGGCTGCATGCATGTCCTACCAGTGAGTTGATTTTGGACAATGTTAAGGTCCCCAAAGAAAATATTCTCGGAAGAATCGGCGGAGGAGCCAATATTTTAACCCAGGCAATCGAATGGGAAAGATGTTATGAGTTTGCCCCTCATGTGGGAGTTATGCAGAGGATCATGGAGGAGTGTATAAAACAGGTAAAGATGAGAACGCAGTTTGGAAAACCGATTGGGGAGTATCAGGCGGTTTCACACAAAATTGCGGAGATGAAGATTGCCATAGAAATGTCTAAACTGATGTTGTATAAAATCGCATGGCTGAAGGACAAAAAAAGAACTGCTTACACAGAGGTTTCTGTATTTAAGACATACGTCAGTGAGAATTATATTAAAACCTGCCGTGATGCACTGCAGATTTTTGGTGCTTACGGTTATACGAAGGAATATGGCATAGAGAGAGAACTTAGAGATGCGCTTGCATGCAGTATTTATTCCGGAACAAATGAGATGCAGAAAAATACGATTTACGAGATGGTCAAAATGATGCGTTTGTAAGACCGCATACCCACAAAAGGATAAAAAAATGGAAAATCAAAAAAGCAGAGTGGTTTTATGCATTAAACCGGTAAAAACAGAGTTATTATTTCAAAATAATAATGGTGATAATGAGCCTTTTCAGATGAATCCATACGAATTAAAGGCTTTGGAAAATTTGGCTGCGCTGAAAAAAAGCGGAGAAGGAGATTTTTGCCTGACCTGTGTATGTATGGGAGACAGGAAAGCAGAAAGCGTTTTAAGGCGGGCACTTGCTATGGGAGCAGATGAAGCGGTTCTTGTCAGTGACAAAATATTCGCAGGCTCAGATACTGTGGCCACGACCTACATTCTGCAGAAGGCAGTGGAAAAGTTGGATCATGTTCAAATGATCGTGTGTGGGGCGAAAACCATTGACGGAGAAACCGGACAGGTACCCCAGGGGCTTTGCGAGCGGCTTGGATTTGATTCTATTATAACTGGAAATGAGATTTTAGAAATGAAGGATGCGTGTGTTATCTATAAAAATAGATGCGGAAATACAATAGAAACACTGCAATCGAGGCTGCCGGCTGTTATGAAGTACAATGATTTTAGCGTTAATTTGCCCATAATAAGTCTGCTGGCCATAAAAAAAGCAAAGAAAAAAGAAATTCTGTTTCTGGATTCTGCTGCAATGGAAATAGACCCGAAAAGATGCGGATTAAAAGGTTCCAAAACAAAGGTAAAGGAAATCCGGAACAAGTTTGTTAAAAACGAAAGCATAAAAGTAGATGGAAATGTTCATGAAATGGCTGTAGTACTATCAAATCTTCTTGAGCATGGGGAAGCTGGGAAGGAGAAAAATTTTGGATGATAATTGCAAAAAGGAAATTCTTGTAGTCTGTGACAGTTGTGCAGTAATGAATGAGCATATGGCGCAGATGATCTCTAAGGCAAGAATTTTGGCTGATAAAGGTGGTCATCTTGTCAGTGTTTTATACATAGGAGATGAGAGAGAAAGTACAATCAAAGAAATTTCGGAATGCGGTGCAGATTTTCTTATTTTGGGAACAGGCTGTAAAAATGTTGGAGTGTGGCAATACAGTGACATTATTACGGCAGTGATAAAAAAAAGAAAGCCGGAATTGATTCTTTTTCAGGCAAGCAGTTTTGGAAAAGATATTGCAGCGATCATATCTACTCGTTTCGAAGCAGGACTAACGGCAGATTGTATTGATATTTTGTATGATCCGGAAGAAGGATTTCGGTTTGTACGGGCTGCCATTTGTGATTCTGTAATCGCACAGATCAGTTGTATCAATTGTGATATGAACATGGGCACTGTAAAGGAAGGCGTTTTTGAGCGGTGCAGTGCAGAAAGAAAGTCAGATATTCAGGTTCTTTCATTCCCGGTGGAAGCTGATGAGGATGCATATGATAAAAATGTAATATGCATAGATACTCGTCAGGCAGAACAAGTAAAAAGTGAAATAAATATAAATGAATATGCTACAGTATTTTGTATTGGGCGTGGAGCTTCTTCGCCGGAATGTGTAGAGGCGATTTATGCGCTTGCAAAAAAATATCACGCATGTGTGGTGGGAACAAGACCTGTTATAGAAGAAGGCATTATGAAAAAGGAGCGTCAGGTGGGGCAATCGGGAAAAAGTATTTCGCCGCAGCTTTATGTAGGATTTGGCGTCTTTGGTGCAAGTCAGCATTTGGTTGGGATTCGCAATGCAAAGAAAATTATTGCTGTTAATAAAGATCCAAATGCACCTATTTTTGATTATGCAGATTATTCAATTGTGGCAGATGTGAAAGAACTATTAAATGAATTGAATAAAATACAGGCATTATAAAAACAAGAGAAAAAAGGAGTAAAAGGCATGAAAAGAGAAGAAATTACAGAGTATTTAAAGGTTACTCTTGCCGAGACTATGGGCTGTGATGTAGAGGATATTGATGAGAATACAAGTTTTTTTAAATTAGGAGTTACCTCTATTCAGGCATTAAAAGTGATTAATAAAATGAGAAAGGCACTCGAAATAGAAATTAATCCGGCAGCTATTTTTGAATATAAGTGTATTGCAGAGCTTGCAGAATATCTGGAAAGCTGCTTATAAGAAACTTACCAAAAGAGAAAGAGAGTACATTGCTATGAATTATGTTATGCTGTTTCCGGGGCAGGGGTCGCAATACCTTCATATGTGCCATGATTTATATGGAAAAAGTGATGAGGTAAGAAAAATTTTTGAAACATCGTCAGAGCTTTTGGGATATGATCTTTGGCAGATGATAGAGCATGGAGATTTAAAAACATTAACAAGATCACAAAATGCTCAGCCTGCAGTTCTTACAGCAAGTTATGCGTTGTATCAGAATTTTATAAAGAAATATGGAAAAAAACCTGACATGGTGGTAGGACATAGTCTTGGAGAAATTTCAGCATTGGTATGTACAGGAAGCATTCCATTTGAAGACGCCATTTGTTTTGTGAGGAGCCGTGGAGAATTGATGGAACGTGCGTTTCAGGAAAAGCTTGGGTTTGCCGGTATCATAACAGATATGGAACAGAACGAATTGGAGAGAATTCTCTCAGAGTTAAACGAAGAAGGATATGTAGCCATAACAGGTTACAATTCTCCAAATCAATTTATGGTTGGGGGAAACACGCAAATAGAGAAAATTCTTGACGATAAAATCGAAGCATGTGGAGGACAGTATATTCCGCACCGAATGATTCCAATGAAGGTAAATGCACCATACCATAGCAGATTGATGAATATTTATCAGAAGGATTTTGAGAAAATGCTTGAGGGGATAAAATTTTCTGTCCCTGATGTCACGGTTTTTTCTACCGTCAGCGGAAGTATGATTCAAAATGAATCCGAAATTCCGAAGCTGTTGATTGAACAGATGGCGTCACCTATTTTATGGAATCAGGCAATCGAAGAAATTGTTAAGAAAAAATATGATGTATACATAGACATTGGACCCAATAAAATCATCAGAAATCTTATTGAAGAGAAAACAAGTACATTATGTGTTTTAGCAGCAGATGATCGTGAAGAAGAGGAGAAAATTGCTTCTTTTTTTGGAAAATCCCCCAATGCTACGGAACGTAGCGAAAAAATATGAGATGTATCGTGCAGTTGCTTGCAGGAACAGCATAAAATTTCTATGATTACTATTGTTGAAAGGATATTTGGGTAAAAGTGATAAAACAAAATTAAGGTACAAAAAAATCTGAATAGACAATAGTAATCATTAAAGTAATAGGGAAAGGAATCATGAGAACATGGAAAAAAAGGAAGTAGTTATCCAGGCAACAGGATTAAAAAAGAGTTTTCAGTGCGGAGATACAGAGCAGGTGATTTTTGAAAACTTAAATCTGGAAATATATAAGGGAGATTTCACAGTTATTATGGGTTCTTCAGGAGCAGGAAAATCCACTCTTTTATATTCACTTTCAGGCATGGACAGACCTGTAAAAGGAGAAGTGAAATTTTGCGGAGAAGTGTTGACAAAGCTGACGGATGATCAGTTGGCTGTATTTCGAAGAAAAAATTGTGGATTTGTTTTCCAGCAAAATTATTTACTGGATAAGATGAGTCTGATGGATAATGTGATTGTGGCAGGCGTTCTTGTGAGCAGCAAACGTAATGAAATTGTAGAAAAAGCAAAAAAATTGTTTGAACTGGTTCATATTCCATCCAACACCCAGAAGAAGTTTCCAAATCAAATATCTGGCGGAGAGGCTCAGAGAGCGGGGATTGTAAGAGCTGTTATCAACAGCCCGAATGTCGTATTTGCGGATGAACCAACAGGTGCTTTGAATTCTGATAATTCAAAAGCTGTATTAGATATATTATCCAAACTCTACAAAGAAGGACAGAGTATTATTATGGTTACCCATGATAAAAAGTCCGCGCTTCGTGCGAATCGTGTCATCTATTTAAAAGACGGTCAGATTTTCGGGGATTGTAACCTGGGTGCATATGAAGAAGAAAATACCGAAAGAGTTGCAAAGCTGGATAAATTTTTGCTGGAAATGGGGTGGTAATGTGGGAAAATTGAAAAATCTTATCCGATATCATTTCCAGTCGGAAAAATCACAGTATATTTCTTATGGTATCATTATCTTTTTAACAGCTTTTGTTTTAAATATTGCATTTGTTCTTGCTTTTCAGGTAGGGAATGCATATAACGAAAGATTCCAGGAGCTAAAAACGGCAGATCTCAATTTCTGTATTCCAAAAGTACAGGATAAAGAGATGTTAAAAGATAAATGTCTTGAGGTAAGTGGTGTAGAAGAAATAGAAATCAGAGAAGGAATGAAACTTTCTCCAATTGTCAAGAAGTTCAGAGGAACAGATTTTTTAATGAATACTGTTTTTTATAATCTGGATCAGGAAAGAGCATTTAATTTGCTGGAAATCAGTGAGGAGAAAACTTTCGGAAAATCAGATGATGAAAAAACAGTTTATGTTCCGGAGTATTATATTCAATTTGGAGAATTTTCTGTAGGAGACACGCTGAGTATTGAGCTTGGCGATAGGGATTATGATTTCCGGATTGCGGGAGTAATCAATGAGATGCAGTATGGAAATTATGGTACGGGACTGATCGGTTTATATCTTCCTGATGAAGTTTATCAGGATTTTGTAAAGGATCAGAAAGAATATGAAATTGCAGAATATTCGATTCGGACGAAGGATAAGGCAGATAAGACAAAGATAACAAATGAAATCAGTGATATGTTGGAGGATGAGGGAATTTCTCTGCTATCCTTTAGCAATGCTGAAAACGGAAAGCAGGCAAGAATGATGGTATGCAATTTGACGATTGCAATTTTAACGGCATTTGCATGCATCATTTTGCTGGTAAGTGTATTTTTGTGTAAGTTCAAAATAAAAAATACGATTGAAGAAAAGATTGCTTCAATGGGAGTTTTGAAAGCTCTTGGCTATACCGGAGGAATGATTATTCAGTCTATGGTCCTTCCGTATCTGATAATCGTGGCGCTGGTAACAATTTTAAGTGTGGCGGTATCTTACATCGTACTGCCAACAATTTCAAATGTGTTAGCGCTGCAGTCCGGTTTTTCGTTTTCACTGCATTTTGACGTAAAAGCGTTTATTGCAGTATTCCTACTGTTAGAAATTATCACATTGGTGTTCGTACTTTTTGCAGCAAGAAAAATTCGTAAGTTACAGCCTATTTCAGCGATCAGAGGAATTGCAGAAGGAAAGCGTGGAAGGAAAAATCGTATCCCTCTGGATAAGACAGCAGGAAATTTAAAATTGAATATTATTCTAAAAAGTACAATGTCATCTGCACAACACAATATTTTACTGTTTGCTGTGTCATTTCTGGTTATGGTGTTAATGGCATTTGCAAGCACATTATTCTATAATGTGATCGTTGAACCGGAAAATTTTATGACAACGCTGTTTGAGGAGTCTCCCGATGTGGTGCTGCAGGTAAAAGAGGACAGTGTAAAGGAAGATTTAAAAAATGATACACAGGTTGAAAAGGTATTAGAATACAGTACGAAAAATGTGAAAACATCAAAGGGCAGTGTGACGACTTTTGTATGTGAGGACTTTTCAGAGGTTTCCAATGACCTGTGTTATAAAGGAAGAAATCCGAAAAAAGAGACAGAAATCGCGGTTGGAAATATATTTGAAGAGGACTATGAAATTGGAGAAGAAATTGAAATTTCTCTTGGAGAAGAAAGTACTGCATATAAAATTGTAGGCTTTATTCAGGGGGTTAATTATCAGGGAAGTGTATGTGAATTGACAAATGAAGGATATCAGCAGTTGGACGAAGCGTATCAGGCGGATTCTTTGTATGTCTATCTGCAGGATGGATCAAAGCCCCAGGATTTTATAGAGCAGATTGAAGATGAACAGGAAAACAAAATATCAGGAACGATAAATTATGCAAAAAATATTGAAATATCACAATCTATGTATTCGAAATTAGTAACATTGATTGTTGTGATAATTTTTATTTTAACGGTTTTAATTGTATTACTGATCCTTTATGTTATAATAAAATCACAGATTACACAGAGAAAACAGGAGTTTGGGATATATAAAGCAATCGGTTATTCCAACAGGCAGCTTACATCGCAGCTGGCGTTTAGTTTTTTACCGGTTTCTGCTATCTCCATACTGATTTCAGCAGGACTTGGCATTTTGTATCTTCCTGCTATCAATCAGGCTTTATTTGGAATCGTTGGTGCAATGAAGAATAATTTTCAAATAGCAGTTTGGATCCTGTTTTTATCTGCAGCATTGCAGATTGCTGTAAATTTTGTAATAAGTATTGGTCTGGCAATGCCGATAAAGAAAATTTCAGCATATTCGTTAATCAAAGAATAAAGGGAGATGTAAAGAAAGGTGATTTCAGAAAAGATTAAAGAGCTGCGCACACAGGCAAAAATGTCGCAGGAGTCATTGGCTGAAAAATTAAATGTATCGAGACAGGCAATTACAAAATGGGAGACAGGAGCAGGAATGCCTGATATCAATAACATCATAGCGATTGCGAAGTTATTTCAGATTTCCTTAGATGAGCTGTTGGATCATCAACAGGGCACAGATCATACAACTGATTTTCTATATGAAAGCAGAACGGAGTATGATATCGATGAAAGGAAGAATTATGATATTACCTTTATGGGAGCCAAAAGCGTTGCTTTGAAGTGCTATGAGGGAGAGAAAATATTGGTAAGACTTGCGTCAAATCAGATTTCAAATATTCAGAATGCTTTTAAGGTAAAAATAGATGATGTTAAAAAGAGAATTGATGTTGGTATCAGACGATTAGATATGCTCAGTGAAACAGAAGCAAAAGCTGCATTGTATATCTTCATCTATGTGCCTTTACCGTATACAAGAAAAATGGAACTCGAGGGGAATACGGAGAGTTTAGAATTAATCGGGATAGAATCCGATAATGTTGAATTTTCGGGTAAGGTAAAACATATTGAAATCGAGAAAAGTGTTTCTCATATTGAAATAAATACAAATGAAGATCTTGAAATACTATGCAGTCATATGAAGGGGCGCCTGGATATCAATCAGATTTCTGCAACATCTAAGTTGTATATAGATGCTGATACGAATATGCAGTTGGTGACCAGGGGAATTGCAAATAAAATTATGCCGGAAGATGAACAGTTGAAAATCATAGATGAAGAAGAAGATTTTGATTTGATGATAGAGTTGAATGGCATAAAGAGTGAGTTAGTTATAACAGGACTGCCAAGGAAGCAAGCTTAATAGAACAGTATCTATCATAAATGAATGTCGACCGGTGTTTGGGGCTGAGAGAATGGGAAGATATTCCCAATTCTTTCAGTCTTTTTCTTCCCTGCTCACAAGGGAGTCAAAAATATTAAGCAGTTCAACAGCAGTTACTGTCAGAATGGCGGCAGTATCATCCCGGCTGCAGATGGAGAGATAATAATCGTCATCCAGTAAATAGCTATTCAATCTTGCATATCTATCAATGTTGTTTTCAGAATCTCTTACCAGCCCATCGGCAGTACTGGTTGAAAAGGAGTCCAGACTTGTAGATAGCCCGGTACCCAGATACTTAATATAGCTTTCTTTCAGCGTCCAGGTTTGAGTAAAGCGTCTGGCTCTTGTGCGTTTGTCAGCTGCGGAACAGATAAATTGTTTTTCGGCAGGAGAAAAAAATCTGTCTGTAATCCCTTCATTATCACGATCATAAACAATCTTTTCTACATCGACTCCAATTTCGCTGCTGCCATATGCGAATACGACCCATCGTCCGGAATGAGATAAATTATAAAAAAATCCCTTCAGGTCTTTTAAGTGGGATTTTCCATATTGGTTATAATCAATGCAGAGTCTGGGTGTATATCCCAGAAACTGAAATAAAGCATAGCGCAGTAATATTTCTCCAAAGACGCATCGTTTGGAATCATCCGGAAAATGAAACTTATCTGCTTTTGCTTTTCGTTCTTCGGAAACGATGGAATAAAATTTTTGATAGGTGTCGGTATGAATCTCTGAAATATCCAGGCAGTATATCGTTATCATAAGAATCTCCATTTCGCTGTTTTGACTAGTGATACAAATAGTGATGAAAGTTGTCTGTCAAATAAGAGGATAGTTGTTTCTGTTTCATTATCACATATCAGTCAAAAGAATGCAATATTAAAGATCTTGAAGGGGAAGTTGAGATGCCGAAAGTTTCTTTATGAGATGTGATTTTGAGGACATAATTCAACGGTTTGCGGACAAAGAATCGCATTTTCTTGCCTTTAACTTATATAAATTGATATAGAAGTGCAGAGATGTGCGGCATAGAAAATCTGTGCCGGTTATTTATTAGATGATGTACAAGTTTTGTGTATAAGAAAAACGATAGAGTTGGCGGTCAGTTTTCTGTTATCTGGCGGTTTCTTTCTGCCACCAAAGTTGTATCAAAAGTTGAAGTGGATATGGAAGAAGTAGGGGAATATCTTAGTATTACCGATTTCGTAACGGTGGATTTTTCAGCTATTATTGATGTGATAGACGGATTGGGCGGAATATAGATAACGTTTACTGCTGATAAAGTGGTGACGATGAATGAGCTTTGCATTGGAAGTTTAGTGATCATAGGGGAGAAGTATGCAAGTATTAGCCGGAAGTGGCAGGAGCTTGTCAGTTGAGTGCTATCCAGGTAGCTTCTTATATGAAAGTTCGATATGAACAAGGTCTGGAATTCCGACGGATGCTGCGTCAGAGGGTGTCCCTTATAAAATACCCAGAGAGGAAGCAGACAGATTTGGGAATTTTGTACGGGCTGTGGGATGATGTGTATACAAATCTGCGTCTATAAAACGTTGATTTCTACGGCTTTTTGGTAAAATTCAATATTTTTTAACACTCATAGTTTATGCAAAAAGTCTTAAGATAAAAATGGATTCATCTGAATGAACGTATGTTTGGAATATGATGAATAGAGTTCATTAAGTGTTTAAAAAAATTTTTAAAGATTTTATGTGGATTTAACTTAGAGTTGAAAGAATCATGATAGATAAGTGCTTTCTTGATATATATAATATAGCTTATAAATTAGAGTATGTTCATCGCACAAAAAATGTAAGAGTTCAGGCAATGGGTAAGGTGCTGCAGCAGGAAAAGGAGAGTAGTGTGAAAGAAAGTAGAGGAAGACCACAAATGGGCGTACTCAAATAAGTTGTCTAAGACAGGAAGCTTTTTGAAGTGTTATAGGTTTCGTGAATTGGATCAAGAAGCTAATGTAATGGTTCATCAGGAGGAAGTAATCCTTCCCGTTACAGAAGATTAAAGACAAAAACCCAGTATTTACCTGTGGATTCCATGCAGAGATCATGGTAATCATGGTCGAAAAACCATTGACTGAACTGCTATACAATTAAACAAAGATGTTTAAACAATTCTTAATGTACGGATTCGTGATGCCACTTATTTGTGCTTGAGAAGGCAGAACATACATTGATTAGTATACTGTCTAAAACAAAGAAAATTAATGCAACTCCTCCTCTCGTGCTTTGTAGTATAGCTTCTTGTTAATAATTCTACAGCATAACGTAGCGAGTTGGAATACTTTCATTACTATTTGTGTCGCTAGCCAAAGGCGGCGGAATGATTTGGAGGGTACTTATCTGAGAATATTCTTTGTGTTTTAGTTAATGTTACAAAGACAGGTGAAGCTAATAAGCATTAATAAAATAAAAATATATTGAAAAATGATTAAAAATAATGTAAAATTAATATAAATATAAATCAGGCTAACTGTTAAGCTAAAATAAAGGTTTTGCATAATACATAATGGTGAATAATTGAGAGTAAGATTGAATTATGACTAAAATGCACAAGAAATTATGACTGAATTGGGATAAAATATACATAATCACAAAAATAACACATTTCATAAAAAATTTATATATTAGTGGAAGAGTTGTTATGTTAATATTAAAAAATAAAGACATTTAAAAAATAGGAAGTTTATATATACGGGATTTAGTAGAGTATCAGATATAAGAGATTTGCAGAATAATCGAGGAGAAGAGGGGGGACTAAAGATGAAAGCAGAATCAGATGGAAGAATCTGTAAAAGATGCAAAACAAAAATCCCCAGGGAAATATTGGATGCAAGATATTCGGTTTGTCCGAACTGTGGATATTATATGAGGTTTCATGCGTATAAAAGAATTAAATCATTAGCTGATAAAAATTCTTTTAAAGAATGGAAAGTAAAAAAATCATTTTCAAATCCGCTTCGTGATGAAAAATATGAAAAAATACTAAGTGATTTAAAGAAAAAGCATCGTTTGGAAGAGGCCGTTGTTACAGGAGAAATGAAAATAAATGATATGAATACGGCTGTTGGTGTAATGGATACAAGATTTATGATGGCAAGCATGGGACGTATTGTAGGAGAGCAGATTACAGGCTTGTTTGAAAAAGCAACACAGAAAAAGTTACCAGTGATTTTGTTTTGTTGTTCCGGAGGAGCAAGAATGCAGGAGGGAATCGTTTCATTGATGCAGATGGAGAAGACAGCAGCTGCCGTAAAGAAACATAGCGATCAGGGGTTACTGTATATTTCTGTTTTGACAAATCCGACAATGGGCGGAGTCAGTGCGAGTTTTGCAATGATTGCGGATATCGTTCTGGCAGAAAAAGGTGCAATGATAGGCTTTGCCGGACCAAGGGTGATTGAACAAAACACTGGAAGTAAATTACCAAAAGATTTTCAGACGGCTGACTTTCAGTTAGAACATGGGTTTGTAGATGATATAGTGTTGCGCAATGAAATGAAAGAGGATCTGGGAAAACTGTTAAGGTTACATAAGAAGAGACGAATGCAATTGAAATTGTCGGAGAAAATATACCAAAGTTATTCTAGAACTGAAAATTTGCAGAATTTAAGTCCATGGCAGAAAGTAAAAATTGCACGTTCGAAAGATCGTCCTACAAGTATGGATTACATAGAGCGGATGTTCGAAGAATTTGTAGAATTTCATGGGGACAGAACTTCGGGTGATGATCATGCAATTGTGGGGGGGATTGCAAGCCTAAACGGATATGCGGTAACGGTAATTGGTCAGCAAAAAGGGAAAAAGAGTTTGGATGAAGCAACCTATCGTAATTGGGGAATGGCATCGCCAAACGGATATCGAAAGGCATTGAGACTTATGAAACAGGCGGAGAAATTCAATCGGCCGATTATTTGTTTTGTTGACACAATTGGAGCTGCATGCGGAAAAGAAGCAGAAGAACAGGGACAGGGAGCAATAATCGCAGAACTTTTAAAAGATATGTCAGCTATTGGAGTTCCAATTTTGTCCATAATAATTAGTGAAGGTGGGAGTGGCGGAGCACTGGCTTTAGGGGTTGGTAATGAGGTATGGATGTTGGAGAATGCAGTGTATTCTGTATTAACACCAGAAGGATATGCGAGCATCCTGTGGAAGGATAATACAAGGGCAGAAGAAGCAGCAGAATTGATGAAGTTGACGGCGGCAGATTTATATGAATTGGGCATTGTTGAGAAAATATTTAAGGAACCAGTGAACCTGTCAACTGCTAATATGGAGGAGATATGTCAGCAATTGAAGGAAGCGATGCTTCTGTTTATCAAAGGATATCATAGAAAGCCGAAGAATGCGATTGTGCATGAAAGGTACAAACGTTTCAGAAAATTTTAGATTCGGTACAGATTACGAAATCTGCATTAATATATATTATGGAATTATTGGACAAATAACTAAAAATATTATAATAAAATTATCAAAGAAAATATTTGAAGTATCGCAGATGAAAACTTGGTGGTGCAGTTGTCTTTAGACAATAGTTCACATTATTAAGATAATACACTTATGTTTATTGGGAGGGGATTAGAAATGGATTTATTTGCAAAATGTCAGGAGCCTTCAAAAACACAATTAATGAAAAGTGCCGGATTATATCCATATTTTCATGAGTTGAACACTCAACAGGATGCAGTTGTTATGATGGAAGGCAACCGTAAGATTATGCTCGGATCAAATAATTATTTAGGTCTGACAAGCAATGAGGAACTTATTGAAGCAGGTATTCATGCATTGGAGAAGTATGGCACTGGCTGTGGTGGCTCAAGAATTCTTAATGGTACACTTGAACTCCATACAGAACTGGAAAACGAGCTTGCAAACTTTCTTCATAAGGAAGCAGCAGTATCATTTTCAGCAGGCTTTCAGACTAATATTGGCATAATCAGTTCGCTTGTCGGGCTTCATGATTATGTTATCTGTGATAAAGAAAATCATGCATCTATTTATGACGGATGCCGTTTATGCAACGGTAAGATGCTTACATATAAGCATTCTGATATGGTCGATCTTGAAACACAGCTTCAGAAGGTGCCAGAAACCAGTGGGTGTCTGATTGTAACAGATGGTGTCTTTTCAATGGGCGGTGATATTGCCAAGCTCCCTGAGATATGTGCTCTTGCAAAAAAATATGGGGCCAGAGTAATGGTTGATGACGCACATGCTCTTGGCGTAATAGGTGTTGGTGGACGAGGAACAGCAAGCCATTTTGGTCTTGAGGAGCAGGTTGATATCTGTATGGGTACTCTTTCAAAATCACTTGCATCTGTTGGTGGATTTGTAGCAGCAAGTGTTGATGTTGTCGAGTTTATTAAGAATGAGGCAAGATCATTTATGTTTGCAACTGCGCTTCCGCCTGTAAATACAGCTGTTGCACTTGCGGCACTTCGACATATTGAGGAACATCCGGAACTGGTACAGAGACTTATGGATCTGTCTCATTATGCAAGAGAGTGTTTTCGAAGAAAAGACATACCTACACTGAAGTCAAGTACTCCTATTATTCCTATTCTGACCTATGATACTGTTGGCACGCTGACCAAGGCTCTGAAGGCTTTCCGAGCTGGTGTATATGTAAATCCGGTTTTGCCACCTGCATGTGCTGAAGGTATGGGACTTCTCCGTGCATCCTGCATTGCAACATTGACTAAGCCGTTAATTGATGAGGCAACAGATATTCTGGCCGATGTAATTCTTGATGATTAATAGCAAGCATTTTGCTTTGTTTTATTAAAGTATTGATAATGTATGTATAGAGTTTTTAGTGCCATATATTTTGCTCGAAAGAACTTAAAAAGTAAACCATTACAAGTTTGTTGTTGACTAGATTTAGTCTTTGTTTGCATTTATGCTGTTTCGAGTTGGTTTGCATTTAGAGTATGGCTTTGATCGCAGATACTATGATTTTATGCTGATGAGAATAATAAGGTACAGCCTATTGAGGAAGATGATATTTATTTAAAATTCGCATTGTAAAAATGTGTTGTCAGTGGGATTTCTGATGCAGAGGTTGAAGTGGATATTCAAGATTATGTGGATAGCAATGGTTTATGATAGTAGAGAAATTTATGAGTGAAGAAGAGCAACATCGGGTAAAGCGGGGGAAACGATGTTGCGTCTACCATCATACGGACATTTAAGGAAGGGTAACAGTGTTTTTTGATAAATGATCATATTTCGGGGAGCTACCTGTTTGATGGCTGTATAATTTTTTTTACAAAAAAGAGAATGGAAATGGTCAGAATTTTTCTAGCGACATGCTAAGAGAATGCTTGATGATTGAATTGGAGAAGGATGGGAATATTTCTGTAAAATGGGGACAAAAGCGATAATATGGGAGTAGGGAGGACAAAAAATGTCTAAGAAAAATGTTCTTAATAAGTCAATTGAAAATATATATCCGTTGACACCTCTTCAGGAGGGTATGCTTTTTCATGTTTTGAGTAATCCGAAATCTACTAATTATGTTCTTCAGACTACATATCTTTTAAAATTTTCTGTAAATAGTGAGATAATGTTTAAGGCTGTAGCTGCGCTTTCGGAACGCTATGATGTGTTGAGAACGGCTATTCTATATGAAAAGCTGGCAAAGCCGCGCCAAGTTGTAATGAAGAAAAGAATCCCGGAATACTCATTTTATGATTATAGTATTATGACTGTGAAAGAACAGGAGTCTGTCGTCAGTGAACTTCAAGAATCACAGGTGCAACGTGGCTTTGATATGCAGAAGGATACTCTGCTTCGAATTTGTTGCGTTAAGCTATCAGAGAATTGTTGTAAGCTTATCTGGACAATGCACCATATTATTGTTGATGGGTGGTGTATGTCTATTCTTTTTGCAGAATTGATGAGATATTATAGGATGTTTGCAGACGATTATAGTGATGAACAGATTTATCGGATCGTTGCAAATGAGAAGTTGTCTACAGGCACATTCGCCCAGTATGTGAAATGGATTGGCGAGCAGGATGTTAAGAAAGGTCTTGACTATTGGGAGGATTATCTCAAGTGCCTTGATAATATTGCAGATATCAGACCTGTTGAGCAGCCAAGAGAGACTGTTGTTCAGATGAAACGTACAGGAATTCGTATTAGTGACATAGCCTGTCAGAGCATTATGAAGCTTTCAAAGGAAAAGCAAATTACTGTCAGTACAGTTCTTGAGACAGGTTGGGGATTATTGCTTCAGAGGTATAATAACTGTAACGATGTGGTATTTGGCAAGGTTGTTTCAGGCAGAAATGTACCTGTCAGGGGAGTAGAAAAAATCATTGGTATTTTTGCTAATACGATTCCCTGCCGTGTTCGCTCACAGAAGAATGAGACATTCCTCAGTCTGCTTGAAAAACAGCAGAAGTTGGATATTGAGTGTAGTGACATAACATATTGTTCTTTGGCGGATATTCAGAAACGCATTCATTGCCCTGACTTGATAAAGACACTTTTTGTATTTGAGAATTATTACGTTGTGGATGATTCAGAAAATGATGGAAATAGAAAATATGAGCAAGTGAGTGGCAGAGAGCAGACCAATTATGGTATCAGCATTAGTGCTTATAGTGATGATGACGGTGTTGGAATTGATCTGATGTATGATCCTAGTCAGTTTACTGATGATAATATAAGTCTGATTTTAAGGCATTACAAGGGAATTGTCGAGGACATTGCATTAAATAGTAATAAGTACGTTGGTGATCTGTTATTTATTGGTGAAGAAGAAACAAATATGCTTTTGCATGTATTTAATGATACTGCAAAGGATTTTCCTTATAACATAATACCCATTGACTTGTTCGAGGAGCAAGTATTGGAGACACCAGATGATATTGCAATAGTGTCTAAGGATGTCAGGATGACATATAGCGAGCTTAATTTAAAAGCTAATCAGTTGGCATATAAATTGAGGGCGGTTGGAGTGAGTCCTGATACATTTGTTGGGATTGTAGTAAAGCGTAGTCCGGAGCTTATCATTAGTATTCTTGCTACATTAAAGGCTGGCGGAGCATATGTTCCGATTGATTACAGATATCCAGAGACGCGCATTAAGTATATGCTTGATGATTGTACACCAAGCGCAGTTCTTGTCCATGGCACAAGCATTGATACGAACGCTCCAGTAATTGATCTCGCAGATGCTGATATATGGAATGGTTATTTTGAAAATCCTGAGCATGTGAGTGGACCAGAGAACCTGGCATATCTTATTTATACTTCTGGAACAACAGGCAACCCCAAGGGAGTCATGATTGAGAACCATTCATTAGTAAACCATTTAATGGTAGCGAATGATGCTTTTTATCATTCAAGAAAATCTGTAACACCGCTCTATACAAGCCATTGCTTTGATTTTTCAATTCCATCAATTTTTGTTCCTTTAACTACGGGCGGAGTGGTTTCAATTTTTGAGGAGAAGGATGACGCTATCCTTGATGTAATAAGAGATCAGAATATTTCAGTTATCAAAGCTACTCCGTCTGTTCTCCGTGCTGCATTAGGTAGCGTTGAGACAAAGCTGAGCAGTAAGCTTCTCACTGTTATTACCGCAGGTGAAACACTTACAGAGGATGTTGTTCGCATTACAAGACAGGCCCTTAATGACAATGTTGAATTTTTTAATGACTATGGACCTACTGAGGCTACGGTTTTCTGTACGCTGTATAAAATCGATAATCCTGGTTGTAAAATAATACCCATAGGAAGACCTGTTTACAATACACAGATATATATTTTGCAGGGGACACAGCTTTGTGGCATAGGTGAGCCAGGCGAGCTGTGCATTGCAGGTGTCGGAATCGCACGCGGATATCTAAACAGACCTGAGCTTACAGCAAGCAAGTTTATTAGAAACCCATTTGGAAAAGGTCGCCTTTATCGTACAGGCGACCTTGCAAGATGGCTTTCTGATGGCAATATCGAGTATCTTGGAAGAATTGATGAGCAGGTAAAAATCCGTGGTTTTCGTGTTGAGCTTGGTGAAATAGAAAATGTACTTCTTAAACAGCCGGATATTGTGAATTGTGCAGTAATTGCGCGTACGAATGCAGAGGGGGAGAAGGCACTTTATGCCTATTTTGTAGGCACGAAAGAGCTTGATACTGAGGAAATCCGTGGAAATATTCAGAAGGTCTTACCTGATTACATGGTTCCGTCATATATGCTTCAGCTTGATTCTATTCCTGTGACTAAAAATGGAAAGCTTGACAAGCGGGCGCTTCCTGAGATTTTTACAGGTATTTGTAAGAACTATATTGCACCGAGAAATGACAGGGAAGCCCTTATCTGTAATATTTTTAGCGGAATTCTGGGTGTTAAGCAGGTTGGGATCAGGGACAGTTTCTTTAGTCTTGGAGGTCATTCTCTTCGTGCTATCAGTCTTATCAATCAGATATATGCAAAGACTGAAAGCAGACTGTCTGTTCGTGATGTATTTACAAATCAGACTCCGGAGCAGTTGGCGATGTTGCTTGATAGCGCTGAGGGCTATGTTCCAATTCCAAATGCCAAAGAGCGTGAATATTATCCTATGTCTTCACAGCAAAAGAGAATGTATTTGACATGCAAGATGGACAGCCATAGTATATCCTATAATATTCTTCAAAAGCTTTATTTTTATGGTGAGATTATTGCTAAAAGGCTACAGCAGGCTTTTCAGGAGATGGTTGACAGATATGAGATTCTCCGCACCGAATTTCTGATGGTAAATGGTGAGCCTGTTCAGAGAATTATTCCGCATATTGAAGCGGACTTTACAAGCATAGAAGATTACGAGAACTCTGACGAGGCTCTTGCAGCAGCCTTTAATCAGCCATTTGATTTGGGGAGGGCACCTCTTATACGTGCAAAGCTTGTCAAACGTAAAAGTTATTATATGCTGATGCTTAATATGCATCACATTATAAGCGATGCTGTGAGTGAAAATTTATTTTTTAGCGAACTGTCAGCCCTATATAATGGTGAGAAGCTTGGAAGGCCGATTCATCAATATAAGGACTATAGTGAATGGATGTTGACAAGAGATATGTCGGAGCAGAAGAAGTACTGGTGCAGTCAGTTTAATGACGAGCTTCCAGTACTTGATATGCCTTTGGACTTTAGCAGACCTAAGACACAGAGCAGTCAGGGAAGGTTCATTGTCAAAAGCATTGACGAAGAATTATGTAAGAAAGTTAAATTACTGGCAAAGGGTAATGGTGCCACAGAATATATGGTATTTTTGTCAGCAGCTATGATTCTCCTTAGTAAATATAGTAGGCAGAATGATATTATCATCGGCAGTCCTATTAGCGGAAGAGCACATCAGGATACTGAGAATATGCTTGGTATGTTTATTAATACTTTGGCAATGCGTGGACGTCCGGAAGGTCAGAAGGATTACAGGGAGTTTCTGAAGGAAATTCGTGAGAGCTGTTTGAAGGCATATGAGAACCAGGAATATCCGTTTGACGAGCTGGTTGACGCTGTAAATGTACAGCGTGACAGCTCCCGCAATCCTATGTTTGATGTAATGCTGGTAGTACAGAATAGTGAGCAGTCAGTCTATAGCTTTGATGGAATCAGGGCAGAAATGAAGTATACTGAGAACAACACATCAAAGTTTGACCTGACGTTTATGTTTGAGGAAAAGGGCAGGGGATATCAGCTTGGTCTGGAATATTGCAGCGAATTATTTACGTCAAATACAGCTTGGTGTTTGATAAAACATTATATTGCTGTTTTAGAACAGTTGACAGAAAACAGCAACCGAAAGATCTCTGATATTGAGGTAATAACTGCTGAAGAAAAGAGTCTGATTCTTAACTCCTTCAATGACAGTGCAGCAGAGTATCCTGAAAATGAGACTCTTGTAAGTCTTTTCGAAGCGCAGGCAGAAAAAACTCCTGACAATATTGCTCTTGAATATCTGGGGCAGTGTCTTACATATGCAGAACTTAATGCACGAGCTAATCAAATTGCACATAGGATTCGCAGTATGGGTATTATGCCTGATGACTTTGTAGCCATTTTAGCTGAGCGAAGTATTGAGATGGTTGTTGCAATATATGGTATTTTGAAAGCCGGCGGAGCATATGTGCCGATTAATACCTCATATCCTGCAGAGCGTATACAGTTTATTCTGGAGGATTGTGAGGCAAAGTGTATTCTGACTAATTTGGATAAGCTTCCGATTGATACGAATATTGTCACAATTTGTCTTGATGCACAAGAATTTGAATCAGAGAGCATGGATAATTGTGAGATAGTTAATTCACCTGCTGATATTGCGTATGTGATTTATACCTCTGGTACTACGGGGAAGCCGAAGGGTGTTATGATTGAACATCGGAATGTTGTTCGTCTGTTTGCCAACAGTCATTTCCAGTATGATTTTGATGAGAAGGATGTATGGATCATGTTCCATTCATATGGTTTTGACTTCTCTGTATGGGAGATGTATGGAGCTACGCTGTTTGGAGGCAGGCTTATTGTTGTACCGACAAATGTCACACAGGATAGTAAGCTGTTGCTTTCATTAATCAGGGATTCAGGTGTAACTGTACTGAATCAGGTACCTTCTTCGTTCTACAATCTACAGCGTTGCTGTGAGAAGAGAGAGGATCTCTCAGTCAGATACTTGATTTTTGGAGGTGAGGCGCTTGATCCTGCACAGCTGAAATGTTGGCATGAGTGGTATCCCGGTTGTAAGATTGTGAACATGTATGGCATTACTGAGACAACTGTGCATGCAACATACCGCGAAATCGGCGCTACAGAAATATCACAGGGTATAAGCAACATTGGCAATGCAATTCCGACACTTCAGATATATATCAGAAATGATAATAACTTATGTGGGATAGGTGTTCCCGGAGAAATATGTGTTGCAGGAGCAGGACTTGCAAGAGGATATCTGAACCGTCCAGAGTTGAATGCAGAAAAGTTTATTCCAAATCCTTATGGCGAGGGAAGACTGTATCGTTCGGGAGATTTAGCAAGATGGCTCCCTGATGGCAGTATTGAATATCTTGGAAGAATCGATGAACAGGTCAAGATTCGCGGATTTAGAATTGAGCTTGGTGAGATTGTATGCCATCTTCATAGAATAGAAACTGTTAAAGACTGCGCAGTCATTGTCAGAGAAGACAGAGGCGGAGAAAAAGCTATTTATGCATATGTTGTAGGTGAGAAGAAACTTGATTTAGAGAAAATCAGGGATGAGCTTCGCAAGGATGTGCCGGAGTATATGCTTCCTGCATATATGATGCAGATTGAGGCACTGCCTGTTACTAAAAATGGTAAGCTTGACAGACATGCACTTCCGGAAATAGACTGTCAGAGTACAGATGAATATCAACCGCCCCAAAATGAGAATGAAGAGCTTATTTGTGACACTTTTAAGGAAATACTTGGTCTTGAAAGAGTAGGTGTAAATGACAGCTTCTTTGAAAACGGAGGACATTCGTTAAGAGCAGCCTGGCTTGCAAACCGTATAGAAGAAAAAACAGGCTGTAGGGTTGCATTGCGTGATATATTTGGCAATCAGACTCCAAAACAGCTAGCATTACTAATAAGTGAAAATATTGCATATGTTTCAATACCGCAGGCAGCAGAACAGGAATACTATCCTATGTCTTCTGCACAGAAACGTATGTATCTGATGTGTCAGATGGATAGCAGAGGTGTTTCCTATAATGTTCTGCAGAGTTATCATCTTAAGGGCGAAGTGTCAGCGGAAAAGCTGAGAAATGCCATGCAGGTTCTTATTGACAGACATGAAATCCTTCGAACAGAATTCCTCATGGTGGAAGGTGAGCTTGTACAGAAAATATTGCCGATTGTAGAGGCGGATTTCACAGTAATAGATGATGCAGAAACATCTGAAAGAGTGTTGGCGAAAGCATTCGTTAAGCCTTTTGATCTTGGAAAAGTACCACTTGTCAGAGCAGAACTTGTCAAACGTAATGATGGTTATCTGTTTATGTTCGATATGCATCACATTGTTAGCGACGGTATGAGTGAGGAGATATTTATTCAGGAATTGGCTGCACTTTATAATGGTGAAGAACTTGAAGCATTGACTCATCAGTACAAAGATTACAGTGAATGGATGCGTACCAGAGATATATCTGGTCAGAAGGAGTATTGGCTCAGTCAGTTTGAGGGTGAGATTCCGGTACTTGACATGCCATTGGACTATATGCGTCCACAGGTACAAAGCTATAGTGGAGCTATAATTCTTGAAAATATTAGCGATAATTTAGGCAGTAAAATAAAGAAACTTGCTCATGATAATGATGCAACTGAGTATATGATTTTCTTATCAGCAGCAATGATTCTTTTGAGCAGATACAGCAGACAGGATGATATTGTTATAGGTTGCCCTATCAGCGGCAGAACTCACAGCGATACTGAGAAAATGCTGGGCATGTTTGTAAATACGTTGGCTATGCGTGGTCACCCGGAAAAGAACAAGAAATATACAGATTTTCTTAGCGAAATTCGTGAGACCTGCCTGAAGGCTTACGAGAACCAGGAATATCCATTTGAAGAGCTTGTTGAAGCAGTGGATGTACAGCGCGATATGTCGCGCAATCCGTTGTTTGATGTCGTGCTTGTATTACAGAATAATGAGCAGTCTGATGTATGTCTGAATGGCACAGAGACAGAACTAGTGATCCCTGAAGAAAGCGTTGCTAAATTTGACTTGACCTTTAACATAGGAGTAAATGGAGAGGGATATCTGATCGCATTTGAGTATTGTAGTGACTTGTTTAGTGAAGGTACTGCAAAGCAGCTGCTTAAGCATTACATAGTGGTTTTGGAGGAACTGACGGAAAACTGCAACTGCAGGATTTCAGATATCAGGATGCTTGCAAAGGATGAAGAAGAACTGATTCTTGGACGGTTCAATGACACAGCCATGCCTTACAGCGAGGAAGGTACAATTGTTTCCCTGTTCGAAGAGCAGGCAGCAAAGGCGCCGGAGAAAACAGCAGTCGTTTTCGAAAATGAGAGACTGACCTATGCGATGCTGAACGCCCGTGCAAACCAGGTAGCGCATAAGCTTCGCAGT
>OLGD01000512.1_pt1 | contig 77979 bp, 65 predicted proteins | sample 1605311 | NCBI WGS metagenome assembly OLGD01 (sample SAMEA3888917, study PRJEB22519) | human gut metagenome | biome: human gut; feature: human-associated habitat; material: faeces | place: Denmark | collected 2010
TTTGCCCCTACTGCGTAACATGAGGGTAAAAAAATAGCGGCGTTCCTTGTTTCCCGGTTGGGATAAGGTAACGCCGCCAGTGCGGTGCTATATGAAATTGTGTGATTGCCGACGTGCCGCGCCGCCAGTGCGTCGCGTTTGTATTGGGTTGTTTCATGCTCGCAAGATGTTCCGACATATCAAGGCGCAATCCGTTAAAAGTAGTAAATTGGTAGTAAAATCAATCTGAAATCCTGCGAATGTGCTTGTATTTCAAGGGTTTTTCGGGATAATCAAAATTTTTAACATACAAAATATGTTTGCTTTAAGTGGATAAAATGCCCGGTTTTTGCCTGATTTTAAAACTTTTTGTGTGTGTAAAAAGGCGAGGGCTGGTTCGAGTCCAGTAGTCCGCACCAGAAACGACCGGAAATCGAAAGATTTCCGGTCGTTTTCTATGCACATTTTGGATCGGATTTTCTGCTATATTCGCGTGTTTTCGTCGCTTTTCCAACAAATATGTAATTTTTCAGAAACAACCTTTTATCAAGTCCGAAACAAGTTTGAAACGACTTTCTGACAGGTTTTGAGCAAAAAATAGAGCAAACTGTTGCACTTTTGTTGCACCTGTGTTGCACCTATTTGATATGGCAATATTGGACAATGTTTTATTGACATTTTGCTGTTTTTGGTATAAGATGCATATATTATCAAAGAGAGTAATTTCAATGGGGCACACAATTTTTCATTGCCTCGTAGTTCCAAAACAGCTGTATGATAGGCATAAGGAGTTTAATGATCGTCAATGGAGCGAATCAAGCAGATGCGGCTGAAAAATAAAAGCATTTGCAAATATATGACATAAGGAGGGTCCCACTATGTTGATGGAACAGGAAGCTCCCCTGCTTTTTCATACCGTATTTGCCGGGGCGGTCATATTGACTGTGGCGTATCTGCTGCATTGGCGGGGCCATTCTCCGCAAAAAAAGCCGCTCGAGCTGATCCTTTATTTTGTCCTTTTACAGATCCCGGCCTACATCTTGGTCTTCTACGCTATGATGTGTCCCGGTTCCGGAGAGAGGACCTTCGCTTTCGCAATGGGAGGCCTTTGCTGGCTGATCGGAATTCTGGTTCTCATGCAGGGGATTCGCGATCTGTTGGATTACAACACAAATAAAAAGGATCCGCCCAAATGAACAGCGATATGGAGAGGAGTGCCTCAAAAAGATACTCCTCATTTTTTACCGTATCAATCTTCATCGGGCCATTCGCTCTCCGGCACGGGCCGGTCGGGCAGCTCGCCTATCCGATGGAATGCTGCTGAGCAGAGAGGTATACATAAAGCCAAAGGGCGCGTTCTTTTGAACGCGCCCTTGCTGTTTAGCCGGACAGCTCCCGGATCTCGTCCTGAATGAGGCGGCCCGCCGCGGCGGCAAGCTGGTCGATGCGCCGGATGCGCGCGAGGTCGCGGCCATAGATGGCGTTCGCCGCCGGAACGCTGGTGTTCTCGCCCATGAACACCGCGGCGACGCGGATGCCCTGCGCGCGCAGGGCGCGGACCTCGGCGGCGGTGTCGTCAATGCCGGGCTGCCCGTCGTAATCGCGGCTGAGCGGAATTTTGCCGCTCGGGAGAATTTTGTGGCTGTCGTTCGGACTGGCGTCGGTGAGCAGAATGAGCAGGTGCTTGTCCGCGGGAGCCGATTTCATCAGCTCGCCCATGCCGCGCAGAGCCAGACCGTCGCGGTTCCAGCCCGCGGCAAAGTAGTCGAACACGCGATGCTCGCCGTTTTTGTCCCCGAAATCCTTCAAAACGCGCAGCACCGTGTAGCCGCGCAGGCTGCAGAAGCCGGTCACGCGCACGGGGATGCCGCAGGAGGCGAGGCTTTTGGCGAGAAGGTAGCCCTGAATGGCGATGCTCTCCTGACAGTGCAGGCGCGAGGCCGAGGCGTCGAGCATCAGGTCGACGGTGAAGCCCGCGCGGCTCTCCTCATCCTTGCGGAGAAAGACACGGCTGTCGTGCAGCACCGGTGCGCGCCAGACGCGCGTACCGTCCAGCCGCCCCTCGCGGGCGAGGATGTCCTCGGGCTGCTGATGGATGAGCATACAGTTGCGGATCTGCTCTGTCAGGCGCAGGAGAGCATTCTGATGCAGCGCACTGTCGCGGACGTAGGCGGCGCGGTTGCGCTTGGCCTGCTCGGCGGCCTGCTCGAAAAGACGCTGCGTGTCGGTGCGCATGGGCTGGCCCGGCACGCGCTCGCCGCGGGTGAACCAGAGATGGCAGCCGAGGTGATCGCCGGTGCAGCAGCGCTGCTCGATGCGCGCGAGCGCCTGCGGGGAATAGAGGCTGCGGCCGAAGCAGCGCTCGATGTAGTCGTGATCCTCCGCTTCGCGCTCGTTCGAGCGAAGCTGGGCGCGCAGCGCGTTGGACGCGCGCACCATCCCGTTCTCGCCGGCGACCGCAGAGCGGCCGACGGTCAGCTCGTCGGTGCGGACGACCTCGACCGGCAGGAGCTTGGTGAGCAGCGGCGCCCAGCGGTCGCTGAAATGAAGGCGGAACGGTGATTTTTTATGGGGCGTGCCGTCAAATTGCAGGTATTTCTCAAACGCCGCGCGGACGGCGGCCTCCAGATCGTCCGCGTCGAGCGTGCCCGGGCAGGCGAGGGCCTCGGAGAGTCCCTTTTCCCACGGGGCGAGCAGCGGCGGCTTCTGCCCAAGGACAGATCTCCAGCGGGCGGACTGGAGCGAATAGACGAGCTGGTTCTTGTCCATCCACTCCTGCCGCGAGAGCTGATATTCCGAGGCAAAAAATTCTGCGGCGTGGGCGCGGCGCAGCTCCGTGAGCACGGGGCGGACGGGAAGCTCCTTTTCATAGACGGCGTTTTCCAGCGCGAGCCACGCGAGGTCGTCGAACGAGGAGCGCCGCGTGTCGTCCGCCCAAAGGGCGAAGAGACGGCGCGGCATCTCGTCGCCCAGCCACTTGCGGACCAGACCGATGACGCAGTTCATGTAGAAGTCCGGCGTGCCGTCGGCCTTGAGGGCGAGGAACTGCGGCTCAAATTGATAGTCGCCGCAGGCGGTCCAGACCAGATTGATGGCGCGGCGCTGGTTGGCGCTGTAGCTGTCGGTTTCCATATCAGTCGGTGAACAGGCGGCTGCGGTCGAGCTTCGCGGGGATGCGCGCAGCGATAACGTCGCGGATGAGACTCTGCTCGTAGGCGTCGAAGGCCTTGTTGGTGATGCCCATGTCGAGCGCTGTACCGGCGCTCACGCCGCGGCGGATCAGGCGCAGCGCGTCCAGAAGCCCGCGCAGGTCGAGCGCCTTGGAGGAGATCTCCGCGCTCTCGCACTTCTTTTGCAGGTCGAGAAAGAGCTGCACGAGCTGTCCGCGGTACTTTTTCTCCAGCGTGGGAAACTCCTCGCCGAGCAGACGGTCCAGACCGTCCTCCGCGATGGGCGGCATCTGAATGACAACAAAGCGCGAGGTGAGCGCTTCATTCAGCTCGCGCGTGCCGGCGTAGCCGTAGTTCATCGTGCCGATGAAGCGCGCGGCGGGGTCGACCGTCACGCGGTCGTAGCCGGGGACGTCGATGGCGCGGCGGAAGTCCAGCGCGGCGTGCAGCACGGCAAGAGCCTCATTTTTGGCCATGTTGATCTCGTCGAGCACGCCGAAGCCCCCGTGCTTCGCACAGAGGTAGACGGGGCCGGGGCGGAAGGTCACCTGTCCGTTTTCAAAGGTGTCCATGCCGATGAGTCCGGCGGCGTCCATGCTGACGTGGAAGGAAACGTCCCACGCGGGGCGGCCGAAGGCCTGCGCCAGATTTTCAGCCAGCACGTTCTTGCCGGTCGCCTTGCTGCCGGCGAGCAGCAGGTTCTCGCCGCACAGCAGTGCGGCGATGGCGGCCTCCCAGACCTCTTTCCCATAATAATGATAGCGCGGCTGCGGGATGCGGCCCTGCAGCGCCGGCTCGGCGGGGTATTGTGCGCGGTAGGCGCGGACGCCGTCGAGCAGCGCGGGGCTGATGTGCTCCTGCTCTAAAAATTCCAACAAGCTCTCCTCATCCTCTCTTTCGGAAATGCGCGTGTCGCGCGCTTCGTTTCGGCCTCATCATAGCACAACGCGAGGGCTTTGCAAGCCCTTTTTCCGTCAAAATTTCGGACGGCTGCGGCGCGTTTCCTGGACGCTTTGGCGCGAGCGGCGCAAAAAAGAACGCCGCCCGGCGGGCGGCGCTCTCTGAACGGCTCAGTCTTTTGTAAGGATGATGGGCATGGCGGTGGTCTCGCTCTCGCCGTCGGCGCTGTTGTTGGCGGAGGGCATTATCTCGCGCGTGAGCATTGCCGAGAGCCGCGTGCCGTCGGTCAGCTCCGCATGGAATACGACCTGCAGCTCCGCACCGTAGGAAAGGCCAAATTCCACGCCCTCTGCGCCATAGATGCTGTAAACGCCGGCGGTGCTCTCATCGGGAATGTCGCTGATCCACCACAGCACGGCGGAGCGCTCGTCGCCGGCGGCCTCCACAAATTTGAGCGTGCTTTGCGCCGCGCTCTTTCCGTCCACCAGATAGTCGAGCCACGCGGACCGGACGTCGGCATCATAAGCGCCGAGGTAGAGGTCCGCGGTGCGGTGGTCCTCGGGGTCCTCCCAGCCCTTGACGCTGCACCGGATGACCGAGCTGGAATAGGATTGGCTGTAGCCGTAGCCGAAGGAAAGATCCTCATAGAGCTTCGGCAGCGCCTCGTTGGCGAAGCCGGGCAGGTCGCGGATCGTCTCGAGCTGGCGCTCGCCGCCGGTATCGTAGGCGGCGGTGGCTTCGAAGCCATCATCGTTCATCGAAAGCACGGCTTCGCCGCGGTAGACGTCGTACTCGTCGCGGACCAGCTCGACGGCGGTCGTTCCGTCGTCGGAGGCAAGGGAGCGGAGACGGAGGGAGACGGCAAGATCGTCCTGCACCGTCTTGGGCTGGAGGGCGAAGGCAACCGTGCAGGTGTAGGCGTCCAGGTCGAAGCGCTTGACCGTGTAGTCGAACTGCGCGGTCAGCGTGGCGCTCTCCTCCATCGCTTCGCGCACGGAGCTGCTGATGCCCGCGATCTGCGAGGAAAGGCTGGACTGCACGCTCATGATCTGTGATTGCAGAGAGCCGACCTGCCACTCGAGCTGCTTGACGCGGTGGTTATTGTAGAGTGCCAGACCGACGGCGAGGGCGAGGCAGACCGCCGCCGCGCCGAGAAGGAGCTTTTGCCGCAGCGCCTTCTTCGGTGCGGCAAGGGTCTCCTGCGCGGGCGCGGGCGTGGAATCGTCGACAGACGAGGCGGCCTTGGCGTCACCCTTTTCCGCTTCCTCAAGGCTCAAAAGCTCATCGACGCTCACGCCGTAGAGACGGCTGAGCTCCACGAGCTTGCTCAGCTCGGGCTGGGCGGCGCCGTTCTCCCACTTGGAGACGGCCTGACGGGAGACGTTCAGCTTTTCGGCCAGCTCCTCCTGCGAGAGGCCCGCCGCGCGGCGGAGCTCATAGAGTTTTTCACATAGCTTCATGGGCGCTTTCTCCTTTGCTTTGATGGCATCAGCTTAGCAAAAACAGCCGTTTTGCGCCACCAACCGGGTGTTTCGTTTTGTCAACCAATGGTTTCCTTTTGACCAAATGCCCTTTTTCGTGCAACCTTTCGCCGCTGCGCGCATATACTGCATGGTATGGCACGGGGAGGTGAGAGCATGAGAGAGTGGCAGGGCGTCCGCGGCGACGTGGACGATATGATCTTTGTGGACGACTGGTTCGTCAGCGAACGGTAAGTGAGAAAAAGCTCCGCGCGTTTCAGGGAAGGAACGCAGGCGGAGCGTTTTTCGTTTTTATAGAGCCTTGTCGATGGTTGCGCCGCCGGCGACAACATCGCCGCGGTAAAAGACCACGGCCTGCCCCGCGGTGATGGCGCGCTGCGGCTCGTCGAAGTCCACGCGGACTGCGCCGCCGTCCAGCGGCGTGACGGTCGCGGCGCTTTCGCGCTGGGAATAGCGCGTTTTGGCGGTGACGCGCAGCGGCTCTGCGGGCGGCGTGACGATCCAGCTCACGCGCGAGGCGAGCAGGGCGGAGGAAAACAGCTCCGCGTCGTCGCCGAGGAGCACGGTGTTGTGCTTCGCGTCCTTGGAAAGGACGTAGAGCGGGCGGTCGGCGCTCACGCCGAGACCCTTGCGCTGACCGGCGGTGTAGGCGACCAGTCCGCGGTGACGACCGAGGACGCGGCCGCTCGTATCGACGAAGTCGCCCGGCTCGGGCGTGACGCCGCCGAACTCGCGCAGGAAGCGCACATAGTCCCCGTCGGGGACGAAGCAGATGTCCTGCGAGTCAGGCTTCTGCGCGTTTTCTAGGCCGAAGTCTGAGGCGAGGGCGCGGATTTCCGGCTTGCTGTACGCGCCGACGGGAAGCAGCAGATGCGCGAGCTGGCGCTGCGTCATCTGGTAGAGCACATAGCTCTGATCCTTGTGTGCGTCCACGCCGCGCAGGAGCAGGTGACGGCCCGACGCCGCGTCGAAGCCGACGCGGGCGTAGTGCCCGGTGGAAACATAGTCGAAGCCGTGGTCGAGCGCCCAGTCGAGCATCGCGCCGAACTTCAGCTCGCGGTTGCAGTCCAAGCAGGGGTTCGGGGTGCGGCCCGCGCAGTATTCCGAGACAAAATGCCCCATGACCTCGCGGCGGAAAAGGTCGCACAGGTCGAGCACCCGGTGGGAAATGCCCATCTGCGCGGCGACGCGCGCGGCCTCCTCGATGTCGTCGGCGCTGCCGCAGGTGCCGGGACGGTCCTTATAATGGTGCAGCTGCAGCGTGACGCCGGAAACAGCATAGCCCTGCTTTTGCAGCAGGAGGACGCAGGCGGCGCTGTCCACGCCGCCCGACATACCGACTAAAACCCTTTTTGCCATGCGTGCCGCTCCCTCAATCCAGGTATTTTTGCAGAAACGCGCGGCTCGGCAGCGCGTCACTCAACTCCATGAGAACATGGTCGAAGCCGCCGGCATAGTCAAAGCGGCGGTCGGACAGCGACAGATCCGTCGAGCGGGCGTTGGGCAGCGAGAGCGTGAAGGCCGTGCCCTTACCGACAGCGGATTCCGCCACGAGCATCCCGCCGTGGCCCTGCGCGATGCGGCGGCAGAGGGACAGCCCGACGCCGAGACCGTGCGGCGGCGCGGGGTCGAGGCGGTCCGTATCCAGATAGCGCTCGAAGATGTGGGCAAGGCGCTCCGGCTCGATGCCGCGGCCCGTGTCGGCCACGGTGAGCTGAACATGGCGCTCACCGCATTTGACGCGCACGCTGACCGTGCCGCCCTCCGGCGTGAATTTCAGCGCGTTGGAGAGCAGGTTCAAAAGCGCGCGCTCGAGCATGGGGGCGTTGAATGCGATGACGTGGCTCTCGTGGCTGGCGGAAAAGCGCAGCGCGACGCCGCGCAGCGCGAAAAGCGGCTCCGCGCGCTCGCAGAGCGCGTGGCAGAAGCCGACGATATCATCGTTGCACAGCCGGAAGCGTCCGCCCTGCACCAGCTCGCTCGCGGCGGAGAGGTTGCCGACCAGACGCAGCATTTGATGGCAGCTCATCGTGAGAATGGCTGCATTTTTATCCAGCATGGGGTCGGCCTCGCGCGCTTCCGCCGGCGCGAGACGGTTCGCCGCGGCAAACACGTTCGCCATCGAGGAGCGGAGCTGGGCCGAAACGTTCGGCAGGACCTCGGCCAGAAGCTGGAGGTCTTTTTCGTCAAGCGGCATCATAAAGTGCGCCTCCTTTGGGAAAGCTGTTCATATCCTTTGCAGGACGGCGCGATTTTCGTGTGGAAAAAAGTACCGCAGCGCGATGAGCGCAATGTGCAATGTGAGGTAATAAGTAGAATACCAAACTCCTGTCGAAAATACAAGAACTTTCGTGTAAAGGAAAATTTTTTGAAAAAACACTTGCATTTGAAAAAGAGTATGCTATAATACCAAATGTGCCATACATTTGATATATTCCGTAAAAACGAAAGGGAGCGCATTTTATGTCTATTAAAATCGGTATCAACGGCTTTGGCCGTATCGGCCGTATGGTGTTCCGTGCCTGTCTCGAGCATCCCGAGATCGACGTGGTCGGCATCAACGATCTGTGCCCTGCCGATTATCTTGCCTATATGCTCAAGTACGATACGATGCACGGCCGCTGCAAGGCTGACATCGAAAGCCGCGAGAACGCGCTGGTCGTCAACGGTCAGGTCATTCCCGTGTTCAGCGAGAGAGACCCCGCGAACCTGAAGTGGGGCAAGCTCGGCGCGGAGTATATCGTCGAGTCCACCGGCCTGTTCCTGACGAAGGAAAAGGCTGCCGGTCACATCGCCGCCGGCGCAAAGAAGGTCGTCATGTCCGCGCCGAGCAAGGACGACACCCCGATGTTCGTCATGGGCGTGAACCATAAGAACTATACCAGCGATATGCAGTTCGTCTCCAACGCGAGCTGCACCACCAACTGCCTCGCCCCCATTGCCAAGGTTCTGCATGAGAACTTCGGCATCAAGGACGGCCTGATGACGACCATCCACTCGGTCACCGCCACACAGGAGACGGTGGACGGTCCCTCTCTCAAGGATTGGCGCGGCGGCCGCGCGGCTACCGCGAACATCATCCCCAGCTCCACCGGCGCAGCCCGTGCGGTCGGCAAGGTCATTCCTGAGCTCAACGGCAAGCTGACCGGTATGTCCATGCGCGTTCCGACGCTGGACGTTTCCGTCGTTGACCTGACCGTCAACCTCGAGAAGCCCACCACCTACGATGAGATCTGCGTCGCCATGAAGAAGGCCAGCGAGGGCGAGCTGAAGGGCATCCTCGGCTACACCGACGAGGCCGTCGTTTCCTCCGACTTCCTCGGCGACTCCCGCACCTCCATCTTCGACGCCACCGCCGGCATCGCCCTGACCGATACCTTTGTCAAGGTCGTCAGCTGGTACGATAACGAGATCGGCTACTCCAACAAGGTCCTCGAGCTGATCGAGCACATGTATGAGGTCGATCACGGCCACTCCGCCAAGTAAGAGCGGACAATAAGCCAACTTCTGAGAGTTTCCTCCTCTCGTTCGTTGTAGAAAGGGAAAGCGCAGCTTCGGCTGCGTTTTTTCTTTTGTGGTTGCATTTGTCACTTTACGCAGCGCGGAAAAGCTGATAAACTGACGAAAACAAAAGCAAAGAGGTCTTTTCTATGTTTCAGGGCTTTTCGCAGAATGCCATCGACTTCCTTTGGGGCATCAGCCTGAATAACGAGCGGGGCTGGTTCATGGCGCACAAGCAGGATTTTACGGACTATGTGGACCTTCCCATGCGCGAGCTGGGGAAGGCGGTCTTTTCCGCGCTGGCGGAGGAATATCCCAAGCAGGACTGGCGGCTGCACGTCTGCCGCATCTACCGCGACGCGCGGCGGCTGCACGGACGCGGGCCGTACAAGGAGCATCTGTGGTTCACCATCGAGCGGCCGCACGAGCGCTTTGAGAGCGTACCCGCGCTCTATTTTGAGCTTGCGCCGAACTACTACAGTTACGGCTGCGGCTACTGGGACGCGGGGGCGGCGACGATGGCGAAGCTCCGTGCGCGCATCGACAACGACCCCAAGCCGCTCGAAAGGCTGGCGCGGCGGCTGAATAAATCAAAATTCGTACTCTCCGGCGAGGAATTCAAGCGGCCCAAGGGCGACGCGGGCAAGCTGCTGAATCCGTGGTACAACCGCAAAAACATTGCCATCGGCTATGACGATAACCCCGAGGGCGTGCTTTTCACGCCGCAGCTCAAGGACGATGTGCTCGACGGCTTCCGCTTTCTGATGCCGTACTACCGATACCTCGACACGCTCGCCGGCGACATGGAGCCGAACAGGTGAATAAAAGCTGAGACGGCGTGAGCCATCTCAGCTTTTTCATCATTTGCCGAGCGTTTCACCGATCACAGCCATTTGCGCGGCATCGGGTAAGAAGCTGCGCGGATGGAACTCCACGATGCGCTGACCGTAGATGAGCAGCCAGGTGTCATATTTTTCGCCGCTATGGGCGTCGCATTCCCGCCACGCCCGGTCGGCGCCCCACGGCGCGGGATCGGTCTCGCGGTATTCGATGCCGTAGAGATCTTCTGCGTGCAGCGTGCTTTGTAGGCAGAAGTCGAAGAGCGGGGCGAGCTTCACGTCGATGACGGTGTAGAACAGCTCCGGCAGCGGCGGGTCATTCTCGTCGCTCCAGCGCACGTCGTAGGGGAGCTCCTGACGGTATTCGACCTGTCGGACGAAGACGGAGTCTCCGCGCTCGAGGGCCTCGCAGGAGTAGCGGGCATAGTCGGTATCGGTCAGGTCCTGCACATAGAGCGGGAGCGTGTCATGGTAGAGGTAGCCGACCTGCGGGCTGCCGCCGACGGTGTAGGTGTATTCCTCCGCGTTTTTCGGTACGTCGTCAAACCAGCCGCTTGATATGCCGTAGGTCATGACGCCGATCATCAGCATGACGGATAACAGGACGGAGCAAAGAACCGTGAGCACTAAAATGAGCCTGCGTTTTTTCGGCGGTACGCTCCTTTTCCACACCTGCTTGCCGACGAGCGCGGCTCCGCCGACGGGGACGAGCACAACGCCGGTGGAGACGAGAACGATACACAGACCGGCGCTGCGGAAAAGCAGGGGGATGACCATGAGCGCCCAAAAGACAAAGATCCAGATCGAGCGCAGGAAGCTCAGCCAGCGGCTCGAGTGGGTGGGGGTGAAGATGCCCAGCTCGCGGGCGTTGCGCTTCGCCTTGCGCAGCCAGAGCCGGTAGCCGAGCAGCTCAACGCCGAAGAGGAGGATCATGACGAAGATCATCAGAATCATGGTGAGGTCGTAGCCGTCCGCGAGAAAGACGACCGGATCGCGCCGCAGCTGCGACACCTGAAGATAGAGCATCGACGGCAGCAGGCAGGCGACCGTGATCGTGTTGCTGAGCACATAGCCCTTCTTGGCGCGCTCCATCGTTTCGACCTGCACGACGGCCTCGGTCTCGATGGGCACGGCGTCAAGGTCCTCGTTGTAGAAAATGTGCGTGTCGCCGCGCTGCGTAACGATCTGCCAGCCCGCGCCGGCGCAGTAGTCCCAAAAGGTCAGGTTCTCGTGGTTTGGTTCGTCGGGACAAAAGCTGTCGGTCTTGGGGTAGTAGACCACCGCGAAGCGGAGCTTTTTCGGCTCGCAGCGGCGGTAGCGCAGGGCGTAGGTGCCGACGGATTCAAGCATCCAGCCGTTGGCGGCCATTTTCTCCAGGTGCCGCTCGAGTCCCGTGTGGTCGTAGAAGGCGTAGAGGTTCAGTTCCCGCTTCTTGTTCCATCGGTCAGTTCGCATGGCTTGTCGCCTCCCTTCAAAAGTCGCTGGTAATCGTTCATCTGCGCAGTCAGACGGTCCATCTCGCCGTGCAGCCGCTCCTCGCCTTTTTCGGTGAGAACGTAGCTGCGGCGGCGGCCCTCGCATTTGGTCTCGACGATGTAGCCCTCGGCGGCAAACTGCTCCAAAAGATTGTAGAGCGTGCCGGGGCCGACGCTCACGCGGCCGCTCGTGAGCAGACGGATACGCTCCATCAGGTCCATGCCGCAGCATTCCTCGCGCAGACAGAGGAGGACGTAAAACATCTGCTCGGTGAGCGTCTGAAATTTTTCGCGGGCCATTGTACCGCCTCCTTTTATCGATATTCGATATTCTTGGAGAGAGTATACTATCGAATATCGATATTGTCAAGAGAAAAAATCGGAGAGCCGTCGGCTTTCCGATTTTTCATTCAGGCTTTGTCCTCTTCCCGGTATTCAAGAATATCGCCGGCATCGCAGTTGAGCGCCTCGCAGATCGCCGCGAGCGTGGAGAAGCGGATCGCCGTCACCTTGTTGTTCTTGATCTTGGACAGATTCACGTTGGAGATGCCGACGCGCTCTGCCAGCTCGTTCAGCGACATTTTTCGCTCGACCATCATGCGGTCCAGTCTCAGAATGATCTTTCCCATTTACACAAGCCCTTCCACATCTTGTTCCAGCTCCACGCCGCGCGCAAAGAACTGCGTCAGACAGAGGATCACAAGACCCATGGAGAAGCCGTAGAGCCGAACGCTCGTTTCGACGGTATCGGTGCCGAGGATCAGGCGGCACACGGTGCTCAGCGCAAGCCCCGCGAGCGGAATGGAGATGGCGAAAATGCCGATCTCGCGGAGCATACGGATATTATCCGCCTGAAAAACCGTGCTGCTCTCTGACCGCTTGATGATAAGGTAGAGATTGCGGAAGATCATCGCCATGAGAGAAGGAAGCGCGATGGCTGCGACAAAATACAGAAGCATTGCCCGCATATCAATGCCGTTCGCGGTCGGTACGCTGAACTCAAAGCCGAGGACGCTGAGCTCCAATCGACCGGTACGGATCGATCCCGCCAGAGCGTCCGCGAGAAATGTGCGGTCCGCAAACGAGTATATTCCGGCTGTGAGCATGAGAGCGGCCGTCATCCAATAGCCGAGCTCTGTAAATTTTGTGATGATCTTGGCCGCCTTGACGATCCAACGGTTCCACTTCATTTTTCCGACCTCCTCAAGATGCTTGATGAGGACAGTATAACCGCCGAGTATTCGTTTGTCAATATGTTTTTATCGTTTTACGATAAATTATATATGATTATCATAAAATCATCACGCGGATATAGGCAAAGCCCCCGACCGCAGCCGGGGGCTTTGAGAAAAGAGCGTTAAATTGATTGGACGGTCGGTCACTCCAGCTCCACCGTGGCGGGGGGCTTGGAGGTGACGTCGTAGAGGATGCGGTTGACGCCCTTGACCTCGTTCACGATGCGGCGGGAGACCGTGTCAAGCAGCTCCCACGGCAGACGCGAAAAGTCGGCGGTCATGAAGTCCTGTGTCTCCACCGCGCGCAGCGCGATGGCGTAATCGTAGGTGCGCTCGTCGCCCATGACGCCGACCGAGCGCAGGTTTGTGAGCGCGGCGAAATACTGGTTGATGCTGCGCTCAAGGCCCGCCTTGGCGACCTCCTCGCGGAAGATGGCGTCCGCCTCGCGGACGATGTGCAGCTTCTCCTCGGTGATCTCGCCGATGACGCGGATGGCAAGGCCCGGGCCGGGGAAGGGCTGACGCCAGACGAGACTCTCGGGCAGGCCAAGCTCGATGCCGAGCTGGCGCACCTCGTCCTTGAAGAGACGGCGCAGGGGTTCGATGATCTCCTTGAAATCCACATGGTCGGGGAGCCCGCCGACGTTGTGGTGGCTCTTGATGACGACGCTCTCGCCGCCGACGCCGGATTCCACCACGTCGGGGTAGATGGTGCCCTGCGCGAGGAAATCGACGCGGCCGAGCTTTTTGGCCTCCGCTTCAAAGACGCGGATGAACTCCTCGCCGATGATCTTGCGCTTGCGCTCCGGCTCGGAGATGCCAGCGAGCTTGGTGAGAAAACGCTCCTGCGCGTTCACACGCACGATGCGCATGCCGAGGCAGTCGTGCATGGCGCGCTCGACCTGATCGCCCTCGTCCTTGCGCAGCAGGCCGTGGTCGACAAAGATGCAGGTGAGCTGCTCGTCGACCGCGCGGTAGAGGAGCGCGGCAGCCACGGCGCTGTCCACGCCGCCGGAGAGGGCCAGCAGCACCTTGCCGCTGCCGACCTTGGCGCGGACCTCCTCGATGGCCTCGCTGACGTAATTCGCCATGCTCCACTCGGGGGAAAGGCCGCAGATATTATAGAGAAAGTTCTTCAGAATTTCGGTGCCGTGGACGGTGTGCAGCACCTCGGGGTGGAACTGCACGCCGTAGAGCTTTCGTTCCGCGTTCTCGATGGCGGCGTAGGCGCAGCCCACGGTGTGCGCGATGGCGCGGAAGCCGGGGGAAAGGCGCTCGACCTCGACGCCGTGGCTCATCCAGCAGATGCTCGTCGGCTCAACGCCGTCGAACAGCAGGCTCGTGCCGTCGTGCGTCAGCTCCACCTTGCCGTACTCGCGGACCTCGGCTCTGCGGCAGGCGCCGCCGAGCTGATGGATCATCAGCTGCTGGCCGTAGCAGATGCCGAGAATGGGCAGACCCAGCTCGAAAATGGCGTTGTCAAGCGCGGGGGCGTTCGGCTCAAATACCGTCGCGGGGCCGCCGGTGAAGATGATGGCGGCGGGGCCGAAGGCGCGGATGTCGTCCATCGACATGGTGTAGGGCTTGATCTCGCAGTAGACGCCGCATTCACGCACGCGGCGCGCGACGAGCAGATTGTACTGCCCGCCGAAATCCAATACCAGTACCTTTTTCATCTCAGTCGTCCTCACGGAAGAGAATGCCGTTCTCGCCCGCCTGCTCGATGACGGCGAGGGCCTTGTACGGTACGCCGGAGGCACGGAATTTGTCGCCGCCGCCCTGGAAACCCTTTTCGACCGCGACGCCGATGCCCTCGAGTGTCGCGCCCGCGGCGTTTACGAGGTCGATGAGACCCTGCATCGCGTAGCCCTTGGCCATAAAGTCATCGATGATGAGAACGTGGTCGTCCGCGTGCAGCCACTCATGGCTGACGATCAGCGTGACCTTCTTTTTATAGGTATAAGAAAAGACCTCGCTCTGGTACAATCCGCCCTCGATGTTATCACTCTTCGCCTTCTTGGCGAACAGCATGGGAACACCGTATTTCTGAGCGCAGATCGTGGCCAAAGCGATGCCGCTTGCCTCCGCTGTTAAAACCATGGTGATCTTGCTGATGTCAAAATACTTCGCAAACTCATCGGCCAGAGCCTCAAGCAGTTTGGTGTCGACGCGGTGGTTGAGAAAGCCGTCGACCTTGATGATGTTGCCGGGCAGGACCTTGCCTTCGCGGCGAATGCGTTCCTTGAGCAGTTCCATGGGACCGTCCTCCTGTCGTATAATATAAGTGCGCGAGCTGTGCTGCCATTGTAGATATTGTATCGTATGATAGAGCATTTGCGCAAGAAAAACAAGGTGACGGAGGGACCAAAAAAAGAGAGAGAAAAGCGCCCGTTTTCGGGCGCTTTTTATGGTTTTGCACAGTTTGATAAGCACAGCTGATGATGAGCATCAGACGCGCGCATCGCGCTCAGCCCGCATTGGAGTAGAGACGGGCCTCCAGCGCGTCGAGCCCGGCAAGGATATTTTCAACTGCCTGCTGTGTGTCGGGGTCCTCGGCAGGACCGCTGCAAAAGAGCAGATAGGAACTTCCCTCCAGCAGCGACGCCACCCCCTCGCGGAAGCGCACAAATTCCGCCTGCGTCGCACGGCGGATGTCGGGGACCGGCGCGGCGCCGTCCGCTTCGAGCACAAAGGTGATGGTGTTTCCGTCAAGGTAGCGCTCCCGCCCGCCGGCGTAGGAGATCAAATCGTAGGAGCAGCTGCCCACACCCCTGTCCTCATGGGTCTGATAGCACAGCACATCCGCGCCCCACACGCCGTTTTCATCCTCTCCGTAGCAGAGGAAGAAAGTGTCCCAACCGGTATAGTAGGGGGTGACCTCCTTGGTGAAGAGCACCGTACCGTTGTACTTCCTCGCCTCCAGCGTGTAGCGGCATATTGCAAATTCATCCGGCTCCGAGGTCGTGAGAACGAGGATCTCGTTCTCGCCGTCACGGTCGAGATCGGCGTAGGTGAGCGGCTGTTCATTGGCTGTGTAGACCTCGGTGAAGCTCTTTACCCCGTCCGCGCTGTAGTAAATCTCCGTGTCGCGCCGCGCGAGGTACAGCCCGCCTTCCCCATCGGGACGGTAGGTGTCGGTGTAATACTCGGGCGTGGCATGCCACTGGCAGATGCAGACCTCGTTTTCCTCGTCGGGCTCGAGCGCAAAGGCCCAGCTCCCGTAGGGGCGGAAGCCGTCTGTCTTCGCGTCGTAGAACCAGTAATAATAGGGCAGGTTGTAGGCGGGCGTGTCGATTTGCAGACCGAGGTCCATGTAGCCGTCAAAGTTGTAGTCGCCGATCGCAAGGCAGTTCTCGGGCGACCAGCAGTTCGTGTAGCCGTCCGTACACCAGACGTCGTCGCCGACGTCGGCGGTGCGCAGCTCCTGCTCGCCGCCGTCGTCCCACAGGAGAAGGATGCGGCTCACGCCGCAGTCATACTCCCCGTTCTGATAGCCGTATAGCTCAAGCGTCGCCGTCCTGCCCTCGCAGAGGGTGAACGGCTCCGTGCGCAGCAGCACGTCGTCCGCGTGCAGGACGATCCATTCATCGTCCGCGGCGGGCTGCTCGGCGACAGGCTCCGGCGGCTCGTCGGGCAGCGGCGTGTCTGCGTTGGTTTTTTCGCCGCAGGCGGCGAGCGTCAGCGTGAGTGCCGCGGCAAGCAGCAGCGCAAAAAGTCTTTTTTTCATGTCGTTCCTCCTCTGCTTTTTCTGTATGTCACTATTGTATCATATCACCAAAGAGAAGTCACTACAAAACGGTTACAAAAAAGGAGAGCGCCAAAAGCGCTCTCCTTCGCGGTGCGGGATTTACTTCTTCTCGTCCTCGAGCAGACCCTTGAAGCTGGCGGCAAGGCCCGCAAGGCTCTGGATCTCGCTCGGCACGATGATCTTCGTCGCCTGTCCGTCGGCAGCCTTTTCGAAGGATTCGAGCGCCTTGAGCTTGACGACCTGATCGTTGGGGTTGGCGTTGTTGAGGAGCTTGATGGAGTCTGCCAGTGCAGTCTGGACCTTCATAATGGCCTCGGCCTCGCCCTCGGCGCGGAGCACGGCGGCTTGACGCTCGGCCTCGGCGTGGAGAATGGCGGCCTGCTTCTCGGCGTCCGCCTTGAGGATGGTGGACTGCTTCTCACCCTCGGCGACGAGAATCTGGCTCTGCTTCTGACCCTCGGCCTGCAGAATGGACTCGCGGCGCTCGCGCTCGGCCTTCATCTGCTTTTCCATGGCGTTCTGGATTTCCTTGGGCGGCAGAATGTTCTTCAGCTCCACGCGGTTGACCTTGATGCCCCAGGGGTCGGTGGCCTCATCAAGGATGGAGCGCATCTTGGCGTTGATGACGTCGCGGCTGGTGAGGGACTGGTCGAGCTCCATTTCGCCGATGATGTTGCGGAGCGTTGTGGCGGTCAGGTTCTCGATGGCGTTCATCGGGTGCTCGACGCCGTAGGTGTAGAGCTTGGGGTCGGTGATCTGAAAATAGATGACCGTGTCGATCTGCATGGTGACGTTATCCTTGGTGATGACGGGCTGGGGATCGAAGTCGGCGACCTGCTCCTTGAGGCTGACCTTCTTGACCACGCGCTCAATGAAGGGGATCTTCAGGTGCAGGCCGACGTTCCAGGTCGCGCTGTACGCGCCGAGACGCTCGACGACGTAGGCGCGGGACTGCTGCACGACGTGGATGTTGCTCACAACAAGAATGAGCACGAGCACGACGAGCACGATGACGCCGATGTAGTTGAAAATGGATGCGATAGGCATATTACGGTTCCTCCCTTTCTTTTCTGACGAAGAGCTTGACGCCCTCCATTCGGACGATGGTGACCATGGAGCCGCGGGCGATCACGTCGCCGTCCTCGCTGCGGGCGGTCCATGTTTTGCCGTCGATGTAGACGGCGCCGGTGGTGTTTTCGTTGTCGATGGTCTCGGTGACCTTGGCCGTGTGGTGCAGCACGCGGTCGGCGTTGGTGGGAACGATGGTCTTATCCAGCATTTTGTGCGCCAGCGGGCGCGTTGCGATCAGCGCCGCGATGGAGACCGCCAGAAAGACGACGATCTGCAGCCAGAGCACCGCGCCGAGCTCCAGCGCGAGCAGCGCGGCGACCGCGCCTGCCACGAACCAGATGGAGACCAGCCCTGCCGTCGCCGCCTCGGCGATGCCGAAGATGACGATGGCAGCGATCCATACGAATGTCATGTTGCCTCCCGAACCTCCTTTCATGCTGTGGGCAAGCGCCATCAGCGAGAGCAGAACGATAAAGATCAGCGTGCCGCCGATGAGCTTGTCATAGGGGGAAAGATTGCTGAGAAAGTCAACAAAGGAACGCTTGAGCGGCTTGCCGGCGATGGGCTGCTCGACCTCGGCCTCTTCCGCCTCGACGGGCGGAAGCTCGTCAGCGAAGAGCACGTCGAGCGTCGTGTGGTAGCGGTGGCAGATGTAGAGGATCTTTTCGATCTCCGGGTAGCCGCGGCCGGACTCCCAGCGCGACACCGCCTGCCGCGAGACGTGCAGCTGCTCGGCAAAGGTCTCCTGCGTCATGCCGCTTTGCTTTCGGACCTCCTGCAGCTTTTCGCCAAAGGCCATTTCCCTGTTCCTCCGTTTCTCTCTGTGTGGCTATCCTACCGCCCGCGCCGTGTTTTTTCCACCAACCTGCGCTTGCGTTTTGCGTTTTTGCCTGTCCGGCGCGCAACTTTAACGTTACATTGCCCGCCGGAGGGGCGTTTGGGGCTTTTTCATAGTATACCATAGGGCGCGGGGAATTACCATGCTTTTTTTGCGCGCGGACGATTGCGTTTTTGCGCCGCGTCCGCTATACTGGAAAAAACGAAAGAGGAAAGCGATGGAAACGCCATGCTGCAATTTGCCATTCCCTGCCTGCTGGGGCTCGAGAGCCTGGTGGGCGATGAAGTGAAAAAGCTCGGTCTTGCCGACATCCGCGTGGAAAACGGGCGTGTGCTGTGCCGCGGCGAGGAGCGCGACCTCGCGCGGCTGAACATCAATCTGCGCTGCGGTGCGCGCGTGCTGCTCGTGCTCGCGGACTTCCGCGCGACGGATTTTGAAACGCTCTTTCAGGGCACCCGCGCCGTGCGCTGGGAGGACTGGATCCCCCGCGAGGGCGAGTTCCCCGTGACGGGCTATTCCATCAACTCCACGCTGCACTCCGTTCCCGCCTGTCAGTCCATCGTGAAGAAGGCGGTCGTCGAGCGGCTCGGGGCGGCCTATGGGCTTGAAAAGCTGCCGGAGACCGGCAAGCGCTATCAGATCCGCTTCTCGATCATGAAGGACGAGGTGATGCTCTGCCTCGACGCGAGCGGCGAGGGGCTTTACAAGCGCGGCTACCGCGCCGTCGGCGTAGCGGCTCCGCTCAAGGAGACGCTGGCCGCCGCGATGGTGAAGCTCTCGCACTACAACGGACGTGACCCGTTCTGCGACCCCTTCTGCGGCAGCGGCACCATCGCCATCGAGGCGGCGCTGATCGCCAGGAACCGTGCCCCGGGCCTGAACCGCAGCTTTGCCGCGCAGCACTGGGCGATGGTGGACAAAAAAATATGGCTCGACGCGGCGGACGAGGCGATGGACAATGAATTTCACGACAAGACCTACGAGATCTGGGGCGGCGACATCGACCCGCACGCCATTGAGATCGCGCGGCACAACGCGGAGCTTGCCGAGGTGGACGATACGGTGCGCTTTGAGGTGGACGATGCGACGCGCTTCCACTGGGGCGGGCAGTATGGGCGCGTTGTGACGAATCCGCCCTACGGTGAGCGTCTGCTGGAGCAGAAGGAGGCCGAGGAGCTTTACCGCGCCTTCGGCCGCGCGGTGGATAAGCTGCCGGAGACGTGGCGCGTTTATGTGCTCTCGTCGCACACGGAGTTTGAGCGCTGCTTCGGCCGCACAGCCGACAAAAAGCGCAAGCTCTACAACGGTATGCTCAAGTGCGACCTGTTCATGTATGGGAAGCGGCTCTGAGATAAAACGAACACCGGCGGTCCGCGGGGACGCCGGTGTTAATTTTTCGTTAAGGCTTCTGCACCGCGCTCCAGTTGTGACACTTTTTCATAAAATGTTCATTGCATTTTTTACGCGGTATGCGCTATGATTTAAGGAAGAGAGTCTGCGCGGGGGAGGTTTCTCCCGCCGCGTCATCGAAACGGGGGACCTGTACCTTGAAACACATTTTTATCATCAATCCGTCGGCCGGTAAGAACGACAGCCGCCAGCGCATCTACACGATGGCAGAGGCGCTGCGGGAAAAGCACGGTCTGGACGTACAATGTATGCTCACCGCGTCGGTCGGTCACGCGGCCACGCTCGCGCGCGGCCTCGCCGAGAGCGGAGAAGAGGTGCGGCTCTATGCCTGCGGCGGCGACGGCACGGTCAATGAGGTCGCCAACGGCATCGCGGGCTATGCCAACGCCGCGATGACCTGCATCCCCATCGGCACGGGCAACGATTTTCTCAAAAACTTCGGCGCGGACTACGAAAAGTTTCTCGACGCGGAAAATCTCTGGAACGGCGAAACGCAGGCGCTCGACCTCATCGACTGCAGCGGGCGTTATTGCCTGACGATCGCCTGCTCGGGCATCGACGCGCGCATTGCCGAGAGCGTGCATAAGTTCAGCGCCAATCCGCACCTGAGCGGGCGCGGCAGCTATCTGGTCAGCGTGGCGGCGAATGGCATCTTCGGCCGCATCGGACGGCATTGGACGGTCTGGCTGGACGAGGAAAGGCTCGAGGACGACTTCGCCCTCGTATCCATGTGCAACGGACGCTACTACGGCGGCGGCTCCACGCCGGTGCCGGAGGCGCGGATGAACGACGGCGTGCTGCACACGGTTTTGGTGAAGAACATCAGCAAGCTCCGCTTCGCGCGGCTCTTCCCGGACTACTCCGCAGGAAACCACGAAAAGCTCCCGAAGGACGTGGTGCGCTTTTCCACGGCGAAGGTCGTGCGCATCCACTCCGACGACGGCGACATCGTGACCTGTCTGGACGGCGAGTGCTCCCATTCGCATGACGTGACACTCCGTCTGGCGGACAAAAAGCTTAATTTCTTCGGCCCTGCCGGCTGCGACCCGAACGCGACGGCGCGCTGAGAGAATTTTACCAAACTGTGAATTTTTGCAAATCGACCGGATTTTTCAAAAAATCCCCTTGCAATATTGCTTGCCTTGCGCTATGATAGCACCGTTGGTTAGCACTCGATCGCGATGAGTGCTAACCAACGGTGAATTTGTTTTTTCAAATTTGTGAAAATATAGAAGGAGGCACATTCCCATGAAACTCACTCCGCTTGCCGACCGCGTCATCCTCAAGATGCTCGAGGCCGAAGAGACCACCAAGGGCGGCATCATCCTGACCGCCAGCGCCAAGGAGAAGCCCTCGATCGCCGAGGTCATTTCCGTCGGCCCCGGCGGCATGGTCGACGGCCACGACGTCGTCATGACCGTCAAGCCCGGCGACAAGGTCATCACCAGCAAGTATTCCGGCACCGAGGTCAAGGTCGATGACGAGGAATACACCGTCGTCCGTCAGAGCGACATTCTTGCCATCGTTGAGTAAAATGCGCAAAGAGGGAGCAGGCTCCCCCTTTGGATTCCCCACCGCCAGTCTGCGGACTGGCGACGCCGCCCAAGGCGGCTGGGTCAAAGTATTTTTGCCACGCACATGTCGCGGCAAAAATAATCTAAACTATTTTCGCGTTCCGCGGAATTTCTAATGGAGGTACACTCTTATGTCTAAGCTCATTAAATCCGGCGAAGAGGCCCGCAAGGCGCTTGAAGTCGGCGTCAATACTCTGGCCGATACCGTGAAGGTCACCCTCGGCCCCAAGGGCCGCAACGTCGTGCTCGATAAGAAGTTCGGCGCTCCGCTCATCACCAACGACGGCGTGACCATCGCCAAGGAGATCGAGCTGCCCGATCCGTTCGAGAACATGGGCGCGCAGCTTGTGCGCGAGGTCTCCACCAAGACCAACGACGTCGCGGGCGACGGCACCACCACCGCCACCCTGCTCGCGCAGGCCATGATCCGCGAGGGCCTGAAGAACCTCGCCGCCGGCGCGAACCCCATCGTGATGAAGAAGGGCATGGCCAAGGCTGTTGAGACCGCTGTGGAAGCCATCAAGGCCAACAGCCAGAAGGTCAACGGCACGGACGATATTGCCCGCGTCGGCACCGTCTCCAGCGGCGACGAGTTCATCGGCAAGCTGATCGCCGAGGCTATGGAAAAGGTCAGCGCCGACGGCGTGATCACCATCGAGGAGTCCAAGACCGCCGAGACCTATTCCGAGGTCGTCGAGGGCATGATGTTCGACCGCGGCTATATCACCCCCTACATGGTCACCGATACCGAGAAGATGGAGGCCGTCGTGGACGATGCCTACATCCTCATCACTGACAAGAAGATCTCCGTCATTTCCGACATTCTGCCCATCCTTGAGCAGCTCGTCCAGAGCGGCAAGAAGCTGGTCATCATCGCCGAGGACGTTGAGGGCGAGGCGCTGAGCACCCTGATCGTCAACCGTCTGCGCGGTACGCTGAACGTCGTGTGCGTCAAGGCGCCCGGCTTCGGTGATCGCCGCAAGGAGATGCTGCAGGATATCGCCATCCTCACCGGCGGCCAGGTCATTTCCGAGGAGCTTGGCTACGAGCTCAAGAGCGCGACCGTCGATATGCTCGGCCGTGCGCGTCAGGTCAAGGTCACCAAGGAGAACACCACCATCGTGGACGGCTCCGGCGACAAGCAGGCCATCAAGGACCGCGTGTCTCAGATCCGCGCGCAGATCGCCGTCACCACCAGCGACTACGACAAGGAGAAGCTGCAGGAGCGTCTGGCGAAGCTCGCCGGCGGCGTGGCGGTCATCAAGGTCGGCGCGGCCACCGAGACTGAGATGAAGGAAAAGAAGCTGCGCATTGAGGACGCTCTGAACGCGACCCGCGCGGCGGTCGAGGAGGGCATCGTCGCCGGCGGCGGCACGGCCTACGTCAATGCTGTTCCCGCGGTCGAGAAGCTCATCGGCAAGGTCGAGGGCGACGAGAAGACCGGCGTGAAGATCATCGTCAACGCGCTGCAGGAGCCTGTCCGCCAGATCGCCAAGAACGCCGGTGTGGACGGCAGCGTGGTGCTTGAGAAGATCAAGAGCAGCCGCAAGGTCGGCTACGGCTTCGACGCCTACAAGGAGGTCTACTGCGACATGATCGGCGCCGGTATCGTCGATCCTGCCAAGGTCACCCGTTCCGCGCTGGAGAACGCCGCGTCCGTCAGCTCCATGGTGCTGACCACCGAGGCGCTGGTCGCCGACAAGCCCGAGCCTCCCGCACCCGCGGCTCCCGCCGGTATGGGCGGCATGGACGGCATGTACTAAGACTCGCCGCAAAGCAGCCACAATAAACAAGACCCCCGATGCCCGCACAAGCGGGCATCGGGGATTTTCATTGTCGATTTACCGGTAGTCGTTCGCCTGCGTGAGCACCGACGGCCAGTAGGGCAGCGGCTCGGCGGCGAACTTTCGTTTGAAGTCACAATAGCCGCCGCCCATGTAGGCGTGCGCCCAGAACAGCGGCGCGCCGAGGATGCCGAATATCACGCGGACGAATCTCAGCACAGGCCGAGACAATGGCGCAGCTCGCCGACGCTGTAGAGCGAGCCCCACGCACAGACGGCGTCCTCGGGACCTGCGAGAGCGAGCGCGGCGTCCAGCGCCTCGCCGATGGAGGCGTGCGCCTCGGCGGGGACGCCCTGTGCGCGGACCCACGCGGCCAGCTCGTTTTCGTCCTTAGCGCGATCGCTTTCGGGGCGGACGGTGACGATGGCCTTGGCCAGCGGAAGGACCTCGCCGACCATGCTCTGCCAGTCCTTATCGGCGAGCACGCCGATGAGAAAGATGAGCTTTTTTCCGACGTAGAGCCCGCGCAGCGAGGCGGCAAGCGCCTGTGCGCATTGCGGGTTGTGCCCGCCGTCAATGATGAGGTCGGGGCGGCGGTGCACCAGCTCCAGTCGTCCGGGCCAGCGTGCGGCGGCGAGTCCGTGCGCGACGGCGTCGGCGGAGATATTCCAGCCCTGCGCGCGCAGCGCGTCCACCGTGTCGAGCACGGTCATGGCGTTGCGGAGCTGATAGTCGCCGAGCAGCGGCAGGAGCAGCGGCGCGCTGCCGCGGTAGGTGAAGTGCTGCCCGTCGAGACCGGACGAGAGCAGCGTGAGCTGCGAGGCGTCCGTGACGGTGAGCGGGATCTCCTTTTCCGCACAGACGCGGGCAACGACCTCCCCCACCTCGCGGCTCTGACCGTAGAGCACGGCGCGGCAACCGGGCTTGAGGATGCCGGATTTCTCCGTGGCGATGGCGGCGAGGGTGCTGCCGAGGATGGCGGTGTGCTCCAGCCCGATGTTGGTGATGACCGCCGCCTCGGGCGCGGGAATGACGTTGGTGGAGTCCAGCCGCCCGCCGAGACCGACCTCGACCACGACGAGGTCACAGCCGGTCTCCGCAAACCAAAGAAAGCCGATGGCGGTCATCAGCTCAAACTCGGTCGGATGCTCCGGAAGCGTGTCCGCCGCAGCGAGCACACGCTTCGCGAGGCGGTCAAGCGCCGCATCGGGGATGGGCGCGCCGTTCACCTGAAAGCGCTCGTTGAAGCGGTAGAGGTGCGGCGAGGTGAACAGTCCCGTGCGGTATCCCGCCGCCGCGAGAACGGAGGCGAGCATCGCGGCGGTCGAGCCCTTGCCGTTCGAGCCGGTGATGTGGACGAATTTGAGGGCTTTTTCGGGGTTTCCCAGCGCGGCGAGCAGAGCGCGGGTGCGCTCCAGCCCCGGCTTGCGGTCAGTCCATGCGTAGGCGTGGACGCGCGCGGCGACGTCTTCTCCGGTCATGCAGCTCCCTCCCTCAGCGGTACATCTGCGCAAGCATCAGCTTCGCGCTGCCCTCGACGGTGAGCTGCGCGGGCGCGTCCTCGATCAGGGCGCTTTCGTGCGCGGCGAGCGTCAGCGTTTCCGTGCCCGCGCGGAGCGTGACGCTTCCCTCACCGCAGAAAAGCAGGGCCGTTTCGCCCGCGTGGAGGGCAAGCGTTTCCGTGCCGTGCGGGAAATGCGCGGTGACGCAGCCGCGGCACTGTCCGCGGCGCAGCATGAGGTTGAAGTCCGTGCAGCGGCCCCAGGAGTGGGTATCGTCCGCGCCGGAAAAATCGTGGATCTCGTAGGGGTGGAGCGTCAGTCGTTCCCCGCCGTTGTGCGCGAGGACCATATCGCCGCGCAGCGTGGAGATCACGCGGTCATAGGCGGGCAGGGGCGTGAAGTCGGACTCGTCGAGCTCGACGGTCGCGGAACTCAGCCGCCAGAGAAAATCGCGGTCGGCATACACCGCGCCCTTCGGCGCGATGGCGAGCTGGGTGGTCGCGCCGCCGGACCACTGCGTGGTGACGTAATCGGCGGGGGTCAGATGGGTGAGCGTCATAAAAGGACCTTCTTTCTGTCGAAAAGGCTTCGGTACGATGATACCGAAGCCTTTTGCGTTTGGCAAGATAAATTTTAGCCGTCGATCAGCTTGACGATCTCGGCGTAGCACTCGTCCGCCAGAGGCAGCGCGTGCGCGAGCAGCTTCTCGCCGCGGGCACGGTACTCGGCGGCGAACGCCTGATCCTTCAGCGACCCGACGTTGATGAGCACGTTGAGCCACGCGCCCTGGATGCCGGCCTTGAGGGAGAGGAACGCAACGCCCAGGTCGCTCGCGGAGGTGTCGTTGAAGCGGCCAAGCAGGGAGTGAGCGAGGGTAAGAGTCTCGTCGATCAGCTCCATCATCTCCATGGGCGTCTTGGTGCAGCCCTTGAGACCGTTCTGGATGGCGGCGGAGCGCTCAGCCTTCTGCTCGTCGGTGTCCTTGGGCATACCGAAGGCGGCGGAGACGACGTTGAACGCGTCGGTGTCGCGGTCCATCACGTCGAGCAGACGGGCCTTGAGCTCGTTGCCCTTGGCCTCGACCTCGGCGGCGTGCTCGGCGTACTCGGCGTACTTCTTGCGGCCCTGGGTCAGACCGCCGACCATGGCGGTCAGCGCAGCGCCGATGGCGCCGTAGAGCGCGGCGCAGGAGCCGCCGCCCGGCGCGGGCGCGTCAGAGGAAACGATGTCGGCAAAGCCGGTAACGGTCAGTTCAGCAAGTTTCATAGAATTGAATCCCTTTCCTTAGATTGCGTCGCAGACTTTGCCGCCCGCAGGCGGCAAATGAATTGAGATCGTTTTTCGCCGCGACCTGTGCGCGGCGAAAAACACTTCTCGCGGAGCGAGCGTCGAGCCGCCGGCGGCGGCAAGGCGCAGAGCGGAGTGTCGGTCTTCTCAAAAATATGCCAACGGCATATTTTTGAATGTTTACTCCATGTCGATGAGGTGATACTCCATGACCTGCTTCTTGCAGTCGAAGTCCTTGGCCTTGAGGTAGAACTCGGCGCAGTCGATGAGCGCCTTGGCGGGAGTCAGACCGACGATCTCGCTCTCGATGACGCGGGTGCCGTAGCGCTCGGCCAGGGCCTTGATCATTTCATAGGTGACGTAGAGCGGGGTATCCTCATAGTTGACCATGTTCATGGAGACCTGCGCGATGCCGCGGTCCTCGAGCATGAAGCCCATGGCCTTGCAGCTGCGGAAGCCGCCGGAGGAGCCGCGGATGACCTTGGCGATCTTCTTGGCGACCTCAACGTCGCTGGTCTCGAGGTTGCAGTTGAACGCGACGAGCGGCATACGGGCGCCGATGGCGGTGATGCCGGCGGTGGGGTGGATCTTGCGCTCGCCGTAGTCGGGCGCCCACTCGGGCTGCAACAGCTTCTCGGGCATACCCTCGAACTCGCCCTTGCGGCAGGTGGCGAGATTGCGGCGCTCGGGACGGGTGGCGCTGTCCTCATACAGGAAGGAGGGGACCTTCAGCTCGTCCCAGATGCGCTGAGCGACGCGCTTGGACATCTCGACGGCTTCCTCCACGGTCACGTCCATCTGGGGGACGAAGGGGATGACGTCGGTCGCGCCCATGCGCTTGTGCTCGCCGTGGTGCTTGTTCATGTCGATGCGCTCGGTGGCGACCTTCGTGAGCTGGAAGGCGACCTCCTCGATGGCCTCGGGGGAGCCGATGAGGGTGAAAACGCAGCGGTTGTGGTTGCCGTCGGTCTGAGCGTCGAACAGGGTGCAGCCGGGGACGCTCTGCGCGGTCTTGACGAGCTCGTTATAGGTGGCCTCGTCCTTTTCCTTGGAGCAGCTGAAATTGGGGATGCATTCGATCAGTCGTGCCATGATAAGTTTCCTCCGTTTTTGTCAGGTCAGACAATTTCCAACCTGTATTTTGATGCTTACGTTGTCATTATACCGTGTGCCCGGGCGGGCGTAAACAGGTTTTCTTTCTCTTTTGTTTCGGGGCGCTTAATTTTTTTAAGTAAAGCCGCGCCCGTCAGGATTCCGCGATGAAGCGCTGCACGCAGGGCGCGCCCTGCACGTCGTCGCTCCAGACAAGGACAGGGTAGGACTTGGCGGGGATGCCGCGCAGAGGCTTGGCGTAGATGCCGGAGTTCGGGTGCGTCTCGACGATGGAGTGCGGCAGGAAGCTGATGCCGAAGCCCGAGCGCACGAGCTGCATCGCCATGGGCGTATCGTAGCACTGGCAGGGCACGTTCGGCTCAAAGCCGCTGCGGCGGCACTCCTTCATCAGATAATCGTTGTAGCCCCAGAGATCGTCCGAGCGCAGCAGGCACATCGGCACGCCGCGCAGCCGCTCGATGGGCACGGCGTCCAGCTCCGGCGCGGGATCGGTCGCGGCGGTCATGATGAGCTCCAGCGCGTCCTCGCCGAGGATGCGCTCGTGCAGGCTGCCGGACTCCTGCGTGGAGCGGCGGAGAAAGAGGACGTGCAGCTCGCCGCGATCCAGGTCGTTCAAAAGGTCCTGCGGGGAACCGAGACGGATGTAGAACTCGACCTTGGGATAGCGGGCGTGGTACGCCTCCAAATAATGCAGGGCATAGGGCATGGCGGAGTAGATGACGCCGACGTTGATGCGCCCGCCCTCGCCGGCACCGATGCTGCGGACGTTCTCCTCCACGCGCCGGAGATTGAGAAAAAGCGAGCGGCTCTGGCGGTAGAGGGCTTGCCCGGCCTCGGTGAGCTTCATGCCGCGGCTCTCGCGGGCGAAAAGCTGCACGCCGAGCTCGGCTTCGAGCTGGGCAATCTGGCGCGAGATGGGCGGCTGGGCGACGTGCAGGGCGCGGGCGGCGGCGGAAATGCTGCGCCCCTCCGCGACCGCGCAGAAGTATTCAAGCTGGCGAATGGTCATGGAAATGCGCCTCCTGATGTACTATACTAAAAAAGTATGACAACAATACAATAGAAGTTCTTTTCATTATAGCAGGTTCTTGCTATAATGCAAGATGTAAAGCAAATTGCACAAGATTCTTTTGAGATAAAACCGAAAATTGAGAGAAATCGAAAAATTTTAGAAAGTGAGGAACACCCCATGATCAATCTCGCTGACGAAGCCATGACGATCAAGCTGGACTACGATCTTCCCGAGTACCCGAAGATGGAATCCTGCTATCGCCGCGCACCCCGCCGCGAATCCCACCTGACCGAGGCCGATAAGGCGCTCGCCATCAAGAACGCTCTGCGCTACATCCACCCCGACCATCACGAGCAGATGGCCAAGGAGTTCGCCGCCGAGCTCGAGGAGCACGGCCGCATCTACGGCTATCGCTTCCGTCCCGAGGGCAAGCTCTACGGCAAGCCCATCGACGAGTACAAGGGCAAGTGCATCGAGGGCCGCGCCATTCAGGTCATGATCGACAACAACCTCGACTTTGATGTCGCGCTCTATCCCTATGAGCTGGTCACCTACGGTGAGACCGGTCAGGTCTGCCAGAACTGGATGCAGTACCGCCTCATCAAGAAGTACCTTGAGGAGCTGACCGACGAGCAGACGCTGGTCGTCATGTCCGGCCATCCTCTGGGCCTGTTCCACTCCCACAAGATGGCGCCCCGTGTCATCATCTCCAACGGCCTGATGGTCGGCACCTTCGACGATCAGGAGAACTTCAACCGCGCCGCCGCGCTCGGCGTCGCCAACTACGGCCAAATGACCGCGGGCGGCTGGATGTACATCGGCCCTCAGGGCATCGTCCACGGCACGTTCAACACGCTGCTCAACGCCGGCCGTCTCAAGCTCGGCATCCCCAACGACAAAGACCTCGCCGGCCGTCTGTTCATCTCCGCGGGCTTAGGCGGCATGAGCGGCGCGCAGGGCAAGGCTGCCGAGATCGCCGGCGCCGCGTCCATCATCGCCGAGGTCGACGATTCCCGTATCGACACCCGCTACACCCAGGGCTGGGTCAGCCACCGCACCGACTCCCTCGAGGAAGCGACCAAGATCGCCCTCGAGCACCAGAAGGCGGGCAAGCCCTGCGCCGTTGCCTACTGCGGCAACATCGTCGATCTGCTCGAGTACCTCTATGAGCACAACGTTCACGTTGACCTCATGAGCGACCAGACCTCCTGCCACGTTCCCTACGACGGCGGCTACTGCCCGCAGGGCCTCACCTTCGCCCAGCGCACCGAGATGCTGGACAAGGACCCCGAGGGCTTCCGCAAGCTCGTCGACAAGACGCTGCAGCATCACTATGAGATGATCTGCAAGTTCCACGAGCGCGGCACCTACTTCTTCGACTACGGCAACAGCTTCCTCAAGGCCGTGTACGATACCGGCGTGAAGAGCATCTGCAAGAACGGCGAGAACGACCTCGACGGCTTCATCTTCCCGTCCTACGTCGAAGACATTCTCGGCCCCTGCCTGTTCGACTTCGGCTATGGCCCGTTCCGTTGGTGCTGCCTGAGCCGCAACCCCGAGGACCTGCACAAGACCGACATGGCGGCCGCCGAGTATATCAAGGCGCACAACCGCCGCTATCAGGACTACGACAACTACGTCTGGGTCCGCGACGCGGAGAAGAATAAGCTGGTCGTCGGCACCCAGTGCCGCATCCTTTATCAGGACGCCATGGGCCGCATGAACCTCGCGCTCAAGTTCAACGAAATGGTCCGCAACGGCGAGATCGGCCCCGTCATCCTTGGCCGTGACCATCACGATACCGGCGGAACCGACGCGCCCTTCCGTGAGACCAGCAACATCAAGGACGGCTCCAACATCATGGCCGAGATGGCGACGCAGTGCTACGCCGGCAACGCCGCGCGCGGCATGAGCTACATCGCGCTGCACAACGGCGGCGGCACCGGCATCGGCCGTGCCATCAACGGCGGCTTCGGCATGGTGCTCGACGGCTCCGAGCGCGTCGATACCATCCTGCGTATGTCCATGCCTTGGGATACCATGGTCGGCGTGGCCCGCCGCAGCTGGGCGCGCAACGAGAACGCCATGACCACCGTGGCCGAGTACAACAAGATGTACGAGGGCCAGGATCACATCACCATGCCGTACCTCGCGGACGATGCTCTGTGCGAAAAGGTCGTCAAGGAATACCTCGACTAAAAAATAAAATCAAAAAGGGGCATAGCAATATGCCCCTTTTTGTGTTATTATCAAAGAAACAAGTCCCTTTACCGTAAGAAAGGAACCGCTTTTATGAAAAAGTTACTGGTGAAAAACATCGGCCTGCTCGCAACGCCCGAGGGCACGAGCGCCCATCGCGGCAGTGAGCAGGGGAAGATCAAATTCCTCAAGGACGCATGGGTGCTCATTGAGGACGGCGTGATCGCCTCCGTCGGCACCGGCGAGGCTCCCGCAGCCGAGGGGGCGGAGATCGTCGACGCCGAGGGAAAGCTCGTCACGCCGGGTCTCGTGGACGCCCATACGCACCTTATTTTCGGCGGCTGGCGGCAGAATGAGCTGGGCATGAAGCTCCACGGCAAGACCTACCTCGAAATTCAGAACGCCGGCGGCGGCATCCAGTCCACCACCAACGCCACGCGCGGAGCCACCGAGGAGGAGCTGACCGCCAAGGCGGCGAAGGCGCTCGACGAGATGATGGCCTTCGGCACGACCACCTGCGAGGCCAAGAGCGGCTATGGTCTTGCCACCGAGCATGAGCTCAAGGCGCTGCGTGTGATCCGCGACCTCGACGAGCAGCACCCGATGGACATGGTCGCGACCTTCATGGGCGCGCACCTTGTGCCCGCTGAGTACAAAGCCAACCGCGCCGAGTATATCCGCCTTGTGTGTGAGGAGATGATGCCGCTCGTTAAGGAGCAGGGCATCGCGAGGTTCTGCGACGTGTTCTGCGAGGCCGACACCTTTACGGTGGAGGAGTCCCGTCAGGTGCTCGAGGCGGGCCTCAAGTACGGTCTGCGTCCCAAGATCCACGCCGACGAGATCGAGGCCATCGGCGGCAGCCAGCTCGCCGGCGAGCTGGGAGCGATCTCCGCGGAGCATCTGATCGTCTGCCCGCCCGCGGGCATCGAGGCGATGGCAAAGGGCGGCGTGATCGCCTGCCTGCTGCCCGCGACGAGCTTCAACCTCGGCGCGGTGTTCGCGCCCGCGCGCGACATGGTGAACGCGGGCGTGCCCGTCGCGATGGCGACGGACTTCAACCCCGGCTCCTGCCCGTGCCTGAATATGCAGTTCGTCATCAACCTCGGCTGCCTGAAGTATCGGCTCACGCCCGAGGAGGTGCTGACCGCCGTAACGCTCAACGGCGCGGCGGCCATCGACATGGCTGACAAGGTCGGTACGGTCGAGGCGGGCAAGCTCGGCGACCTCGTCATCTGGGACGCGCCGGATCTGGACTACATCTGCTACCGCTTCGGCAGCAACCTTGCCAAGAAGGTCATCAAGCGCGGCCGCGTGATGTAAGGGCAAAGAGGAAGAAAGAGAGAAAGCCATGGATCGAACCGATTATCAGATCCTCAATATCCTGCAGGCGGACAGCCGCTGCACCCTGCGCCACATCGGCGACCAGGTGGGGCTGACGCCGCCCGCCGTCTCCGAGCGCATCCGCCGCATGGAGGAATGCGGCGTGATCCGCAGCTACCGCATCGACATCGACCGCACGCGGCTGGACTGCAACATCACGGGCTTTATCTCCGTGTCGCTCGAGCCGGAGAAGTACGCTGCGTTCTGTGTCTTCTGCGAGCAGAGCCCCGCGGTCATCAGCCACCACCATGTGATCGGTGTGTTCAACGCGCTGCTCCAGTTCGCCGTGCGCGACACGAAGGAGCTGGACGCGCTGCTCGCCGAGATCAAGACCTACGGCGACTCCCGCACGTCGGTGGAGCTTAAGACGCTCTTTGACATCAAGGAGATCCCGCTGCCGTAAGAAAAGAGAACAAAAGCGTCCCGCCGACGGCGGGACGCTTTTGACGTATCAAGAAGGCTCAGACGGCGGCGCGGCGCTGCCGCTTCAGCCACAGCGCGACGCCGAGGTGGACGGTGCAGACCGCCGCGCCGAGCAGGAACACATACTGGGGTCCGACATACTTCCACACCGCGCCAAGCAGGCCCGAGACGGTGACGGCGAGGACATGGTCCACGCTCAAGCCGAAGGAAAGGTTTTCCATCACGTCCGCGGGCGACTCGCTCAGCTCGCGCATGAGCATGACGTGGACGGAATTGAAATGGTCGGTGAGGAAAATGAGGATGTAGGAGGCAAACGCGGCGGCCATGCCGCCCCAGCCGCGCAGCGAGCCGTTCACGATGCCGGAAGCGGCCCACGCGGCAAAGAGGAACACCCCGGCAACGCCGGCGGACTCCAGCACGAGCCCCTTCTGCACACCGTATCGATCTAAAAACTTTCCGATGAGCGGGGCGACCCAGCCGCCGCAGAAATAGGCAGCGATGCCGAGCAGCGCCACCGCGTCCGCGCCCATCGAGAGAAGCTCGATGATGACCCACGGAGCAAAGACAAGGCGCATCCGCTTCTGGAAGCCGTAGACGGCGGTGACGATGTAATAGGGCAGATACCTTCGGCGGACGGGAAGTCTCCTGCGCTCGCTGCTGCGCTTGCGCACATCCAGCGCGGGCAGCGTTTTCCGCAAGCGGCAGAGAAGGGCGAGCGCAACAATGAGGAATACCAGCGCAGCGCAGAACGAGGGGATGACGCCGGTGCGGAAATAGAAAAAGCCGACGCGGAAGCCCACGAACACAAGCGCCGAGGCCAGCATGGAGCCGAGCGTCATCATACCGCGGTAGCGTCCGAGAAATGTACCCGTCTTGCCCTCGTCGGCGAGGTCCATGGCGATGGCGTCGCGGATGGGCATGACCATGTGGTCGCCGAGCGAGTAGGTGAAAACAAAGAGCTGCATGACAAAGTAGCCCGGGGAGAAAAGGCCGAGCACGAGCAGGCCGACGCAGTACAGTGCGAAGCCGAGAACCGAGAGCGAGACGTTGCCGAGCGAAGGGAGCGCGGCGATGACGAACACGCCCACAACACCGGGCAGCTCGCGCGGGATCTCCAGCAGGCCGCGCTGAACGGAATCGACCTGAAAAACATCCTTGAAGTAGTTGGAGATGATGGAGCCGCTCAGGCCGTTGGCGAGCGCGAAAAGGAAAAAGGCGGCGAGAAAAAGCCGCCGGGCTCTCTCTTTATCCATGCGTGATACCTCTTGAAAGCGGTGCGTTTTGGCGGGCCGCCGGCCCGCGCGATGATTATATGCCGGAGGAGCAAGGCTGTCAAGAACGTGCAAAGAGCAAAACAGAGATTGCTTTTTGCGCCCGATTCCCATATAATGACAACACATTGCGGACATTCGGCGCCCGCGCTGCGCGGATACGGCGCGGACCGGCGGCGGGCGGACGAACACCGGAAAGGACGGAACAAGATATGATGCGTCTTTGGAGGTGCCTGACGGCACTTGTGCTGGCGCTGCTGCTGACGCTGAGCGTCGGCGCGGCGGGAACGGCGGGCTTTTCCGACGTGCCGGAAAGCCATTGGGCGGCGCAGAGCATCCAGCGCTGCGTGCAGACCGGACTGCTGCAAGGAGTCGGCGGAGGCAGGTTCGGCCTCGGACGGACGATGACCCGCGCGGCTTACGCCACAGCGCTCTGCCGTCTGATGGACTGGGAGCTCGTCACGCCGGAGAAGGGCAGCTTTACGGACAATCAGAATACGGCGAAGTGGTATTACAGCGCTATTGAGACGGCCTATGCCCACGGCGCATTGACGGGCGAGAGCCGCCAATGCCGTCCGAATGATGCGATCACTCGCGAGGAGATGGCGAAGATGACCGTGCGCGCGCTGGGGCTCGCCGTGCTGTCGGGTGCGGCGGCGGACGACTGCCCGTTTTCGGACGTCTCCGTGGCGCAGGGCTATGTCGCGCTTGCCTACCGCATGGGCATCATCAAGGGCGTGAGCGCATACAACTTCGAGCCGAAAAAGGAAGCGACGCGCGAGCAGGCGGCTGCCGTGCTGCTGCGCACCTATGACCGGCTGCACGCCGCGATCAAGGTCACGGAAGCGGCGGACGGAAGCGCGCCGTCCGGCTGTGTGACCGCCGGGAGCATCACGGAGGAGTCCGGCAGCGTGCCGGTCAGTCCGCGCGCGCCGATGGAGGCGGTCTACACGGCGGCGGTCAGGGCGGGCGAGGGCGGCAGCGTGGCGCTGCGCGCCGTGCCGCTGCTGCAGGTGACCCGCGCGGGAGCGGTGACGGACACACGCGAGCTGACCGAGGGCGAGCTGATCGAGCTGCTGTCCGAGGGCACGCTGCGCGCGCACCGCTCGGCGCAGCACGAAAGCTCGTGCGGCTACCGCACGGAGAAGGACGGCTCGGTCACGGTCGTATGGTACGAGAGCGAGACGGACATCGCCGAAAAGACGGAGCTGTGCCGCCTGCTGGGCATCGGCAATGTCTATGTGCTGAAATAAAAAAGAAAGGAGACGGCTTCCTGCCGTCTCCTTTTGCGGTTTGGCGTTACAGGTACTTCTGCATTCCGTCGGTCGCAAGGCCGGGGTCGCCGGAGACCGAAACGGTGAACTTGACGCCGTGGTTGTTGCTGAAGCGGTTGAGCCAATCCAAGAAGTCGTCCGCCGCCTGATTGCAGTCGCCGCCGACGATCTTGAAGAGGTTGTCGATGAAGATGTGGGAAATATCGTAATTGCCGGCATACAGGCCGCTGACGAAGCCGCGCAGGCCCTCGTAAGTGGTGATCTGATATTCGTCGGCAGAAATGAGACGAACGTGATAATGGATGTCGAAGGTCATCGTGGACTTGGCCTCGATGCACACCACATTGCCGTTTTCCTCGGCAGCAGAGGCGTTGATAAGCTCGATGAGCTTTTTGGTCTTGCCGGTGCCCTTTTCACCCATGATAAGTCTGACCATAAGAAATCACTCCTTTGCATAACATCCGTACCGCGACGGTACGGTATCCTTGCGTCAAGCATAGCACAAAATGATCGGCTTTGCAATGCGGAAAGTAAAATTTGCAATTTGTTCATTTTGCGCCGTCACACGCGGCCGCGCGGCCGTTTTTGCTTATTTCTGAAGCTCGCGGCGCAGCAGATCCGCCGCATGGTCGTCACGATGGGCGCTCAGGGCGCGGTCTTTGCAACGCTTGACGGCGAGGAGGGCTATTGCCCCGCGAAAAAGGTCGACGTCAAGGATACGACCGGCGCGGGCGACGCGTTCTTTGCCGGGACGGTCATCGGCCAGACCTACGGCAAGACCATGATGGAATCCTGCGAGATCGGCACGCGCCTTGCCGCCTCCGTCATTACAACAGGTGAAAACGTCTGCCCGCGCTATCTGCCGAGCGAATTCGGGCTGGATGCTTCCGCGCCGGACGACGCGCAGCTCGCGCTCGAGCTTTGATCCCGGCCACAAGCAAATACAGCAAAAGCGAGGGACGCTCACGCATCCCTCGCTTTTTGTGCTTTTTTCACTGCCCGCACATCTGCGCGCGGTTTTCTTCCGCAAGGCGCAGCGCCGCGTCTCGGTCCACACCGTAGACAAAGCGGAACGCATACGGCTTTGTCATCGTAATTGCGGTCACTGTGCCGTCCTTCAGGTAAAACGCAATGTCGCGGACGTCGTAGTTTCCGCCGTCCTGCGGCGTCTGCGGCTGCCAGACGTAGGCGCGGTCGAAGTCATAGGCGGGCTCGCTGTAGCCGCTTTCGTCGCTGTAGCCGTCATAGAGCTCGGACTCGTCTGCCGCGATGCAGTAAAGCGCTTCCGGGTATTCCGTCAGCAGCGCTTTCTCGCTGTCGCCGACCTTGACGCCGCGCGGCGTTCCCACGCCCACCGCGTCGGCGCGCAGGTAGCTGATGACCTCACGCCCCGTTTCAGGGTAGTAGTCCGTCCCGACGACGAGCCGCGCGTCCGCGTCGTAATGGCGCGCAAAGTCATAGGGCAGCATCCCGTCGCTGTCATAGGTCGCATCCTGCGTCTCCCCGTTCGGCTCGTAGTCCGTTCCAAGACTCAAAAATCCGTCCGGCAGCTCCAGCGTAAAGTTCGCGTCCGGCTGCGGCTCGACCGTCAGATCTTCCTCCTGCATCAGGGGCTTATCCGGTGCGCCGTCCGGCGTTTCCTGCTTTTCTCCGCAGCCTGACGCCAAAAGCGTCAGCGCCGCCAACAGCACAGCAAGCAATCGTCCAGTGCTTCTTTTCATGGTTTCTCCTTTCTCACAGCCTTCGGCTCTTACACTTCCTTCATCTTTTCCTCCAGCAGCTTGAGCGCCTCCTCCGCGGACAGCGCGCGGATCTCCGCGCGGCTCTTTTCGCCGAAGTCGAAGCGCTCGGCGACCGTCTCCTCCGGAGTGGAAAAGCCGATGAATACCGTGCCGACGGCGTTGCCGCGCTCGTCGCGCTCAGGACCCGCAACGCCCGTGACGCTGACGGCAAGATCGGCGGTCGTCGCCCTGCGCGCGCCCTCCGCCATCGCGCGGGCAACGGGCGCGGACACCGCGCCGTATTCCTCCAGCATCTCTGCTGGAATGCCGAGCACGCGGTGCTTGACCGTGTCGGTATAGCTCACCACGCCACCCATGAAGACGAGCGACGCACCCGGCACATCCGTGATGCGCTTGGCGATGAGGCCACCGGTGCAGCTCTCCGCCGCGGCGAAGGTCATGCCGCGCGCCTTGAGCAGCTCACAGCAGCGCTGTTCGATCAATTTTTCGTTTTCCGCCATAGTAAAGACTTCCTTTCAGAATTTGATGCGTACAAATTCGCGGCCCGCCATCGCGCGGTCGCACAGCGCGTCGATGTCCAGCACGGCCTCCAGCTCGCGCACCTCCTCCACATGGGGCTTGGTCTTGGGATGGCGCGGGGTAAAGACGGTACAGCAGTCCTCATAGGGAAGAATGGACGTGTCGAACGTGCCGATCTTGCGGGAGATGCGGATGATCTCCTCCTTGTCCATGCCGATGAGAGGGCGCAGGACGGGCAGCTCCGCCACATCCTCGCTCACGCGCAGAGCCTCCATCGTCTGGCTGGCGACCTGCCCGAGACATTCGCCGGTGACGAGCGCCTTGGCGCGCACCTCGTCTGCCACGCGCTGGGCAAGGCGCATCATGAAGCGGCGCATAATGAGCGTAAAATGGTCCTCGGGGCAGTTCATACGAATTTGTTCCTGAATTTCGGTGAACGGCACGATGTGGACGGTCAGCCGCCCGCACCACGGCGTCAAAAGCTGCGCCAGCTCCAACACCTTTTCCTTGGCGGCGTCGGAGGTATAGGGCGGGGAGAAGAAATGGACCATTTCGAGCGATACGCCGCGCTTTGCCATCATGTAGGAGGCGACGGGCGAGTCGATGCCGCCGGAGAGCAGCGACACGGCGCTGCCGCCCATGCCGATGGGCAGTCCGCCCGCACCCGCCTCGGCGGGCCCGTGGACGTAGGCCGCGTCGTCGCGGATCTCGATGAACACCGTCAGCTCGGGGTCGTGGACGTTGACCGCGCAGCGCGGGAACGCCTGATGCAGCGCGCCGCCGACCTGCTGGGAGAGCTGAATGGAGGTGAGGGGGAAGGTTTTGTCCGCGCGCTTGCTCTCGACCTTGAAATCCCGCGCGCGGGCAAATTCCGGGGCAAGGTAATCCTTGGCGGTGCGGATGATGGCCTGCACGTCCTTTTCACAGGGCAGGGCGCGGCTGACGGCGATGACGCCGAAGACCTGCTTGCAGGCGGCGTAGGCGGCGGCAAGGTCGCTCTCGTCGTTCACCGGCTCAACATAAATGGTACTCTGCTTGGAGTAGATGCGGAAATTGCCGCACTTCGCCGTGCGGCGGCGCAGGTTTCCGATCAGTTTGTCCTCAAAGCTGCGGCGGTTGAGGCCCTTGAGGACCACCTCGCCGAGCTTGCACAAGATCATTTCACGCATGGGGGTTCTTCTCCTTATCGTCCGTGCGCTCCGCCGCCTCGGCGGGAGCGCCGGTATTATTTTTGATTTCGTTCTCTGTGCGCTTACCGGAGAGCAGGCCGAGCGTCAGACACAGCGGCTCGACGGCGGCGAGCAGCGCGCCGCCGAAAAGATAGAGGGCGGACTGCGGCGCGGCAAATGCGTTCAGTCCCGCGAGCGCGGGAGCCATCGGCATCCCCCACCACATAGCGATCACATTCCCGGTGCCGAACTCCGGCGCAAGCAGGAAAGCGGCCGCGTTAAGTACATAGAGCACCATCGCGGCATTCCAGCAGAGCTTTTTGTCAAAGGGGTCCTTCGCCGACCGCAGCCCCCAGCCAAAGGCAAACGCCGGTAACCCGATGAACAGCAGCCCCAATACAAGTCCGTAGGGCGAGCGGAACGTAAAGGTCGATGTTGAGCCGGATGCAGCGATAAGCAGCAGGAGGAATGCGGCGCAGAGCGCCAGGTGGGCGAGCAGGATCGTGCCGGAAAGACGCATAGCATCGTACTTTTTCATCAGCCTTCCCCCCTTAGAATGTCGGTGTTGCGGTACTGGATGGCCTCGGCAAGGTGGAAGCTCTCGATTCTCTCGCTGCCGTCGAGGTCGGCGATGGTGCGCGCGACGCGCAGCAGCTTATCGTGGCTGCGGGCGGTGAGCCCGAGACGGTCAAACGCGCCCTTTAAGAGCTTCTCACCCGCGGCGTCGAGTCGGCAGAACTCGCCGACCATCGGCGCGGTCATGTAGGCGTTGCAGGTGATTGGCGTGCCGGCGAAGCGCTTTTTCTGAATGTCCCGCGCGGCGTTGACGCGCTCGCGCACGGCGGCGGAGGACTCCGCCTTTTCGCGGCGGCGCATGGCCTCAAACTCCACCGAGGGGACGCTGACCTGTAAGTCCATGCGGTCGAGCAGCGGGCCGGAAATTTTGGAGACGTATTTCTCCACGTCCTTCTGCGAGCAGCGGCAGCGCCCGGAGGGATGCCCGTACCAGCCGCAGCGGCAGGGATTCATGGCGCCCACGAGCATGAAGCGGCTCGGCAGCGTGACGCTGCCCGCGGCGCGGGTAATGGTCACCTCGCCGTCCTCGAGCGGCGCGCGGAGGGATTCAAGCACATCGCGGTGGAACTCGGGAAACTCGTCCAAAAACAGCACGCCGTGGTGGGCGAGAGAAATTTCACCGGGAGAGAGCGTCCTGCCGCCGCCGGACATGGCTGCGGCGGAAAGCGTGTGATGCGGAGAGCGGAACGGGCGCTGCGTGAGCATGGGGTGCTTGCTGTCGGTCAGTCCCGCGACCGACCAGATCTCGGTGGACTCCAGCGCCTCCTCATGCGTCATGTCGGGGAGGATGGAGGGCAGACGCCGCGCGAGCATGGACTTGCCCGCACCGGGCGAACCGATGAGAAGCACGTTGTGGGAGCCTGCGGCGGCGATCTCCAGCGCGCGCTTGACGTTCTCCTGCCCCATGACGTCGGCGAAATCGGGAACGCTGTCCGCCTCGACCGTCGGCTCCCAGCGCTGCGCGGGGGCAAGCCGTTCCTCGCCGCGCAGATGCGATAGAAGCTGCGGCGCGGTCTCCACACCGTAGACGGTCAGACCGTCGGCCAGCGTCGCCTCGGCGGCGTTCGCCGCGGGGACATAAAGGGTCTTCACGCCCGCACGCGCCGCGGCCATCGCCATCGGCAGCACACCGCTGATGGGGCGCAGCGCGCCGGTGAGCGACAGCTCGCCGATGAACGCGGAGGCCGGGTCCGGCGCGTCGATCTCACCCTCGCCCGCGAGGATGCCGAGCAGCAGCGGAAGATCGTAGACCGTGCCCTCTTTCTTCAGGTTCGCGGGCGCGAGGTTGACCGTGATGCGGCTGACGGGGAACTTCGCTCCGCAGTTTTTGATCGCTGCGCGGACACGCTCGCGCGCCTCCTTCACCGCCGTGTCGCCGAGGCCGACCACGTCGAACGCGGGAAGCCCGCCCGAGAGGAAGCACTCCACCGTGACCTCATAACCGGAAATGCCCTGCAAACCGAGGGAACGCACCGTTGTGACCATACGCTGCCGTCCTTTCCTTGCCTGTTTTCTTATTTTTCAGTTTACCACAGTTTGCCGCATAAGGCAAGCGCGGCGCGGGGTGCGGAGGGGAAAGGAATGATATCCTGCAAAACAGGAGTTAATATTAAATATTTTGAATATTTAATTGCAAAAATGTGGAGAGTCTAACCAAATGTAAATAATATCCTGCAAAAAAATGAATGTTTTTTGCGAAAGTGACGTTTACAGCGGGTGAAAATCGTGCTATGATGATAGCGTCAGTTTTTGCGTAATGACGCGAAAAACGCCGCTCCCCGGCGGCGAATATAACAGGAGGTTTCATTTATGGCAAGAAAAATGAAGTCCATGGACGGTAATAACGCTGCCGCGCATGTATCCTATGCGTTCAGCGAAGTTGCCGCGATTTACCCCATCACCCCCTCGAGCCCCATGGCCGACTTTGTTGACCAGTGGAGCGCCAACGGATTGAAGAACATCTTCGGCACCCGCGTGAAGGTCGTCGAGATGCAGTCCGAGGCCGGCGCGGCCGGCGCGGTGCACGGCTCCCTCGGCACCGGCGCTCTGACGACCACCTACACGGCGTCTCAGGGCCTGCTGCTGATGATCCCCAATATGTACAAGATCGCTGCCGAGCAGCTCCCCTGCGTGTTCCATGTTTCCGCGCGTACCGTTTCTACCCACGCGCTGAACATCTTCGGTGACCATTCCGACGTGATGGCCTGCCGCCAGACCGGCTTCGCCATGCTCTGCGAGGGCAACGTGCAGGAGGTCATGGACCTCAGCCCCGTCGCCCATCTCGCGGCGCTGACCGGCAAGGTCCCCTTCATCAACTTCTTCGACGGCTTCCGCACCAGCCACGAGATCCAGAAGATCGCGGTCTGGGATTATAAGGACCTCGCCGAGATGTGCGACATGGACGCCGTCAAGGCCTTCCGTGAGCACGCCCTCAATCCCGAGCATCCCCATATGCGCGGCTCTCATGAGAACGGCGATACCTTCTTCCAGCATCGTGAAGCCTGCAACCAGTATTATGACGCGCTGCCCGAGGTCGTTGAGTCCTACATGGATAAAATCAACGCCAAGCTCGGCACCGACTATAAGCTGTTCAACTACTACGGCGCGCCCGACGCCGACCGCGTCATCATCGCGATGGGCTCCATCTGCGATGTGGCCGAGGAAGTCATCGACTACCTCAACGCCCACGGCGAAAAGGTCGGTCTCATCAAGGTTCGTCTGTACCGTCCGTTCAAGGCCGAGCGCCTGCTCGAGGCCATTCCCGCGACCTGCAAGAAGATCGCCGTCCTCGACCGCACCAAGGAGCCCGGCGCACAGGGTGAGCCCCTGTACCTCGACGTCGTCACCGCGCTCGCCAACGCCGGCAAGACCGACATTCAGGTCATCGGCGGCCGTTACGGTCTCGGCTCCAAGGATACCCCGCCCGCTTCCGTCTTCGCCGTTTACAGCGAGCTGAAGAAGGACGAGATGAAGCGTCAGTTCACCATCGGCATCGTCGATGACGTGACCGGCCTCTCCCTGCCCGAGGACAAGAACTGCCCGAACACCGCGGCGGAAGGCACCATCGAGTGCAAGTTCTGGGGCCTTGGTGGCGACGGTACCGTCGGCGCGAACAAGAACTCCATCAAGATCATCGGCGACCATACCGACAAGTACGTTCAGGCCTACTTCCAGTATGACTCCAAGAAGACCGGCGGCGTGACCATCAGCCACCTGCGCTTCGGCGACAAGCCCATCAAGAGCCCCTACTACATCAACAAGGCCGACTTCGTCGCCTGCCACAACCCCAGCTACATCATCAAGGGCTTCAAGATGGTCGACGACGTCAAGCCCGGCGGCGTGTTCATGATCAACTGCCAGTGGGATTTCGATGAGCTGAACCATCACCTCAAGGCGGACGCCAAGCGCTACATCGCCAGGAATAACATCCAGCTCTACACCATCAACGCCATCGACCTCGCCATCGAGATCGGCATGGGCAAGCGCAACAACACCATCCTTCAGTCCGCGTTCTTCTCCCTCGCCAAGGTCATGCCCGAGGAGCAGGCCATCCAGTACATGAAGGATGCCGCGACGCACTCCTACCTGAAGAAGGGCCAGGACATCGTCGATATGAACCACAAGGCCATCGACCTCGGCGCCACCGCCTACAAGAAGATCGATGTTCCCGCCGACTGGGCCAACGCTGTGGACGAGGACAAGGCCGAGGTGCTCAAGGGCAAGCCGGAGCTGGTCAAGCAGGTCAAGGACATTCTCGACCCCATCGACCGCATGGACGGCGACAGCCTGCCGGTTTCCGCCTTCATGCCGCACGTGGACGGCCAGTGGGAGCTGGGCGCTGCCGCTTACGAGAAGCGCGGCGTCGCCGTCTCCGTTCCCACCTGGGACGAGACCAAGTGCATCCAGTGCAACAACTGTGCCTACGTCTGCCCGCACGCTACCATCCGTCCCTTCGCTCTCACCGAGGAGGAGGCCAAGAACGCTCCCGCCGCTGCCAAGATCGTTGACATCAAGGCCGGTAAGGGCAAGGGCGTCTATAAGTACACCATGGCCATCTCCCCGCTCGACTGCATGGGCTGCGGCGTCTGCATCGGCCAGTGCCCGGTCGGCGCGCTGACCATGGTCCCGCAGGAGGGCGAGCTCAAGCAGCAGGAGGTCTTCGACTACTGCGTCGACGAGGTCGCGCCCAAGGCCGATATGCAGGATACCACCGTCAAGGGCAGCCAGTTCATGCAGCCCATGCTCGAGTTCTCCGGCTCCTGCGCTGGCTGCGCCGAGACGAGCTACGCGCGTCTCATCACCCAGCTCTTCGGCGACCGTATGTACATCTCCAACGCCACCGGCTGCTCGTCCATCTGGGGCGGCCCCGGCGCTACCTCCCCGTACTGCACGGATAAGAACGGCCACGGTCCCGCGTGGTGCAACTCCCTGTTTGAGGACAACGCAGAGCACGGCTTCGGTATGTTCATCGGTCAGGAGAAGCTCCGTGAGGACCTTGCCGACAAGACCCGCGAGCTGATCGCTGTCGAGTGGGCGCGTCCCGAGCTCAAGGAAGCCGCGCAGAAGTGGCTCGACACCTTCACCGACGGCAAGGCCAACGCGGAGGCGACCAAGGCTTATGTTGCCGCGCTGATGGCGAGCATCGCCACCGTCGACGAGCTTGCCGCTGTTCCGCAGTTTGCTGAGCACGCCGCCGAGCTCAAGGCCAAGGGCGAGAAGTTCTGTGACTGCGCCGCCTGCAAGCTGGTCGCCGAGATTCTCGACAAGAAGGAATACCTCGCCAAGAAGTCCCAGTGGATCTTCGGCGGCGACGGCTGGGCCTACGATATCGGTTACGGCGGTCTCGACCACGTCATCGCCCAGAACAAGGACGTCAACATCTTCGTCTTTGATACCGAGGTCTACTCCAACACCGGCGGACAGGCGTCCAAGGCTTCCAACATCGGTCAGGTCGCGCAGTTTGCGGCAGCCGGTAAGGAGACCAAGAAGAAGAGCCTCTCCGAGATCGCGATGCAGTATGGCTACGTCTACGTCGCGCAGGTCGCCATGGGCGCCAACCCCGCGCAGACCATCAAGGCCATCTGCGAGGCCGAGGCTTATCCCGGCCCGTCCCTCATCATCGGCTACAGCCCCTGCGAGATGCACTCCATCAAGGGCGGCATGATGAACTGCCAGAAGGAAATGAAGAAGGCCGTCGAGTGCGGCTACTGGAACCTGTTCCGCTTCAACCCCGCTGCCGAGCAGAAGTTCACCCTCGACTCCAAGGCGCCCGCGGGCGGCTATCAGGAGTTCCTGATGAACGAGGCCCGTTACAGCCGTCTGACCCGCGAGTTCCCCGAGCGCGCCGACACCCTGTTTGCCCGCAACGAGGAAGCCGCCAAGGAGCGCTACGAGCACCTCGTCAAGCTCATTGATATGTACGACAAGAAGTAAGCAAGGTCCCATTCAGGAGGGCTGCCGAAGGGCAGCCCTCCTTTTTGCGCGGAGAAAGGCAGAGACAGCCTGCATTTTTGGCGATTTGTATAAAAAATTTATCTTTACATCACCTATAGAAATGTTCTATAATTAAAAGATAGCGGGCGCGCCGTAGGATGTGCCCGCGTTTTGCGATTCGGAAAGGTGTGAAGGTTTTGTCGAGACTTGACATTATGACGCCGTCGCGCGCCCAGACCGTGATCGACGGACTGTACCGCGACGTGGAGCGGCGCATTGCCGCCAGCCCTCCGGGACTGTGCCCGGTGGATCTTGCGATGAACTTTTTGAACCTCTGCCACGCGCAGACCTGCGGCAAGTGCGTGCCCTGCCGCGTCGGCCTCGGTCAGCTCTCCGATTTGATGGAGAGCGTGCTCGACGGCAAGGCGACGATGGAGACCATCGCGCTCATCGAGCGCACGGCGCGCGTGATCGTCAACAGCGCGGACTGCGCCATCGGGCGCGACGCGGCGCGGCTGGTGCTCGACGGCATCCAGGGCTTCCGCGACGACTATGAAGAGCACGTTCTGCGCCACCGCTGCCTCGGCGGGATGCAGAATCCTGTCACCTGCGTGGCGCTGTGCCCTGCGGGCGTGGACATTCCGGGCTACACCGTGCTGGTGAAGTATGGCCGCTACGCGGACGCTGTGCGGCTCATCCGGCAGGATAACCCCTTCCCCTCCGCCTGCGCGTACATCTGCGAGCATCCCTGCGAGGCACGCTGCCGCCGCAACATGATCGACGATGCGGTGAACATCCGAGGGCTCAAGCGCTACGCGGTGGACCACGCGGGCTATGTGCCCCATCCCGCCTGCGCTGAGGAGACCGGCAAGACGGTCGCCATCGTCGGCGGCGGGCCGAGCGGTCTTTCCGCGGCGTACTACCTCGCGCTGATGGGCCACAAGGTCACGGTGTATGAAAAGCGGGCGAAGCTCGGCGGTATGCTGCGCTACGGCATTCCCGCCTACCGTCTGCCGCGCGAGATCCTGGACGCGGAGATCGCGTCGCTCCTCTCCGTCGGCATTGATGCGAAGGTCAATGTGGACATCGGAGACGAGATTACCTTCGACGAGCTGCGCGGTCAATACGACGCGCTCTATCTTGCACTCGGCGCACACACGGATAAAAAGACCGGCATCGAAGGCGAGGACGCCGAGGGCGTCATGTCCGCGGTCGAGATGCTGCGCGAGATCGGCGACGATCACATGCCCGATTTCCGCGGCAAGGAGATCGTGGTCATCGGCGGCGGCAACGTCGCGATGGATGTATGCCGCAGCGCAGTGCGCCTCGGCGCGCGTAAGGTGAGTTGCGTCTATCGCCGCCGCCGGGAGGATATGACCGCGCTGCCCGAGGAGGTCGAGGGCGCGGTCGCCGAGGGCGTGGAGCTGGTCACATTGCAGGCCCCCGTGCGCATCGAGACGAACGGGCAGGGCCATGCGGTCGCGCTCTGGACGCAGCCGCAGATCATCGGCGAGATGGATGATAAGGGCCGGCCCAAGCCGGAGAAGGCAAAGCTCTTTGAAAAGCGCATCGCGGCGGATGGGATCGTAGTCGCCATCGGACAGGGCGTGGAAACACACGGCTTCGAGCAGAGCAAGATCACCATCAAGCGCGGTGCCTTTGTTGCCGAGGCCAGCGGCCAGATCGACAACATGGACGGCGTATTTGCCGGCGGCGACTGCGTCACGGGTCCGGCCACCGTCATCCGCGCCATCGCGGCGGGCAAGGTCGCGGCGGCGAACATCGACGAATACCTCGGCTATCACCATGTCATCGACGTGGGTGTGGAGGTCCCAACTGCACGGCTGAACAACAAGCCGCCCCATGGCCGCATCAACACCACCGAGCGCGAGGCCGACGAGCGCAAGCGCGACTTCAAGTGCATCGAGTGCGGCCTGACGGACGAGGAGGCTTACGCCGAGGCGTCCCGCTGCCTGCGCTGCGACCACTTCGGCTACGGCATTTTCCGCGGAGGGAGGAAGGGCAAATGGTAAAGAATGTGACGCTGACCATCGACCATAAGAGCATCACGGTGCCCGAGACGACCACGATCCTCGAGGCCGCGCGGATGCTCAACATCAACATTCCGACGCTCTGCTACTTAAAGGACGTCAACGAGATCGCTGCCTGCCGTCTGTGCTGCGTGGAGGTCAAGGGCATGGAGCGCCTTGTCCCCGCGTGCGACAATGTGGTGGCGGACGGCATGGAGGTCTTTACCAACAGCCCCATGGCGCGCGAGGCGCGCCGCGCCAACCTGCGGCTGATCCTCTCCGAGCACGACACGAGCTGCACGAGCTGCTCGCGCAGCGGCAACTGCACGCTGCAGTCGCTCGCGAACGACTTCAATATGCGCGGCGAGCACTATCCCACCAAGCTGCGCCGGGAGGCGGTGGACTACTCCACGCCGCTCATCCGCGAGAACGACAAGTGCGTGAAGTGTATGCGCTGCATCCAGATCTGCGAGAACGTACAGACCGTGAAGATATGGGATCTGCTCGGCACCGGCTCCCGCGCGACGGTGGACGCCTCGCGCAATCGCCGCATCCAGGATACGGAATGTACCTACTGCGGCCAGTGCATCACGCATTGCCCCACGGCGGCGCTGCGGGAGCGCGACGACACGGGAATCGTCTTTGACGCCATCGACGACCCCAACACCGTCACGGTCGTGCAGGTCGCGCCGGCGGTGCGCGCGGCCTGGGCGGAGCAGTTCAACCTTTCGCCGGAGTTTGCCACGCCCAAGCGCATGGCGGCTGCTCTGCGCGAGCTGGGCTTCAACTATGTGTTCGACACCGACTTTGCCGCCGACCTCACCATCATGGAGGAGGGCAGCGAGTTTCTTGAGCGCTTCACGCACAAAAAGGACTACCGCTGGCCGATGTTCACCTCCTGCTGCCCGGGCTGGGTGCGCTTTCTCAAGTCGCAGTACCCCGAGCGGACGGAGGAGCTTTCCACCGCGAAATCCCCGCAGCAGATGTTCGGCGCCATTGCCAAGACCTACTTTGCCGAGAAGATCGGCATTGATCCCAAGCGGCTGTTCGTCGTGTCCATCATGCCGTGCGTCGCAAAGAAGAGCGAGTGTACGCTTCCGACCATGCGCGGCGAGGACGGCATTCCCGATGTCGATGTGAGCATCACCACGCGCGAGCTGGACATCATGCTCCGCGCGAACCACATTTCCCCCGTCCATCTGCCGGAGGAGGAGTTCGACTCCCCGCTCGGCAGCGGCACGGGCGCGGCGGTCGTGTTCGGCGCGACCGGCGGCGTGATGGACGCCGCGCTCCGCTCGGCGTACTACCTCGTGACCGGCGAGAACCCCGATCCCGACGCCTTCACCGCCGTGCGCGGCATGGATGGCTGGAAGGAGGCAAGCTTTACCATTCCTACGGCGGGCGAGGTAAAGGTCGCGGTGGTGAGCGGACTCGGCAACGCGCGGAAGCTGCTCTATGCCCTTGAGCGGGGCGAGGTCAGCTATGACTTTGTCGAGGTCATGGCCTGTCCCGGCGGCTGCGCGGGCGGCGGCGGTCAGCCCATTCATGACGGGCAGGAGCTGGCGGAGACACGCGGCGGCGTGCTCTGGCGGCTCGACAAGGGCGAAGCGCTGCGCTTCTCGCACGAAAATCCCGACGTGCAGGCGCTCTATCGCGACTATCTCGGCAAGCCCCTCGGAGAGAAATCGCATCATCTGCTCCACACCGACCATCTGGCATGGGAGATGCCGCAGGCGCAGAGAGGACAATAAGCAAGCGAAAAGCGCGGCGTTCGCCGCGCTTTTCCGAATTTTTATCTTTTTGCAAATAACAGTAGCTTTTTGCGGATTTTGTGGTACAATAAATGCACACTTGATCATCCTGCACGAAAGAGGCATTTTTTCATGGAATTTGTTGCAAATGAGTCCAAAAAGGTTGAGATCGAGACCTCGACCGGCGTCTATCAGCGCCACGCCATTCAGACGCATTTCGTCCAGATCGGCGAGAACTATATCGACCTGATCGAGCGCTACGTCAAGCCGCTCTATGAGGAGGGCGACCTGCTGAGCATCAGCGAGAAGGTCATCGCTCTGTGCCAGAAGCGCATCGTCTACCGCAAGGACATCCACCCCGGCTTCTGGGCAAAGCTGCTGTGCCGCTTCGTACACGTCACGCCCGCAGGTCCCGGCGCGGGCACGCCGCACAAGATGCAGCTCATCATTATGATCTGCGGCCTGCCGCGCGTGCTGCTGGCGGCCTTCTGCTCGGCGGTGACAAAGCTCTTCGGCAAGAAGGGCGTGTTCTACAAGGTCTGCGGACACGAGGTGGACGGCATCGACGGTCTGATCGACTACGATATTTCGTTCAAGGAGTATGTGGACTACGGTATTCTCAATCCCGAAAACCCCTCCGGCGTCTGCGATGAGATCTACGAAAAGACCGGCGTGAAGGCCATGATCATCGATGCGAGCGACATCGACTGCGTGATCCTCGGCAAGTGCCGCGACGTCACGCTGACGGACGAGCAGCTCTGTGAGATCGTGCGCGACAATCCCGCAGGACAGGAGGGGCAATGCACCCCGTTCATCCTCATCCGCAAAAAGGCTTAAGGCAACACCGCACAATGAAAGCTGCGGCGTTTTGCGAGCAAATCGCTCTTGTTCCATTATGCGGTATTGCCGTAACAAGCAAAAAGAAAGGACCTGCGCCGCGCGGCGCAGGTCCTTTCTCATTCGCTGGTGAGCAGCGCCCGGAACACCTCGACGGTCGGCTCCAGAAGCGTGTCGGGGTATTCGTAGTGCTCGGTGTGGATCTGCGGGTGATCCTCGCCCGCGCCCACGCCGAAGAACGCGCCGCGGCAGCGGTGCAGATAATGGCCGAAATCCTCGCTCCAGCGCATCGGGTCGTGCAGGAGCGTGCCGCGGCACACGCGCATGACGCGGCTGGCGCAGAGCGCGTCGTTTTCCGTGGCGGGAAAAATGTCCTGTTCTTCAAAGGAAAACTCCAGATGGTTCTTGTGGGCCAGCTCCTGCGCGCGGGTGAGCACACTGCGGCGGAGCCGCGCAAGATCGTCGTCGTGCTCGCCGCGAAGCGTCAGCCACAGCTCGGCAGACTCCGCCGCCGCGCCGAAGGCCTTTTCGCCCATCTGCGCGCCGATGACGGTGCAGAGCGTGATGCCGCGGTACTGCTCGGGCGCGGCGAGCGCGGGCAGATCGACCAACAGCTGTCCGACTGCGGGAGCGGGGGAGATGCCGGTCTCGGGATAGGCGGCGTGGGCGGGCTTACCAACAAAATGAATAGTCACGCCGCGGCTGGCGCAGGCAAAGGTGCCCGCGCGGGTGAGCACCGCGCCGAACGGAAAGCCCGGCAGGTTGTGCGCGCCGTAGATCTCGCCGACCTTCTCGCGGTCAAAAAGCTCACAGCACAGCGCCGCGCCCGCACCGGTCTCCTCCGCGCCCTGAAAGAGCAGAAACACGCTGCGCCCGATGGACTGCCCCTCGAGCATCAGCGCGACGCCGCACAGCGCCGCGGCATGTCCGTCGTGACCGCACAGGTGCGCCGCGCCGCCCTCGGGCGTCGCCAGCGCGTCGTAATCCGCGCGCAGCGCGACCGTGGGCTTTGTGCCCTCCGGCTCACGGTGCGCGGCGTAGAAGCCGCCCGCAAGCTCATGAAGCTCCAGCGAGGTATGCTCGCGCAGGAAGGTCAGCAGGGTGTGCTTTGTCACGACCTCGCGGCCGGAGACCTCCGCGCAGGCATGGAGCTGTGCGCGCAGGGCGATGATCTGATCCAGCAGGACTTGTTCCATGATCGTTCTCCTTTGCTCTCCGCGCGGCGCAGAGCGTGGTGTCGGGCGCGCAAAGGGGGAGCCGCCGGAAGGCGGTCCCCCGATGGATGCGCGCAGTTTTTTACAGGTTGTAGTAGCGTTCGAATTCCGCGGGATGCGGGATGGCGGCCATGGCCGCGCATTCCCTGCGCTTGGCGGCAATGAAGCTGCGGAGCAGCGCTTCGGGGAACACGCCGCCCTTCGTGAGATAGTCGTGGTCGGCCTCGAGCGCGTCAAGCGCCGTGTCAAGCGAGGTGGGCAGACCCTGCAGCTTGGCCTTCTCCTCGTCGGAGAGGGTGTAGAGGTTGACGTCGTAGGGACCCCAGCCGTTTTCGTGCGGGTCGATCTTGTTTTCAATGCCGTCAAGACCGGCCATCAGCAGCGCCGCGTAGCAGAAGTACGGGTTGCAGGTGGCGTCCGGATTGCGCAGCTCAAAGCGGCGCATATTCGGCGTCTTGGCGTAGGCGGGGATGCGGATGACCGCGCTGCGGTTGCTCGTGGCGTATCCGACGGTGACGGGCGCCTCAAAGCCCGGCACCAGACGCTTGAAGGAGTTGGTACTGGGATTCGTGATGGCGCAGAGGGAATGGATGTGCTTGAGAAGACCGCCCATGAACCAGTGGGCCTCCTGACTGAGATGCGAGTAGCCGTTGTCGTCGGAGAACACCGGCTCGCCGTCCTTTAAGAGCAGCATATGGACGTGCATTCCGCTGCCGGCCTCGCCGTAGACGGGCTTGGGCATGAACGTGGCACTCTTGCCGTACTTGAGGGCGGTGTTGTGGATGATGTACTTGATGAGCATGGTCGCGTCGGCCATTTTGCTCATCTCGCCGAGCTTCGGCTCGATCTCGAACTGGCCCGCGCCGCCGACCTCGGGGTGGTGATATTTGATGGGGATGCCGGCCTCCTCCATGCGCAGGCACATCTCGCTGCGGCACTCGTAGGTGCGGTCGAGCGGCTTGGCGATGTGGTAGTGGCCCTGCCGCGGGACGATGACGCCGCGGCCGTTGATGTCGCCGTTCCAATGCGCCTGCTCGGCGTCGAGGCTCATGCCGATCTCGTTCGGCGCGACCTTCCATGCTACATCGTCGAAGAGATAGAACTCAAACTCCGGCAGAATGAGCATCGTGTCGGCGATGCCGGTATCACGCATATACTGCTCCGCTGCCAGCACGATGTTGCGCGGATACTGGTCGAGCGGGCGGTTGTGGGGGTAGTCGATGATCATGGCGTTGCCGGTCATCGACAGGGTGGAGACCTCACAGAAGGGGTCGATCTGCGCGGTAGCGGGGTCGGGAATAAAGACCATGTCGCTCTTTTCGACCACGGCATAGCCGTAGTTCGAGGCGTCGAAGCCGATGCCGTCGGTCATGGTCGCTTCGGTAAAATTCTGGGCGGGAATGGTCACATGGCGGTACTGGCCGTTGATATCGACCATTTTGAAATCGACCATCTTGATGCCCTGCTCACGAATGAGCTGCATGACATCCTGTGCCGTTTTAGCCATTGGGAATTACCTCCAAAATTTATGGTTCGGCTCAGCGAGCCGCCTTGCCGAGATAGGCCTCCGCGATGGCGGGGTCCTTGAGCAGTTCTTTGCCCGGGCCGGACTTGGTGATGCGGCCCTGTTCGAGAACATAGGCGTTGTCCGCGACGGAGAGCGCCTTGAGCGCGTTCTGCTCCACGAGCAGAATGGTCTTGCCCATGGCCTTGATCTCGCGGATGGTATCAAAAATGGTGTTGACCAGCAGCGGCGCGAGGCCAAGGGACGGCTCGTCGAGCATGATGAGGTCGGGCGCGGACATGATGCCGCGGCCCATCGCCAGCATCTGCTGCTCGCCGCCGGAGAGCGTGCCGGCGATCTGATTTTTGCGCTCCTCCAAGCGCGGGAAAATCTCATACACGCGCTTGAGGTCGCGCTCGATGCCGTCCTTGTCGCTGCGGAGGTACGCGCCGACCTTCAGGTTCTCGTAAACGGTGAGGTTCGCGAAGATCAGGCGGCCCTCCGGCACCTGACATACGCCGAGCCGGACGACCTTGTTCGCGGCGGTCGGCAGCGGCTGACCCTTGTAGAGGATCTCGCCGGACTTGTACTTCACAATGCCGGAAATGGCGTTCATCATGGACGATTTGCCCGCGCCGTTGGAGCCGATCATCGAGACGATCTGCCCCTCCTCGACCTCGAGCGAGATGCCCTTGAGGGCGTGGATGCCGCCGTAGTAAACGTTCAGGTCACGAATTTCAAGCATCGCCATCGCCGTCGTCCTCCTTTCCGAGATAGGCCTCGATGACCTCGGGGTTGCTCTGGATCTCCGCGGGCGTGCCCTCGGCAAGGGGCTTGCCGAAGTTGAGCACAAAGATGCGGTCGGAGACGTTCATCACGAGGTCCATGTGATGCTCGATGATGAGCACGGTCAGGTCGAAGCGGTCGCGGATCTCGCGGATGAGGTCCATCAGGGCAAGCGTCTCCTCCGGATTCATGCCGGCGGCGGGCTCGTCGAGCAGCAGCAGCTTGGGATCGGTCGCAAGCGCGCGGGCGATCTCCAGCTTGCGCTGCTGGCCGTAGGGCAGGTTGACGGCGATCATGTCGCGCTGCTCCCAGATGCCCATGATCTTCAAAAGCTCCTCGGTCTTTTCGCGCAGAGCCTTTTCCTGGTAATAGTACTTCGTCAGCCATTTGGGACCGGCCTTAAGGCGCCAAAGCGACTGGAAGATGTTGTAATCCGCCTCCGCGTGGCACGCGGTGAGAACATTGTTGTAGACCGTTTCGCTCTTGAACAGGCGGATGTTCTGGAACGTGCGCGCCATGCCGCGGGACATGATGTCGTAGGGCTGCTTGCGGAAGGGCTTGACATCCGTTTCGCGCATATCGTCCTTGATGATGGCGTCGCCCTGTCCGACGACTGTACCGTCGAAAATGACGCGGCCCTCGGTGAGCGCGTAGACGCCCGTGATGAGGTTGAAGATGGTGGTCTTGCCCGCGCCGTTGGGACCGATGAGCGCGTAGATCTCACCCTTTTTGATCTTGAAGGAAACGTCGCCCACGGCGGTCAGGCCGCCGAAGCGCTTGGTGACGTGCCAGAGCTCGAGCATGACGTTGGGGTCGTGGTGCTTGAAGGTGATGTCGCTCATACCGACGCCTCCTCTCCGACGCTGCCGCCGTCAGGCGGGGGCAGGTCCTTTTTCTTCTTGGTGAAAACGCGGCCGACGGCACGGCAGATCCTGCCGACCGGCAGCTCCTTGCCGCCCATGAGACCCTTCGGACGGACGATCATGATGACGATAACGGCGAGGCCGTACATGACCAGTCGCCAGTCACCGACCGCGCGCAGCAGCTCCGGCAGCGCGCAGAGCAGCACCGTGCCGAGCACCGAGCCGGTGATGGAGCCCATGCCGCCGAAGATGACCATAATGGTATACTCCGTAGACTTGGTCATCAGGAACATCTTGGGCTGAAGATAGCCGAAGTAGTGCGCCATCATGCCGCCCGCGATGCCGGCGTAGAGCGCGGACATGCACATGGCGAGCATCTTGGAGCGGAAGGTGTTGATGCCGCTCATCTGCGCCGCCAGCTCGTCCTCGCGCACGGCGAGCATGCTGCGTCCGTGCTTGGAGTTCATCAGCAGCGCCGTGGCGGTGAGGAAGATAATGACGATGAACAGCGCCGAGGAAAAGAGCGTGGAGAGGAAGGTGCCGACATCGCCGTTGGAAAGTGCGTTCCAGTCACCGAACAGAGTCGTTTTGAGCGGAATGCTCGCCACGCCCTTCGCGGCGTCGAGCAGGAAGTCCTTGCCGCCGACGTTGATGGTGAGCTGCAGATTGTTGAAGATCAATCGTATCGCCTCGCCCACGCCGAGCGTGGCGATACAGAAGTAGTCGCCCTTGAGGTTGAGCGTGATCTTGCCGAGGCCCGCGCCGAGCAGCATGGCGGCAAGACCCGCGATGATGAGCGAGAGCCAGTAGGGCAGACCGAACGCCATCGTGCAGAGAATGGAAACATACGCGCCGATGCACACAAAGCCCGCGTGACCGAACGAGAACATACCGGTGTAGCCCGTGAGGATGGAGAGGCCGAGCACGATGAGCAGGGTGTAGCAGGACTGAATGAGGATGCCTTCGATGTAATACCAGCTAAACATATCGTTCCTCCCTCCTTACGCCTTGTCTTCCACGACCTTGCCCATCAGGCCGGACGGCTTGATGACGAGGACGAGGATCAGAAGTCCGTACACGAACAGGTCGCGCAGGTTGGAGTTGAAGGACGCGACAAAGATCTCCATGATGCCGAGCAGCACCGAGCCGACGATCGCGCCGGGGAGACTGCCGAGACCGCCGAACACCGCCGCGACGAAGGACTTGTTCGTGACCTGACCGATGGTGGGCTTGACGATGAAGCGCATGCCGTAGAGCATACCGGCGAAGCCGGCGAGCACGCCGCCCATGAGGAAGATGATGAAGATCACGAGATCGCCGTTGATGCCCATGAGGGTCGAGGCCTTCTCACTGTACGAGCAGGCGCGGATGGCAAGGCCGACCTTGGTTTTCTGTATGATGAACATCAAAATCAGCAGCGCGACGGCCGAGACCACGATCATCAGCAGACTGTCGACGCCAAGGGAGATCCCGCCGATGTTGATGCGGTTATCGAAGATCGGAGGGTAGTTTCTGGGGGTGCCGTCGATGGTGGCGATGACGAAATTTTCCAGGAAGATGGAAGCGCCCATCGCCGAGATGATGAAGTACAGGGACGGGGCATGGCGCTTACGCAGCGGCGAGTAGACCAGCCGCTCGATGATGACGGCGAGCAGGCCGCTGCCCACGCCGCAGAGCAGAAACGCCGGAAGAAACGGAACGTTCAGCGCCGTGAGTGCAAAATAGCCCACATAAGCGCCGACCATGATGACGCCTCCGTGGGCAAAGTTGGAAAAGTTCATAATGCTGTAGACCAGCGAATAGCCGACCGACATCAGCGCGTACATACCGCCGAGGCAGATGCCGTTGACCAGCTGCTGGAGAAAATATTCTATACCCATGTATAGCCTCCTTTTGTCCTGTTAACCTCGGGCGCCCCGCACGGGGCGCCCGAGTGTCGAAAGGGTGCTTGCTTTTTCTGTTTTGGGGATGTGCTTAGTCCGCGGCGATGTAGGTCTCAAAGACGTAGGTCTTGTTCTTGCCGTCGATGCGCTCCACGCAGCCGGACTTGCCGACGGGGTTGTGGTCCTCGGCAGAGATCTTGATTTTGCCGGCCATGCCCTCGACCTCGACCTGAGAGTACGCGTCGGCGATGGCCTGCGGGTCATCGCTGCCGGCCTTCTCGACCGCCGCGCACCAGAGCAGGAACGCGTCGTGCGCCATGTAGCCGTTGAGCTCCATCTTCGCGCCGTTGTACTTCTCGGCATACTCCTTGCGGAAGGCGTCGCCCGCGGGATCGACGAGGGAAACGTGGTTGATGACGTAGGAGCCGTCCACCGCGTCGGCGGCGTCGAAGAGGACCTCGGACGCGCAGCCGTCGCCGCCGAGCATCGGCACCTCAATGCCGAGGGTGCGGGCCTGCTTGTGGATCATGATGAAATCCTGATAGAAGATGGGGGTGAAGATGATCTGGGGCTGCGCTTCCTTGATCTTGGTCAGCTGCGCGGTGAAGTCGGTGTCGCCGGCGGTGTAGCCCTCCTCGGCGACGATGGTGCCGCCCTTGGACTCAAAGACCTTGACGAAGTTGTCCTTCAGACCCAGCGCGTAGTCGTCGTTGACGTCGTAGAGGATGGCGGCCTTGTCAAAGCCGAGGTTATCATACACGAACGAACCGGCGATCTTGCCCTGCTGGGGATCGAGGAAGCAGACACGGAAGTTGTATTCCTTGAGCTGACCGTCCTGCATGGTGACCTTCTCGTTGGTCGCCACGGTGGACATATCGGAGATCTTGTACTGGTCGAGGACGGACTGGATGGCGATGCACTGACCCGAGGCGTTCGGGCCGATGATCGCGCAGACCTGATCCTGCGCGCACAGACGCTTGGCGACGTTGACCGCCTCCTGCGCGTCGCCCTTGGTGTCGTAGCAGATCAGCTCGACCTGCTTGCCGAGCAGTCCGCCGTTGGCGTTGAGGTCTTCGACCAGCATCTTGAGGGTCTGGCTTTCGCAGGTGCCGTAGGCGGCCTGGTCGCCGGTGAGCGAGCCCATCCAGCCGAGCTTGATGGTGTCGCCGCCGGAGCTGCCTCCGTCGTCCTTCTTGCCGCAGCCGACGAACAGTGTCGCGAGCATCAGGCAGGCGAGGGTGAGAGCAATGAGCTTCTTCATGGATTTGCGCATGGTTTGTATCCTCCTTCAATTTGTTGTGACCGTTTTCCTTTCCCGGAACGGTCAGGGCTTGCAGGGATGGATGTCCGCCGTGCGGAGCCGGCCCCTGCATCAATGCCGTCCATACTTGATGTGTATGACGCAAGAGAGCGGCAAATGAATTGCAAAGGGCTTATGTCCAAAATAACACCTCGCCGAGTTGTTGTCAAGTCATATCATGAAATACTTGCAAAGAATATGATTTTTGTGCAAAATAACAAAAACGACCGAATCGAAGCTCGAAAAGCGGCGAAAAAAACGCTTCGGCTGCGGAAAAACAGCCGAAGCGGCAAGGGGAAAAGAGATTATAGGCGACTTTCCTGAAGCGCGACCTTTTTGCGGAAATCGCCGGGTGTCATCACCTTGAAGCGCAGGAAATTGCGGTTGAAGGTCTTGACGTTGGCGTAGCCGACCTCCATGGCGATGTAGGTCACGGTCTGGTCGGTGGTGAGCAGCAGCTCGGCGGCGCGGTTGATGCGAACGTAGTTGAGAAATTCCTCGAAATTCTTCTCCACCTGCAGCATCAGTGCGCGGTTCATTTCGGCGGCGGTGCAGCCGAATTTTTCGGCGACCACGCGTGCGGAGAGCGGCTCGTTGTAGCTGCGGCAGATATACTCCACCAGCGCGTAGACGCGCCGGTCGGTCTCGATGCGGCAGATGCTCTCCACGCGCCGGTAGGTCTTGCGGTAGTCGTTGATGCGCATTCCCACGCGCGCGGAAAAGACCTTGGAGATATGCGAGGCGTCCACATAGCCGAGCGCCGCGGCGATCTCCTCGAGCGTGAGGTCGGTATAGAGCAGATAATTCGCGGTCTTGCCGATGCGCATTTCGTTCAGAAGGTCAAAGAACGAGAGTCCCGTCATGCCGCTGATATAGCTGCTCAGGCTGCTCTCGGAGACATAGAAGATGCGCGAGAGCCCCTTGAGCGTCAGCTTTTCGCCGGTGTGGCAGTAGAGATAGCGCAGGATCTCGCTCATGTCCGGCGCGGCGGAGGCGCGGTCGGCCGCGGCGGGCTCGGGCTGCTCGGCGCGGAAGCGCTCCATGAGGATCACCAGCTCGACGAGGCGGTTGACGACGGCGAGCGAGCCGAGGACCTTCGGCGGGGCCGCGCCGAGAATGGATTCCAGCCCCACCTCCTCGCGCAGCGAGAGGAAAAATTGCTGCATCCGGTGGGCCTGTCCCTCGTTGCAGTAGAGCGCGGGCTGCCGTTCAATATGCGCGAGCCAATCCACCGCGTCGCCGCGCTCGTCGGAGAAGGCGCGGATGTAGCGGTTGAGCGTGTGGAGGTTGTAGATCACGAGGTGATATTGCAGCGGCTCGGCGACCTCCGTCACCGCCGTGATCTGCCACGGCAGGATGGAGAGAAGCGTATTCGGCCGCAGCTCCACGTCGTGCCCCTGAATGCGGATGACGCCGTGCCCCTCGCAGATGTAGAGGAAGCGGGCCTCCTGATGGATCAGCGGCGCGGTCGGCGCCTCGATGGTCTCGTTGTCGAACGAGCACAGCTTGCTCCGGTCGAGACGGGAGCGTTCAAAGGACTGCATCGCGGCAAGGTCTTTCATATCGGTCACCTCATTCGGCCCGCGCCGGACGGCGCGGGGTTGCCTTATGCGTTGTTTCGGTGTATAGTATACCGCAGAGGCGACCCATTTGGCAAGTGCCGGAAAGACCGCAGGGAAGCGGAGCGGCAAAGGGCACGCCGCGCAAATTTGCCGTTAAATACAAGAAAAATAGCTGAAAATGTCCAGCGCGTTTTTTAAAAATTGGTATGCTATGTACAGAACATGAGTCAATTTCCCCCATTGGGGGCGAACTATCTTGAAGGAGGACTATCCCATGCCTGTTAATCTCAAAGGCCGTTCTTTTCTCACGCTGAAGGATTTCACCCCCGATGAGATCCGCTATATGCTCAACCTCGCCGCCGATCTGAAGGCGAAGAAGCGCGCCGGCATCCGCGGCAACCTGCTCGCCGGCAAGAACATCGTTCTGCTCTTCGAGAAGACCTCCACCCGCACCCGTTGCGCGTTTGAGGTCGCCGCCTATGACGAAGGCGCGCACGTCACGTTCCTCGATTCCAAGTCCTCCCAGATGGGCAAGAAGGAGACCATGGTCGACACCGCGAAGGTCCTCGGCCGCTTCTTCGACGGCATCGAGTACCGCGGCTACGACCAGAAGGTCGTCGAGGGTCTCGCCGCCAACGCCGGTGTTCCCGTGTGGAACGGTCTGACCGACGTCGATCATCCCACCCAGGCGCTCGCCGACATCCTCACCCTGATGGAGAACACCAAGAAGCCCCTCAACAAGTGCAAGCTCGTTTTCTGCGGCGATACCCGCAACAACGTGGCTTACTGCCTGATGTACATCTGCGCCAAGCTCGGCATGCACTATGTCGGCTGGGGCCCGAAGGAGCTCGCTCCCGCCGCTGACGTCGTGGAGTATTGCCGCGAGGTCGCCAAGGAGACCGGCGCCGTCGTCGAGTACGGCGAGGACAAGGCTCTGCTCAAGGGCGCCGACGCTCTCTACACCGATATCTGGGCTTCCATGGGCGAGGAGGACAAGATCCCCGAGCGCGTGAAGCAGCTCACCCCCTACAAGGTCACCGGCGACGTGATGAAGGCCACCGAGAACAGCGACTGCATCTTCCTGCACTGCCTGCCCTCCTTCCACGACTTCGACACCACCATGGCCGCCTCTCAGAAAGAACTGGGCTACGATATCCGCGAGGTCACGGACGAGGTGTTCCTCTCCCCGAACTCCAAGGTGTTCGACGAGGCCGAGAACCGTATGCACACCATCAAGGCTGTCATGGTCGCCACCATCGGCAACGTCTGATCGAAACAACTCGCTCAAGGGCGACGATCTTTTCTTCACTCACGGCAAAGCCTCCGGTGCAAACCGGAGGCTTTGCCGCATTCCATCATTATATAATATAAGGAAGCCGCTCTGCCCACGGCAGAACGGCTTTTCGTTCAATCCTCCGGCATGGCGACGGCGCGCACGGGCGAGCCGTCGGCGTTCTTGAAGCGCAGGGGGAGCGTCGCGTAGGGAAAGGTTTTCCCCACAAGGGAGGCGAGATTGCAAAGGTTTTCTGTGTTCACAAAGCCTGCGCCGAGCAGGATCTTGTGCACGGGATAGTCCACCGTGTCCATCGGGTCGATGGAGATGGCGTCGGTGCCGACGCCCTTAAGCGGAAAGGCGGCAAGGTACTCCGCCGCCTCGAGCGAGAGCACGGGGAAGGGGGAGAAGTACTGCTCGCTGCCCCAATATTTCTCCCAGCCGGTGTAGAAGAGCAGGAAGTCTGCGGCCTCGATCTCCGAGGCATGGAGCTGGAGCCGCGCTTTGGGGATCTCCTTTCCCGCGAGGTCGGAGCAGTCGAGCACATAGGCCGTGCCGACGTACTTGTCCGCCGGAAATTGATCGAGCGTCTTGCCGTCGCGCAGCATATGCGCGGGGGCGTCCATGTGCGTGCCGGAGTGGGAACCCATCGTCAGCAGCGTTTCACGGAAGCCGTGCTGCTCAAAGGTGTTCGAGGGCGTGAGCTTCGGCGGCTCGGTCTCGGGATAGACGGGCATGGCCTCTTCGATGAGGTGGGTCAGGTCAAGAATTTTCATGGCGCTTCTCCTTTTCCAAAAAAATCATCAGGGCGGCGAGGTCGGCGGGGGACACGCCCGAAATGCGCCCCGCCTGTCCGAGCGAACGGGGACGGATGGCGGCGAGCTTTTCCCGCGCCTCGAGCCGCAGGCCGTCGATGCCGGAATAGTCAAGCTCCTCGGGCAGCAGGCGGCTCTCGAGCCGCGCGAACTCCTCGACCTCAGCCATCTGGCGGCGGATGTAGCCCTCGTACTTCACGGTGATCTCCACCTGCTCGGCGACGTCCTGCGGGCAGGCGGCGCAGCCGGCGTCGAAGGCCCGCAGATCGTCGTAGCGCAGCTGCGGGCGGCGCAGCAGCGCGATGAGCGGGCTGCCGTCCGTGATCTCCGCCGTGCCGCGAGAGCGCAGCAGCGCGTTGAGCGCTTCGCTCGCGGGAAGGCCGGTGTGCTCGAGCCGTTTGATCTCCCGCGCGACAGCGGCGTACTTTTCCTCCACGGCGGCAAGACGCTCGTCGGAGATGAGGCCGATGTCGTGCCCGAGCTTTGTGAGCCGCCGGTCGGCGTTGTCCTGCCGCAGGAGCAGGCGGTACTCGCTGCGGCTCGTCATGATGCGGTAGGGCTCGTTCGTACCCTTGGTCACAAGATCGTCGATGAGCGTGCCAATGTAGCTCTCCGAGCGGGAGAGGACAAAGGGAGACTGCCCCGCGAGCCTGCGCGCGGCGTTCACGCCGGCAACAAAGCCCTGTACGGCGGCCTCCTCGTAACCGGACGAGCCGTTGAACTGCCCCGCGCCGTACAGCCCCGCGATGGCTTTCGTTTCCAGCGTAGGCTTGAGCGCGGTGGGGTCGATGCAGTCGTACTCAATGGCGTAGGCGGGGCGCATGATCTCCGCGTGCTCGAGCCCCGGAATGGTATGGACCATCCGCACCTGTACGTCCTCGGGCATTGAGGAGGAAAAGCCCTGAATGTACAGCTCCTCGGTATCAAGCCCCATCGGCTCGATGAAGAGCTGGTGGCGGGGCTTGTCCGCGAAGCGGACGATCTTCGTCTCGATGCTCGGGCAGTAGCGCGGCCCGACGCCCTCGATCACGCCGGAGTAGATGGGGCTGCGGTCGAGATTTTCGCGGATGATGCGGTGTGTCTCCTCGTTCGTGTAGGTGAGGTAGCACACCGCCTGATTGCAGGGAACGTGTTCGGTCGTGAACGAGAACGGCAGCGGCTCGGCGTCGCCGTCCTGCCGCTCCATTTTGGAGAAATCGACGCTGCGGGCGTTGACGCGCGGGGGCGTGCCGGTCTTGAAGCGACGCAGGGGAAGTCCGAGCGCGCGCAGCCGCTCCGCGAGCGGCAGGCTTGCGTGCATCCCATCGGGGCCGCTCGACTGAATACATTCGCCCACGATGGTGCGCCCGTCAAGGTAGGTTCCCGAGCAGAGGATGACGGCCTTTGCGCCGAACACCGCGCCCGTCGCGGTGACGACGGCGGAGACTGCGCCGTTTTCCACGCGCAGCTCCACGATCTCCGCCTGCCGCAGCGTCAGGTTTTCCTGCTGCTCGAGCGTATGCTTCATGATCTGCTGATAACGGCGGCGGTCCGCCTGCGCGCGCAGAGACCACACGGCGGGGCCCTTGCCGCGGTTCAAAAGGCGATACTGGATGCAGGCGCGGTCGGCGGCCTTTGCCATCTCGCCGCCGAGCGCGTCCAGCTCGCGCACAAGATGGCCCTTACCCGTGCCGCCGATGGCGGGGTTGCAGGGCATATTGCCCACCGCGTCAAGGTTGATGGTGAAGCAGACCGTTTTCCGTCCCAACCGCGCGCTTGCGAGCGCGGCTTCAATGCCGGCATGGCCCGCGCCGATGACGGCGACGTCGTAGTCGCCGGCAAAAAATTCGTACATAGGCGTCCTCTCGCCTCCCGAAAAACAAAATTGGATACATTATTTTACCACAGGGCTTTGAGCGGAAACAAGCAAAACGAATTAGCACAAAGCACAAAACGGCAAAAATATTTTTGTGAAATATGTTGAAAATCACGCTTGCGCACTTGACGAAGAAGTGGTATCCTACACTTGAAATTGAAAAGAGAAAGGAGCGTGAGAACCAATATGATGTTTGAAAACTTCAAGGGCTTCGACGTCGATGACATGATCTTCGGCACGACGGAGCAGATCGTCAGCGAGCGCTGAGCGACCAAAACGGAACCACGCAGGGATGCGTGGATTTTTTGTTTTTATGGGGCAGTTTGCACCGTTGACGATAAAAAATTGGGAAAATCCGCCGCCGAGGCGGATTTTTCTTGCCTTTCGCGCGGCGGTATGATATACTTTTTCGGCTAATGCAGTATGAGAAGAGGAGATCACCATGGCTGTTATCGAATACGATTCCTATAAGCAGAAGCTGCTCGCCATGAGCGACACGTTTGAAAACCTTCAGAAGGCGCTTGACATCGAATCCTCCAAGCACGAGATCGCGCGGCTCGAGGCCGAGGCGCACGAGGACGGCTTCTGGAACGACATCGAGCGCTCGCAGGCCAACCAGATGCGCACCAAGCAGCTGCAAAATAAGGTCCACCGCTTTGAAAAGCTCGTCTCCACGCGCGACGACCTGCTCGCCCTCATCGACATGGGCAACGAGATGGACGACGCCAGCCTGCTGCCCGAGCTGGAGGAGGGCTTCGCCGATCTGGAGAAGCGGATCGAGGAGGTCCGCCTCACGACGCTGCTCTCCGGCGAGTACGATAACTGCAACGCCATTCTGACCTTCCACGCCGGCGCGGGCGGCACCGAGGCGCAGGACTGGACGCAGATGCTCTACCGTATGTATATGCAGTGGGCGAACAAGCACGGCTTCGAGTTCGAGATGATGGACTATATCGACGGCGAAGAGGCCGGCATCAAGAGCGCGACGGTCATGGTCAAGGGCGAGAACGCCTACGGCTATCTCAAGAGTGAGAACGGCGTCCATCGTCTGGTGCGCGTTTCCCCCTTTGACGCGAACGCCCGCCGTCAGACGAGCTTCGCCGCGCTCGAGGTCATGCCCGAGCTGCCCAACGACATCGAGGTCGACATTCGCCCCGAGGATATTGAGATGCAGGTCTACCGCTCCTCCGGCGCGGGCGGCCAGCACGTCAATAAGACCTCGTCTGCGGTGCGTCTCATTCATATCCCCACCGGCATCGTCACCGCCTGTCAGACACAGCGCAGCCAGTTCCAGAACCGCGACTACGCCATGCAGATGCTCAAATCCAAGCTCATGGAGCTGAAGATCCAGCAGCACGCGGAGAAGATCAGCGACCTCAAGGGCGTGCAGCTCAAGATCGAATGGGGCAGCCAAATCCGCTCCTATGTCTTCATGCCCTACCAGCTCGTCAAGGATACGCGCACGGACTACGAGACCGGCAACATTCAGGCGGTCATGGACGGCGACCTCGACGGCTTCATCAACGCCTACCTCACCAAGGCCGCGAACGGCGAGCTGAAAAAATAAAGAAAAAGGTGCTCTGTCCGCCGGACGGAGCACCCTTTCACGCACGGAGATACGGAAAATGGACGAAAATATCAGAGAAGAGATCCTACAGGAAAATAAAATGGGCACCATGCCGGTCGGCAGGCTGCTCTTCAGCATGGCGGTGCCGATGATGGTATCCATGCTGTTTCAGGCGCTCTACAACGTGGTGGACAGCATCTTTGTGGCAAAGCTCAGTCAGGACGCGATGAACGCCGTATCACTTGCGTTCCCGCTCCAAACGCTATGCATCGCCTTTTCCGGCGGCACGGGCGTGGGCATGAACGCCCTGCTCTCCCGCTCGCTGGGCGAGAAGAATCAGGCGGGCGCGGACCGCGCGGCGAATGTGGGACTGTTTTTGACGCTGTGCAATTTTGCGCTCTTTGCCCTCATCGGCTGGACGCTTGCGGGACCGTTCTTCCGCTTTCAGACGGACAACCCGCAGATCATCGCTTACGGGCGCGACTATGTGACCGTCTGCATCGGCTGCTCGATCGGCCTGTTCTTCCAGATGTATAGTGAGCGCCTGCTGCAATCGACGGGACGCACGAACCTCTCCATGATCACGCAGATCGCCGGCGCGGCCACCAACATCGTTCTCGATCCCATCCTCATTTTCGGCCTGCTCGGCTTCCCGCGGCTGGAGGTCGCCGGTGCGGCGATCGCCACCGTTATCGGTCAGCTCGTCGGCGCGTCCATCGGCTTCTATCTCAACCTCACGCGCAATCCCGACGTGCATCTGCGCCGCCGCGAGATCCATCCCCACGCCGCGACGATCAAAGAGATCTATGCGGTCGGCGTGCCGTCCATCATCATGCAGTCCATCGGCTCGGTGATGGTGTTCGGCATGAACAAGATCCTCATCTCCTTTACCGAGGCGGCGACGGCAGTGTTCGGCGCGTACTTCAAGCTCCAGAGCTTCATTTTCATGCCCATCTTCGGCCTGAATAACGCGATGGTGCCTATCATTTCGTACAACTACGGTGCGGGCAAGCCGGAGCGCTTCCGCAGGACGATCCGCCTTTCGGCTGTCACAGCCATTGCCATCATGTGCGTGGGTCTTGCGCTCTTCGAGATCATCCCCGGTACGCTGCTCGGTCTCTTCTCCCCCTCGGAGGAGATGCTGACCATCGGCAGGACCGCGCTGCGCATCATCGGCCTGACGTTCCCGCTCGCGGGCTTCTGCATTGTCTCGGGCAGCGTCTTTCAGGCGCTCGGCACGCCGTTTTACAGTCTGATCGTCTCGGTCTGCCGCCAGATCTGCGTGCTGCTGCCGGTGGCGTATCTGCTCTCCCTGACCGGACGGCTGGAGCTGGTGTGGTGGTCGTTCCCCATCGCCGAGCTCGTGAGCCTGACGCTCTCGGCCATCTTCCTGCGCAGAACGCTGCGCGCGGCCGGCGAACGCCTGAGCCAAAAATAAAAAACAGGAGACGCCGTCCGGTGGATGGCGTCTCCTTGCTGTATTCTGCGCTTACAGCCCCAGACCGGGGATATTCAGACCGCTGGTGAAGCTGTTCATGCGGCTGCTCATCGCGTCGTCCGCCTGCCGCAGCGCCTCGTTGACCGCGGAGATCACGAGGTCCTGCAGCATCTCGACGTCCTCGGGATCGACCGCCTCGGGCTTGATGGTGAGCGCGGTGATCTCCTTCTTGCCGTTTGCCGCAGCGCTGACGGCACCGCCGCCGACGCTCGCTGTGAAGGTGGCCTCCTCGACCTCCTGCTGAGCCTTCGCCATCTCCTGCTGCATCTGCATGAGCTTCTGCTGCATCTGCATCTGCTGCGCCGCCTGTCCCGCGCCGTTCGAGAAGCCGCGGCGCGCGCTGTAACCCTTTGCCATATCCGTATTCCTCCTGATATTACTTGATATTGAAGTTATCGAACTTGCTGCCCATACGCAGCAGGTCCTGGAATTTGTCGCGTTTTTTTCCGTCCTCCGGCTCGCCGACCACAAAGCGCACGGCGATCGCCTGACCGACACTCTGGCCCGTCACCTCGCGCAGCACCGCGGCGACCGCCTCGGTATCGAGCATGGCCTTCGTCACCGCCGTCGGACAGTAGACCGTCAGCACGCCGTTGGCGAGCCGCCCGTCCGCCTGACCGACGAACGCGCGCTTGTCGGGCGTGAGTCGGTTTTTGTAGCTCTCCATCAGCGCGAGCCAGATGTCGCTGTCACCGGTCGGTGCGGACGCTTCCGCCTTCGGCTCTGCGACCTGCGGCGCGGGAGCCGTCATCGCGCTCTGCGGACGTTCCGGCTCTGCCGGCTCGCCGTAGGGCGGGGGAGCGTCGTCAAAGGATTCGTCCGCCGGCGCGGGCGCGCTGTCCTCCCACGGGGGAGGAGCTTCGTCCTCCACGGCTGTCGGCTTCGCCGCAGCCCTTGCGGGAGCGGGCTTCTCCGCCGGCGCCGCGCCTTCTGCGGCGGCATAGCGCACGCCCGTGGCCATCTGCTGTTCGAGCCGTGCGAGCCGCGCGTTGATGGCGCTCAAATCGCCGGAGAGCGTTTCGTCGCAGAGCTTCAGGAGACACAGCTCCGCATCCGTGCGGCGGTTGACGCTCACGTTCATGTCCGCCGCCGCGCGCTGGAGCGTGGTGCAGATGGCGATAAGCCGCGCGCTGTCGGCCTGCCGCAAAAGGCCGTCCATCGTCTGGCTGTCGTAGCCTCCCGTGAGCAGCGCCGCGCCGCCCTCGGGAGCCGTTTTGGAAATGAGCAGGTCGCGCGCGAGCGCGGACAGCTCGCCGAGCACCGCGCCCACGTCCTTGCCACTGCCGTAGAGCCGGTGGAGCAGCAGCAGTGCGGCCTTCGTGTCGCGCCGCAGAACGCAGTCCATCAGCTGCGCGGTTTGGAGGTTGCCCGCCAGTCCCAGCGCGTCGAGCACCGCCGCGCTGTCGATGGTCCCGCCCGCCGCCGCACACTGGTCCAGAAGGCTCAGCGCGTCGCGCAGCGCGCCGTCGGCAATGTGCGCGAGCAGCTCCGCGCCGTCCGGCCGGAGGTCGATGCCCTCCTGCTCCGCGATGTAGTTCAGCCGTCCCACGATCTCGCGCGGCAGAATGCGGCGGAACGCAAAGCGCTGGCAGCGCGAGAGAATGGTCGCGGGCACCTTGTGCAGCTCGGTCGTCGCCAGAATGAACATCAGGTGCTCCGGCGGCTCCTCCAGAATTTTCAGCAGCGCGTTGAACGCCGCGATGGAGAGCATGTGCACCTCGTCGATGATGTACACGCGCTTTTTCACCTGTGCGGGGGAGTAGATGGCCTCGTCCCGCAGCGCACGGACGTGGTCCACGCCGTTGTTCGAGGCAGCGTCGAGCTCCATCACATCGAGAAAGCCGCCGGACTCGATGCCGAGGCAGCTTGAGCATTTGTTGCAGGGGTTACCATTCTCGGGGTGCTCGCAGTTGACTGCCTTGGCGAGGATCTTCGCGCAGGTGGTTTTGCCCGTGCCGCGCGTGCCGGTGAAGAGGTAGGCGTGCGAGAGCCGTCCCTCCGCGACCTGCCGCTGCAGCGTTTCGGTGACGTGCTCCTGCCCGACCACGTCGGAGAAGGTTTTGGGCCGCCACTTGCGGTACAGCGCCTGATACATACCACATTGCCCCTTTCGTGAGGATAGAAAAGGTCCTCCGTATACAGCTGCGTGACCGGCGCCCTTGCGGCACATGACTGGTCCCGCTTAATGCTGCTCGGTTCCCCGCCTGACATGGTTCGCGGGCATTCATTGCGCAAGACCGATCCCGCAGCTGTATGCGGAGGACGGATAACAAAAGATATTATACGATACGGTTTTCGGAAAGGCAACAAAAATTTTTTGAAAAAAGTGAAAAAAGGACTTCACAAATGAGAAAAGCTGTGGTATGATATGCGGGCTGAAAAGTTCATGGGCCTGTAGCTCAGTTGGGAGCGCAAGCGGTATGGTTTTAGCCCCCACTTTTGGTCCGGTAACTCAAATGCTACGCATTCGGGTTACATCTCAATTTAATAGTTAGTCAGGTAACTCGTATGGTATCCCATACGGTATAGTTACGGGCCTGTAGCTCAGTTGGGAGCGCAAGCGGGCCAGTTATATGCCCCCTCTTTTGGGCCGGTGGCTCACATGGTTCCCATCCGGTTCGCATCCCCTACACCAAAACTTCATATTGTCGTATATTTGGTCCGGTGACTCACTTGGCAGTCAACCGTGGCAGATATATGGGCCCATAGCTCAGCTGGGAGAGCGTACGGTTCGCATCCGTAAGGTCGTCGGTTCGATCCCGATTGGGTCCACCAAAAGCAGACTTGTTCAGGCAAGTCTGCTTTTTTATGCCGTGATGTAAACCAATGGCTGCTCCTTTCCCACCTGTTCCTGACACTCTGTTGCCATTGTGCGGAACTCCTCAAAGGAAACATTGAACTCAATTTCCAGTGTGTAGTCCCGATAGACATAAACAGATTTGATGAACTGGGAAATGATCATCTTCTTTGCAGCAAAGTTACAGTTGTCATAGAGGTCAGCCCAAGTCTTTATCTTCTCATATTCTTTCCGCTCTATATCGGCATTGGCAAGATGAATGTCCAGTTCTTCCCTTGCCGTCTCCACCGCAGCCTCAAGCTCTGTTATCTCGGCTTTCGCCCTGCTTACAAGTTCATTCAAAAATTCCATATCAAACTTGCTCTGCCCACGAATGACCTTGATGCCTTCATTCTGATAATCTACCAGTTCTCTTTGCTTTTCGGCTAACTGCACTGTTGCCAGATGGTGTCTCGCTTTTGCCAATTCGATGGCTTTCTGGTTCTGTTTTGCAGCAATATCTTCCCCGGATGCGGCGCCGATCTTAGAAAGCTGATAGCGCACGATCCGGTCTATGATCCCATCCAATTTCTTTACTCCATAGCCTGATTGCCCGTCACATTCTCCTGGATGACGGACATTATAGTGGCACTGATACCTGGCACGAATATCATGGTAAATACTTCCGTCCTTTCGTACCCGGTTTCTGCCTCCGGTGGTCAAAGTCAGCCGATTTTTACAATGGCCACAAAAAATATTCCCCACCAGGAGAGACTGTCCTTTTAGGTTCAATGGAGTTTCTGCATGGTGTGTCGTTCTGTCAGACATGATCTTCTGTGCCCGGTCAAAGGTTTCCTGGTCTATGATCTGCAATTCTGGAATAAAAGCTGATTGCGCATCCCCATTCCGTATGACTCCCGTATAGATAGGATTCTTGATAATGCGGTTGATGGAGGTATTCGGAAAGTTCTTTCCGTTAGGCCTGCGAATCTTCTTTTCTTCCAGATACCGGGAAAGACGCTGGGCGCCGTATCCCTCGTTCACATACTTGTGAAAAATCAGTTGAATGATTTTCGCGGCATCTTCGTCTATCGCCAGATCAAAGACTTCTTTGTTCCGCTTGTTGGTACGGCCTCGCTTATCCAAGCGATAGCCATACGCAATAGAGCCGCCCGTATAAAAGCCGCTCTCTGTAAGCTGCTCCAGCCGGGTCTTGGTGCGTACAGAAGTCTTGATGCTCTCTCCCGACGCTTGCCAGTAGCGTATGTAGTTCAACAGCTTATCTACATGAGTGTCAAACCGCTGCTGTCCCTCTGTTGCGCTCCAAACCTCAACACCGTTTCGTACAAACCACTCGACGATAAATGGAGTTTCATCATCCTTGCGGCCCAGGCGGTCAAACATATAGACCAAAAGAATATCAAACCTGCCCTCTACCGCATCACGCTGAAGCTCTTGAATGGCGTCTCTTTCTTTTGCAGATTTCTTAAAACCGGAAACGCCTTTCTCGTACACTTCCTTTTCAAGTTTCCAATTCGGGTGTTCTGCAATAAAAGCCCGGCAAAATTCCCTCTGCATAGGGATGTCGTTTTTCTCAACCTGTCCTACCGTAGATACACGATAAAGGCAATCGACTCGCACTACATTTTCCATAACATACACCTCATTCGCTATGGGAACAGTGTATGTATCCTTGTTTTCTCTATTTCTCTATTTATTTGTCAAGGTACACTTTACACTATTATTATAGCATTTTTTAGTCATTTTTGCAAGAAATAGAGCATTTTTTGCCAAAAAAGTTTTGACTTACAAGAGCGTCTTTTACCTTTTCCATCACACCGGGAACAGGCTTTTCTGCGTATCGCAAAATTACAGTACAGCCATCGATCGTGATCACTTCACTCGGAAATTGTTTTGTCTCCAAAGGTTTCATGTTCTCCTCCTACAATTTGCGTCTCACGGTGAGATTTGATTTTATGACAAGATCCGCGCCTAAGAAGGCGCGGATCAAATTTTCAGCACATCGAAAAAAGGACGATCCAGGCGGCGGCTGGCCGGGCCGCTCCATAGGCCTTTTGCACCTCCCCCCATTCCCGTGGGCGGGGCGTCCTACGCTGTGACGCATAGCCGACGCAAGTATCATCATGCCCGTATCTGCCTCATGGCCCGCAGCTCTGCCTGGACTGCTTTGCGGCGCTGGTGTTGTTCGCTCCCTTCCTCCCGGCGTGTCCCTCCTTTCCCGGTGGAAGCTCCCGGCGCACCCGCCGCCTGGCTCCGCAGATGCGGAATGTACCTGGTTGTCCCTATTCAGTTGTAGTCGGTTATGCTGTGAGAGAGAAACCCCTCTCACTTACCGCCGATTTTCAAAGTGTTTTACAGGGTGTTTTTGAAAAATTTTTTTAACTTTTTTATTGCGGCCTGCAAGCACTCTGAAATACTCTGTTGGCAAACATTTTCTGCTTCTGCGATCTGCGCTTCTGTGGTGCCCCCCAGATACATCCACAGCCTGCGCCGCTGGGCGGGGGTCAGGCGGGTCTCCAGTCCGGCCTCCAGGCGGCGGTACAGGTTCTCACGCTCCCGCCTGCTGAACATCTCCATAAGCTCGTCCTCTGGGGAGATCACAGTGATGGAGACCTCCACCAGCTTGTCCACCGGAACAGTGTGGTTGGAATATACATGGTTTGCTTTCTCCGTGCTGTGATAGTCCTCGTCCGACCAGTGTTTCCATTTCTCAAATTCCTCCAGGCTGGCAAAGTCCAGCCGGGTCAGGCGGATATGTACGCCGGTGCTGCTTTTGTAAACGATGGCGTCCGGGTCCTTCTTATTCAAAGCAAAGTCGCTCTTTCGGTCAAACATGGCCGTTCCTCCTTCGATTTTCGTTGGTTCGCGGGTGGTCAACGAAAATCGGGAGGAGAACGGCAGGAATTTCTTTTCCCGCCAAAATGCAAATATTTTTCTAAATTTTCAGCCGAAGTCTCCAGTTTGAGCCCTGGGGCTGAAACTACGCTGCGATTTCTCGACGGCGTTTCCAAATATTCCCGAAAACTTGATAGGGAATACTTGGAGATGCTGTCGAGAGAAAAAAGAGCCGCAAACGGACGGACCGTTTGCGGCTCAAAACTTAGACGCGGGGATCGTCGGCGGGGCTTTTCGGAGCCCGGCGGCGGTTCAAAAGGGGCGAAAGGTCATAGATCATCCCCCGTTCATTTGTGTTTTCAACAAGTTTTGCAAAAAGCAGAGGGCGGAACGGCTGTGCCGTCCCGCCCTCCACTTCGTTCAGGGGTGATGTTTACTTGGTCAGGTTTTCCACAAACCGCATAAGCATGGTTGCGACCTGCGCGCGGGTGGCGCTGCTCTGAGGAGCCAGCGTGCCGTCACTCATGCCGCTGATAATGCCGGTGCTCACGGCCCAGCGCATGGCGTCCACAGCATAGCCGTTGACGCTGGCGCTGTCCCCAAAGGAGGACAGAGTGCCGTCCCCTGCGGGGCTGCCCGCGTAGCGCCACAGCATAGTGGCGAACTGCTCACGGGTGATATTGCCGTCCGGGTTGGAGCCGTCGGAGATGCCGTTCTCCTTGGCCCACGCCATGGCCTTTTCGTACCACACAGCGCCGCCGGTGGTGTCCTGCCCGTCAAAGCGGGCCAGTACGGTCATCAGCATGGCGCGGGTCATGGAGCTGTCAGGGCTGAAGGTGGTGTCGCTGGTGCCGGCGAACAACTCATGGGCGGTAGCAAAGTCAATGGCGTCCTCCGCCCAGTGGTTATTGGTGTCGGTGAAGTCCAGACTGCGCTCCACCAGCACCAGCTCGGCGGAGCCGTCCAGTTTGACGGTCATGCCGTCCTCGGTGGGGACGGACAGTTTCACGATCTCGCCGGTGTCCGCGTCCACGGCCACCATGCCGTAGTCCACGTCGGCGGGGATGGTCACGACCGCTTCACCCACGCTGCGGGGGATGGTGACAGTGGCGGTCACGTCCTCGCCGGGCTCGTCCATGGTGCGGACCTTCACGCCGTTCTTGGCGGTCTCGGTGGTGGTCACGGTACCGTCCTTCTTCGTCTCAACCACGAGGGTGGAGCCGTCCTTGAACTTAGTGGTTTCGGTCACGGTGCCGGTTTTCTTGTCGGTAACGGTGGTCGTGGTGGAGCCGTCCGGGTTCTTCTCGGTCTCCGTGGTGGTGCTGCTGGAACTGGAGCCACCGCCGCCACCGCCGGAGGACCGGCGGGAGACGGTCAGGGTACCATCTACATAAGAGATGGTGTAGTTATCAATGGCCGCCGGACCAGAAACGGTGATGGTGTAATCGCCTGCCTTATTGGCATCCGCCGTGGGACAGGTAGCAGTCACACCGGACAGCAAATCATCCGTATCGTTGCCCTGCCAGCCGATCACGGTGTAGGTGTACTCCGGCAGAGTGCTGCCCACCCGGATGGACTGGTCATCCGCCTTGATAGTCAGGGGGGCCTTGTTGATGACCAAGCCGCCCACAACGCGCCCATGATAGGCGGCATAGGTGTCATCCTCAGCGCGAGAGATCTCCACATCGTAGACACCTGCGTTTGTAGGAGCAGTGACTTCCACGCGGTTTTGAGAATACTTCACAGTATAGGTGCCGTCCACATGGAACTTCTGGGGCTGGCCGTTGTAGGTCACAACGGTGTCGGTCAGGTCGGGGTCAAGGACCTGCTTGTCGGTCCAGACAGCGTACAGGGTGACGGTGCCACTCGCGGCCAGATTCTTAACATCAGTCTGATCGCTATATTCCACCGTGCCAGCATTGGCTTTCTCCTGCGAGGTGGCCCATCCAGCAAAGTTCTTCCCGGCCATGGTGAAGCCATTGGGCGTCAGGGTAACAGGCTGGTCATAGGTAGCCGTCACGCTGGCGGTGGAGCCGCTGGCCCCGTCGCCACCGCTGAACTGGATGGTGTAGGTGTTGGGCGTCCACTGGGCGTACAGGGTGGTGCTGGTGGTGGGAGCGGTGGCCTGATCTGTATAAGAATCACCACTGCCGTCTTTGGCGGTGTTCCACCCGTCAAAGGCGTAGCCAGTCTTGGTGAAGGTGTTGGCGGTCAGAGTGGTGGAGGTATCGCCCTCCGTGACCTGCTGGGCGGTCATAGAGCCGCCTGTGGCCCCGTTGCCATCAAAGGTAATACTATAAGTCCACTTGGCGTAGTAGGTATTGCCTCTGGTAGTATTAGTAACATTATCACCACTTGTTCCATCCTTGGTATACCAGCCGGCAAAGATGCTGCCCTCCTTGGTGGGGGTAGCCAGCTTGCCGGATTCAAAGGAGGTTCCCGCTGCAAAGGTTCCGCCGTTGGTGATTGCGAAAGCAGACCGGCCTTCAGAAATATAATTGGAAATCGTGTTCTTCTGTTCATCGCTATTCAAATAGATGGTGTTCGGATTTGCCATGCTTGTGAACGCCCGAGTATCATAAGAAACTGTACTGCCGACACTCGTAACGTCAAGCGAATGGACGCTTGTGCAGTTGATAAACGCAGACGCTCCAATAGTCGTGACAGATTTTCCAAGATGAATGGAAGTAAATCTAAGACTACTAAATGCACTTTCACCAATCGTTATCACGCTGTCTGGAATTGATAGGTGTCCGGAGTAGGTGCCGGAATTATAAAAGGCATTTTTGCCAATCTCCACAAGTCCATTTCCCAACGAAATATCGGTAAACTGGCAGGCATTAAACGCAGCTTCGCCAATGGAGGTCACAGAGTCAGGAATAGTCAGTGTACCACTAAAACGGCAGTTGGCAAAGGCATTTTTGCCGATAGAGGTTACGGAACTGCCAATTGTCAATTCCTCTGTCAGCTTCTCGTCATTCGCAAATGCACTATCTCCGATTGTTGTAACACTATTCGGAATGACGAGGCCACCTGTCAACCCAGCACAGCCGCTAAATGCGGAGGAACCTATCGTCTCCAAACTTGCCGGGAGCGAAATTGAAGTTAAAGCCTTACAGTCACTAAATGCTGTTGCACCAATTTCTTTGAGACCAGTGCCAAAATCAATAGAGATCGCCTTGTCACAATGATTGAATGCGTTTTCGCCCACTTTCATTACGCTATTAGGCAGGACGATAGATGAGATATTCCCATAAGCCTCAAATGTATGGGCACCAATCTCAGTAATTCCATTAGCAATCTCGATCTCTGTAATTCTGTCTCTGCTTTCAGTTACATCACAATTCTCCACCTCAGCAAGTGCATAATGCCAAGGTCTGCCGAAAGACCAGCTACTTTCAAAATCACCGATTGCGCCAGTACCGGAAATCGTCAGCTTATACGCTGTTGCGCTGCCGTTTGACAATGTCTCATTTTCTGTAAGAGTCCAAATCGCGTTGCTATAATAGGTTCCGGTGAATGTTTTCGTTTCGTTTTGATACTCCGTTGAGCAATTGTATGTCTGACTTTTATAAGATGTATCTGCACCACAGTAGCCAGTTAGGGAGAGACTTTCATCTGCGAGAACAGACAGCTCTCCGCTGTTCTCCTCCTCCGCTGCCATTGCTGTCGCGGGAAGCAGTCCCACAATCAGACACAGAGCCATCAAACTTGCCAATATCCGTTTTTTCATTTCTCATTCCTCCTGTTGTCAGTTTTCGGGCCGGGAATTGGCTGACCGGCCCTGTTTTTATTCCATCTCCGCCAGCATCCGCCGGTAGCGTTCCTGTCGTTCCGGACGGACTTTCCCGGCGCAGACGGGACAGCCGCATTTCTGGGGCCCCGCTCTGGAATAAATGGCGGCTTTCCAGATGTGCCCGCTGGGGCACTGCCACCACGCTGTTCGGTGGCTCCCCGCCGTCACCTGCTCTGGGGTGAGTGCCCCGTTGAGGGTTGGGTGCCACTGTGCTGCCACCTCCGGGGCCAGCGTCGCCAGATCGTTGAACCCGGGAAGAACAGTTTTCCCGGTGCAGTAGGGGCACCCGCTGCCGTGCTGGGTGCGGGCGGACACCGCCGCCTGCCACGCATGGCCCAGTTCATCCCGCCACCACACCCGGCGGTTGCTGTACGGTGAAACGGCGTCCGGCGTCAGGCCCCCGTTCTTCTCCGGGTGCCACTGGGCGGCGACGGCCGGGAACTGGCTTTTCAAGTCGTTTTCCCCGGCCACCACCAGCTTCCCCGCGCAGACGGGACAGCCGGCCCCGCCGCAGGTCCGGGAGACGATCTTCGCCTGCCATTCGTGTCCTTTGGGACACAGCCACCAGACTTTGCGGGAGTTTCCGGCTGCCACATCCCAGGGCGTCAAATCACTATTTTTTGTGGGATGCCACTGTGCTGCCAACGATGGGTGGGTGGTGGCAAGGTCGTTCTCTCCCCGGCGCAGAAGGCGGCCGGTACAGACGGGACAACCGGTGCCGCCCAGCGTGCGGGATTTCACCTCGGCCCGCCATTCGTGACCCTGTTCGCAGACCCACCACGCCTTGAAGTGGCTCCCCACGGTGACGCGCTCCGGCGTCATGGGGAGGTTTTTGGTGGGGTGCCACTGCTTCAGCAGGTCCGGCCACCGGGACGCCAGATCGTTTTCCCCCGGCCACGCCCGCTTTCCGGTGCAGTAGGGACACCCGCTGCCCTTGGTGCGGGTATAGACCGCCGCCTGCCATTCATGCCCTTTGGGGCACAGCCACCAGATCTTCTGCCTGCTGCCGTAGGATACCTGCCTTGGCGTCAGCGGCCCGTTTTTGACCGGGTGCCACTGGGTCAGCAGGCCCAGTTCCTTTCGCTCCACACAGTAGTCATAGAGTGAGGTCCGCAATTTTCATCACCCCCTTTTCGCGCCCAGCCGGTCAGACTTCGGACAATCCGGCGATCAGCGCGGCTCTGGCCTGCTCCGCATTATCGCAAGGCTGCGCCCCTGTAAGGTATTCCAACGCGTCGTTCCAGACTGCCAACGTGTACTCTCCGACCGGGATCTGTGCGATCTCCTCCGCCAGCAGCACCTTCCTACCTTCGGTCAGAAAACGCAGATCGGACAAGTACAGACAGGTCATCCGGCCGGAAAGCCTGTCCAATAGGCTCAAATTCTCCACCACCATCACACCACCTTCTCAGATCAGAGCCCTTGTTTCACAGAATCAACATTCTGTCTGAGAAGCAAAAAAAGTCGGGATTATCCCGACGAAAACCGAATCAACATTCTGTCTCCTTTTTTTCTGCCCAATCTGGTCAACGCACGTCTGAGCGGATAAAAAAACGCTTTTCGTTTTCAAAAGTGAGCGAGGAGACGCAGGAAATCAGGCCGCAAAAAGTTTGTCTTTCGCGGCTTATATTTTCGTGCCAAAAAAATGGGGTCTGCACTTGTTTTTGCAGAATAATTATGGTAAAATTCTTTTATATTATGTAGTTCCGGTATTCTGGAGCCAGCATCTTTTTGACAGAATGTTGATTCTGTTTACGACACCAACCCCAGCCGATCCAGCTGCCGCTGGTGCTCCGCCCCGGAGGTCAGGAGATAGATGCGGGTAGTCTCGATGCTGGAGTGGCCCAGCACATCGGCCAGCTTCACGATGTCCCGGGTGGCCCGGTAAAAGGCCCCGGCGAACAGGTGGCGCAGGTTATGGGGGAACACCCTGGAGGGCGCCCCCCCCGCCGCCCTGCACAGCCCCTTCATCTCCGCCCAGATCTGCCGGCGGCTCATGGGCGTTCCGTTTCTGGTGAGAAAAATCTCGCCGGAAGCGGTTTTGTTTTTCTTGGCGTATTTCAGCAGCTTGCGGCACAGCTTGTTGGGAATGAGGATCACCCGGATCTTGCCTTTCAGGGCGATCTCCGCCCGGCCCGCTTTGGCCGCCTCCACCGTGATATACTTGACCTCGGACACCCGGATGCCGGTGGCACAGATGGTCTCCATCAGCAGGGCCAGGCGGTCCCGGCCGCGCGCCTGCGCCGCGGTGATCAGCCGGTCATAGTCGGCGCGGGTCAGTTCTCTGGACTGCTCCCGGAACATCCGGCGCTGGATTTTCAGAAACTTGACCCGGCAGTCCTCCCAGCCCAGAAAACGGAAAAACCCATTCAGGGCGGCCAGTGCCCCATTGACTGTGGCAGGGGCGCGCCCCTGGGCCAGTAAGCACTCCTTCCAGCCCGTCACCGCCTCCCGGACCACAGACCGCTCCCCAAGCCAGAGCGTGAACCTCTGGATATGCCGCATATATTTTTCCGCAGTAGCCGGGGCGCGTTCTTCTGTTTGAAGATAGTGCTCATAGGCTGCTATTTGCTCTGTGGTGATTTTACGGTATTCCATAGTCAAACCTCCTGCAACTCATGGATCATGGCATTATTTTACCTTACAGGAAGTTCGCTATGCAGATTCAGGATGAGCTTCTTTTATATGGCAGAACGCTGCTGTGCCAGGTTGGTAACATGGATCAGGCCCTTTTCCTCCCGCTTGCGGGCGTATGCAACGATCTGTCCGGAACCGCCCAGAAAGTGAAAGGCATAGGCGATCAGATGATCGCAGGTATCCACCATACGCTGGTTGGTTTTGAGAATGGCGAGCCGTTTTGGAATATGTTCGTTCTCCCAAGGATAGTAGGTTGCATCGAACCCCGGCGGAGAGTCCACAGGCCGAAGCGCCGGATGATAAGGCAGTACAAGGGTCAGCGTCACCTCCGGGTGACGCTTTTTTGCTTCTTTCACAGCCTTAGCGGCCAAGGCGTCAAAGCGTCCATAGCGGCCTACAAAGAAATCAGTGACACCGTATTGCCTGATATGCCGCTCCACGGCCTCGGCCAGCAGGGGCAGCAGCTCCTCTCCGGCATCCCGGTGCCCAATAAAAAAGCAGGATCGGTCCATGTTCCCTCCATCCAGTTGCCATTACCAGTCCTTTGATTGCTTGATTATATCATTGTATTGCTGTAAATAGCAATCTCTTTCCCTAAATATTTCCTAAAGAACATGGTACGCTTTTGGAAAGAAAAGAGGTGCGCTATGGAAACGGAGTATCGGGAGCAGTTCATACGGTTCGGTCTGAAGGTGCAGTATTACCGCAAGCTGCGGGGAATGACGCAGGAAGCCTTTGCGGACGAGATTGGAAAATCGTGGTCCTTTGTAGCCAAAATCGAGAGCCCCACCCGGCCATTCGGCGTCTCTATGGAAACTCTGTTCAAGATCGCGGAGGTGCTGGAGGTCCCCACAGCAAAGCTGTTTGAAGATTAAAATATCTCACGGTGAGACGCCATTCCGACAGAATTTGCGTCTCACCGTGAGATTTATTTTATTCCCCGTAATACAGGGGGCGCCCAATAGAGGTAAAGCTCTCCAGGCCGGTGATGACCACATTGTTGGCTCCACTGGCGCAGTGGACGATCAACAGATTGCCGTTTTCATCCCGGCCGCCTACGATTCCTACATGGGAGTCCTCTGGGTAAAATACCAGGTCGCCGGGCTGGACCTCATCCCATTGGAGCGGGTCGCAGTAGGTGTGCTGGGCGTGGGCCCCACCGCCGTGGCCGATGACATATTCACCGTTGCTGACATTATAGAAAGTCCAGTCCACAAATAGCGATAGGTAACCCTTTGATACTATCTCCAGGTTTTCCCCCGCTCCACACC